>Ga0315906_10002640_pt1 | contig 24685 bp, 33 predicted proteins | sample LakEriMetagenome_4_FD_203526 | JGI IMG/M metagenome (GOLD analysis project Ga0315906, IMG submission 203526) | Freshwater fungal communities from buoy surface, Lake Erie, Ohio, United States - Buoy 2 MA122 | ecosystem: Environmental > Aquatic > Freshwater > Lake > Lake biofilm | place: USA...
CTAACAGTATCTAACAAAACCAACACGCTACAAGCCTTATTCTATAAGGGATATAGAGCATTAGCACATGGGACACCCCATCCAAACAGATTTCTAACACTTTATTACGCTTGTCGGACTCAGTCCCCCGTGCTTTCTTTATGCAACTAATTTGCGTTAGTGTAACCGTAACATGACCTAAAATGAAGCCAGTTAATCCCAATTACCCCAAGCAACCGACTCCAGATGACGGGCTAGTTACCGTGACCCATCTCGCCCAATTATTCGGTTTGAACAAAAAAACCATCCATGAATGGCGTAAAACGGGCAGGGATGTGCCAGATAAGATTGATGGCAAGGAAGATTTAGAGGCTTGGAGGGCATGGTTTGCATCTAATCCAGACGCAGGATTCAACCATTTAAAGCCGCGAGCCGACAAGGAAACGCTCCAATGCCAGAAAATCGAGGTTGAGGTAGCCATTAAAAAGCTAGAACTAGCACAACGGGCTGGTGAATTGATTAGTATTGGAGACGCTAAAGAGGCTGTAACGAGGATAGTTAGTGCAGCTCGTGCTGAGTTTCTTAAAATGACATCCGACTTGCCGCCGTTGATTGCAGGATTACCAGAACCGAAGATACACGGGGTAATTAGAGAAACGGTTATCGATATTCTTCAGAAACTAAGTGAGGGAATGGATGAGATTTATGCTCAAAAACAACTTGCCACGGTCGAAGAAACTGAGTAAATCTAGACCATGAAATTGAACGTGATCGACGAGCTACCTAATTGCACGGGCTGGCTAGCATCTGAAAAGCTGGACGGAGTTCGGGCTATTTGGACGGGTGAGTGCTTTATTACTCGCCAAGGTAAGATGTTAAAACCACCTACATGGTTCACAGCTAAAATGCCATCTGTTAGATTAGACGGCGAAATCTACATGGGACGCGGCAGGTTTAACGAGCTGCAACGGGCTATGCAGATTAAGGGCGGAGACTGGTCAGGTATCGAGTATCATGTATTTGACTTAGCCGAGCTTAGAACTCCGATTGAAGCTAGATTACAGAAGCTCAAATCTATCAAGCTACCCTCGCACGTTAAACTAGTTAGCCATGTAGTTCTTTCATCTAACAGGGAATTAGATGAAATGGAAAAAGCTATTGTAGATGGCGGTGGCGAGGGCGTAGTTATCCGCGCCGCTGGATCATCTTACAAGGGTGTATTCGATTACAATATGGTTAAGGTTAAGCGACTATTTCCAGACTTGGAACGCTGGCAAGGATGAACGAACGAGCGATATCTGAGCTAATAACTGGAGCTAGGCAGGGGTTTAGACCGCCTACGGATCTAAAGCCGTGGGAATGGGCTGCGTTAAACGTCAAGATTTCAAACAGCGAAAGGTCGACTAGATTTGACCCAGAGCAAACGCCGTGGTGGAAAGCACCTTTAGAATGTGCTGGAGACTTTGATACTAGGCAGGTAGTTATCGTAGCCCCAACTGGATCTGGTAAATCAACTATGGCAGAGGCTTTGATACCTTATGTAGTTTCGGAGAATCCTGGTGCTTTTCTCTACGCATCGCAAACGAACGAATCAGCTAAGTTCTGGGGCGAGACTAGGCTTAAACCAGCTTTAATGTCATCGCAACACGTTAAAGACCTATTCCCTAAAGACCGACACGCTAGCCGCAAGTTGGAAATTATCTTTCCGCATATGCCTTTGATTCTAGGAGGGGCTAACTTAGCTAACTTCCAAGAGAAGTCGGTTAGATGGCTTTACGGGGATGAGGTATGGGAATGGCAAGATGAGTTAATCCGCGAGTTCTTAGCTAGGCATCACAACCGCTGGAACAGGAAGGTTTATCTCGTATCTCAGGGCGGCTATGCTGATTCGGCATTTGATGTTGAATGGCAGAAATCCGATATGGCTTTCTTTAGCTGGAAATGCGATTGCGGAGAACAGCAACCGTTTGAATTTGAGGGTATTAAATTCGATGTAGTTACAACTACGGAGGGACAGGTAGATGTAGAGGCTAGTTCTAGAACGTGTCGAATGAAATGCCGAGCTTGTGATTTGGAGTATCCCGATGAGGTGCAAACTAGGCGTAAACTAACCGATTCAAATATGACTAATGGTGGTAATGGCTATATTACGACCAACCCCGCCCATCACGAATCAGTTAGGGGTTTTCGGGTCGATTCGTTAGCGGTTTGGTGGATTCCTTGGCGGGAAGAGGTTAAAGAGTTCTTAGAGGCTACAAAACTAGCCAAGCGTGGCGTTACAGACAGGCTTAGACAATGGACGCAGAAAAGACGTGCTAAGTTCTGGGGTGAGGATATGGCGGATGCTGAGATCATCGTAGAACGCGGTGGATTTACCAAGTTGGAATACGAGGGCGGAGTTAAGATCGAGAACGAGATACACCGATTCGCTACTATTGACGCTGGAGGAGACCATTACTGGATGCTTATTACGGCATGGGCTAAAGGCGGATTCTGTAAGGTCTTATGGGAGGGCTATATTCCTAGTGATAGCGGCAGGGAGGAAAGGATTTTAGAGATATGCGATAGATACAAAGTTAAACGCTCGTTAACATTCATCGATATTGGATTTGAACAGGATAGGATTTTAGACCTTTGCGTTATGCATGGATGGACGGGCATAAAAGGCGAGGGTAATAAAAACTTCTTTCTACATACCAACGCACAAGGCAAAACAGTTGAGAAACTTTTCTCTAAAATTAAAAGGGCTAGTTCCAAGTCGGGCGGCATAGCTAAGTTTATGTTCTTGGCATCAAATCCAGTTAAAGACGTTTTAGCTAGGATGATGAAAAGCGGTAACCAGATTGAATTTCCAGATGACTTGTCCAAGCCATTTGAAAACCATATGAGATGTGAGCGGCGGATAGTTGAGAAGAATCCAGAAACTGGGGAGGAGAAATCAAGGTGGATTAGACCTGGCGGTAAACCCAACCATTTATTTGACTGCCTAGTTTACGCGGTAGCAGCGGCATTAGCGTTTGAAGTAACTGAAACCGATCTCTAACAGTTAGGATTGACATTGCCATCAATAGAACGCAATGATATGCCATGAGCTTGGCGGCAAACGGAAATGCAATTTATTTAGCGATTAAGGATGATCCGCGAGCAGTCGCGAAGATACGTCAAGAAGCTAAAACGCTAGCATTGGCTATTGCAACTGATCAGAACGCATCGGCTCAAGTTACATCTGCTACGGTTAACGGGCAGACCTTTAATACAAAACATAGCATGACTCAGGGTCAGCGATTGCAGCTTTTAAGATGGGTTATTAACTGCGTTGATAACTGCACGACTTTAAGTTCGACACAGATATCCACATTCTAAGCTATGATACTTGACCAATACGGACAACCTTGGAAGGTCGCTCATGCGGCTGAATACAACCCTAGACGCGGTTCTCAATTCGCAGTTAGAAACGATGATATCGAGCGGCTTATCCCATCTAGTGACCGTAAGGCATTGGCTAGTTTATCCAATCGGTTATTTATCAATATGGGAGTTCCTAGGGCGTGTATTTTGCAGAAAGCGGATTACTCGGTCGGCGAGGCATGGTTACCTAGTTATATCGGACAGGATAAAGAAAAGGGCGATAAAGTAGCAAAGTTCATGCATGATATTTGGTTACCACAAGCGGATATCCGTGGGGGTATTTTCGATTGGTGGAAAATGTTGGAACTAACCAGCGTAGAAATTGACCGCGCTGGAGACGTATTCTGGCTAATGGTTAAGGGCGATGATAATTTCCCTAGAATCCAAATGATTCCTTCGCATCGTTGTTATTCTGGTAGCGACACAGTAGTCAAAGAAGGTAAATATCGGGGTTATCGCATTTGTGATGGTGTTATTTATTATTCATCTGGCAGACCAGCAGCTTATCAGTTTAACGTAGGTAAGGACGGCAAAGAGGATATGGTAACAATTCCTGCAACGGATGTAATTCATATATTTGACCCCACGCATTGCGACCAAGGACGAGGTTACCCAGCATTTACCCATGCTTTAGAATCTCTGAAAATGTCGTTGCTATCCTTAGAGGATGAGCGAGTAAGACAGCAGATTATTTCAAGACTGCATTTAACCGTATTCAATCAGAACGGTTCACCAGACCTAGATGACCCTCGCACATCACTACTAGAAAAAACGGCTGGCAATACAGGATTTACCCAACAATCATTCCCTGGCGGCGTTTATTATATGTCATCGGAGGGTAACGAGAAGATCGAGCAGATCAAACATGATAACCCTGGCGAAATCTGGGAGTCATTCCAAGATCGAATTGCTCGTGATGCAATTATACCAGTTTGGTCTTATTCCGTTTGGAAATCAACAGGACAAGGCACATCGGAGCGGGGCGAGATTGTTAAATGCCGCCGTTTCGTAACCAAACGCCAAGGTCAACTATGGTATGCGGCTAGAAGAGCTTTAACGTGGGCTTATTCAGTATTTGCCGAACAAGGACGAGTTCCGAAACTATCCGCTCCGACTCTTTGGGATTTCTCAAAACCGCCTAGATTATCGGTAGATGATGGTAGAGAATCCAAGATGGAACTAGAAGAGTTACGCACGGGATCACGCAACCTAGACGAGGTTTTAGAGGCTCGCGGATTACGCCAAGATGATTTCTACATGAAACGGGCTTGGTCGGTAGCGGAGCGTAAAGCAATCGCAGCAAAAGTAGCTCAAGAAGCATCGACTAAATACGGTATGGAGATTGAAATTGAAGATCGAGAGATGTTCATGATGACTCCTAACGAAATGGGCGATCAATCAGAATCAAACAAAAACCCAAAAGAAGAATTAGATGATGAAAACGATTCAAGTAGAAAATAAGCAAGGCAAGGTTAAACTAAATGAAGTTGTAACCCGTGAATCCATTGGTCGAATGATTGATGAGATTAGCAAACTATTCGGAGCTAAGGCAGTCGCGGATGGTGCGGATTTTGGCGAAATCATGAACGTAGCGGAAAACGCCGTTGATGTTTTAGATATCGAAATCAACTCCCCAGGCGGTAGCGTTTTTGATGGCTATACAGTTTATCAAGAAATCAAAAGCCTGCAAGATCGTGGTGTTGTCATCAACGCAACTATTACTGGCATGGCTGCATCGATGGCTAGCGTCATCTGTATGGCGTGTAACAAAGTATCAATAGTTCCACATGGTCGCATGATGATCCATGACGCATCCAGCGGTTTCTCTGGCAATGCCGACCAGATGCGGAAACAAGCTGACCTTCTAGATTCGATCAGTTCAGATATCGCTAATATCTATTCCTCACGCACTAAAAAGCCAGTTGAGGATATTCGAGCTATGATGAAAAAAGAAACTTGGATGGACGCTAAAACAACCGTAGATAATGGATTTGCTGATGAAATTGCAGAGAAAAAACTAAACGTATCTAACAACCTAACAGCCGAGCTTGACATTGTAGACGAAAAAGGGAATAAATCACCCATGAGCATTTTAACAAAGCTGTTCCCTAATAACGATCAAGTAGCGAATCTCGAAAACGCAATTCAAGAAAACGATTCTCTTCGTGCTGAGATTGCAGACCTTCAAGCTAAACTTGAAACCGCAAAAGAAGCAGATCAGACCCTTATCGAGAACACCGTCAAAATTGAAAACTTGACCGCTGAACTAGCAACCGCACAATCCGAACTGGAAACAGTTAAGGCTGAGTTGGAAGAAACCAAGGCAGCAGTAGTTGTTGAGGCAGAATCCGCCAGCGATAAAGCAATCGAAATGCTAGCTGGTATCGGTCAATCAGACCCGCTTCCAATCGAAAACGGCGGCGAGCAAAGATCTATCTTGGAGCAATTTGAATCCCTCAAAGGTTCTGAGGCAACCGCATTTTATAAAGCTAACAGAAAAGCTATTCTTTCTGAACAATCAAAACGTAAATAATCTCCTAACAAAATAATACCATGTCCACAATCGCAACTAATGACAAAATTTTCGTTCAAGAGGCTCTCAATGCCTTTACCGCTGGTCTCGCACCGCTGAACGCATTTACCCGTTCTTATTCAAGTGAAGCTCGCCGTAAAGGTGATGTTATCGCTATCCCTCGTGCCGATGCACTTAGCACGACCACATTCGCTTACGCCAACAACAGCGGTTATCCTTACGAAACCGAAGGCGGAACGCTTAACACCATCAGCCTTAACCTCGACCAACACCAGATCGTAGGTGTCGATATTACTGATATCCAATTCGCCAGCAAAGGTGCTTCTGAGATTTCCGTATTCGCTCGCCAACAAGGACGTGCTTTGGCTCGTAAGTGTATCGAAAACATCTTCTCGTTGGTTTCTATCGCTAACTTTGGTGCAGCCGCTGCAACTGCAGTTTCCATCGCTGATACTGGTCTTACCCAACTTCGCAATGCTCGTAAAACTATGGTTGATCGCAAAGTAAATGGCGAAAACCTTAGCCTTATCGCATCTAGCGAATTGTTCGCTTCACTTCTCGGTGATAGCAATATCTCACAAGCCTTCCAATACGGCGGCAATGAAGCCATCCGTGAAGGTCGCATCCCTCGCCTTCTTGGTATGGATGTCTATGAGACAAACGCTCTCGCACTTGGTGGAACTCTTTCTCTCATTGGTTTCCTTGCACATCCTGACGCAATCGCAGTCGCCATTCGCCAGCTGTTGCCACAAGACAACTCGCAATACCTTGCAGTTGATACCGTGGTTGATGACGAAACTGGTCTCGGTTTCACCTATCGCCGACACTTCAACCCAGGTAAAGGTCGCCATTACGCATCCTTTGAGTGCTTGTTTGGATTTACCCAAGCTCTCACTCTCGGACTCGGAATCCTCCGCAAAGCTGACTAATTCTCTAGTGTTCGTAGTTCATAAAAGCACCGCTCAGAAATGGGCGGTGTTTTTTTATTTGACAAAATCGGTTAGAATTACTAATTCTAATAGCGAGATATGAAATTAAGTTTAACCTGTATAACAGGGAATTGCGAAAAGGATATCGTTAGATTCCTAGATGCCTTCCAGCCGTATGTGGATGAGATTGTTATGGTTCGTGCCATTGGCGATCAAGATCCAGATAAGACTATTGAAATAGCTAAATCCAGAGGTTGTATTACGTCTGAGTATTTTAATGTTAAAAAAGAATGGAATCATGTAGATGATTTCTCAGCGGCACGGAATGTGGCTTTAAGCCTAGCAACAGGCGATTGGTCTATGTGGGCTGATATGGATGATATCTGCGATGGGGCGGATAAGATTAAAGAGCTACTGGTTAAAGTTCCAGACGATATCTGGATGGTATCATGTCCCTATGTGGTTAGTGAACAAGGCGTGGTTTCTAACTTTAGGGAGCGGTTCTGGCGGAATAGCGGCAAGTTTAAATGGATTAACCCTATTCACGAAAACCTAATATGTATTGATCGTATGCCTAACCCAGCGGCGACAACTACCCAGTTTAAGGTTATCCACAAGCCAGAAGATCACAAAGGATGCACCCAAGATAGAAACCTGCGTATTTTGGAAACAGTCCCAGAGAAAGAAAGGTCAGTCGGGCATAAGTTTTACTACGCTCAAGAATTAATTAGGCGTGATGATCCTAGGTCTATTGATGCGGTTAAATCCTTTTTATCTGACAAAGAAAGCAATACTCCAGAACGGTTTGAAATGCTAATGACCTTGGCGGCTAAATCGGATGACTACGGAGCTAAGGCTAATTTCTATTTACAGGCATTTACAGAAGATCCAGGCAGGGCAGAACCGCTTTACGAGTTAGCCGCATTGTCCTTGGCTTGTGATAATACTAAAAACGCCCTAGCCTACGCCGAAAAGATGATGGCTTGCAAATATCCAGATGACCCGTGTTGGAATCATCGTAAGATGTTTTACGAGTTCTGGCGTGATGATCTCTACTGGCAATGTCTGAGGGCATATGGTGATGTTTATTTGGCTGATATTTTACGCCGTAATGCTGCTATTAAAACTGGTAAGCCTATTATATCCTTAATCCATGCGACTAGGGGCAGAGCGGCTCAAGCGGTCAAAGCTAGGCAGAACTGGATCAGAACAGCTAACCATCCAGAGAGAATCGAGCATATATTTGTAGCTGATTTGGATGATGAGGAATCCGTAATTTTGTCGCGGTTTCCATCAGCTTTTATGGCTGAATCAAATGGTTGCGTAGGTGCTTGGAACTATGGGGCATCACTTACAGAAGGAGAAGTCTTAGTGCAACTTAGTGACGATTGGAAGCCCTTTAAAGGATGGGATGACGCTATTCTTGATGCTATTGGTGATACATCTAAACCATCGGTATTAGCTATCTCTGATGGGCATAGAACGGATGATTTGCTATGTATGGCGATTATGACCCGACAACGGTATAAAGACCAAGGCTTTATGTTCCATCCTGAGTTCTTCTCGATGTATTCTGATAATTGGTTTTCAGAATGTGCTTTCCGAGATGGCGTAGTTATTGATGCTCGTGATTCAATTAAATTTGAACACGAACACCCAGTATTCGGCAAGGCTGAGATGGATAATACTTACGCTAGAAGCAATGCAAACGAGCATTACGAGAGGGGGGCAAAGGCATTGGAACGTCTACGGGCTGGGATTAAAACTAGTTCGGATATTGTCGGATGGTGTGATTATAAGCACTTTTACCGATCTATTGCCAAAGTAATACCAGACGGCGGTAAGTTCGTAGAGGTAGGTAGCTGGATGGGACAGTCGATTATATGCTTAGCTCAAGAATTGCAAAATCTAGGTAAAAACGTGCAACTGTATTGCGTTGATACTTGGAAGGGTGAGCAAAATCAACCCACGCATTTACAGGTAGTAGATGAACACGGCGGTTCAATACTTTGGAAATTCAAGCAAAATATCGAAGCCGCTGGTGTATCAGAAATGATAAAGATTATCGAATCCGATAGTGCCGAGGCTGCATCTTTATTTGAAGATAATAGTATTGATGGTTGCTATATCGATGCAGCGCACGATTACGAATCAGCTAAAAAGGATATTAACGCTTGGTATAGCAAAGTTAAGCCTAACGGAATTTGGGCGGGTCACGATTACCCTTGGCACGAAGTAGAGCAAGCTATCCACGAACATTCAGACAAGCATAAATACAAAGTAGCTGGAATCGGTCGGGTATGGATTAAAGAACCAGAAGCAAAACCATGAATCATAGAACAACGCACGGCAGTAAAGGCGATATGCCAAGGAAAGTAGATACAGCTACATACGGTAGCAATTTTGACGATATATTTAGAAAAAAAGATGAAACCAAAACTAAGCATACTAATAGCGACAATACCAGGACGAGAAGAGCAATCAAAGGCACTAAGCGAAAAACTAGCTAATCAAATTGGAAATCTACCAGTTGAATATCTAATTTTAAGCGATAACCGCAAACGCTCAATCGGGGCTAAACGTCAAGCCTTATGGGATATAGCCGAGGGCGAATATGCTGCGATGGTCGATGATGACGATGATATTTCTGATAATTATATCGAGGAATTACTTAAAGCTACTGAAACGGGTGCGGAGGTTATCACCTTTGAACAACGGGCTATTTATAATGGCTTGGAATCCAAGGTTGTCTTTAAGCTGGGACAGGGCGATCATGCCTTTATTCCGAATGGTATTACCTTGAGAGATGCGTGGCACGTTTGTGCATGGCGGCTAGATAGGGTTAAAGATTGCCAGTTTCTTTACTGCAATTACGGCGAGGACAAGGCATGGTCTTTACAGGCACGGCAACAGGCTAGGACTAGCTTTCATATCCCGATGGTCTTACATACCTATAGGCACGATGCGGAAACCACAGCAGCACCAGAACCTAATGGGGTTTGATTTTCGTTAGATTTAAAGCTATGGCTTATCTATGTCTATTCTAACAGATTTCGCGACCAATGCAGCTACATCGGCTTTTGCTATTATCGGGGCTGAAACGCTAACCATTGGAGCTAATTCGGTTAGTTGTATATTTAACGAGGCTAACGACAGTAACGAGTTTGATGGGGCTGGATATGAGAAAACCAAGACTCTAACGGCTGTATTGAAAACCACTAGCCTACCCGCTGGAACGCTACTAGAGAAAAAAGTTACTGCCCGTGGTATCAACTACCGTATTAAAGGAATTGAAAAAGGCGGAACATTTACGACTTTAAGGCTAGAAACCGATACGAAAGGATGAGCCGAGTAACTGCTACTATTGATAAAGCTAAACTAGAGAGGTCTATTAAAAGATACGCCGCTAAAGTAGGCGAGAGCAATGCCCAAGCGGTTATTCGTTGGTCGGTTCAGACTTGTTTGGAAGTAGCTAAATATAACCAGCCATTCAATGGTAAAGCTTCAGTTCACCGTAACACTATCAGAAAAGATATAAATAACTGCGTAGTTTCTATAAAAGGCAGAACTCCTAGGGGTCAATCAGCATTAAGAACTACTCAAGAAATAATAGATTGGGTGGATTTAAACCGAATAAAGAGAGGGCGGAGAGTCCCGAAACTTCCAATCCAACAACGTAAAAAGGCAACCGAATCAATGGTTAATAAGGTTGTAAGGATTAAGATGGAACGGGCAGGTATGGCTCGCGGCGCATGGATTGGGGCAGGGAACGAAATAGGAAGGCATCAAAGAGGATCTAACAGGATATCTATTGGAGTTAATCGCTATAAGTTTGCACAAAAGCACACAGGACTAGGTAGGGCTAGGCGACCAATACCAGGATTTAACCCTATCGCAGTTATGAAAAACTTAGCACGTCATTCATCTAGCGAATACGTTTTAAGGAAGGATCATATATATTTAGCTATCGCAGACGGGCGTAAAAAATGCCTTAATTACTACAGAAAAACCCTAGCAGCAATTAACAGAAGTAAACCATGAGCAATATAAACGAGACATTAAGGTTATGGGTCGAAGGTCAAAAGGAAAACTATGACTCTCTAACAGATTTCGAGGTAGTAACTATGGGACAGGACGATATTCTTGAGTCTCCGTATATTGCTATTGTTACGACAGGCAGTTCCGAACGGGTCGATTCTGGCGTAGTTATGCGTGGCGTAAGTGATTTTGCTGTAGAAGTAATTCTAACAACTATCCCAGTAGAAGAGGATGACGGCGGAACTCTAGCAGACGATGACAGGCAAGCCGCACTAGACCTTTACCAGATCGTAGCAGATACGGCAGCTATTGATATTCTATCAGAATCCGAATCTTGGCGAGTGTTTGACATTCGCCCCGAGGGGTATAATACTGAGTCAAACGATGGGAAACGGGTTACGACCTATCCCTTAACAGTTACCGCTTGTCCAATCTAACTATTTAACTATATGTCAGCCACAGTATTTGCAGCCGCTCGATATGGAGCAACAGATGATTCATCCGCAACAGGTCTATTAGTTGGGAATATCAGCTATACCTATTCCTCAGAGCAAGCATTTGCAAAGAACCACCTTGGATCAGATGTCGGTGCATCTCTTTACAACGAATCAACCGAGATTAGCATTAGCGGCGTAGTTAAAACCAAAGCAACTGGATTGGTTCCAGATATTGCGGCTGTTTTGACATTGGCTAACAGTTCCGCTGATACTTTGGCGGCAGATAGCAAAAACCTCTTTACAACCCCTACCTCTGGTGCAGGTGTTCTCGTAACGGGTGCAACCTTAAACCGCGTAAATAGTGAGTTTGAAAACGGCGAGGTTTCCGCTATCTATAAACCGCTCATCTCACTTTCCAGCCCTGCTGTTTTGACGTAATAATTTAAACTAAGAAATTTAACAAGATATGAAAAAAACTCCAATCGGAGAGTCTTTTGGCACGGGTGATTTAAACCTAGCTGCGGCGGTTATGACTATGGGAGTCCCGCCAGAACGAGATGTTGTTAAGTTAATTGCCAGCACGGACGGCAAGGATTATGTTAGGTTTCTACTAAGGGACGTATCTATTGACGGCACTTTAAAAACATCCGCTTTAATGGATTCGTGGTCAGATTCGGCTAACCATATTAAAACCTATCCTACTTGCAGTTTTGGCAAGATTATGTCGTTTATCCTGGCTCGCCCTAGTGATTGCAAAAGCTACATAGAATGGTGCGAATATGCGTGTTCATGGTTAGAAATAAGTATGAACCAATGCCGCCAAATGATGATTAAATCGCCCAAGGTATGGGAGACATCGCCTGATTCCGAGCCAGCCTATATTCTAGGATTCATCGCCAATCGTTTCTATTTATTGGATATGGCTAACAGATTCCGTAAAGATGGTAACTTTGATGTCTACGCCGAGTATGGTAAAGCATCGGCTTTGATATCCGAAAGACTACCAGCTAATATGCGTCAATTTCTACTCTCACAATTAAAATAATATGAAATACCAAGAATTAAAAAAAGGAACTCTAGGGCTAATCCATTGGCTCAAAAGCACGGCTAAGAACCCTACTATCCTAATCGGATCTAGCGATCTAAGGGATGTAGCCGAGGTATGCTGGGCTTTTACTTTACCACTAGAGGATATCGAGAAGATGACCCCGCAAAAGGTTAAATTGGAGGTTAACTCGTTTATGCGTGACCTAACAGCAGATGATTTCCAAGCGTTACAGAATCACGCTGAAAAAGAGATCAAGAAGTTCTTTAGCACCGATACCCGCCCAAAAAAGCAATCAGCACCTCAACGGGTGCAGAAGAAACGAGCCAAGTAGAGATTTCGCCATTAGCTACGGCTATTCACATTTTAACCCGTTACGGTCTAACTGCCAGAGAGATTAAATATGACCTAGATATAGAGCTAGCTAATCAGTTGTTGAGTTGCCATTGGATGAGTTTAGGGTTAGAAGTTGAATATACAACTGACGCTTTAACAAACAAAGTAATAAGACAAAACAGCATCGAGCAAACATCTAAACGTAAAAAAGAATGGCGATTGGAAGTACTTTAAAAATTGGGTTTGATGCAACGTCTGTAAAACGTGGCTTAGATGGGCTTGGCAGCGATGTAGCAAAATTTTCATCTAAGATAGCTAAAATGGGTGTAGCTAGTTTAGCTGCTGGTTTAACCGCATCTGGCGTAGCTATTGTAGCGTTTGCTAAAGGTTCATCCGAGGCTGCCGCTAGCATGGAAACATTGGAAACCCAATTCGGAGTATTACTTAAATCTACGGAGGCGGCTAAAAACATGATTGGAGAGTTTCGTAAAGAAGCTATCAAATCTCCATTATCTGTTGAGGATTACGCCAAAGCGGGTAAAACTTTATTAGCTTTCGGTATGTCATCGGAAAAGGTAATGCCAACTCTTAAAGCATTAGGCGATGTTTCAATGGGTAATTCCGAGCGTTTTGATTCGCTGGCGTTAGCCTTTGCACAGACCCAAGCCGCTGGTCGTTTAATGGGTCAAGAGGTTCTCCAGTTCATTAACGCTGGATTTAACCCATTACAACAGATTTCAAAGAAAACTGGTCAGTCTATGGTTGAGCTTAAAAAGGCTATGGAGGATGGAGCTATTTCAGCCGACATGGTTGCAGAGGCTTTTATGGACGCAACTAAAGAGGGCGGCTTATTTTACGGAGCATTGGAAAAAGGATCACAAACCACAGAGGGTAAAATAGCTAAACTTAAAGATACAATCTTTGGTTTAAAAGTAGCTTTTGGAACTGGATTTAACGAGGGTCTAAAAGATGCCTTAGATGCTAGTAATAATTTCCTGCCACAGTTTGAGAATAACATGAAAATAGCTGGTCAATATATCGGCACGGCTATTTCGGAGGCAGTCGCTGGGGATGCTAGTAAATTCATTTTGCTTGGGGAAATAATAGGCGAAGGTATAAAAGTTGGTTTGATGACAGTATTAAGCAAAGGTGGTTCTGATATATTTAAATTCCTAAGCGGTGCTTTAACCGATGTGGCTAAACTAAATCCACTTATTGCGGCTACTGATAAATTAACAGGTAGTGGATCTAAAATCCAAAATAAACTATTTGAAGCCGACACATCCACATCATCCATAGCATCAGAGGAATTTGCAATGTCTAGGTTACCAGCACTACTAAACCAGTTAGGCGGTCAAGCGGCTAAAATAGAAGCCGAAAATGCTCGTAAGGAAGAAATATCTAAGCAAGCAGAATTAGTTAAACAAATAAAATCTCAAATGTTTGAGGAGTTTGCACCTGGTAGTGGTATAAAACAAACCGTCAGCTTAACTAAGGCTTTGGGTATTTTAATGAGTATTGATAAAAAACTAACAACATCACCACCCGCTAAAATGTAATGAGTGCTAAACTATTTCTAAGTGAATCAATTATTCCGCAGCCAGATTTTGAGGCTACTCAAGAGGAAAACGGACAATGGAAAGCCAATCAATCGTTTTTGGTTAAAAAGGGTGATTTTGATAATCTAGCCACTAGACTATTCTTTTCTAGGGGCAAAACACCAACTGATTTAGACCCAAATAATGACGCTTATTTTAACTTCTTAAAACTCAAGACTACAACGGTAGGAACAGAGGTTGGAGGCTATACAATTATTAGAGTTGAGTTCCAAGGGTATTCTTACCCGATTGGAGATCCGCCAGAAAACGAAAAATCATATATGACTACGAGTTATCGTGGTTCACTTAAAACAGTCCCAATAACTGAACATCCTAAATTCGTAGCAACCTCGGATAGTGAAAAATATATGTTGGGTCTCTTAATGTCTGGTGAATTTACACTAAATGATGATGGATATAGTCTAGGTAGGTGGATTCATTACGAGTCGGACATTACCACAGAAGAGCCTATAATGAAGCTGGTTACCCTTGAAAATATAGACAACCCTGGTAGTCCATATACATTGGTATCATCTGACTCTAGGGATTTAGCTGCACTAATAGCCAAGGGTGTCCGTGATTACGAAGTCGGCACTTATGAATATGTAGTTAGATGGTCAAGTGATGAGCCATTACAGGCAACCGATATTGACAAATTGGGCTTGGTCGCAGAACCTCTAGGAAATCCAGTTAAGCCATCGAATGGAACTAGAGAATGGAAACTAGCTACGCTTAACCAAGAACAAGAGGGAACGGATGAGCCAACTTATACGATTGAGTTAGTTTATCAGTTATCCGACAAAGACGGATGGGATGTTACACTTTACACCTAATGATAAGAAAACCACAAGTCACGATACCACGCCAACCCAGATCGGGCTTGGATGTTTTAAACTGGGCTAAAGATGTTAACTACGCAATTAGGCAATTAGCGGCGGCTAGAGAGGATTATATCGGTTTAAAAACAAATAATTCATTTGGCGGAATCAATAAAAACTACACAAGTCACCCTTGGAAATGCTCTGCTAACGGCGACGCTACGATTTATGTCGGCGAGGGTAGAATACATTCATATCTGGATGGGGATAGTCCAGGTCATAATGCATCTGCTAGCATGGCAGGATTCGGAGATTGGGCTGGAGGCAACGTAACAGTCACAGCGGCTACTGGGGTTATTTATGGGGAATTACCTGCTATAAATAGTGTCTCTCCATTGGTTGACATTATAGCTGACTCAGCTGGTGAATATGGGGATGTTAATATTATATTATTGAGAACAATGCCAGATCCAGAAACGTATATTACGGTGGGATTTGCTGAAACAATGCCTAAAAATCCTTCAGCGAATGTTTTTTACTGGGAAATAGCACAGGTATCACTAACGGACGGCATCGCATCAATAACCAAGCAAGTCTTGAGGCATGACCCAATGCTTTGGAACTTTACCCAGTATCTCTAACAATTTTCCTTTAAATTCTAACAGAATTGCGATTTGACTTTTAGCCGTTAGAAAGCAATGATTCCGCTATGAGTATTGCAAACGCCACGGCTAACTTTGGACTATCGGCAACTGGAACAGTAACCAGACCGAATATATCTGGCAGCGTTATTGTTGGGCAGTCATCGGCTTCGATGGCTTTAACATCCAGCACTTCTGCCTTCCACGCTCGGCTTTACTTGCAAGATAGCGGTAATGACGCAACTTTAAATACTAACACCTTCGCTACGGCTATTGACTCCAATGCGGCGGTCGCGGCTACTGGAACGCTAACCTTAACGGGTCAACCCACAGCGGCTCAAACCGTAACCATTGGCAGCACAGTATATACCTTTAGGGCTACTACTGTCCCAGCGGCTTTTGACGTTCTAATTGGTGCAACCGCATCGGATAGCTTGGACAACCTTATTTCAGCAATCAACGCATCTGCTGGGGCTGGAACTACCTACGGCACAGGCACTACGGGTCATCCTACGGTCGGTGCGGCTGCTGGGGCTGGTGATACCATGACTTTAACCGCTGATACGGCTGGAGAGGCTGGAAACGCCATTGCAACCACCGAAACGTTAACCAACGGTAGCTTTGGGGCTGTAACGCTTACAGGCGGGGCTGAGGCTAACGTATGGGAAGGTGCAGCCAGCAACTACCAAGGCGATGCCTATGGAACTAATACATCTATTCACGGCTTACTGGTCTATTGCGTAAGCGGCAAGGTTGTAGTTTCTAACAGCACCAGCCTAGTCATTCCAGTTACGGCTGGATCTAAAGCACTTATTTCCTGCCCAACTGCCATTTCCGAGCTACTAGCAACTTTAACGTTCTTAGCCGCTGCAAACGATACAGAAGTCTACATTACCTGCCTTGGCGTAGTATGAGTTGTAATACAAATATCACCTTATCTCCAGTAGTTTATCGGGATACATGGGATGGGCTATCTAATTGCTCATTTTCATCCGATGGGAATGCTTTTACGTCTAACTTATCAGTTGTTAGAATGTTCTTTCGTGATGAAAACGGAGATGTTGGGCTACAACTTAGTAGTGCGGATTCTGAGATAGTTATAGATGACGCATCAAACTGGGAATTTACCGTAAATGCTGTATCTCCAATGACTCTATCTATCGGTGTTTGGGATTGGTCTATTGAGACTAAAGACGCTCAAAACATCGTTAAAACACGAATTTTTGGATCACTTGAAATTTTAGATGATGCAACACAATGAGCGAATACATCACGATAAATCTAACCCAGCCGAAGGAAGAGATCAAGTTTTCATACACCGAGCAAAACGAAGAGATTGTTTTCAGTTTCTCCGAGGCAGCACGTGGCGCACAAGGTGAGCCAGGCGCAGCCGCCACAGTCGATCAAACGATTATAGATGGCAGCACGAACGCCGTGTCTGGCAACGCCGTATTCGATGGACTAGCACTAAAAGCACCGATCGCCAATCCTACCTTTACTGGAATCGTAACAGCCCCACGGATCACAGGTAGATGCGATGGGATTGAGGTCTTATGCAAAGCAGGACTTGCCATCAACGCTGGGCAGGTAGTCTATATTACAGGGGCATCTGGTAGTAATATTATCATCGGTCTTGCACAAGCTAACACAGAGCCGACATCCAGTAAAACCATCGGAATCAGCGAGTCAACCCTCGCCAACAACGCCACGGGCTACGCGATCACTGAAGGGCTGATGACCGTCAGCATCTCCGCTCCGTCTGCTATCGAAGGCGATCCGATCTGGCTTTCATCAGATACCGCTGGGGGCATGGTATTTGGACTTGCCAACAAGCCATCCGCACCAAATCATATCGTCTATCTCGGCGTGGTCACACGCAAGAGCGGCAACACAGTTGTTGAGATATACGTCAAAATCCAGAACGGCGCAGAACTCGATGAGCTTGCAGACGTAGCGATCACAAGTGCAACCGCAGGACAAGCGTTAATGCGTGGTGCTACTACTTGGGAAAATCGCAGTCTTGTTAGCTCCGATATTTCAGATGCTACAAACTTAGCCATTGCCAATACGGTCGTAAAAAGAAGCAATTTGGGAAATGTGTCTTTCTCAAAAACTACAGGGGCTGGTGCGACTCTTGGCGTAATTGGGGCTGGAGCGCAAGGTATCACATCAGATGTGACTACTGGAACTGCAGGTCTTTTCACAGCAACTTCAGGAACGGCATTTAGAGGATACTCATCAACTGGAACCGATCACGCGCAATTTGGCGAAATAACTGGCGATAACCGCTCATTTGTCCGCCGTGTCCTTGGCTTGTTTGGGTGGAATCGCGGATCATTCGTGCAGACGTTAGGCAGCCCAGCAACACTCACAGCAGACAGCGCGATTGAGTTACCAGATATTGCAAGCGGCACAATCGCTTTGACTAGCGACAGTCGATTTACAGATGAGCGAGTTCCGACCGCAGCGGGACTGACCAGCAAATTTGGGACTAACAAAGCAACAATAGCAAACGGCGACAAGTTTACGATCCTCGACTCAGCCGCATCAGACGCACCGAAGCACACGCTCTGGAGCTTGATTGTATCGACTCTTACCACGGCTTTTGACGCTCTCTATGTCGGACTTACAGGCAACCAGACCATCGCTGGGAATAAAACTTTTAGCGGTCAGGTTAATTTTTCAACTATGCCGAAAGTTTCCGCCTATAAGTCAACCGATCAAACTGGTTTAACAGCAGGTGCATATAATAAAATTACATTCGACACAGAGGTTTATGATGTTGGGTCGAATTTTGCGTCATCCACTTTCACAGCTCCATATGCTTGTAAGGTATTGATAAACGCAACTGTTTTCACTAGCGGCGTTTCTGATAGCGTTGCATTAGCGGTCTATAAGAACGGAACGCAACATAAGCGGATTGCAGCACAAGACATTACCACAGCAGCTAATACAATAGTTGACGGATCTGTTGTGATTGATTGTGCAACTAGTGATACGATTGAGATTTATTTGTATACATTAAATGGTCGCAGCGTTCTAGGTGCTGCAACAATTACTCACGTTCAATTCACCGCATTACCTTAATCCAATGTCTAATCTAATCAATAAAACAACCGCTCAGATCAAAGCTGAGAAAATCGATGCGTTGCAATCTGAGTTGCAATCCCACGTTGAATCCATCTTGTCGCTAATCTACGCCGAAGCGAATACGGAAGGCGAGCAGCAAGCGATCATGGACGCATTCGGAACAGGTGCGACCGCCGCTTTAACTAAATACGGAACGCTCTACGCGGCAATCTCTGCATTGAACCCAGCGACGACCGTTCCAGCTCCCGATCTGAATATGTTCAAACCACAGCTAGACGGCACAGTTCTATTCGTTGCAGTTCCAGAAGAAGCTCCTGAGCCATGAATGAACATTCCCACCTCTACAATCTAATCAACGGAGCGGTCGGAACTGTCGCCTCATTGTTAGGCGTTATTAGCACCTGCCAAGAACAACTTGAATATGGCGTTAGAATTACTGGCGGAATAATCGGTATCTTGGTAGGTCTGATTACGCTTTATAATTTCATCCGTAAAAAGAAGTGATTGAGTCATTTCCAGATATCCCAGCTAAATTCGAGAAGTATGGATCTAACAACGGATCTATGCTAATTAAGGTATTGGAAAATTTTAGGTATCTATCTAGCTACGGAGTTATCAAAGTTCCAAAGGGATTCCTTAGTGACGGAGCATCCGTGCCACGTCCGTTCTGGGCTATATTCAGCCCGTTTAATGGCGACTATTTCGAGGCAGCTTTAATCCATGATTACCTATATTCCAAAGCATCCGATCTTAAACACCCAATGCTAACCCGTCCAGAAGCGGATGAGATATTCAAAGAGGCGATGTATAATCTAGGGGTAGGCTGGCTAACGAGAGGCACGATCTACACCGCTGTTAGACTAGGCGGATGGGCTAGTTACAAACGAAAATGACCGCAGATCCAGATAACTTATTTGAGGTGACCATCTTAATCATATTTATTTTGTTGATTATCGGAATTATTCTGTTAGAAAAGCGTTAATGACCAACGAACAGATTAAAGCTATCCAAGCAAAGATTGGAACTGAACCAGACGGATTCTGGGGCGAAAAGTCTATATCGGCTTGTAAATCCTATCTACGTCGTTTGATGGATTCGTGCGATGATAGCCTATATATCCCTAGAACCGATCAGAATAGCCTTACAGCGGCTTATGGGCTAGCTGGCGATGAATCTGAGCTAGTTAATCTAGACGTGCATGGTTGCGGTGTTAGATACGAAGGACAGCCCGTTAAGACTATTAGGGTCAATAAGGCTTGTTCTCCGTCATTGAATCGTATCATTCGCGAACTAGCTACTACTCCAGAGGGTAAGATAGCTTTAAGCCAGTTTGCTGGGTGCTATAACAATCGGGCTATGCGTGGTGGTTCGTTACCATCTTTACACGCTAGGGGTGCTGCAATCGATCTTATGGCGGCGACTAATCGCAATAAGCAACATTACCCATCTAGTGCGGATATGCCTTTCAGCGTTATTGAAGTGTTCGCCAAACACGGATGGCTTAGTCTGGGCGCGTTTATTTCACGGGACGCGATGCATTTCCAGAGAACGAAATAGACTTAACAAATCGATCATATGACCGCACTAAAGATACCTAAACAAGTAGAGATAGGGGGCAGGATTATAACGATTAAAGTAGATCATAATCTAGATGATTTCGGTCAGTATCATGCCGATGACAGGAAGATTTTACTAGGTCACAAAGCTACGTTATCGAGGGCGGTATTAATCGAAACTATCCGTCACGAGATGGTTCACGCTGCATTGGATATAGGCGGAGTTAGCTATAATAAAGTCATGGAGGAGGAAAGTATTGTTAGATGCTTAGATACCTTGTTTCATCCGAGTTGGGAGAAAGTCAGATCAATCTTAATCAAATAATATATGAGCTTTAAACGATTTATCATAGCCGCAGATAGTCACGGCGAGCTTATCCACAACGAGTCATTGTCTAAACTGATGGGATTCTGCGATACTTGGAAGCCACATATTCGAGTCGATTTAGGGGACGTATGGGACTATGCTAGTCTTAGGGGCGGAGCTAGTGTAAACGATCAAACTAGAGGCATATCAGAAGATTACCAAGCTGGGATTAGATACCTGGAGACTTTCCGCCCGAACCTACTTACTTTGGGAAACCACGATGCACGAATCTGGGAATGGGCTAGTAGCAAGTCTAACGGCGTTATGCGCGATCATTGCCAAGGTTTAGTTGATTCGTCCATACGCAAGTTTAAACAGCTTAAAATCACTTGGATTCCTTACCGAGTCGGAGCGTATCTAACATTACCAGATAGCCGAGTTAAGCTAATCCACGGTTTCCACAGCGGGGTTAATCCAGCTAAGATGCATTACGAGCGATACGGTCAATGCGTCCACGGACACGTTCACGCTCCGAACCAATATACAGCTAGACATATCGAAGGCGGCGAGGCTCATTCTATTGGCTGTATTGGCGATATTAACCAGATGGAATACGCCGATAGACATACGGCTAAACTAGGCTGGAGACAAGGTTTTGCATACGGAATTATAAACACTAAAACAGGAGACACGAAACTATGGCACGTAACAAAAGAGGGGGACACTTGGATCAGTCCACAAGGAATCATCTGAGCGCATTAGACAAGCTAATCGAACAGCAATTTAGCGATTCGCAACCAATCCAGCCGGATGAATTCACGATGGCTCAGATCAGCGAACAACTGGCTAGTAATGGTCAAAAGCTAGGCGAAAACGCGTTAAATCGAAAAATGAACCAACTACTAACGGACGGCGTTATTACGGTGCGCAAGGCTGCGGTTAATGGTCGGCAGGCAAAGATATTCCGCTTCGTTTAGATCGCGAGATAGTTGCATAAATTGCAACCAACCCGCTACAAAACGTCACGGTTTGCTGGTTTATCATATCCAAAATAACCCGTTTTTAGTCCGTTTTACAATACATTAGCACGGCTTTTTGTCCGTTAAACTATCCATTATGGATGTTTTAACCATACCGTCGGCTTAGACTAATTGGTCAGATTTGAAATTATTTTAACTTATTTGAAAAAAGAGCTTGCGGGTTTCAAATCTATACTTTATCTATCCGTTCGACATGACCTTAAACAACCTAATAGTTATCCAACGCCGCTTTAGATCCACCAAGGACAAGACGGCTATATTCTGGGCGACTAATCATGTAACGATCCGAGACGGCAACCAATCCTTGTTAGATCGTTACGTCAAACATCTACGCCGATTACATTTTCTACAAAACCTAATAACCAACGAACTAAACGAACATGAAGAATACATTAGAGCAGGAATTAAAACAGATCAGACGCAGAAAGAACTCGATGCGGAATTTGAAGAATAAACCAGACCGAAAAGAGTTATATTTCTTAGTAGTATCCGCCTTAGTTGCGGGTGTAACTATCGGGATCATCGCATGGAGCGTAATACTAATCTTTAACAAATAGAACAATATGAGCGAAAAGCAATTCACAGGCAAAGTAAGCCAAATGAAAACATCTAGCAAGTTTCTAGCTAGCGAGGATTTCATTGGTATGGGAGAAATCGAAGTAACCATCTCAGGCGTATTTGAACACGCGGACGAGGTCATGCAGGACGGCAAAAAGAAGTCATTCTATTCAGTCGGATTTAACGACAAGCCGAAACGAATGGTTTTAAACGCAACTAACCGCAAAACCCTAGCAGCTTGTTTCGGTGCAGATACAACTAAATGGATCGGCAAAAAGGTATCGCTATACGTCCAAGACGGAGTTAGAAACCCTGCTGGCGGTGCGACTGTATGCGGTCTACGTCTGAAAGCTAAACCAGATGCGGAATTACTCAAAGCTAATCGGGCTACAATGACAGGGGGTGCAGAATGAGCTTCTACGGCATTAAGACGGGTATTCCGTTTGATCTATACCGATCAGATGACATTACGCCGAACGATACGATCCAGACCGTAGCGGATAAGGCTATTTCCAAATCGCTTATTTGCAACTTTATCGAAGATCCTTGGATTTGGAAAAACGCACCTAAGCGCGAAAAAACCGCAGCTATGTCGGCGGGTAGTTTGCTGGATTGCTTACTAACCGAGCCGCATCAGTTTGAGAATCGATACGTTATGTCCGAATATACTGAGTTCCGCTCCAATGAGTCTAAAGCGTGGCGTAGCGAGATGGAAGCGGCTGGAGTGACTGTATTAAAGGAAAGCGAGTTAAACGCCGCACAAGCGCAGTTAGACGCTATTAAAGCCAAACCAGAGGCAGCGGCACTATTACGCAACGCACAGTACCAAGTAGCGTTTAGACATAAGACTAGCTATCCGTTCGCGTCTAAAGGTCTAATTGATATCCTACCCAATGACGGAGAGACTATCGTAGACCTAAAGACCTGCACCGCATCCGCTTTAGAGTCTAAACGATCACTAGCCAAGCACATCTACGATTGGATGTATCACGTCCAAGCGGGGGCGTATTGTGACGGCTACTCGATTGCGAGCGGAGAAGAACGGACTAGGTTTAAGTTTATCTTTGTAGCATCAACCGCTCCGTATCGGGTCGCAGTAGTAGAACTACCAATCCGAGCTATTATGCTAGGGGCGGATATTTACAGGCTGGGCGCGAAACGGTTTAACGACTGCCTGGATCAAAACTACTTCCCTTCGATCTGGGATGGAGTTCAAGAGTTGGATATCCCCGACTACGGATATAATGAAATTTAATACAATTATGACAACCTACACCTACCCAAACGAATCCGCTATGAGACAGGCTCACCCGTATCTAGCTAATCACCTCGCTACTATTGCGATTATATCCGATGGCATCGCAACGGCTCAGACCGATAACAGAATCTATATGTGGAGGGCGAGCGTATGATGATACAATACGTTCTAACCAAAGCCGAATGGGATGATTACCATGAGGCTAATCATATTCTAGCTAAGATTAAAGCTATCTTAGCTACATCGGGCATATACAATCACGAGCTATCTATCCCAGCTATGACGATGTATTTAGTCGCCAAAAATGACGAATTAAACGCAGCACATAAGACACTTAAGGAAGTCACCGAGCAACGTGATATGTTAGTTGAAGCACTTGAACGAATCCTAAACTACCAAGGCAGATTCGCTGAAGAAGATCCCAAAAGCATTGCAACCGAAGCACTCCAATCCCTAAACCAGAACGTCCATGTGGATCTACCGCCGAATGGGCAGCCCGACTTCAAGAAAGACGTTCCCGGCGGTTAGATCCCACTTCTTGTTGTGCATCTTTTGTAACCACCAACCAAACACCGTAAAAATGAGAATCGTAAATGGAATAGAACTGGACGACGGAGTTGATGAACCGGGCACTTACGAGTGGCACGATTCGCCGGACGAATATCAGCCATATCACTTCACCCCAAACAACCGCCCCCAAGATGGGCGCGTCTGCGACTGCGAAGACGCGCCTTGCTGCGGGCATTACGAATTATGAACCACGACGAACTAATCCAAGAAAATCGCCACCTGAAAGACCAGCTAGCCACGCTGTCGAAAACGCACGCCGAGGACATGCAACGGCTATCCGACATGATCGACAAGCGGCAAGAGGCACTACGCTACATATCCGAGATCATCGAAGAAAAAGAGGCAGAACGCGAAGACCTAGAACTTGGCTCGACGGCTTACAAATCCGTGCGCCGATGGGCTTCTTTATATCTGCACAACACCAAAGATCAGGAGCGCAAGTCTCCTGCATCGGACGGTTCGATTTAACGAAATAAGATTATGAAAACAGAACACACATTTAAAGTAGGAGATAGAGTAAGAGTAAATCACAACATTGTCATAG
>Ga0315906_10002642_pt1 | contig 24680 bp, 16 predicted proteins | sample LakEriMetagenome_4_FD_203526 | JGI IMG/M metagenome (GOLD analysis project Ga0315906, IMG submission 203526) | Freshwater fungal communities from buoy surface, Lake Erie, Ohio, United States - Buoy 2 MA122 | ecosystem: Environmental > Aquatic > Freshwater > Lake > Lake biofilm | place: USA...
GACTTCGAGGCCTTCGCCGCAAGCGAGCTCGAGGCCCGCAAGGCCTTCGGACTCCCGCCTGCCAAGCGGCTCGCGCGCATCGTGCTGAGGGACACCGACCACGATCGGGCACTGGCCGCCGGCCTAACCGTGGTGGCTCGGCTCCTTGCCCTGCCGGCTGCTTCCGGCGTGCTCATCCGCCCCGCTGCGGACTGCCCGATCGCCCGCATCAACGACCGGTTCCGCGTGCAGGTCGAGCTGCTGGCGCCGACGGCCACCGCGCTCCAGCAGCTCATCGCCGCGGGGCGGTCTGCGGGGGCCATCGTGCCCAGTGACCAGTTGGCCGTGGACGTCGATCCGGTCGCGCTGCTGTGAGTGCTTCGCGCACGTGATTCCCGGACGCATCGCGGGGCAGCGGCACGAAGGCGCCGTGTGGGCTTCCAACCTGCTTTGGGCATGAATCCGCTGCGGTTTTGCCCTATCCTCGACCGCCCGGCTGGCGCTGTCCCACGCCGGTTTCGCACGCCCCGCCAGGAGCACCCCCCGTGTCGACCCATTCGTCGGCGTCAGGTCACTCGTCCGCCCAAGCTGCCCAGTCGGTGAACGCCTGGGATCCAGCGTTCCTCGAGCAGCAGTACGCCTCGTGGAAGCGCGACCCGCAGTCGGTCGACGCCAGCTGGCGGCAGTTCTTCCTCGGCTTCGACCTGGGCATGGCACGTCCCGCGACGACCAAGGCGGCCACGACCGTTTCGGCAACCACCACGGCCACCGCCGTCCCGGCATCCACCCCCGGCGTGAGCCAAGCGCAGCGCGGCGTCGACGCCATGATCGTTCGCTTCCGGGAGATCGGCCATCAGGCGGCGCAGCTCGATCCGCTCAGCACCACGCGCGCGTATCCGGCCGACCTTGCGCTCGAGGCGTTCGGCCTCGACGACTCGAACCTCGCGCAGCCGTTCGACCCCGGCACGCTGCCCTTGCCCAACCCAAGCCCGCTCTCAGCGATCCTCGAGTGCCTCGAGGAAACGTACTGCCGCAGCGTCGGCGTGGAGTTCATGCACATCCAGGACTCGGCCAAGCGCGCATGGCTCACGCAGCGCATGGAGTCGGGCCGCAATCGTCCGGTGCTCTCAGAGAACGGCCGCCGGTTCCTGCTCGAGCAGCTGATGAAGGCCGAGTCGTTCGAGAACTTTCTGGCGACCCGATACATCGGCAAGAAGCGCTTCGGGATCGAGGGCGGCGAAAGCGCCGCGCTCATCATGGAGACGTGGATCCAGCTCGCGCCGCGCCTTGGAACCGCCGAGCTCATCATCGGCATGGCGCACCGTGGCCGTCTGGGCATGATGGTCAACCAGTTCGGGCAGAAGCCCGAGCAGATGATGTCGAACTTCGAGGAATCGTGGCAGGCCGACTTCGAGCGCGGCGGCGGCGACGTGAAGTACCACCAGGGTTACAGCAGCGATCGCACCACGCTCGACGGCGGCAGCGTGCGCGTGTCGCTGTGCTCGAACCCATCGCACCTCGAGTTCGTGGGCTCGGTCGCGCTCGGACGCACGCGCGCGCGCCGCGACGGCGACCGTGATCTCGATGGCCTGCTGCACGTGCCCGTCGTCGTCCATGGCAACGCCGCGTTCGCGGGCCAAGGCACCACGGCCGAGTGCTTCAACATGATGGGGCTCGCCGGCTACAACGTCGGCGGCACGCTGCACCTGGTCATCAACAACCAGGTCGGCTTCACCACCGATCTCGAGGACGGCTCGACCGGCGAGTACGTCACGGGCTACGCCAAGAGCGTCGAGGTGCCGATCTTCCACGTGAACGGCGGCGATCCCGAGGCCTGCGCCTGGGTCGCGCAGCTCGCCTACGAGTACCGCCAGGAGTTCCGCACCGACACCGTCATCGACATGTGGTGCTGGCGCAAGAACGGCCACAACGAGGCCGACGAGCCCACCTACACGCAGCCGGTGCTCTACCAGCGCGTCAAGGCCGCGGGCTCGGTCGTGAAGCGCTACGCGGATCGCCTCGCCAGCGAGGGCGTGCTCGATGCAGCAGCCTTCGAAGCGCAGACCAAGGCGTACTGGGACACGCTCGACCGCGCCCAGGAACAAGCCAAGGCCTCGATCATCGATCCGATCCGTCCGGGATTCGAAGGTGCATGGAAGGGCATCGCGCCGCGACTCTCGACCGATGACGTGGCGACCGGCGTGCCCGAGAAAGCGCTGAAGGCCGTCGCGAAGGCGCTTGCCGCCAAGCCCGATGGCATCACCGCCCACAAGACGATCGAGAAGATCGTCGGCGCGCGCGGCACGTTCGCCAAGGACGAGCGCGTCGACTGGGCGCAGGCTGAACTCCTGGCCTACGGCTCGCTGCTGGCCGACGGCGCGCGCATCCGACTCACGGGCCAGGATGTCGAGCGCGGCACGTTCAGCCATCGCCACGCGGTCGTGACCTGCCAGAAGACCGGCGCGACCTGGAACGCGCTCGCCGAGTACGCCGGCTCGACCGGCGGCATGTTCCACATCTTCAACAGCCCGCTGACCGAGAGTGCATGCCTGGGCTTCGAGTACGGCTACTCGCTCAATGACCCGAACTCGCTCGTGATCTGGGAAGCGCAGTTCGGCGACTTCGCCAACGGCGGACAGGTCTTCATCGATTGCTACATCACCACGGGACAGACGAAGTGGCGCCGCGCGTCCGCGATGACCCTGCTCCTGCCGCACGGCAACGAAGGCCTCGGGCCGGAGCACTCGAGCGCACGCATGGAGCGCTTCCTGCAGCTCTCCGACGGCGACAACATCTGCGTCTGCTCGCCCTCGACGACGGCGCAGGTCTTCCACCTGCTGCGCCGCCAGCTCAAGGCCACGTGGCGCAAGCCGCTGGTGGTCATGAGCCCCAAGAGCATGCTGCGCCTGCCCGCGGCGCAGAGCCTCGGCGCCGAGTTCGTCGAAGGCTCGTTCCGCACCGTCATCGATGACGAGAAGGCCGATCCCAAGGCCGTGCGCAACGTGTGGCTCTGCCACGGCAAGTTCTTCCACATCCTCGATGCGAAGCGGCAGGAGCTCGGCGACACGGCCAACGCGTTCGTGCGGCTTGAGCAGGTCTCGCCCTTCCCCGAGGAGGCCCTCCGCGCCGTGCTCGCGCGGTACCCCGGTGCCACGGTCGGCGTGGCGCAGGAAGAGGCCCGCAACTCAGGGATGTACCGCTACGTGCAGGCCCAGCTGATGGACCGCTTCGGGATCAACCCGACCTGCCGCAGCCGCGTCGAGTGCGGATCGCCCTCGACCGGCAGTGAGAAGATGCACAAGAAGGAAGAGGCGGCGCTCATCGAATCGGTCTTCGCGGCATCCGATGCCGACGGCACGCTGTTCGAGGCCGCGCCGACCGCCACCGAGGCCAAGGCCGGCGCCAAGGCTGCCGGCACCCGCTCCTGAACCGTCCGCTCGTGCAGACCCGCACGAGCCGTGACACAATCCCCTGCGAGGAACCATGGCACAGATCACCGACGTCAAGATCCCCAGCCCCGGCGAGAGCATCACCGAAGTGCGTCTTGGACAGTGGAAGCGCGGCGATGGCGACTGGGTCGAGAAGGACGAACTGCTCAACGAGATCGAGAGCGACAAGGCCACGCTCGAACTGCTCGCGCCCGCGGCCGGCGTGCTCCGCGTGCGGGCCGAGTCGGGCAGTGACCAGAAGGTCGGCGCCGCGGTGGCGCAGATCGACACGGCCGCGTCGAAGCCCGCCGGTTCCGGTGCCGCGCGCCCCATGGGCACCGCTGCCGCCGAAGCCGCCAAGTCGGCTGCGGCCGAACCGGCACAGAAGGCCACGCCCACCGCGCGCAAGATGGCGGAGGAACATGGCATCTCGCTCGCGGGCGTGCAGGGCTCTGGCCCCGCGGGTCGCGTGACGCGCGCTGATGTCGAGGGTGCGATGGGCAAGCAGCCATCGGGTGCACCTGCGCCCGCAGCGCCCAAGGCCGCCCCGGCTCCAACAGCACCGGTGATCGTGCCTGGCTCGCGCGGCGTGCGCCGCGAGAAGATGCCGAAGATCCGCCAGCGCATCGCGGAGCGCCTGCTCGAGAGCCAGCAGACGACCGCCACGCTGACCACCTTCAACGAAGTCGACATGACCGAAGTCATGGCGCTTCGTGCCAAGCACAAGGAAGCCTTCGAGAAGAAGCACGGCATCGGCCTCGGCCTGATGAGCTTTTTCGTGAAGGCGGCATGCAGCGCGCTGCGCGCCTACCCGCGCGTGAACGCGTTCATCATGGGCGACGAGATCGAGTTCCACGACTACTGCGACGTCGCGGTGGCCGTGGGCACCGACCGCGGCCTCGTGGTGCCGGTGCTGCGCAACGCCGATGCGATGAGCTTCGCGCAGGTTGAGCTGGCGGTGCGTGACTTCGCCACGCGTGCGCGCGATGGCAAGCTGACGGTCGACGAGATGACCGGCGGCACGTTCACCGTGAGCAACGGCGGCGTGTACGGCTCGCTCATGGCCACGACGATCCTGAATCCCCCGCAGTCGGGCATCCTCGGCATGCACGCGATCAAGAAGCGCGCGGTCGAGGATCCGGACCACCCGGGCCAGATCGCCTTGCGCCCGATGATGTTCATTGCGCTCTCGTACGACCACCGCATCATCGATGGCGCCGAGAGCGTCGGCTTCCTCAAGCACATCAAGGAGTGCGTGGAGCGGCCCGAGCGACTGCTCCTCGGGATCTAAGCGAACCACCGACGCGGCCCGGCCGCAGGACGAACCATGACCAAGACCCTTGCTTCCTGCGTGCTCCTCGCCCTGCTCGCTGCGTGCGCCGAGGACGATGCGCCTCCGCCGCCGGTGCCCATGAAGCCGGCGGCCTCGGCGGCGGCGAGCGTGTCCGATGCACGCATCGACGATCTCTCCAAGGCTCTGGCCCAGGCGCTCGAACAAAAGGCTGCGCTGCTGAAGAAGGCGGGCCCCACCGGTACGCTGACTGGAGCCGACGCTGAAGCCTTCTGGGAAGCCGATGCGGGCTTCATCAAGGGCTACGTCGACCTCCAGGCGTTGATGGCCTCCAACGGACGCCTGACGCCGAGGATCGTCGAGAGCCTGAAGAAGAACGCTTACTCAGCCATGGAGGCGTACGCATACGCCGAGAAGGCTGCTGGCGTGGAGCGGGCTTCCGGCTCAGGGATTGCAGGCAAACCGCCCGCAGACCACCCTCGACTTGATCCGGCCGTCATGAAGGGGTTTGAGTTCAAGCGCATGGAGATCATGACCAAGTTCAGTTTCAGGATCAAGTGACTCCACAATCGTTTCGGTAGGCTTCCCTGCATGCATACCGCCTTGGGGATGGCGCTCGCTGCTCACGGCCGGGTCCTCGTCACGATCGTCATGCCGGTCGCGGCGACAGGCATGGTCCTCACGATGGCTGCGTTGAGCCAGTCGCCCGCGCCATCGCCAACCACACCAAGCCGCGCGCCTGAGGTCGCACCCGCGATGTCGACGCCGCCCGGGACGGTGCCTGCAGCCGTGCCGGGCGCAGCAGCCATGCCCGCCGCCACCGGAACGCTCAAGGGCCGCGTGAAGGTTCCGGCGCCACGGCCTCCCGTGAAGACGCGCTCGGACTACGTCGCCCCTGCCGAGACCACGCCAGCGGATCCGCCGGTGACGGCCATCTGGGTCGGCTCAGGTGCGCCGCCGCGGGATCCTGCAACGACTGAACCGGCGCGCATCCGCCAGGAGGGCATCCAGTTCCGTCCCGGCACGCTGGTCGTGCAGACTGGAACGCCGGTCATCTTTCCCAACGAGGACCAGGTGCTTCACGCCGTGCGCTCGCAGAGTTCGGCGAAGAAGTTCAACGTCGGCCGCTTCATGAAGGGAGAGGAACCGCCGCCGGTCGTTTTCGACAAGGCCGGCTACGTCTTCCTGCTCTGCGAGGTGCATGAGCACATGCAGGGCCACCTGCTGGTCGTGGAGACGCCCTACTTCTGCACCAGCGCCCCCGACGGGAGCTTCGAGCTCAGTGGCATCCCCGCAGGCACCCACACCGTGACGCTCTGGCGGGGCCGAAAGGACGAGGAAACCCGGCAGATCACCATCGACGCGGATCGGACGCTTGAGGTCGACTGGACCAAGTAGCCCATGCGCTTCAGCCGCCGCATCACGCTGAGTCTCCTCACGATCGTTGCGGGAACCAGCATCATCGGTGCGGGCATCGCCCGACAGCAGGTGCGTCGTGCACAAGCCGACGGCGTCTCGGCGGTCTTCGACCTCGAAGCGCGAGCCATCCGTGAACGCCAGGCGCTCCGCCTGGAGGCGACCCGCCAGGCGATCGGGCAGCTCGATACGAACTCATTCCTGTTCGGCGCTCTGGTTGAAGAGGACTGGGCCGATCTCTACGCCAATGCGGAATACGAGCTGCGATCGCTTCGCGCGCTTGATGCCCACTTCCTCGATGCGGCAGGCAAGCCTGTGGCACGTCCCGGTGCCGAGCCGACGCCGATCGCCCGTGCGATCGATGCGAGTGCCCTGTCGGTGCAGGACGAGCCGCTCGACCAGCCTCCACGCCCCATCTGCGTGCTGCACGAGGATGGGCTCGTTGAAGCGCTGCGGCAGCCCGTCCTTGACGTGACCACCGGTGGTCCCGTGGGCTGGATCGTTGCAGCGTGGCCGTGGACTTGGCCTGCACGGGCCAACAATGCCACGAGCGCGGACACGCTGTACGCCGTGGTGGTCGATGGACGCGTGGCGCTGCCGCCCAATCAAGCCATGGGTGCGTGGCTCACGCAGGCGATCCCGACCACCCAGGGAGCCGATGGCGCCGAACTCGTGAGCCCGGATGGCGAGCCGTTTCTCGTGCGCTCCTTTCCGATCGAGAGCGCCCTGCGCACGCCAGCGCGCTTCGTCGTGCTGCGCAGCCTCGCTGCCTCGCGGCAGGCCGAGCGGCGCACAAACGCGTTCTTCCTCGGTACGGCCATCATGGCGATCGCGATTGGTGGGGCCATGAGCCAGTGGATCGGACGGAGCCTCTCGCGACCAGTGCAGCAACTTGGCGACGCAGCGCGCACGATCGGCCATGGCGACTATTCGATCCGCGTGTCGATCTCCGGCGCAGATGAGTTCGAGTCGCTCGGTTCGACCTTCAACGACATGGCCCAGGGCCTGGCGATGCGGGACCGCTACCGCAACGTGCTCGATGCCGTCGCGGATCCGGCCGTCGCCGAGGAACTCGTGACGGGCGAGCTCGACCTCAAGGGCCGAACCGTCGACGCCGGGATCCTCTTCTGCGACATCCGGGGCTTCACCGCCACCACGGAGTCCATGACGCCCGACGAGGTCATCACCATGCTGAACGCGCACATGAGCGCGATGTGCGAGGTGATCTACCGTCACGGCGGCATGGTCGACAAGTTCGTGGGCGACCTCGTCATGGCCGTCTGGGGCGCACCGAAGTCCTCTCCCGACGATGCCCTGCGCATGGCACAGTGCGCACTCGCCATGCAGGTCGAGCGCGAGCGACTCAATGTCGCGGGTGGTCGCCCGATCCAGATCGGGATCGGCATCGCCTACGGACCCGTGGTGGCGGGCTGCATGGGCTCGGCGAGCCGCGTGAACTACACGGTGCTCGGCGCGCGGGTGAACCTGGCCAGTCGCCTGTGCAGCGCAGCCAAGGCCGGCCAGGTCGTGGCCGACGATGCGGTGCGCGAGCGGCTCGATGGCTCGATCGCCGCGACGGCGCTCGAACCGTTTCCCGTCAAAGGCTTCAGCGAACCGATCGTGGCGCACGTGCTGCGCCTGACCTGAACCAGGAGGAGGATGCATGATCGCCGCCACGACCCTGATCGCCTGCTCCCTCGCCCAGCTCCCCGCCGACGATCCGTCATGGTTCGATGCGCTCTCGCAGTCGATGCAGGACCTGGGCGATGCGCTCGTTGCGGGCGATCCAGGTGGAGCATGGACCGTGGGCATCGATCCGTGGATCGACCAGACCGGCTGGTTCTTCACGCAGCCGCCACCGGGGTTCATCCAGGCTGATGGGCACGCGTTGTACACGCCCGTCATCAACCTGATGGGGACCGCAACGGCCGGCAAGGCGCTGGACTTCACCGTGTACGCGATGGCATCGCGTGGCTTCGATCCGACCGAAGCGCCGATGGAGATGATCCTCAACGAGTACTTCATCAACCTGCGCCCGTTCGAGAACCAGCTCCTCACGCTGCGTGCCGGTGCGTTCGGCACGACCTTCGGCCAGTGGAACCGGCGCTACCTCTCGTTCGAGAATCCGCTCATCGATGCCCCGCTGCCGTATGGCTGGATGACGAGCATCAGCGACGGGACGCAACTGGCTGCGAATCCGGCAGTGTCGGGTCAGCTCAGCCGCAAGAACCGCGCCGACAACGTGCCGGACTGGAATCCGATCATCTGGGGACCTGCCTACGCCAGCGGCTTCAGCGCCCTGGGCACCTTCCCGGCGTGGCAAGGACCGCTCGTCGACTGGGCGGTCGAGGTCAAGAACGCCTCGCTCTCCTCGCGCCCCGAGGAGTGGGCGTGGTGGGATCGCAACATGGCTTCGCCCACGGTCACCGGCCGCGTGGCGATCAGGCCCGATGCGCGCTGGACCATCGGTGGCAGCGTGAGCCAAGGCAGCTACCTCATCGCCGATCCGACGGTGCGAAGCGGTACATCGATCGGTGACCCGGGCCAGTACGACCAGACCACCTGGGGCATCGACCTCAGCTACGCCCATCGATGGGCGGAGATCTGGGCCGAGTTCATCTGGAACACGTTCGATCAGCCGGCGCTCGGTGACCTCACCAGCTTCAGCTGGTTCGTCGAAGGCCGCATCAACGTCGCCGTCGACACCTGGGTCTCGGCCCGCTGGAACTCGCAGTTCTACGGCGACCTGAACGGCCAGACCTGGGACAACGACGTGCAGCGGTTCGACATCGGCGGCGGTACGCGCCTGAGCGAGTCGTTCACGTTCAAGCTGCAGTTCAGCCACGCGAACGAATCAGGCAGCGTGGACCAGGGCCAGTGGTACGGCGCGACGCAGCTCATCATGGAGTTCTGACGAACGGGCGGTCGCGCTCAGTCCGCGCGCGCCACGGGCTTGGGGGCATCGGGCTGGTCAGGCGCCACGCCCAGGTACTGCAGCGCCCCCTCCATGATGTCGCGCGCCGCCGGCCCCGCGACCGAGCCCCCGAAGTGCTTGATCTTGCGGTCGGGGTCGTCGATGACCACGAGCACCACCAGGCGGGGCGCCTCGAATGGTGCGCCGACGATGAAGGAACTCACGTAGCGATCGTCGTAGTAGCCCTTGCCCTGACCGGCGGGCTTCGGCAGCTGCGCCGTGCCGGTCTTGCCGAACATGCGGTAGAGCGAACTCTTCGCACCGCGGGCCGTGCCCTCGGTGAGCACGCCCTCCATGGCTGAACGGGCCTCGATCGCGATGCCCGGCGGGATCACCGGCAACTGCATCGACGACGTGAGGTTTGTGCCGCCCGCCACGCGGACGCTCGGCAGCATGCCATCCTCGCGGCAGAAGACGCTGAAGGCGCGCACCATCTGCACGGCGGTCACGCCGATCTCGTGGCCCATCGACACTGAGGTCTGCGTGTACTTGCTCCAGGCACCCGGACTCGTGACCAGTCCGCCAATCTCGCCCGGCACGCCGACGGACGTGCTCGTGCCGAAGCCGAACGCGCGCACGCAGTCCTGCATCTGCTCATGCGAGAGGCGCTCCGCCGAGATCGCCATGCCTGCGTTGAGGCTCTTGACGAGCACGGTCCGCCAGTCGGCCCGCGCCACGGGATGCACATCACGCACGGTGCGGCCATACGGCGTGACGTAGTGGCCGGGCGGCGTGGGCAGGCGATCGGTGGGCTTGAAGATGCCGTGCTTAGTCGCCCAGGCCCAGACGAACTGCTTGAAGGTCGAACCCGGCTCGTACGGATCGGTGACGCACCGATTGCGGCCCAGCGACAGGTCCTTGGCGCGATTGGGGTCGGTCGTGATCTCGTTCCAGCCGCTGCGCGAGCGCAGGATGTCGGCCATCGCGAGGATGTCCCCGGTGTGCGGATCCAGCACGACGGCGCGACCGCCGCCTGCGTTGACCTCGCGCACGGCCTGATCGAGCCGACGCTCGACCATGTCCTGCACGACAAGGTCGATCGACAGCACCAGGTCGTGGCCATCACGACCCGGCTGGTACTTGCCTTCCTCGACGAACAGCGTGTTGCGATGCACATCGCGCAGGTAGGTCAGGTGGCCTGCTGTTGCCGCCAGCGACTTCTCATGACGGAGTTCCATGCCCGAGAGGCCCGTCTGCTCACCGCCCACGCGACCGACGAGGAGCGCAGCCGTTTCGCCCTGCGGATAGTGGCGCACCAAGCGCGGCTCAAGGCCAAGGCCATCGAGGTCGAGCTGACGGACCTGATCGACCTGCCACGGCTCGAGCTGCTTGGACAGCACCACGTAGCGATCATCGGCGCGCTCGCGGAGCGTGCCGAGCACAGCCTGCGGATCGAAGCCGGCGGTCGAGCCGAGTGCGGTGGAGATGTCGCGGAACGGATCGCATTCGGCTTCGCTGTCCGGTTCGAGCGCCTTCGCCTTCTCTGTAGCCTGCCAACCACGCTCCCAGATCATGGCTGGATCGGCGTACAGGCGGTAGCCGACACTGCTGGTGGCCAGGATGCGACCCTTGCGATCGAGGATGCGGCCTCGCGCGTTCAGTTCGGGGCTCGTGCTCGTGCGCGAACCCATCGCGGGAGCGAGCCGGCTGTCGGGGATGGACTTGAGCTGCGCCACGCGGATCGCGACGGCGCCGAGCATGAGCACGGTTGCGCCCAGCAGCACGCGCGATGCCATGGAGATGCGGTCGGTGCCCGTCGGTCGCGGACCTTCAGGCTGGCCATCGTCATGCTGGTTGGTCATGGGAGTCAGTTCCCGTTGGCGGCGCGGATGCGCCCCTGCTGCGCGGTGCGGGCGGAGTCCTTCTTGGCGATCGCGGTCTGCGGTCGCGGCGGGGCCATGCCCGGCGTGGCACGCAGGATCGGCGTCCATTCCTGGCCGCCGCGCGCGATGGTCTCGCGCAATTCACCCGGGCGCGTCAATGACGCCACCGAGGCGCGGCGGTCCCAGAGTGCACGCTCCTTGCGGTCGAGCTCACGCTTCACGAGCGACATGCGCTTGACCGTCTCGAAGCGCTGCTGGCGCAGCGAGAGCACGGATGCGGCCATGACGGCCCACGCAAGGATGATCACGGCCAGCTTGGCGACCATGAATCACTCCGGGATCACGAGGGTCATGCCGGGCTTGAGCTGCTTCGGGTCACGCAGCACCTTCGAGTTCGCCGCCAGGAGATCCTGCCAACGCTTCGTAGAACCGAGCTGCGACTTGGCGATCGAGCCGAGGTTGTCGCCGGGCTTGACGGTGTAGCGACGGCCTGCAGGCTGCGTGGACTCGGTGACGACGGCTGGCTCCGGCAGCGCCGGCTGCACGGGTTCGGCCTTCGGCTGGCCGGTCAGGACCTCGACCGACGGCAGCTCGATGCGCGTGCCGATCTTCATCGCCCGGGGATTGCCGATGGCGGCGCGGTTGTGCTCGTACAGCTTCTGGGCGAGGGCCTTGCTGCCGTACTCGCGCTGCGCGATCGAGGCGAGCGTGTCGCCCTTGCCGATGACGTGCGAGCGGGTCGCTGAAGCGCCCGGTGCCGGGGTGCCCGGCTCGAGCGGCGTGGCACCCTTGGCACCCTTGCCGAGGTTGTCGAAGTCCTCGCTCAGGGTGTACTGGCGCGCGGCGATCACGCCTTCGCGCACGGCACTGACCGGCTGGATGCTGGAGGGACCCGGGCGGGCCATCGTGGGTTCGTTGGCCACGAGCATCGAGCTCGCCGGGCGGTCGACGGCAGAGAAATGGTCCGACAGCAGGATGCCCACGAAGAGGAGCAACCCGAATCCAAGGACCAACGCCAGCTTGTGTTCACGGTTCATCGCAGCATCCATGCCCTGAGGGCTCTCGACCCAGCCACACGGCCTCTGCATCCTTGCATCGGCCCGACTCTCCAACGATGTCCTGCCTCAAACACTCTGCGGTTCGGTCAACGGGCCAGCCTGATGGCCCGCAACTTCGCCGACCGGGCCCGGGGATTCCCGCCCACCTCGGTGGGCGATGCCTCCACGGGCTTGCGGGTGAGGGACTCGGCCCAACCCGCTTCGATCATCTGGGCGAAGGCTCGCTTGACGATCCGGTCCTCCAGGCTGTGGAAGGACATGATGGCCACCCGAGCCCCCGCCGCAAGCCACGTCGGTGACCCCGAGGCGGCAGCGAGCGCGGCATCGCGCACGGCCGCCACGAGTCCTTCAAGTGCTCCGAGCTCGTCGTTGACGGCGATCCGGAGCGCCATGAAGGTCCGCGTGGCTGGATGCAACCGACTCGCCGCGGCACGGGCGCCGTAGGACTCCCGTACCAGGCTTGCAAGCTGACCCGTCGTGGATATCGGCACGCGGGCGCGCGTCTGTGCAATGTTCCTGGCGATGCGTCGAGCGAAAGGATCCTCGCCGTAGTGGAAGATGATGTCCGCCAGTTCGCGCTCGTCCATGCGGGCCACGAGCTGGGCGGCCGTCTCGCCACGGGTCGGGTCCAGCCGCATGTCGAGGGGGCCATCGTGGGAAAAGGCCAGCCCCCGGGACGGGTCATCGACCTGGGTCGACGCGAAGCCGAGGTCGGCCAGGACCGCGTTGGCCGGCGGCGTCCCGCTCGGCATCATGAGGGCGACCGAACGGAAGTCGGCATGGACCGATTGGATGCGCGGCGCCGCGGGCATCGCCGACACTCGCGCACGGGCGTAGTCGAGGTTCGCGGGGTCGCGATCGAAGAGCGTCAGCAGTCCGGCTGCTCCCACCGACGCCCCCAGCGCAACGGCATGGCCACCTCGACCGGCCGTGAGGTCGACCACGCTCTCGCCGGACGTGGGTGCCAGCAGTTCGACGATCTCACCCAAGAGCACAGGGCGGTGCCCGTGTGGGTCGGAAGCCGCGGATGGGTGGGCAGCGGCGCTGTCGACGCGCGAACCGGGACGTGTCGTCATGCCTTGGCCGGATCGGCGGGCTTGGCGACCTCGGCCGTTGCATCGGGCATCGCCTCAGGCGCGGGCGCGGCGTCCGCTCGAGGCGCCACCTGCCAACGCTCGAGCAGGGCCGCCTTGAGCGCCACGCAGATCAGCCCTGCAAAGAGCACGAAGGCGATGCTGTAGACGACCAGGACCCGCGGGCGCTCGAAGAGCTGGAGCGCAGCCAGGCCGACGCCCAGCAGCGTGAACGCAGCGGTGACGCCGTACAGTAGGAGCACCGCCTTGCGGACGGATCCGGTCAGGCGCTTGGCCTGGTGGTGGATGTGGTTGGCATCGGCAGCCGACATCGGCAGGCCCGCCAGCTTGCGCCGGATGATCGCCAGCAGCGTGTCCATGATGGGCAGCGCAAAGATGATCAGGCCCGCGAAGAACAAGCTGATGCTGTCCTCCTGCGCCTGCATCATGATGCACACCGCGAGCAGGTACCCGATGAGCAGGCTGCCGCAATCGCCTAGGAAGATGACCGCCGGGTTGAAGTTCCATGGGAGGAATCCAAGCAGCGCACCCAGCAAGGCGAGGGCCAGCACCACGCGCGCAGCGACGAACTGGCCTTGCTCGACGCCGACCGGGAGCGTTGCTGCAAGCAGGAGGCCAACGGCGAGGAAGCCCACCGCCATGATCGAACTGGTCCCGGTGAGCAGGCCATCGAGACCATCGATCAGGTTCGCCGCGTTGCACGCGCCGAGGATCATGCCGGCGACGAGCACGATCCCGACCCAGTAGTAGACGGCTTCCTCGGTCACGATGCCGGCCGTCGATCCGGTGAGCCACTCGCTCACGCCGCCATGCACGATCGGATAGAGCAGGCCGCGCGCGATCGGCGTGCCGAAGGCGTTCTCGGGCGAGTAGCACAGGAGCGCAGCGGCCACGAGCTGGCCGGCGATCTTGCCCCACGGGTGCATCGAGTCGAGATCGTCGAGGAACCCCACGAACGCGATGGCCGTCATGCCTGCCAGGATTTCCCATGGCACGGGCATGAAGTCGCGCTCCCCCATGCCGACGAAGGCATAGGAGACGCCGAGTGCGGCGACCAGTCCGAGGAACACGGCCAAGCCGCCGAGATAGGCCACCGGATACTTGTGCAGTTTTCGCTGCTGGTCGGGCTTGTCGATGATGCCTGCCTGCACCGCCATCAAGCGCACGAACGGCGTCGCCACGAGCGTCACGAGGAACGCCACCAGAAACACGGGTGCCGTCTCATTGAGGACCGACATCGCGCCGACGAGGATGCCCTCGCCGGTCGCTGGTGCGGCCGCCGCCGCGGACGCCTGGATCGGATCCCGCTCGATCAACCCGTGGCCTCGGTCGGTGCCGCCTGCACGATCGGCGTGCCGCCTCCGTAGGCAGCGATGGTGCGCAGGTTGCGCTGCATGTGACCGCCCTGCACCTCGACAGGTCGGTTGAGGACGAGGCCGATGACGTCGGCCCCGGCTTCACGCAACTTGTTGGCGTAGCGGAAGACCAGGCCCTTTTCCTGCGTGAGCGCGTTGACGACGAGGACCACACGGTCGCCCACCCGATCGGCCAGCAGCAGCGACTCGCCCGCCACGACCAGGGGCGGTGCATCCATGACGACGACGTCATAGTTCGACTTGAGTTGCTCGATCACCTCAACGGTGTGAAGCGTGCACAGCAGTTCCGGCAGTCGTGACGTTGGCCCTCCGGCGCAGACCACGTCGATGCCGGGCACCGCGGGCCGGATGGCCTGCTCGGGCGTGATGCGGCCCTGCAGCAATTCACCCAGGCCGGGTGTCTCTGCGGGCAGGCCCACGAGTTCGTGCATGCGGGGTCGCCGAAAGTTGCAATCGATGATGAGCACCCTTCGCGCCGCGTGTGCTGCAGCCGCGGCGAAGTTCGTGACCATGGTGGACGTCCCTGCCGAAGGACCAGCCGATACGAACATGACGCCCTTTGCAGGCTGGCCTCCACTCGGCGTTGCCCAGGCGCGCGAGATCTCCATCGCGAACTGCCGCATGACCTCGCTGAAGGAAGCATTGGGATGGTTCCACAGTGCCCACTCCGGCTGGGTCGGCCCGCCCACTTCATCCTGCCGCTCAGGGATGACGCCGAGGATCTTCCCCGCCCCCACGATGTCGGCGGGGAACCGCACTCTCTGCTCCGTGACTTCACGAAGGAACACCACCGCCGCCACGGCCAACACGCCAAGCGCAGCGCCACCGGGGAGCGTGATCTTCAACTTGGGGAACGTCGCCTCGCGCGGCGGTACCGCTGGACGCATCAGGATCTGCTGCGCATCGGCGCGGTCTGCACGCAGCTGATTCAGCGCGATTCGCTCCTCCAGGTCCTGCCGCTCTTCCTGCTTCCCTTCCTTCTCGCGCTTGAGGCGCTCGATCCCGGCCACGACCGCAGCGCGATCGACCAGCACGCCCTCGGTCGTGGCGATTTCCTTGTCGAGACCATCAAGCGTCAACTTGACCGCGGAGAGGTCATCGTCGAACCGCTTCTCGTCCGCGAAACGGTTCTGCTGGACCTGCTCGGCGATTCGAGCCTTCAGTTGCTGTTCCACCTTGTCCAGCGCTTCACGGGCTTCACGCTCCTGTGGAGTCCCTTCCTTCATGCGAGCCCGGATCCCGTCGTAGAAGGCCTGGGTCCTGTCCCGATCAACCAACAGCGCCTGCACGGCTGCGTCCTTGCGCGCCTCCCTGACTTCCTCCTCGGTTCCCAGCCCGGTGCCACCCTTGCGGGCGCGGGCGGATTCGAGCCGTGACTGCGTCAACTGGATTTGCTGGATGATCTCGGCGCGTCGGAGCAAGAGCGCGTCGAGCGCCCGCTGGCCCTTCTGGGGATCCTCGTCATACGACTGGATGCCGGCCTTGCGCAACTCTGACTTGATCTGCTCGTCGATTCCGTTGATCTCGGTCTCAATCGCCTTCGACCTCGCGCGCATGGAGAGGTTTCCTGCGTTGATGCGGTCGGATTCATCCTTGACGCGCAGTGCCATGTACGTGTCACCCACGATGTTCAGGATCGGTGCAATGTCTTCCTTCTCAGTCCACATGAAGCGAAGCACGAACAGCTGGCTGCTGCGCGCGAACGACGCCGAGAGGTCCTCCTTGAGTTCCCGGATCGCATCCGTGGAGTTCATTGCTCCGTTCTCGATGAACAGCTTTCCGTAACTGGTTCCCCGGAACACCTCCGTGTCGATCACGTTCTGCAGCACCCGCTCGGAGAGCATGTAGCCGATCTCGGTGTTGGCGATGCGAACGACCTGCTCCTCCTGTGTGTAGTCCTGGCCAACGGCGTCGGTGCCCTCGAGGATGCGGTTCCGGATCTCGAAGACCGCCTCGCCCGAATACAGCGGATAGACCGCACCCATTGCAAAGTTGAAGATGACCCCAAGGACAGCCCCGACGCAGCCACCGAGGGCCAGTGCCTTCCAATGTGCGCGCAGCACACGCACCGGATCGACGTTCACGGTCGGCCTCGCGGCTGGTCGACGCAATTCTGCTGATGGGCGATTCGGGGTACGGGTCATGGTTGTTTTCCTCGATTCACTTCAGGGTCTGCTCGAGCTGTGCCGCGATGGTGGACTCGGACTCGGGCATGGGATCATCCTTGGCGGCAGACATGGCGCTGGCCAGGCTCGCCCTCGCCGCATCGCTGCGCCCCTGCGCGTGCTGCGCCATGGCAAGGTGCAGGAGCATGGTCGGCGACTGCCGCACTTCGAGCCCACGGAGCAGCGTGGCTTCGGCCGCGGGAGCATCGCCGGCCTTGAGCAGTGCCAGCCCGAGCGTATCCACGCCATCGACGTTCGTGGGATCGATTGCCGCAGCGCGGCGGGCAAAGGCGAGGGCTTTCTGCGGGTCACCGCACGTCGCCTCGACATAGGCGACGTTGTTGAGCGCGTCGAACTGGTTGGGGAATGCCTGCAGCACCGTCTCGAACTGCTTGGCCGCACCGGCGCAGTCACCCATCCGATACAGCACATTTCCAAGACTCATGCGGCTCATCGCGACCGCCACGGGATCGCTGCCTGCCACATCGAGTGCCTGCTGTGCGTAGTCGCGGGCCCTGCCTAGCACTTCGGGCGGCGCATTGCGGAGCTGGGTCCAAGCCGCGGCGAGCTGACGCAGCGTCTCGGGGTCCTTCATGTCGGCCACCTGCCTTACGAATGCGTCGAGCGCTTCCAGTTCCGACTTGGATTCTTGGAGCTTGAACACCTGGAAGAGGATGTCGAACCACCCCTGCACGGGCTGCCGGGCGGCACCGGCACCCAGATTCGCCTGATAGATGCTGCGCAGATTGACCAGGCCGGCATCCCGCGCACCACTGAGGCACTCGCCCGCGGATCGGGCACTCTGCAGGTACATGGAGGTCCGGACCTGGTCGGGGTATGCCCGAAGGAGGGTGCTGAGATTGCGCAGATCAGGCGGATCCTTCGAGAGGTACATCCGCGCAGCCAGTTCAAGCGAGCCAACCGATCGGTCGGATGCGTAGGCACGCTCATAGGACTGTCCCGCGTCGGACCACTGACGTGCTTCCGATTGGATCTGGGCGAGACGTCGGAGCCAGACCGCGTTGAGCGCTGAGTTCTGGACCGCCTCCTCGAGGACCTGTCGCGCGCCCGCTGGATCACCGGTGCGAAGCAGCAGGTTGACCAGATCCATGCGAACCGTCGCCTCCTGCGGCAGGGCCGCCAGGATGCGCTTGGCTTCCCGCACGGCGGCAGGCTTGTCTCCCATCAACTCGAGGGCTGTCCACCGCAGCCTTGCGATACCCACGCTCAGTTGTTCAAGTTGCTGCGCTGCATCGAGCGCACGCAAGCACGACTCGAGGTAGGTCCGCTCGCCGGTCCGGCGGAACATCTGCATTGAAATCTCCGCAAGCGACACCTGCGGCAGGGGCGATCGGGGGTCGATCTTCCCGGCTTCATCAAGACGAGTCTTCACCTGTGCAAAGCCGGCATCCATGCCCGGTCGGTCACCGCGCTCCTGCGCAGCGATCACGTCCTGCAGAGCAACCATGCCCTTGACCATGGCCGTCGCGAATCGGTCTCGACGGTCGGGTCCATCCTGTACGCGCGCAAGAAGCGCCTTTGCCGCATCGGCCCGACGAATGGCCATGTTCCACCGGGCTGCCTCTCGGAGATCTTCATTGGTCGGCTGTCCCGAAAGCAACGGTTCGACCGCACCGAGCGCCGCCTCGATCTCACCGCGGCTTGCCCGCAAGCGTGCCACGGATCGAACCGTGGCAACATCGCCCTTCCCTTCCTCGAGCGCCTTCCCCAGGGCTTTTTCTGCCAACTCCGGCTTGCTGGTCCGGTAGAAGAACTCGGCTTGCATCAGGAACAGCAGCGGCCGACTCTTGTTGATCGATGACTCGGCTCCCCTGAGCGCCGCCTCGGCTCCCGCAATGTCGCCGAGCGCCGTGAGCCCTTGCACCTCGACGTTCAGCGCATCGAGATCGTTCGGATCCGCCTTGCGTGCAGCTGCGAGCAAAGTCTTCGCATCAGCGATGTTCGCCTCGCGCTGGCGTCGGATCGCATCTTCCCTGCTCGCCAACTGCATGGCATCCCATTGACCGGCCGAATACCTGGGTCGCAACTGTTCATCGAGGATGGTCGTCGGATCGGGAGACAGCTCAAGGAGCAGCGCCGCCAGCGCGCGCATGTTGACGACATCATCAGGTGCCTGTCGCATCCGGCGTCGACGCTCGATCAGCGCGCGCCCACGATCGCCGAGCCGAGCCTCCGCAGCAAGCCACTGATTCAGCAGATCCGCATCATTGGGATTCGCGGCAGCGGCGTCGGCGAGCAGCACCAGCGCCTTCCGGGAATCGCCCGTCGCAATCAACGCGTCGGCGTAGAGACGCGCAATGGCTCCATTCGTGGGCTGCCGCTCGAACGCGCGACCGAGAGCGGTGGCGGCCTTCTCAGGTGCGCCGACCGCGAGATAGCCCTCGCCCAACAACCGCAGCCTGAGTGCGTCGGCCGAAGGACCTTCGGCGTCTGCCCGGATCAGTTCGATGGCCTGATCGGCATCGCCAGCACGAAGTGCCGCGACCGCCTTGATCAGGCTGGGCATCTTCGGGTCGCCGGATGCCGCAGCGGCCTTGACCGCCTGATCGATCATGGCTGCGTCCGCACGGCGGGCTCCTCGCTCGGCAAGGAGGATCAGCAGCGTTTCGTTGCCCGGAGCCGCGGCGAGTGCCTTCGGCATCGTCTCATCGATGGCCTTGCGGATCGCGGCCAGCTCGGACTGGACCCGATCGCGCGTGGCCGCATCGGCACCGCCAAGGGCTGCCCGCTCGAACGCCGGTTCGCTCGCCATCAGCGTGGAGAGCTCAAAGATGAGTCGATCGGCCTCGGTCCCTCCCCGTTGCGCCGCTGCCAGGCGGAGGCGTTCGATCGGATCGGACGTCGAAAGGTCGAACTTGCGTGCCTTCAGGATCTGGTTGTCGGGAAAGAGCGCCAGCGATTCCTCCACCGCCTTCAACGACGCGGCGCGATCCCCCGTGCGCGTGATGGCCTCGACCCACATCAGGCGCGGGCGGACATCCTGCGGGTGCGCCGCGATCAGAGCAAGGGCGGCGTCGCGCATGGTCACCGGATCGCCCTTGGCATCCTGGAATGCCTTTCGCAGCTCCGCCTCCAGGGCATCCTGCGCGGGCGCCATGCGTGATGGATCCTGCGCCGCCGAAAGGATCGCCGCTGCGGCCGTGTTCTCAGGCTCAAGGACCTTCAGGCGTTCCGCGAAGGCGATCGCCTCGCCCCGTCGGCCGGTGGTTTGAGCCACCCGCATCGCACCCTCGATCACCCGGGGATTCTGTGGAAAGCGTGCGGCGGCGCGTGCCGACAGTTGCTGGGCAACGCCGAACTCCTCGCGTCGCACCGCACTCTCGACCGCCACAATGATCGAGAGCGTGTCGACGTCAGGTCGGGCCAGAACCGGTTCAAGGCCACGCAGTGCGGGCCCGTACTGGCCACGAGCGAACTGCACCATCGCCTCGCAACGACCCACGATCTGGTCGTTGGCGGCACCAGCTACGCGCCTGAGCCCCTCCAAGGCCACATCGAGCGAAGGAACGATGGCGTCCTTGGCCGCCTGGTCGTCGGACTCGAGCAGTTCGATGAAGCGGGCATCGAACACACCTTGCCCGGCACGGACTCGAAGTTCATCCTGCATCAGGGCGGCCGGCCCCGGGGGGAAGCCACCAAGGTCGCGGATCTTGGTGTTGAGGGCGATCGACTCCTCCCGGTCGGCCTTGCGCTCAGACTCCAGGAGCGCACTCGCCAGCTCGACCATGACGTATGGCTGATCAGGATGCTTGTCGAGCCAGTCCTGAACAAGCTCGACCGATCGGTCGCGACGAACCGCTCCGAGCAGCCGACCCACCTTTAGGATGTTGGTCACATCGACGGGCTTGAGCTGTGCTGACCCTGCAGCGGCCATGTCCAGCAAGGCATCGAAGGCAGCAGGTGCTTCGCCGCGATCTCCCGAGCGACGCTGATCGCGATCGTCAGCCAAGAGCTGCAGGACGAGCGCGATCCGTAGCCTGACCGCATTGGGATTGGCTGCAAGCGCCTGGGCAAGGTAGCCGCCCAGCAGCTCCTTCCATCTCGCCGAGTCCGCCGAGATGCCGGCGCGCTGCGCAGCCTCGAGGCGCGCGCTCGCGTACTCGATGAGGCCGAGCCAAGGCTCCATGCCGGAATCAGGTGCACGGGCGAGATCGAGCAACTTTCGCTCGGCGTCCTCGAGACCAGCACGCTTGGACTCCCACTGACGCAACGTAGCCGAGAGCATCGCTGCATTGATCATGGCGGTCTGCTTCGGGAACCGCGCGAAGGCAGGAGCTGCACGCGAGCACGCAAGCACGACATCCGATGGGTTGGTGCCGTCCAACTGATCGAGATACGTTGCGAGCGCATTGACATCGCTGGGATCGGCCTCGGCGAGCTTGGATCGTCCTGCAAGCAGCTGGAAGAAGTTCTGCGTGCCGGCCTGAGAGGTGTTGGTCACCTGCCGCTCGAGCGCCCCGACGTACTTCTTCCAGTAATCGACGCGGTCCGGACTCTTGTTCGCGGCACGTCCGAAGCGATCCACGGCCTCGTTGACACGACCCGCTGCCAAAGCCGCATCGCCGAGCGCCGCGTTGCGCTCGGGACCGCTCGAGACGCGCCAGACCGCGATGCTGCCCACACCGACCACCGCGGCAAGGGTCACTCCTCCGACGACGATGATGAACTTGCGATTGAGCTTGCGTGCCATAGTTGTCTCTCATCCTGCCTTGGGCATGGAAGCGGTGCCGCCCGAACCGCCCTCCCAGGACGGCCAATCGGGAAGGCAACGCATGATCTCGGGCATGGCCAAGCGAAGCAGATCGCCAGCCGCCTCGGAAAACGCCTCGTCGGTGGCGCCGTCGGACGGCAGCACCATCGTGCACTGCACCTTGCAGTAATAGGCGTACCGGTCCGTCAGGTCGAACGCGAGGTTTCGCACCTGGTAGGGCGAACTCGTCATGCGGCCATTGGCGACGAAGAAGTAGCCGCCGAGGACGCGATGCCTCGTGTCCCCCTGCTCCTGGAACTCCGTCACGCTGGCCGTCCAATCGCCCAGCGGCAGATGGACGAGCTGCTCCTTCTTCGTGACTGGATCGCGCAGCATGGTCGTGGGGTACGGTTCGCCGGTGGCTGCGTTGCGGGCACCGCCGCGGGACCAACCGGCTGCGTCCACCTTGAGCATCACGTCGTGCGGCTGGTCGGTCATGATCATGCCAGCGGCACCCCAGCACCGTTCGGGAACGTGCGGAACGGTGTCGATCAAGCCGGTGTAGTACGCGATGTGCAGCTGGACCCGTCCAGCTACGTCGGCGCCGGGGCGCTGGTAGGTGCGGAGCAAGTACTGCTTGGTGCCCAGCTCGGTCTCAACGTCGGCCCCGTACCGCACATCGTCACCCACGCGTTCCCACGTCCCGAGCACCACCGGAATGCTGTCGAGCGATTCCCGGAGGGGAACAGCCTCCTTGCGGAGGTAGACGTTGAGTCGCTCGATGGCCGCCCGGAAGCCCAGAGCACTGCCCGCGAGCGTGGCGCAGACGATCACGTAGGCCACCATGCATCGACGCTCAAACCGCACGACTCGCCCCCCGATCTTCGACCATGATGTTGTTGATCACCCATTGGACCGCGAGGAACAGCAGCAGCCCCGGCAGCATCCAAAGCAGTCCGATGAAGTGATGGAACTCGCCCGTCGCGAAGTTCGCGTCCGCCAGAGAGAGGATCCCGAGCGTGACGATCCGGAGGACATTGACGGCCACGGCGACAGGAACGGCAGCGAGCACCATCAAGGCTCGCTGAACGCTGCCGCGCATCTGCGTTGCCGCCAGGAATGTTCCGAGTGCGGTGAACGCCACGACCATCCGCATGCCGCTGCAGGCCTCGGCGACGTTGAGTGGATGCGATTCGCCGCCGCTGATCACGGTGATCGTGTTGCCGCTTCGATCGGCATCCATGCCCAGCACCAGCATCATGCCGTATGCACCGACGGACGCCACGTCCTGGAGCAGGAAGGTGGCCTTCGAGAGAAGGCGCTCGGACAGGGTCTGGCTGAAGATGCAGACGTACAGCAAAGGAAACCAGAGCACCCTCATGGCACGAGTCCCAAGGATCGTCCATGTTGCGCCGAACAACGCCAGTGCCACACCAGCAGCCTGGAGATTGTGGTGAAAGAGCGGCTTGGGACCAATCACGCAGAGCGCGTACCAGGCCACACCGAGCAGCAGCATCACGAGCGCAGGCAAGAACGGCCGGAAGGGAGCTGCCAGAAGTTCGTCACGTCGGAGCCAAACGAGGTAGAGCCCGACGGCAGGAATGATCAGCGTGTGACCCCAATCCGAGGGCTGGGTCACCGCAAACGACACCTGCTTGCGCACGAAGTCAAAGAATACGGCGGTTCCAAGACCCAAGAGAACCACGAGCAGTCCCACGACGACCAGGGTGGTCGGGTTGCTGATCTGGCGGGGTTGGGTGGCGGGACTCGTCATGAACGATGCTGGGTTGGGCTTCCGCCGCCATACGACCGAGTGCAGATGTGGGATCGTCTGCACATGGGTGTTGGTCACTGGACCGTCAGCGCCTCGGGCGGCGGCCCAAAGATGTCGGTACCCCAGTTGCGATCGATGAGGAACCCGAAGCCGTAGGTCATGCGGAAACCGTTGCGGATGACGGCCAAGGGCTGCGCAAAGAAGTTCGTCCCGATGATCACGTGATCATCGCTCTTCAGTGCAATGTCCGGTTCGGCGCGCTCGCGGATGGCGGCGAGGTTCACTCGGATGGTGGCTTCACGATCCCCGACGCGACGGACCAGGTCGACGCGCTCCGGGATCGCCAGCGGGCCAAGCCCACCGGCTGCAGCGACGAGACGGCTCAGGGTCAGCTGACCGGTCGCAGGGAGGTCGTACGGGCCTGGCCGCGAGATTTCGCCATCGATGTAGACCACGCCGGTCGGCGGCGGCACGACGTTGATGAAGTCATCCGGACGGACGATCACGTTGAGGATCGACCTGCCCGCGATGAGATCGCGGTAATCGATCTCGAGCAGGCGCGTGATGCGTCCGTCGAGGGTGCCGTCCTCGATGTCGCGCTTGGCGATGCGCTGGATGTCCGGGACGGAGTACTTCTCGCGGATGCCCCTGGGGATCAAGTCCTCGTCCATCAGCGGAGCTGCAGCCTGCGCTGTGCCCGGTGCTGAATCGGCTGTCGTGGACGATGAATCCTGGGCCGGTGCGGCGGCGGCCTCCTTGGCCGGGACCCACTTGTCGAGCTTGGCATCGAAGACGTAGCTCGTCGACATCACCGTGTCGACCTGGCTCGGTGCGACCATGGTCGGAGCATCGGAGTCAGGCGATTCGGGCGTGATTGGTGGCGTGGTGCCATCCAACGTGACCAGACGGAGCGAACCGGTCGCGAGCGCGGCGGGTGCCGGCTCGGGTTCACCGCGGGCCTGACGGATGGAACGTTCGAGGGCCGCCCGACGGTCCGTGAGCGTGGCGATTGACTGCGTGAGGCTGCGACGCTCCGACTCGCGGTTCAGACGACCGATGTCATCGATGAGGTTGGCATGCTGCCGCTCGACTGCCGCGAGGGCCGTGGCTGCGGTGGCCGCGGCCTCCGAGCCCGCCGGTGCTGCATCACGCTCGGCACGCAACCGCGCCATGTCCACGAGCAGCGGCTTGACGCGCTCGTCGCTCTCGGCCTTGGCACGCTCGGCAGCATCGAGCGCAGCCGACGTATTGATGCGCTGCTTGAGATCCTCCAACGAACGGTTCGAGGCCAGCAGGTCGGCGTTCACGCCATCCAATTCAGCCTGGAGCGCAGCTTCTGAACCGGGTGCGGGGGCGGGGGCGGGTGCGGGTGCGGGAGCCGGCGCAGGCTCGGCAGCAGGTGCAGGCTCGGCAGCAGGTGCAGGCTCGGGAACAGGTGCAGGCTCGGGAACAGGTGCAGGCTCGGGAGCAGGTGCAGGCTCGGGAACAGGTGCAGGCTCGGGAACAGGTGCAGGCTCGGGAGCAGGTGCAGGCTCGGGAGCAGGTGCAGGCTCGGGAACAGGTGCAGGCTCGGGAACGGGTGCAGGCTCGG
>Ga0315906_10002643_pt1 | contig 24678 bp, 21 predicted proteins | sample LakEriMetagenome_4_FD_203526 | JGI IMG/M metagenome (GOLD analysis project Ga0315906, IMG submission 203526) | Freshwater fungal communities from buoy surface, Lake Erie, Ohio, United States - Buoy 2 MA122 | ecosystem: Environmental > Aquatic > Freshwater > Lake > Lake biofilm | place: USA...
TGGCGGAGAGAGTGGGATTCGAACCCACGGTGGGCTCGCACCCACGGCAGTTTTCAAGACTGCTGCCTTAAACCACTCGGCCATCTCTCCGTGGCATTATTTTAAACCCAATTCCATGTCCCAGGGTCACTCACCCAGTTTGAATTCGACCGGAATCAGCAATTCGGAAGAAACCGGCGATCCGTTTTCGACTTTGGGGCTGAATTGCCATTGCAGGACCGCCTCGCGGGCGGCACGGTCGAGGTCGCGCGATCCGCTGCTCTTTTCGATGCGGACTTTGTCCGGTTTTCCATCTGCATCGACCTGGACGCCGACGGTGACGGTACCGCTGGTGTTGTTGCGAAGGGCCGAAACCGGATATTTGGGAGCGACGCGGTGCAGAACGCTGGCCTCATGGTCGCCAACCGGGGGTTTGGCGATGGGGCCGTTCATATCGGCGGTTTGGCTGGTGTCGGCCACATTGGCTGCCTCTGAGGGTACGGCCGATGCCGACAGGGTGCGGCGCGCTCTCGGGTTGGGCATGTCGGTGATGTTACCCGACAGACTGCCGGGCGCATTGAGCAGCCCTGAATTTTCCATGACGGCATCGTCGTCTGCGCTGAAATAGGCGTGATAAACCCAGCGACTGCATTGCCAAGGTACGGAAAGCAGCAGTCCGATCACTAATGCCCTCAGGAACAGGCTGCGGGGGCTATGCGTTTCCAGCCAGTGGACAAGGCGGGGCCATTCGTGATGCCTGACACGCTGTGCAATGTCCAGGCAATGCTGTTTCAGGGTTTCAAGATTCATGGCGGAGCCGTCGGCGGTCAGCCTCCATTATAGGAAAATTCCTAGAGCCAATGCAGAAATTAACCGATTCCGGAGCTCGAATGCCGCCATTAACCTGTATCCATCTTCCCATAGAGTTGGAGCAAAGGCATGATTTCGGTATTTATTCTGGATGACCACGCACTCGTTCGTTCCGGTTATCGCCTCATTTTGCAGCAGCATCTGGATATCCAGGTTATCGGAGAGGCTGAGAGCGGCGAGGAGGGGCTCCAGAAAATCCGCGCCAGCAAGCCGGACGTGGTGCTGTGCGATCTGCATATGCCGGGATTGAGCGGTCTGGAAATTACCGAACGGCTGAACCGCGGCAGCGTCACCGCGAAAGTTATCATCGTTTCCGTACAGCAGGACGGACCGATGCCGAAACGTCTGCTTGAAGCAGGCGCATGCGGCTATCTGGGCAAGGCCTGCGAGGCCGAGGAATTGGTCCGCGCCATCCGGGATGTCGCGCGGGGAAAACGCTATTTGGGCAATGCCCTGGCACAGAAAATGGCCTTTGGCGGCCACAATGACTCACCCTTCGAGCGCCTTAGCGCACGCGAGATCGAAATCTCGCTGCTGTTCTGCCAGGGGTGGCGTGCAGAAGACATGGCACGTAAACTCTGCATCAGCTCGAAAACCATCGCGACCCATAAATACCGGATACTCGAAAAACTGGGCATCCAGGATACAATCGCATTGGCCCGGTTAGCCGCACAGTACGGCATCACCGAGCCCACGCAACGGGTTTAATCTTCCTTGCTTTCCGGACTGATTCGCACCGTGAAATCGAATCCGGTGTTCGGCGTATTCGGCATCGAGAAAGACGGCGGCGCGACCGGCACATAGCCTGTCTGCTTCGGCTTCGGTTCGATGAACTCGGTTTGTGCCGATTGCACTGGCTGGGCTACTGGTTCAGGCACAGTATCCTCAACGGTGACCACCTCAGGTATCGCCATGATTTTTGCCGTGAAAGGCTCGGCGGTGGAAGTGGAGTCCGATTCGGCCAAAGCTTGAATCGGATCGACAACGTGAGCTTCGGTTGCCGTTTCGAGATCGCTGAAATCGGATTCGGCAGTAGAAACCGGAATGGACGATACGACAACGGGGGCGGTGCGCTGGATAGCGGGCGGCTGCTTGCGGCTATCGGTTTCGGTATCCGCTATTGCAGGTTCATCGTAAGTTTCGGATTCCGATGATGCGGCATCAAACAGCACATCATCGGCATCTTCGAAATCCATTTCCGACTGGTCATTGGCGGCTTCAACGGCTCCTGCGATTTCGCCTTCCTGACGGCGTCGGCGGCGGCCGCCGCGGCGGCCGCGACGGCGGCGCGGACTTCCATCGGCCTGCAGTTCCGCTGAAGGCGTATTGCCATCGGGATTGACGGCTAATGGCAAGACGTCCGGCGTCGCTTCCACGACGGTATCGGTCTGTGCATTGAGGCCAGCGGCAGTCCGTGCAGCAGCTTCGGCTTCACGTTGCGCACGCTTTTCGGCTTCACGTCGCTGGTTGTCTGCGCGCTGGGCTTCCTTGCGTTCGGTTTCCCGTTTCTGCTGCTCTTCCCGGCGCTGTTTACGCTGATCATCGGCAGTTTTACGTTCTTCTTCGCTGCGTTCCGGGCGGTTTCCACGCTGTTGCTTGTTGTTCGGGTTGCGCTGGTTGCTCCGGTTATCGGATCGGTCACGGCGATTGTTATCGTTGCGACGGGCCGGTGCCGGCTCGCTTTTCTGCGCTTCCTCTCCGGCATCGCCGGCGAAAATCGCGATGATTTTGCTGAACAGTCCGGCTTTCTTGGCTACCGGAGCCTGTTTGACGGATTCTTCCGCGATACTGTTGGTCTGGCGCGACGGAGCAATTTGGGCCGGCTTCACGTGGGTGACCGCCGGCTCGGTGGGAACATTCAACTGTGCCTTGGTCAGTGCATGCACTTCCAGTTTACGCGGCACGCCACGTTGGTAACTGGGCTTGCCGGCATCTTCCGGCTGATCGCCTTCGCGGATACGGGTGACATTGAAGTGCGGGGTTTCAAGCGCCTCATCGGCAACGATGATGATCGGTGCTTCATGACGGCTTTCGATTTCGACCAATGCCCGGCGTTTCTCATTGAGCAGGTAGTTGGCGATCTGCGGCGGAGCCTGGACCAGCACCTGCGCGGTTTTATCTTTCATCGCCTGCTCTTCGGACAGACGCAAAATCGACAACGACAAGGATTCGACGCTGCGCATGCGGCCATGGCCATCGCAACGCGGGCAAACAATCTGACTGGACTCACCCAGCGACGGACGCAGGCGTTGACGTGACAGTTCGAGCAGACCGAAGCGGGAGATCTTGCCGATCTGGACGCGCGCACGGTCGAGCTTGAGCGCCTGTTGCAGGCGATCTTCGACCATGCGCTGGTGTTTACCGGAGCTCATATCGATGAAGTCGATGACCACGAGGCCGCCGAGATCGCGCAGACGCATCTGGCGGGCCACTTCTTCAGCGGCTTCCAGATTGGTATTCAGAGCGGTTTCTTCGATATCGCCGCCCTTGGTGGCGCGCGATGAGTTGACATCGACAGCGGTCAGCGCTTCAGTCTGGTCCAGCACGATGGAGCCGCCGGAGGGCAGACGAACGGTACGTTCATAGGCCTGCTCGATCTGCGATTCGATCTGGAACCGGTTGAACAGCGGGATATCGTCCTTATACATCTTCAGCTTGCGCAGGTTGTGCGGCATGACCAGCTGCATGAAATCCTGGGCCTGCTCGAAGATTTCGTCGGTATCAACCAGAACTTCGCCGATTTCAGGACGCATGTAGTCGCGCAGGGCACGGATGATCAGGCGTGATTCCTGGTAGATCAGGAAGGGCGAGGGTTTCGAAAGCGCAGCCTGGCTGATGGCTTTCCAGACCTGGATCAGGTAGTCCAGATCCCATTGCAGCTCATCGGCATCACGGCCCATACCGGCGGTACGGATGATGACACCCATGTCGTCCGGGATGTTCAGCGCATCCATGGTCTGTTTCAGGGCCTGGCGGTCGTCACCTTCGATGCGGCGGGAAACGCCGCCGGCGGTCGGCGAGTTCGGCATCAGCACCATGTAACGGCCGGCCAACGAGATGTAGGTGGTCAGAGCGGCGCCTTTGTTGCCGCGTTCTTCCTTATCGACCTGAACGACGACTTCCTGGCCTTCGCGCAGATACTCCTTCATGCCGGCCTTGTTCGGGTCGACACCGGGGACGAAATAGTCGCGGGAGATTTCCTTCAGCGGCAGGAAGCCGTGGCGGGGGCCGCCGTAATCCACAAATGCCGCCTCGAGGGAGGGTTCCAGGCGGACAATCCGGCCCTTGTAGATATTCGATTTTTTCTGTTCTTTGGCTGGTTGTTCGATGTCGATGTCATAAAGCTGTTGACCATCGACAATCGCCACGCGCAGTTCTTCAGCCTGCGTGGCATTGATTAACATCCGTTTCATTGTAATATCCTCACGCGCTCTACCGTAAGGATCGCCGAGTTCGGCATGCTTCCAAGGCACTTCCGAATTGTTCAGCGCTACCAGACCATAAGCGAACTTACGGGAGCGCAAATCTGTTGTTTCGTTAAAGGGGCCAAACCACGCCGAGCGTCGTTCGGACTATATGCAGGTTCGATGAGGCCCGCCAAGCGCTTTACATGGTCACTCCCTGGGAGTGTGGGGCGCTTATTGGGATACACTAGGCACTGGCTTTCGGCCGGCAACAAGTGAAATCAACATCTTACTTGCCTGCTTAGTTTAACAGATGGAACCAAAATGAACAGAGTTTCCTTGAATCCGGGCGTAAAAATGGTCAAAGTCCCGGACGACAGGGCCGGGCAGCGTCTGGATAATTTCCTGCTCGGGCAGCTCAAGGGGACCCCCAGAAGCCTGATTTACAAGATAATCCGGGATGGACAGGTCCGCATCAACGGCAAGCGTGCCAAGCCGGACAGCCGACTGGAAGCCGAAGACGAGGTCCGCATTCCGCCGATCAAGATCGATCAGGCCGACCCGGACCGCGCGCCCCCGAAATCCATGCTCGAGCGTCTGGCAGCCAGCGTCGTGTTCGAGGATAAGGCCTTATTGGTCCTGAACAAGCCCTCCGGCATTGCCACCCATGGTGGCAGTGGCGTGTCCTTCGGGGTCATCGAGGGGCTGCGGGCTCTGCGTCCGAATGAGCCGCTCGAATTGGTCCACCGATTGGACCGCGATACCTCCGGTGTGCTGGTTTTGGCGAAAAAACGATCAGCCTTGTTGCAACTGCAGGCCCTGATGCGGGGCGATGACGAGGAAGAGGGGCCGGAAAAGCAGTATCTGGCCCTGTTGGTCGGCAAAATGCCCAGCGGCACCATGACCGTAAATGCGCCGTTGCAGAAGTCGGTCATCCGCGGTGGTGAGCGCGTGGTCCGCGTCGACCCGACCGGCAAGGCTTCCACCAGCCATTTCACCCTTCTAGAACGCCGAGGCGGCCACAGTTTCTGCAAAATCCGCATTGAAACCGGCCGCACCCATCAGATCCGCGTGCATGCCGCGCACATCGGGCATCCGGTCGCCGGTGATGAAAAGTACGGGGACAAGGACGCCAATAAGAAATTGGCGGCAAACTACGGACTGAAACGTCTTTTCCTGCATGCCGCCTCCATGCAGTTCGCCTTGAATGACGGACAATCGCCTTACGCCCTCAACGCGCCCTTGGCGCCGGAACTCAACGCCGTGCTGGACCGTTTAGCGGACGAGTAGGGCGTCGGCCTTGGCCGCGCAGATGAAATCGTTCAGGCTCAGGCCGCCGACATCGTGCGTGGAAAACCGGATTTCACAGCGGTTGTAATGCACGCCCAGATCCGGGTGGTGATCTTCGCGGTGCGCGATGAAGGCCAAAGCGTTCACGAAGGCCATGGTCTGATGATAGTTCTCGAAAGGAACGATTTTGAACAGCGCCTGTCCATGTTCGGACAGCTGCCAGCCGTCGAGCAGGGATATCAGTGTCTCGGACTGGTGCGGATCCAGTCGGTGTTCCGCGCCGCGCAAAGGCCGGCAGTGTTGCAGATGTAGGGGCGTATCCATCATCGTTCCATTCATGGGGGTTTCACTAGTTTAAGGTAAAATGAAGGCATGATTGAAATTACCGAGTCCGCCCAGAATCATTTCCGTCAATTGCTGCAGAGTCAGGGCGGCGATGCCGTAGGCATTCGTGTCAGCGCCTTGAATCCCGGCACGCCATCTGCCGATGCCCGGCTCGAGTTCGCCGATGCCGGCGATCTGCTCGGTGATGAATGGCAGGTCGAATGTGCCGGCTTCGTGTTGTATGTCGATGCCGCCAGCGTCAAGTTTCTAGACGGCGCCCACATCGACATCGCCGCCACCGCCACTGGCAGCCAATTGACCATCCGCGCTCCCAACATCAAAGGCAAGACACCCGATGCCGAAAGCTCACTGGCCGAACAGGTCATTTGGTTGATTGAATCCGAAATCAATCCGCAGCTGGCATCACATAAGGGCAAGGTCAGTCTGGATTCCATTGATGCCGATAATGTCGTCTACCTGCGTTTTGGCGGAGGATGTCACGGCTGCGGCATGGCCGATGTCACCTTGAAGCAGGGCATCGAAAAAACCATGATGGCGAAAATTCCGCAGATCAGCGCCGTCCGTGACGCGACCGACCATAGCTCCGGTTCGGCGCCATTTATTCCACGTTGATCTTACGAGTTCTGCTGTTCGGTCTGATTCTTGCCGGCCATATCGGATTTTTGTTCTGGCTTGATGCCTCTACCCGTTACCAAATCCCGAAGCAGGATTTCCAGACCCGCACGCTCGTCACATTTACAGTCAAGCCGAAGTCGCAGTCACTCGAAATACCGCTTCGCAAATCCTTTGAGCAAAAATTAAAGGCCGGTTCCGCGCTCACCGCGCCCGGGAAAAACGCCAATGCGGTCCGGCCCCAAGCTCCTGCTCAGAATGGGAGTGCTTTACGTGTTTTCTATGCTGACGGCAGAGTCTGGATTCCGCAAAGCGCCAAAGATGAATTTCTGACCCATGGGCAGTCCCGGCAGTTCGACATCCAGCGCGACGGGCTGGATGACATGGAGGAACTGCTCAAGCGTCCCGTGGTACTTGATTACCGGTCGACACGTTTCGACGACGCCTGGCAGGGCGACAAACCCCGGCTGAGCCGCCTGTTAGAAACGGCAGTCGAGAAAACCACGGCGACCGTCAAGATTCCCATTCCTGGAAGGCGGGGCGCTCATCTGCAATGTAGTCTGATGGTGCTCGCAGCATCCGGCAGCTGCGGTTTCACCGCCAATGATGATGGCTATTTCGTTGCACGTGACGATCCCAATACGCTCAGTCCCCTGGAGGAGCAGCAATGCCGGGCCTGGTGGGATCTCATCGTTTCCGCCAAGACGCAGGGCGAATGGCGGCGCACGCGCCGCCTCTACGAGCAGGAGTGCCAGAAGCCGCTCTCCAAATCCTAGGCAAGAAAAAAGCGGACCGGAGTCCGCTTTGATTCGTCAGCGGTAAGGGGCGATTACTTGACGATGCCCATTTGGCCTTTCAGCGAACCGTAGTAAACCGCCAGATTGGCCATGTCGGCATCGGTGAGCGCCTGGACCTGTCCGGCCATAACCGCATTGACGCGTTTTCCGGACTTGTATTCCTTCAAGGCCTTCAGCAGGTAATCCGGGTATTGGCCGGCCAGCTTGGGATAGGTGTTGTCGAGTGTTTTGTTCCCGTCGGTGCCGTGACAGGCCGCGCAGGCGGTGGCTTTCTGTTTGCCGGCGGCGGCATCGCCTTTGACGCCCATGGCGGCGGCTTGACCGGCCAGACAGAACAGCGCGACAGCGAGGAGGGTGCTGGTCTTCATCGATGTAATCCTTTATTTGGCCGGTTTCAGTGCGGAAACATAGGCGGCGATGTCGGCGATGTCCTGGGCACTGAAGCTTTTGGCCTGTGCAACCATGGTCGGATGATTGCGTTCACCCTTGGCATAGGCATTGAGCGCATTGATGATGTAAGCCTCGTTTTGCCCGGCAATTTTCGGGACATGGTAGCTCGGGTAGGCATTCTTGTACTCGGGAATGCCATGGCAGCCGGTACAGGTATAGGCCAGGGTCTTACCTTTCTGGGCATCGCCCTTGGCCAGGCAGGTGCTGCCGGCCAGAGCCAGCACTAAACCGATGAAAAGGGACGTTTTGGTCATAGCAAAATGCCGAAGTGGGTTAAAGTCCGCCAATTATACCTAAAATTCACCGGAATCAGGCAAGTATGTATGACTTTAGGCAGGTACATCGGGCCCATATTCCCGTTACCATTTGCATCAGTCCCCCCTGTTACGGTAACCGGAAAGCCCATGCATTCTCCCTCCAAATACGATAAAACCGCGGCCCTGTTGTTGGTCTTTACCATGCTGCTGTCTGCTTGCGGCGGAAAGCCGGACAATGCCGAAGCGGCAAGGGTCGAAGCCGGTGCGGAACAGGGCAAGAACAGCAAAGACGGTAAGCCCAAAGAGCCGGAATCGGTTCCGGTCGAGGTGGTCACTGCAGCCAGCCAAAGTATCAATGCCAGTTATGCCGGCACCGCCAATCTGGAGGCGCCGAACGAGGCGCAAGTGGTTGCCAAGAGCTCCGGGGTCATGGTGGCCCAGCTGGCCGAAGAGGGTGATACCGTAAGGCAGGGTCAGGTGCTGGCCCGTATCGATCCGGCACGCGCCCAGCTGGAAGTCCAGCGCTCCCAGGCAACGGTCAACAAACTGAGCAACAACTATGCACGTGCCCAGGAACTGCGCAAGCAGAACCTGATTTCCGCCGAGGCCCATGACCAGATCCGCTTCGATCTGGAATCGGCCAAGGCCGGCCTTAATCTGGCACGGCTGGAGCTTTCCTATACCAATGTCACGGCCCCAATATCCGGCGTCATTGCACAACGCATGGTGAAACAAGGCAATCTGGTGACCCTCAACGCCCCGGTATTCCGTATCGTAAATACGCAGTATCTCGAAGCGGTGATGAATGTTCCCGAGCGCGAACTTGCACTGATCAAAGCCGGCATGCCGGTACGTATGATCGTCGATGCGGTTCCCGGCCAGGTTTTCGAAGGCCGCGTCGATCGCGTCAGCCCAGTGATGGAAGCCGGTAGCGGCACTTTCCGCGTGACCTGCGCCTTTGATGGCAAGCAGATTCTGCGCCCCGGCATGTTCGGCCGGTTCGAAATCATCTATGACCGCCGAGAGAACGTGCTGACCATTCCGCGTACCGCCATGCTCGAAGACGAGACTGATCCTGCTGTATACGTGGTCCGCGCCGGTAAAGCCGTTCGTGCTCCGATCAAGCTCGGATACAGCAACGGCGAAATCGCCGAAGTGGTTTCAGGCCTGAAGACCGGTGACCGCATCATTACAGCCGGCAAGGTCTCCGTCCGAGACGGTGGCGGGGTAACCGTGATCGCCATCGATGGCAAGACGGTGGCACAGCCCAAGAAAGACGGTAAAAAAGCGGATTCCGGAAAATGAGTCTGGTCGAGTTCTCGACACGGCGGCGGGTTACCATCGCGATGGTCACCTTCACCTTCGTACTGTTCGGATTCATCGCACTTGGCAATCTGAAGGTCAACCTGCTTCCGGATCTGAGCTATCCGACACTGACTGTCCGCACCGAATACACGGGTGCGGCACCGGCCGAAATCGAGACGCTGATCAGCGAGCCACTGGAAGAATCCCTCGGCGTAGTCAAGAATCTGCGCAAGATCAAGTCGGTTTCGCGCACTGGGCAGAGCGATGTCGTACTGGAGTTCGCCTGGGGTACTGATATGGACCAGGCGGGGCTCGAGGTCCGTGACAAGCTCGAGCTGCTTCGCCTTCCCCTTGAGGCCAAGTCACCGGTCGTGCTGCGTTTCAACCCCAGCACCGAGCCGATCATGCGCCTCGGTCTGGTGCTTCCTGAAAAAGTCACCGGCAGCCGTCAAGCCCAGCTGATCCAGCTGCGACGGTTCGCCGAGGAAGACCTCAAGAAGCGCCTCGAGCCGGTAGATGGCGTTGCTGCGGTCAAAGTGGCTGGCGGTCTTGAAGATGAAATCCAGGTTGCCATCGATAATGAGCGCCTATCCCAACTGAATCTGTCGGTCGAAACCGTCATCAACCGGTTGCGGCAGGAAAATATCAATATCTCTGCCGGTCGAATCGAAGAGGGCAGTGAGCGCTATCTGGTGCGCACAGTCAACCAGTTTGCCGATCTCGATACCATGGCCGATATGCTGGTGGCCAACACCGCCTTCGGAATTCCGGTCAAGCTGAAAGATGTTGCGACCGTCACCCAAGGTTACAAGGAGCGGCAGGCCATCATCCGCGTCGGCGGCCGGGAAGCCATCGAGTTGGCCCTTTACAAAGAGGGTGATGCCAATACGGTCGCTGTCGCCAAGTCGGTCAAACAGGCATTGCAGCGCATGCAGGGTGATGGCGGCAATGCTCAGGGGCGTCCACAGCTTGCTCCTGAAAACGGCATCTATACGATTGATGGTCTGGAACTGAGTACCATCGAGGACGCTTCGCTGTTCATCGAAAGCGCGCTCTCCGAAGTCAAGAAGGAAGCTCTGCTCGGCGGTATTTTTTCGGTCCTGATCATCTTCTTCTTTCTGCGTGACGGCTGGAGCACATTCGTAATCAGTCTGTCCTTGCCGATCTCCATCATCACCACTTTCTTCTTCATGGGCCAGCTCGGCCTGAGTCTAAATGTGATGTCTCTGGCCGGGCTGGCACTGGCCACCGGCATGGTGGTCGATGACTCCATCGTTGTGCTTGAGTCCATCGCCAAGGCCAGGGAACGTGGGCTTGGTATTCTCGATGCCGCCATCAAGGGGGCTGGCGAGGTCAGCATGGCCGTTGTCGCATCGACACTGACCACAGTAGCGGTGTTTTTCCCTCTCGTTTTCGTGGAAGGCGTGGCCGGACAGCTGTTCAAGGATCAAGCACTGACTGTATCCATTGCCCTGATGATTTCGCTCATCGTGTCCCTGACACTGATTCCTATGCTTTCCTCGCTGAAAGCACATTCGCCTATGGCTTTCCCGGAAGACAATCAGCTACCACTGACCGCCCGGGAAAAATGGCAACAGTTCCTTGCCAGCTTGAAAGATCTGGCACGATATCCGCTGCAGCAACCATGGAAACGACCCGTGGCCTATGCCGCATGGATTGTGTTGATTCCCTTCAAGCTGTTGACCGTACTGATCTATGCCGTTGCCCTGCTGTTCAGTCTGGTTTATCCCCTGGTGGTTTTTGGTATTACCTGGGTCATCACCGCGATAAGCCGGTTGGGCAGAGGAACCGGCGGCAATGTCATGGTCAGACTCGGTGATGTGATCATCAAACCTTATGATTATGCTGCAGCCTATTACCATGATATTCTGCCAAAAGCGCTTGAGCAGCCTCGTAAAATCTTAACTGGCGCTGCCGTGGCTTTTATCGCTTCGCTGCTGCTGGCCACGACGTTAGGCTCGGATCTGATTCCGCAACTCGCGCAGGACCGTTTTGAAATGACCGCCAAGCTTGCTCCGGGAACGCGTCTTGAAGAAACCGACCAGCTTGTCAGTGCCATCCAGTCCAAACATAAGGCGGATACCGATATCCAGGCGCTTTATGGCGTGAGCGGTTCCGGCACGCGGCTGGATGCTAACCCAACCGAGTCCGGCGAAAATATCGCCAAGCTCAGTGTGGTCCTTGGCAAGGGCTATAGCCGTGACAGCGAGGCCGCCATCACCGAACGGTTGCGTGAAACCATGCGTGACTACCCGGATGTGCAGGTCAAGTTCGGGCGCCCGGAGCTGTTCAGCTTCTCAACTCCGCTGGAAATCGAAATCCGCGGCACTGATCTAAAATCATTGGAGCAGTCGGCACGCAAGCTTGCCGGCATGATGCAGAAAGCCGAATATTTCGCCGATGTCAAATCCAGTGTCGAACAGGGGTACCCGGAAATCCAGATCATCTTCGATCAGGAGCGCGCGGCGGCACTCGGACTGACCTCGCGTCAGATTGCCGACCAGGTGGTCAAACAGGTGCGCGGCGAGGTAGCCACCCGCTACAGTTTCCGAGACCGGAAAATCGATGTGTTGGTGCGTGCCGAAGAACAGTCCAGATCTTCCGTCGACGATATCCGAAACATCATCATCAATCCGGCCGCACCACAGCCAGTCACGCTGGCTTCTGTGGCGCAGGTTGTTGAAACCATCGGGCCGAGCGAAATCAACCGCGTCGACCAGACCCGGGTCGCGATTATTTCCGCCAACTTGAGGGATATCGATCTGGGTACGGCCGTGGCGGATGTGCGCGACATGGTGGCGGCCGATCCGTTGCCGGCCGATGTCCGCATTGCCTTCGGTGGCCAGAGCGAAGAGCTCGACCGTTCGCGCAATTCGCTGTTTTTCGCTTTCGGCCTGGCGATATTCCTGGTTTATCTGGTCATGGCCTCGCAGTTCGAATCGCTGCTGCATCCTTTCGTGATTCTGTTTTCGATTCCACTGGCGATGGTCGGTGCCGTTCTGGCCCTGTGGCTGAGCGGGTCGCCGATATCGGTAGTGGTGTTCATCGGTTTGATTCTACTTGTCGGAATCGTGGTCAAGAATGCCATCGTGCTGATCGACAAGGTCAACCAGCTGCGCGAGGATGGCGTCGCAAAGCGTGAGGCCATCTGCATGGGCGCGGAATCACGTCTGCGTCCGATCATCATGACCACCCTGACGACCCTGTTCGGTTTTGCCCCGCTGGCCTTCTTCGGCGGCGAGGGTGCCGAGGTCCGTGCACCGATGGCCCTGACCGTCATCGGCGGCCTGACGGTTTCGACCTTGTTGACGCTGGTGGTCATTCCAATCGTCTATGATCTGCTCGATCGGCGTCCGGACAGTTATTACAAAGCGCGCGGTGCGCTTCATCATGATGCATTGGAAGGCGGAAGCGTCCGGTGAAAAGTCTTGCCGAGCTGAGTCTGCGGCGGCCGGTAACGGCAGTCATGTGTTTCGTTTCTCTAGTCGTAGTCGGCCTTTTGGCGTCGGTCCGGCTGCCGCTGGAACAGTTCCCTGACGTCAATGTGCCCTTCGTCTTCGTCAGCGTCCCCTATCCGGGGTCCACGCCGCAGGAAGTTGAACGCCAGATTACCCGGCCGGTTGAGGAGGCACTCTCGACCTTGCCCGGGATTTCGATGATGAATTCGACATCGCGCTCGGACAATGCCGGCATCTTCCTGATGTTCTCGGATTGGAATCGGGACATCGCCATCACGGCCAGCGAGGCCCGTGACCGCATCGATGCCATCCGCTCCGAGCTTCCGGAAGACGTCCAACGCTATTTCGTCCAGAAGTTTTCTCCCAACGATGCACCGCTGATGCGTGTCCGGTTCGCCTCCGACCGTGACCTGAAAAACAGTTATACCCTTATCCAACAGTCCATACAAAAGCGTCTTGAGCGTATTCCCGGTGTTGCCAGAGTGGACATCACCGGTGCTCCTCCACCGGAAGTGGAAATCGCCATCGACCCGGTCCGCCTGGCCAGCCACAATGTCGGTCTGAATGAATTGTCCGCGAAACTGCAGTCGGTGAATTTCTCGGTATCCGCCGGCGACATCAATGACCGTGATCGCCGGATCCGTGTCCAGCCGGTCGGCGAAATCAAGACGGTAGAAGAACTGCGCAGTCTGCCGTTGAATGACAAAGGGCTAAGACTCGGCGATATCGCCGACGTCCGATTCAAGCTTCAGCGTCAGGATTTCGGACGCCGTCTTGACGGCCGTCCGGCGGTCGGTGTCGATATCCTGCGCGAGCAGAATGCCAATCTGGTCAATGTTGCCGATGCCATCCATGCCGAAATCGAGAAAATCAAGGAAGATCCGGATTTGGCAGGCATCAAGTTCATCATCGTCAGTGACTCCGCTGAAAGCGTGAAGAGTTCCATTGCCGAGCTGATTGAAGCCGGCGTCATAGGGTCGCTGCTGTCGATCATCGTGCTGTTCTACTTCCTGAGGCACTGGCCTTCGACTCTTATGGTCAGCCTCGCGATACCGATTTGCATCGTCATCACCCTTGGCGTGATGTACTTCACCGGCATGACCTTGAATGTGCTCTCGATGATGGGGCTGCTGCTCGGCATCGGGATGCTGGTCGACAATGCCGTGGTAGTGGTCGAAAGCATCTACCAGTACCGGGAAAAATATCCGGATAATCCGATGATGTGCGCCATCGAGGGTACCAAATCCGTACAGCTCGCCATTTCCTGCGGCACGCTCACATCCATCATTGTGTTCCTTCCGAATCTTTTCGGCGACAAGAATTTCATTTCTATCTACCTGTCACAGGTCGCGTTGACCATCACCATATCGCTTCTGGCTTCGTGGCTGGTGGCCGTCAGTCTGATTCCGATGATATCGGCAAGGCTGAAAACCCCGCCGGCCATAACCCAGGCCCATGGTTTCGTGCCGGCACTGACCCGCCGTTATGGGTCATTTCTGGCTTGGACACTGTCGAACCGCCGTCTTTCACTGCTCGGCATCCTGTTCATCATCATGGTCAGCATTGTGCCCTTCAAATTCACCAAGTTCGACTTGAGCTCGAATGAAGTCGGCCGCGAGCTGTCCTTGTATTTCAAGTGGAACGGTGCCTACTCGCTCGAACAGATGTCGAGCGAAGTCGGCAAGGTCGAGCAGTTCATGGACGAGAACCGCGAGCGCTACCAGATCAAGCAGGTCTATGTTTTTTTCAGCGAACAGGGCTGGGGCGGCATGAATCTGACCTTGCGCGATGATCTGCGGTCCTGCGGCAGCTTCGTTTCCAGGAGCATCCGTCTGCTGAATCCTGATTACCCGTGCGCCATGTCTTCGGAACAGGTACAGGAAATGATCCGGTCCGAAATTCCCAAATTCGCACGTGCCGAGGTCGGCTTCCAGGGCGGCGGCCCCGGTGGCGGCGGTGGCGGCGGTGGTGGTAGTGGCGGAGGGCAGGACAACAGCGTCGAGATTTTCCTGAGCGGGGATTCGACCGAAATGCTGAAGCAAATCGGCAGCGAGGTCATTCCGGTGTTGGCCAAGCAGCCTGAACTCCGTGATGTCCGTCTCAATGCCGGCGATGAAAACAGTGAAATTCGGGTCAGTGTCGACCGTGAGCGCGCAGGCGCCCTCGGCTTCAGCGCACAGGATGTGGCGCAATACATCAGTATTGCGCTTCGCGGGACGACGCTGCGGGAATTCCGCAAGGATGACCAGGAAATTCCGATGTGGGTCCGATTTGCCGGTGCCGAGCAGTTCCGAGTTGAGGAGCTTTCCGGCCTGACGCTACGTCGCCCGGATGGCACTACCGTACCGTTAATGTCGGTGATTGATGTCGAAATCCGCAAAGGCGACAGTGAAATTTTCCGACAGGACCGCCTGACATCCCTGTCCATCAAGGCCAATAAAGCCGAAGAAGTAACCACGGAACAAGCCATGGCGGCTTTCAATCGGGTGCTGAGCAATCTACCTGTTGGATATTCATGGAGTGAAAGTCAAGGTGGATTCAGTGGCGGCGATGCGGCCGGGCAGATGGGCATGAACACAATCATTGCCTTGTTGATGATCTTGATTGTCATGGCCGCGTTATTCGAGTCGCTGCTCATGCCTCTCGCCATTCTGACCAGCATCCTGTTCTCGGCGCTGGGTGTCTTCTGGTTGTTTGCCCTGACCGGGACGACCTTCTCGATCATGGCCTCGATCGGCATCCTGGTGCTGATGGGTGTGGTGGTCAACAACGGCATCGTCCTGTTCGAGCACATCAATATGCTCCGACGCAGCGGTCATGCGCGCACGGAGGCGTTGATCATGGGCTGCAAGGAGCGTCTGCGACCGATCCTGATGACCATGGGCACCACGATATTGGGCATGCTGCCGCTGTGTTTCGGCACCACCCAGATCGGCGGCGATGGTCCTGCCTATTATCCGATGGCGCGGGCCGTGGTCGGAGGATTGGCCTTTTCGACCATCGTCAGCCTGATCTTCCTGCCGACCATCTATGCCGCTTTGGACGACCTGCGTATCATGACCGGCAGTGTCATTGCGCGTGCCAAGGACAAGGCCCCCTTGCAGCGATTCGTGAAACCGGCCTGAGTGCCGGTCAGCCGATTTTGAGCAGAAAAGCCGCTCCGGCAATCCAGACCGCCAGGGCGGTGCCGGTGTTTGTTAGGATGAAATTCACCAAGATGCGTGCGAAGCGGTTTTTCCACCATCCGGATATTTCGGTGGTGTCGTCCTTGAGCTTCAGCAGATCTTCATAGGTCGGTTTGCGCAGTTTGGCTTCCACATAGGCCGATACCATGCCCGAGCTCAATGCCGGATGCAGTGGCGTCAGCGGCGAGGCGATGAATGCGGCGAGGCAGCTCAGCCAATGCCCCTTGGCAGCGATGCAGCCGATGAGTCCGCCGGCGCCGGTAATGAGTGCCCATTGCAGCAGAAGCAGGCCGGCCATTTTCATGCCACCTTCGTGAATGCCCCAGGCGAATCCGCCGATGAGGAATGCGGCAATGAAAATACTGAACCAGGGTATTCCCGATTTTGCGGGTATGGTCTCCAGATCGGCCAGAACACGTGAATCAAGGTTGGCCGAATCCTGCAGTGCACTTTCTAGACCGGCCAGGTGACCTGCGCCGACAACCGCAAGGACGTGTTTGACATCATCGTGGGCTTGCAATTGCAGCAGCTTGGCGGCCATGTAACGGTCGCGTTCGGCGATGATGCTTTCATACAATTCCGGGGTCTGCTTGGCGAACTCGCCGAAGCTCGATTCCAGCATATCGCCTTCCTTGAGCTGCTCGATTTCGGTCTCGCCGATATCATCCGAGCTGACCAGGCTGGCACCAAGGCCGGCCACCAGTTGGCCGCGCTTGAAAAACCCAAGCTTGGACCAGCTGCGCTTCAAGGTTATGCCGGCATCCCGGTCAATCAGCGCCATGCGCAGACCGCGGATTTCGGCTTCCTGGGCGGCGGCTTTGAGTTCTGCGCCCGGTTCGATTCCCAGTTGCTCGGCCAATCGGCGCTGGTAGGCGGCCAGGGAAAGGTTGGCGGCGACCAGGCCGATCTTGTCCTCCTTGATGATCTGGAAGATGTCGAGCTTGTAAAGCGCATCCGGTTGGGTCAGTTGCCGATGCCGATTGCTATCCAGTTCCACGGCGACGGTATCGAAACCGCCGCCATCAATGGCGGCTTTTACCGCCTCGAGGCTTTTCACCGAAACATGGGCGGTACCGAGCAGGGTGTAGAAGACCCCGTTCACGGTGCATTGGCGGACCGGCTGGCCGGCGAAGTCGGGGAGACTCATCGGCAGATCAATCGCGGTAGCGCTTCAGCAGATCGGCATAGGCGTCGATCCGGCGGTCACGCAGGAACGGCCACATGCGCCGGACCTGCTCGCTGCGGGCAAGATCGAGGGTGGCATAAAGGATTTCGGGGGTGTCGGTACCGGCCTCGGCCAGAATTTCACCCTGCGCACCGAGCGCATGCGAACTGCCCCAGAAGCGGATGCCGCTAGCACCGATCGGGGAAGGTTCGAAACCGGTCCGGTTGCAGCTCAATACCGGGATACCGTTGGCGACGGCATGACCGCGATGACTGAGCATCCAGGCTTGGCGTTGCCGCTCCCGTTCATCGGACGTGTCGTCCGGATCCCAGCCGATCGCCGTCGGATAGACCAGCACTTCGGCGCCGGCAAGCGCCATCAGCCGTGCCGCCTCCGGATACCATTGGTCCCAGCACACAAGCACGCCGATTTTTCCGACGCTGCTGGCGATCGGATAGAAGCCGAGATCGCCCGGCGTGAAATAGAATTTTTCATAAAACCCCGGGTCATCCGGGATGTGCATCTTGCGGTATTTGCCGAGCAGACTGCCGTCTTTTTCGAAAATCACGGCGGTGTTGTGATAGAGGCCGGCGGCACGGCGTTCGAAAAGCGATGCAACGAGAACAACACTGTTTTTGGCCGCAAGTGCCGACAGGCGTTCGGTGCTCGGTCCGGGGATGGCTTCGGCGCGGTCGAATTCAGCGGCGGATTCATGCTGGCAGAAGTAGGCGCCATTGTGCAGTTCCTGCAGCAGTACCAGTTCCGCGCCCGCCGCAGCGGCCTCTGCAACGCGCTGTTCGATGACGGACAGGTTGGCGTCGGCATCGCCATGGTTGATATCCTGAATCAGTGCGGCTTTCAGCGTTGAACGGCTCATTTCAATAACCCTTCCGGTAGTTGCATGGTGCAGCAGTGCAGGCTGCCATTCTGCCAGATTAGATCCCGGCAGGGGATACCGAGAACCTCATGCGAGGGAAAGACCCGGCGCATGACCGAAAGCGCTTCTGCGTCAGCCTGATCCCCGTAGACCGGCATCAGGACCGCGCCGTTGATGATCAGGAAATTGGCATAGGAGGCCGCTAAACGTCGGCCGTCATCCAGAATCGGCTTTGGCCAGGGCAGGGCGTGCAGGGTGTAAGGCTTGCCTGCAGCCGTAAGTAGCTTTGCCAGTTCTGCGGCCATCGCCTGCAGTTCCGGATAATGGCTGTCCTGCGGATCGTCGCAGCCCTGATAGACGATGGCGGACTCCGATGCAAAACGGGCGAGGGTATCAATGTGGGCATCGGTATCGTCGCCTTCCAGATAGCCGTGCTCCAGCCAAAGAACGCGATCTTGCTGGAGGTATTTTTTCAGAACGTCTTCGATATCCGCGCGGGACTTTTTCGGATGCCGTTCATGCAGGCAATACCAAGTCGAGAGCAGGGTACCGGCGCCATCGGTTTCGATGCCGCCACCCTCCAGCGCGAAGTCGATGCGCTTATGTTCGGCATTCCGAAACAGGCCCTGTGCGTCCATTTCCGAGACGATGCGGTCATCCAGTCCGGCCTCGAATTTGCCGCCCCAGGCGGTGAAATGGAAGTCCAGAAGTTCAAAACCGTCTGCCTTGCGCAGGCTGATCGGGCCACTGTCGCGTAGCCAGGTGTCGTTATAGGGCAGTGTAATGAACCGAACCCGTTCAAGGTCCGCATTGGACTGGACCAATGCAGTCCGGGCATCGGCCTCTACAGCGGCATCGGAGACCAGCAAAAGCAAGGTCTGATGCCTGCTGATGGCCGTAGCGATGCCCGCGAAACAGAGTCGCGTGCTTTCCAACCGGACGGCCCAGTCGGTTCCGGCATGCGGCCAAGCCATGAGAATGGCGGATTGGGATTCCCATTCGGCCGGGAAGCGGGGGCTGTCACTCATCCTGAACTCCGAAGGCGGGCGGCATCACAATGAAAAAGCCGGCTTCAGCCGGCTTGATCGTGACAACAGCCTGGAAAGCGATTAACGCTGACGGGCTTTGAAACGGGGATTCGATTTGCAAATCACAAAGACCTTGCCGCGACGACGGACGACCTTGCAGTCACGATGGCGGGTCTTGGCCGATTTAAGCGAATTAAGGACTTTCATGGCTATATTCCTAAACAACGAAAACGGGAAGCGCACATTATACCGCTAAAATCCTGTGAAAGCAATAACTTGATAAATAAAACCTTAATCCGCATAGGCTTTGGACAGGGTGTGCAGATGTAGGCGCTCGGTATCGCGCAGGAAGGGGGAAACCAGCATCATGACCTGTACGATGCCCTGCTGGATGGCCCGCTGCTCATCCTTTTCGCCCCGGACATTGGCATAATTCAGCCAAAACGTGGCCAAAACCAGAATATTGGTGGCCAAGCCCTCGATTTCAGCCGCGCTGGCTCGCATGGCCCCGGTTTCGGTCAGGCCGCGCATGATGCCTTGGGCATTTGAGGAGCCGCGTTTCAGAATCCGCGCAAATCTTAGGCGTAAGTTCCTATTTCTACTGAGAATATTAATGATATCGCGGTAGATGAAGCGGTAATTCCAGATGCACTCGAAGACCAGATGGAGCTGCAGCCAGACATCTTCGAGTGTGACATCGCGGCCTTCGGGCGCCACCAAGGCCTGGTCCATACGTTCCTCGAAACGCAGGAACAGCTGTTCGATGATGTCGTCTTTGTTTCGGTAGTGATAATACAGATTGCCTGGGCTGATTTCAAGCTCATCGGCGATGTGGTTTGTGGAGATATTGGTTTCGCCCTGTTCGTTGAACAGGCGTAGGGCGACATCCAGAATGCGGTTTCGGGTTTTTCCGGACACGTCAGTCCTTCAGGGAGTGCACAAGGTCGACATATTTCTTCATGGCTGATTCCCGGCTCGTGCCTTCAAGCTTCTGCCAGGCCTGGTACTTCGCCGAGGCCACGAAATCGAACATGCCCGGCGCCGGTCCGCTGACATCGCCTTCCGAGCCCTGTTTGTAAAGGCCGTACATGCGCAAGAGAGTATCGTTGTCGGGCCGCTTCTTGAGATTCTTGGCCTCGAGGGCGGCCAGCTCAAATTGTTCCTGCAGTGTCGCCATGGAAGAAGTCCTTTGACCAGATGTCGGATTCCAGTATTATGCATTAAACTGCGATTTGCATTAAAAAATCAAGCACCTATTCAATATTTAACGGGAAAGGAATCGGGTAATTTTATGGCTTATTTCGTCACAGGCGCTACCGGCTTCATCGGCCGTTTTCTGGTCAGCAACCTGCTGAAACGCAAAGGCCAGGTGCATGTGCTGGTACGTAAAGGCTCGGCCAAGAAACTCGGCCAGATCGGCGAGGCCATGGGTTGGGACATGAAACGTATCATTCCGGTCACCGGTGATCTGTCCAAACCCAAGTTGGGTCTGGCTGCCGCCCAGATTACCGCACTCAAGGGCAAGATCCAGCATTTCTTCCATCTGGCCGCCATTTACGATCTTACCGCCGATGCCGACAGCCAGAAGCTGGCTAATATAGGTGGCACCAAGAACGCTCTGGAGCTGGCGGCGGTCATCAAGGCCGGCTGTTTTCATCACACCAGCTCCATTGCCGCAGCCGGGCTGTATCCCGGCGTGTTCCGTGAAGACATGTTCGACGAGGCCGAAGGCCTGAAAGACCCTTACCTGAAGACCAAGCATGAATCGGAAGGTCTGGTACGCAAACAAAGCGCCGTGCCTTACCGCATTTACCGGCCATCGATGGTGGTCGGTCATTCCAAAACCGGTGAAATCGACAAAATCGACGGCCCTTACTATCTGTTCACCCTGATCAAGAAAATCCGGCAGACCCTGCCACAGTGGATGCCGACGCTCGGCATCGAGGGCGGCCGCATCAATGTCGTGCCGGTCGATTTCGTCGCGGATGCCATGGATCACATCGCGCACAAAAAAGGACTGGACGGGCATTGTTTCCATCTGGTCGATCCGGAACCGATGCGCTTCGGCGAGCTGATGAACACGTTCGCGCGTGCCGCACATGCGCCGGAGATGACCATGCGTCTGGATGCCCGGATGTTCGCGTTCATCCCGGCTCCGATGCGGATGGCGGTCACCAATCTGCCGCCGGTGAGGCGCCTGACCAATATGATTCTGCGTGATCTGAAAATTCCCAAATCGACGCTTGAATTCATCACCTATCCGACCCGTTTCGACACCCGTGAAGCCGAGCGGGCATTGAAAGGTTCGAAAATCAGCGTGCCGCCGCTCGACAGTTATGCCTGGCGCCTTTGGGATTACTGGGAACGCAATCTCGACCCCGATCTTTTCATCGACCGTTCGCTGCGCGGCAAGGTCGAGGGCAAAGTGGTGCTCATCACCGGCGGCTCGTCCGGCATCGGCAAGGCTGCCGCCCTCAAGATCGCCGAAGCCGGTGCCAAAGTGGTCATTGCCGCCCGTGGCGAGCAAGAGCTCGAAGCGACACGCAAGGAAATCAATGATGCCGGCCATCTGTGCTACGCCTTCAAGGCTGATCTTGCCGATCTGGATTCCTGTGACGGCCTGATCGAACAGGTGACCAAGCAGCATGGCGGTGTCGATATCCTGATCAACAATGCCGGTCGTTCCATCCGCCGCTCGATCGAGCTCAGTTTCGACCGGTTCCACGACTTCGAACGCACCATGCAGTTGAATTATTTCGGTTCACTGCGTCTGATCATGCAGTCGCTGCCGGGAATGATCGCCAAGCGTCGCGGACATATCATCAATATTTCATCCATCGGTGTTCTGGCCAGTTCGCCGCGCTTTTCGGCCTACGTGGCTTCAAAGGCAGCCTTGGATGCGTTCAGTCACTGCGCCCAGGGCGAGCTGTCCGGCAAAGGCATCAGCTTCACCACCATCAACATGCCCTTGGTGAAAACGCCTATGATTGCACCGACCAAGATGTACGATTCGGTGCCGACACTCAGCCCCGAAGAGGCTGCCGACCTGATCGTCAAGGCCATCATCGACAAACCGAGCCGTGTCGCCACCCGACTCGGGGTGTTCGCCGGCGTGGTACATGCGGTGTTCCCGAAGGCCTATGAAGTGGTAATGAGCACTGCTTTCGAACTGTTCCCGGACTCGGCAGCAGCCAAAGGCATGGCCGGCCGGGGCGATGCCGCCAACCCGACCAACGAGCAAATCGCATTCGCATCCCTGATGCGCGGCGTGCACTGGTAATCATCAGTACCAAGCGGATACGAAAAAAGCACCGCAAGCGGTGCTTTTTTCGGTTTCATGCCGGTCAGGTCCGCGCCGGGAGGGAAGCGCAGTCCGGGTTCACCGGCCTCTGAAACTCAGGCCTTCGGCGCGCGCGGCGTCGGTGCTTTCGGCAGAACCGCCTTGGCGGATTTCTTAGCCGGAGCGGCTTTCTTGGATGCCTTCTTGACGGCCTTCTTGACCGGCACGGCCGCTTTTTTCGCGGCCGGGGCTTTGCCATTCTGCTTACGCAGTTCAGCAGTGAGGGTTTCGACACGCTTGTTCAAGCCGGCCAGATCTTCACGGGTCGGCACGCCGAGACGGGTCAGGGCGCGCTGCACGCGGTCTTCGAAGACCTTTTCCATTCGGTCCCAGGTATCTGTGGCTTTTTCGCGAACGTTTTCGACGCGGTCTTCGACGCTGGCACGCACGACATCGACTTTGCCATTGGCCAGTTTACGGGTCTGAGCTTCCAGGCTCATGCCTTTCTTGACCAAGGCATCGAACATGTCGGTACCTTCACCTTGGGCGCGTGCCAAGGCACCAACACCGGCGGCCCAGATTTGCTGGGCAGTGCTGATTAGGTTGTGCGAAGCGGCTTCGGCGCTTTTGGCGCCCGGCTTGCGGCTTGCGGTTTTGGTACGGGCGGCTTTTTTGAGCTTGGCCATGGAGTAACCTCAATATTTGGGAATGGGGGTGACAAGCCGCTGTTCCGACTCGGTGACTATTGTGGGGCACTTGTCTAGAGCAAACACACCAGAAATCAAAGGTTTCCGGTCATGACTTCAGCGGGTTTTGCGTTGCCGCAGTCCGTATTCGATATCGTCGAGGTTATGCCAGAGTTGCGCGGTCGCCGCCGTCCGGCGGTAGACCGGGGTGATGCCATCGAGCAGGGTAATCTCGGGATTTTCCAGAACCGACATGTTCAGGGTCAGGCCATGCTTGGCGAGGAGCGGAGCCAGCTCAGCGGCCCGTGATTTCAGATCACGCAGGGTGCTTTGGAATGCATGTTCGCACACGCGATGCCGCGAGGAATAACTGAAGACGTTGGTGAAGAACATTTCTGCATCGTCTTCGTTCGGCTCCAGAACCAGCTGGTCGGTTTCCGGATATTGACGGGCGTACTTTTCCAAGCCGACCTGCATGCGGGACTGCAACAGGGTACGGAACGTCTGCGAAAGTACCATCGGCAATCCGCCATCAGCGAGCTTGACCGCAGCTTGTTTGTCCTTGGGGCGGTTCTTGGCATTGAACGGAACGAATGGATTGATGCCGATCATCAAATCGATGCCATGATCGAGTACGACCGAGGCATGCATGGTACGGCGCAGGGCGCCATCCACGAAATGATGGCCGTTGATGTCGACAGGGGGGTACAGGCCCGGCAGTGCGGCGCTGGCCTGTACGGCCTGCGAAATCGGCACCGAATCCCAGTCCTTACTGCCGAATCGTACCGCCTTGCCCTGGTCGAGATCGACGGCAACCACGTACAGTGGACGTTCCAGTTTCCGGAAATCATTGCTGCGTCCGGGTCCGGTGAAGATGTTTTTCAGGAATTTCTCGATGGGCGCGTTATCGAAAAGACCGGTTGGAACCGCGCCGGTGAAACGCGAGGTCAGTTCGCCGAGCTGTGAGCCGCTTGGGTCGGTGATCAGACTCTTCCACCAATCCACGGCGAGTCCGGGCAGGGCCGAAACGCGTTTGCCGAACTCCATGAAGGCCGGTTTCAGGAACATGCGCGGGGAAAAATGGATTTCCGGGTGATTGTTGGTGATGAAAATCTGGCAGATTTCCGCCGTGCTGAGGCGGTTGACCAGTCCGGCAGCGAGGAAAGCCCCGGAGCTGACGCCGACATAGACATCGAGGCGGTTGAGGTCCAGTCCATCGATGGCCAATTCCAGCGCCCGCAGGGCACCGAGTTCATACATGCCTCCGATGGGGCCGCCGCCGGCAATGGCGAGGCCGATTTTGCCTTGGTGTTTGGAGGACTGACTGGCGGCCTGCAATACGAGCATGAAGTGGTCGTGATTTGACGTTGGATTTCATTGTAAGGCTAAAATAGTCCGAGTCCAATCACCGGGTGTGTCCACACATGGCGGTCAATGAGCTTCAAAACCGCCTTGCGAGGCGCCTGCGATGGCAGAAACAGGCGCATCTGTTGGAAAAACAGGATGTTGTGCTCGCAAAGTGGTTGCCGGTCCTGCGTGCATGGCAGGCGAAACGCCTCGCGGCAAGTTTTGCCCACTTCATGGATGATGCGCGCAAACAGCCGGCAGCCGCCTTCTTCCTGTCCGATCTTTACGGCGATGCCGATTTCATGAAACGTGACGAGGAAGC
>Ga0315906_10002645_pt1 | contig 24654 bp, 22 predicted proteins | sample LakEriMetagenome_4_FD_203526 | JGI IMG/M metagenome (GOLD analysis project Ga0315906, IMG submission 203526) | Freshwater fungal communities from buoy surface, Lake Erie, Ohio, United States - Buoy 2 MA122 | ecosystem: Environmental > Aquatic > Freshwater > Lake > Lake biofilm | place: USA...
GGTTTCTGCCGCAGGCAGAAAAGGCATTTGTAAGCCCCCCGATGACCGAGCGCAGCGAGGTCAATCTCCGGAAGCGATGCAAGCTTGCTATTAAACTTGTCTTTGATAATTTCGCAAAAAAAAATAGAAATGGTTACCAGATGCAGGATTATTCGGGACTTACTGTTTGGGTTATTCCTATTGGTTGCTTCATCCTTATCAATCTTTGCCCAGGCTGACAGTACAAAAAACAAGTATTTACCGGAGGTTGTCATTTCTGAAAATCGAATCGCTACTCCTTTGTCAAGGGTTTCTCAAAATATACAAATTATCACCCGAGCGGATATTAACCGTACTCCCGCGCGCAGTGTTCAGGAAGTACTTTCCTTCGCCGGGGGGCTTGATGTGCGTCAGCGCGGTCCGGGAGGGGTGCAGGCCGATATCGGAATCAGGGGAGGCAGCTTTGAGCAGACTCTTTTACTGATTAATGGCATCAAACTGACCGATCCGCAAACGGCTCATCATATCATGAACATTCCCTTGCCACTTTCGGCAATTGATAGAATTGATATTCTGAAGGGGCCGGGGTCCCGGGTTTATGGCCAAAATGCTTATTCAGGAGCTATCAATCTGATTACCAAGGTGCCGGATAGCCTGAAGGTGGAGGCAAGGTTGTATGCCGGTGATTTCAATACATTGGGAACGTCCTTGTTTGCAGCTGTTCCTTCAGGCAGGCTGAAGCAAACACTATCATTCTCTTCAGATCAAAGCGCCGGGCATCAGGAAGGCTCAGATTTTTCCGTATTCACCGCATTTCATGAAGCGATATTTATTTTGTCTAAAAGGCATATCCTGCGTATTCTAAATGGGTATACTGCCAGGAATTTCGGCGCCTATGGATATTATACCGATACGGCAAGGTTTAAAAGCCCATGGGAAAAAGGAGTGACTATACTTTCCGCTATCAGTCATGAGTATGCGCATAATGGTTTTAGTCTTAAATCCAGAGCCTATCGCAGGCAGAATAATGATGAGTTCCGATTGAAAAAAATGGTTCCTTCCTTTTATACCAACATCCACGAAACCGAAATCCTGGCATTCGAAATGAATGCTGCGATTAACTGGAAATGGGGCACTACCGGATTGGGAGCGGAAGGTAGAAAAGAGGATATCAGCAGTAGTAATCTGGGCGATAGGTATCGCGAATTATATGGCGCTTTTTTGGAACATAGGATACATTTTGGAAAAATTGCCGATTTGCGTGCGGGTATGTATTCTAACTATTTTGATTCCTTTGGCTGGAAGCACTTCCCCGGAGCTGAACTGGGTTTTCAGTTGACTAACAGGTCCAGGGTATATGCTAACTGGGGTAAGAGTTTCAGGATACCTTCCTATACGGAATTGTATTATCAGGATCCCAATAACAGCAGTAACCCTTTATTGAGTCCGGAAGAGGCGGTCTCATTTGAGATTGGCTATGCGTATAAACGCAATTCGGTAAGATCCTCTTTAAACTGGTTCACTCGGCACTCTGAAAACATGATAGACTATTACAGAGAGCCTTCAGTCAATGCAGGTAAATGGACACCTCGGAACATCAGCAAGGTTGACCTGAATGGGGTAGAATTCAATTTGGATCATGCATTTGATTGGGGCGGTAAAATGTGGAGGCTTACAGGCGCCGGTTTCAGTTATACATACATGGATGCCACCGCGCCTTCGGATACTAATTCACGCTATGCTCTTACGATGCTCAGGCATCAATGGATCGGGAAGCTGGAATGGGGACTGATGAACAAATTATACTTCTCTCTCAAAGCCAGATATTTGTCGAGAATAACCTACGATCCTTACTGGTTATTGGATACAAGATGTGATTTGAGAGTAAGCAAGGTTTGGACTTCTTTCATGGAGTTGACCAATCTTACGAATACGGATTATGTCGAGGCGGGGTTTGTTAGGATGCCGGGCAGATGGTTCAGGGTTGGACTACATGCTTCATTTTCAAATTCTAAAGTAGGCAAATAAAAAATCCCAATGGATTTCGGGATTTTTTATTTGTGGGATATTACTATTAAAATCAATCATAGTTTTTGGTCGCTCCAAAAGGTGCATATTGAACATTATAAACCTTATTCGTCTTCTCATCAACCACAAATGCTACAATAGCCGAGTTGGCGGAAATCATTTTAAAACTCGTATTTTGATAGGTTTTTCCTGATGTTGACAAACTGAATGATTTTGAATATTCATTTCCTTTCAATTGTACCTCGGTTGGTATGGCATCACCAAACAAATCGGTTGCGGTCTTGCGAAGAACTCCTTCGTGTACAAAATCGTTCACGGGAGAAACCCCTCCGTATAAATAAGGGGTATATCCATATTTTGAGGAGTAGTAGTTAACTTGAGGATGAACGAGATCATTTTCTACAAGCTGAATGACTAATTTCAAAGGCCTCTCAGTAGATACATTGAATTTCACATTTACAGTTCCTGATATGCTGTCAGCAGTGCTTGATGATGTAATGGCAAGTCCAAGGGGAGCCCAATTTTGTAAGGCGGCATCAAAGGCGGTATAATTGCTTTCATTCCATTTTTCTTTACGATTTATCATCACTGAAGGGAATCCGCTTAGCTTAAAATAATTGAGATAGGATGTGTAGGATGAATATTGGAATGGGTCTTGGCTGCTTCCTCCATGAATGGCGGTGACTACTAGTTTGGAATTACTTTGTTTGAAGGTGTGCAGCTTATCAGCTGCCCTAGTGCAAAAACCACACCAGGTGCCTGTCAAATCCTCTACCAGTAACTTTTGAGTAAAGGTGGAGTCTGTCGGCCTTATTATTGTCAATGTTTTTCTTACAGAGGGTTGGCATTGACTGCTGGCTGTAATGATCACAGTTCCTGTTTTCAGGGGGTAATAATTGTTTTCGGTGGTAATCTTAAAACCATTTGCAAAGTAGGAGCATTCCGCAGTAACGTCATTTCCGGATTTGTCTAAAACCTTGATAGTAGTAAAACTGAACTGGTCAAATTCCAACGTATCCTTTGAAAGCTGAATGATGAGTGAATCTGTTTCGGAGCCTTGAGGGCAACCGGTATCCTCCTTAGTACAAGATTCTAGTAAATAGGAAGATAACAAAAGACTGATTAAGACCATTAAATTTTTCATTCTGATTACCTTTATTTTGCATAAAACTAGTTTTTTTTTCAGTTGAAAGATTTTTTTGAAAAAAAAATAATTACTTCGTAGAAATATTACTTGTGAAGCATATTGCAATTTTCTCACTTTTGTTTCTAACTATTTGTAAATCAGCTATCTCGCAAAATGAATTGCCGCCGGTTTTACTTAGAAACATTTCCGGGAGCGAAGTGAATTTCAAACAGTTGATTAGCAGCTATAAAGACACTACCGTTGTAATTTCATTCTGGGCCACATGGTGCATTCCCTGCATTACCGAGTTGGATAATATCAGCGAGGTGTATCAGGAGAAGCAGGCAATAAAACCATTCAAATTTATAGGGGTTTCCATTGACGATTCTCGCACAGCCAAAAGGGTCAAGCCCTTCATAAAGGGCAAGGGCTGGATTTTTGACGTTTTACTAGATCTGAACGGAGAATTAAAAAGAGCATTGAATATTACTGATGTTCCCCATGTTATAATGATTAAAAACGGCTCCATCATTTACCGTCATACCGGGTATATTGCTGGTGAGGAAGAGAACTTATACGAGGAAATCAAGAAATCATAATTCATGTCATACTCAACGAAGAAAATTTCGCTGATCTATTTGTTTTTATTGATATTTTCAACAAAAGGATCAATCGCACAGGATAACGGTTTTCCAAGCAAGGGCAATTTATCAGGTAGTTTTGAAAATTATTCTCAGTATTATTTAAAAGATACCTCCATAAAGGCTAGTCTCCCTCCCGGAAAGTTTGGCTTGAATAGCTTTCTAAAGCTTGATTACAACTATGGAAAATTTTCGGCAGGTGTTCAATTTGAGTCCTATTTGCCACCGGTTTTAGGTTATTTTCCTGATAATATTTCATTTTCGGGGTCGAAATTGATAAATAAATACTTCAAGTATTCAATTGACCGGTTAACCATTCAGGTGGGAGATTTTTATGAGCAGTTTGGTAGCGGCCTTATTTTTAGGGCCTATGAAAACAGGCAAATAGGCATAAATAATGCCGTACAGGGGGCACGTATAGAAGTTGAGCCATTTAAATTCTTGAAGTTCAAGGCTATGTATGGGAATGCCAGGAAGATATTTGATTATTCTGATGCCATTGTAAAAGGAGTGGATGCGCATGTATCGGTTAATGAACTAATGTGTCTGAATAATTCCAAAATTCAGCTGGATCTTGGTGGCAGTTTTGTCAATAAGTTTGAAGAGTATTCAGGTGGATTGGGGGATGATATTCCAAAAAATATCGATGCTTTTGCTGGGCGTTTTGACATCTCGGGAGGAGCGTTTTCACTTGACGCCGAATATGTATCTAAAAGCGCAGATCCCAGTTATCTTGCAGGCTATTCTAAAAAGGGAGAAGATGCTAAGGGGAAGGGTTTTTTATTGAATGCAGGAATTAATGTTGGTAATTTTGGATCAATGCTGTCTTACCGCTCCATTAAGAACATGATATTTATGAATGAGCGTGTTACCGAAAATCCCAATATCGCACCCCTGAACTTCATACCTGCTCTGACCAAGCAACATGATAATCTAACCAGCAATATATATGTTTATGGAGCTCAATTTCTAGGGGAGACCGGCTTTCAGGCAGATTTGTATTATAATTTCAAACCCGGATCTAATCTGGGAGGAAAATATGGATTGAAAGTCGCTGCAAATGTATCTTATTATGCAGGTTTGAATAAAAAAAGGGACTTATTCATCATGAATACTGATGATAAGTTTTTTTCTGATATTAATTTGGAGATAAAAAAGAAGTGGAATAAGAAGCTTGAGACTACCGTCTTTTTCCAAAATCTATTTATTAATGATACTATCAGTGCAGCGATAAAGGATGATGTCCATGCAACAATTGTTTCCCTTGGTGCTTTGTATAAATGGGCGCCTAAAAAATCCATTCGCATCAAACTGGAGCATTTATTTGCAACTGAGGATTTCAAGAGCTGGGTATCCGGATTGACGGAGTTTTCTTTTTCTTCTCCATACCAGTTTTTCATCAGTGATCTATATAATTACGGAGATACAAAAGTGCATTATTATAATTTCGGAGCAAGCTATACCAAGAGTGGCACCAGGTTTGCGCTCTCTTACGGCCGTCAGCGGGAAGGCTTGTTCTGTGCCGGCGGTATTTGCAGGATATTGCCTGCGGCAAACGGATTCACGGCAAGTTTGACTTCGTCTTTTGGAAACTGATAGGATCTCAGTTTATCACAGTTATTTCATAGACTGAGCTGAAAAGATACCATTTGCCGGTAGCGACCTCCTGGCATTTGAACCGTGTTCTCAATTTTGCCCCCTTTTTGAAGATGCGGCCTTTACTGATGCTGAATAGCGAATTTTCGGGCAATTCTTCTATAAGGCAGACACCTTCTCGTCTTTTGTCGTACCTGCCCAGGGCCCTCAGCAATACGAGATCGCCGCAGGTGCTGGCTGCCGGGTTGCGGATACTTTCTTGAAGCGCGGATTCTATATCTCCGGGAAACACTTTTTTTTCCATGAACCATGTTAACAAATTGCTGAACTGCAACTTCCACTCCTTGCCATGCGGTTGGATTCTCCTGCCGTGATTCTCAAAGGTCAGCAAATGGGCCAGTTCATGCAATAGTGTTATCAGGAATCCGTAAGGATTCAGATTTCCATTGACGCTGATACGATGAGGACTTCCGTTCCCTGCAAATCTGTAATCACCCAGAATGCTGGCTCTTTTTCTGCTGATAGTCAGCTGCACACTGTACTGGTTCAGAAAGCGCATGACCTCTTCTGTGCAACCCGGAGGCAGGAAATTCTCCAATGTGTTGAGAGGAACTTGCTGCTTAGGCATGGTTTTTCCTGTTCAGCTTCAAGGTGATTGAAAGCTCCAGTATCAGGTAAATGACATAAAATACCAAGGCAAATAATACCGAGTATTTATTCACTCCGTCCGGGGAGGTGCCGGCGTAAACCATGATGGCGATAAGCAACACCAGCATTTTCAAAGTCATTCCACCCATCACGGATCGAACAAAAACATGAGGGTTGCCGTTTTTCAATCCATTTTCCACTATGCGGAGATTGATCAGGCTCACTGTCATCAGCAGAAGATTTGACACATGCAGGACCATGCCATCCACTCCCATATTTGAAAGCGTGACCCGGAAAAAATAAATCAATAGGAATAGGCAGATGCCGGTCGCCGGTAAGAGTAATCTGTATCGAAGCATTTCAGCGCTTTTTATTATTCCGTTTTCCTGTATCAATGAAAATCTTGGTGATCAGCCCCACTATCACCAATAGGGGCAATATCCAGGTCAGCAAAGGCATGTCCGCTGAACCCATTCCTACATCAGCCATTCTTCCCAGCCACACCGCAATTCCGATGGAAACAAAGAACTGCATGACCATGCCTGCATATTGCATGAGCTGTCTGTTGTTTCTGGGTTCCTGCATTGCTTAATCAATGATGGTATCAATGGGCGGTAACTCGAGCAGCCCGGTATCAAGGCTGGAAACTTCCCCTTGCAGAACACTTCTGATATCCTCAATATACTGTTGCTGATATTGAAGGGTCCTTTCCATTGAATCGGTCCTGATTTTAAGTTTCCTGTATTCCCTGGCAGCCTTTGCATTGGCGAAGCCGGTGCCGGGAAGATAGTATTTCAACGGGGTGAAAATAAACAGCGAGGTGGTGATGGCCATCATGAGTATGAAAAAGGAACTCAATATCACGTATACGCTCAACCGGGTAATCCGGAATTTGACAACTTCCTCTAAATCATCTTCATTGATCAGCACCAACCTGTATTTGCTCCTTAGCCTTTTCCAGGTGTCGCCGCTGTTAAATGTACCCATATCACCCAATTCATGGCTAAATTAAGCAATAATGGCTTTTTATGCCTTTTATTAACTAAAAGATTGAGCTTGAGCCCTTGTAAGTCAGTGATTTCCGTGTAAATTTACAATCAAGCGATACCGTTTCCTGACCGGTCCGTCCAAATTTTTTTTGATGCTTTACAGGCTATCCATCTTTTGTTTACTCTTTCGGGCGTTTTGCCCCCTGGATGTTTGCTTTGCGCAGCCCGCCTGGACGCTCGATCCTTTTGGAAGTGAAAAGAAGCCTGAAGCCTATTCGGAGAAAAAGCTGCCTTCCGAAAAAACAGCGGAAAAGAAGTATACACTCTTCCGGAAATTCACCCATAACAATACGACCCACTATAACTACTACTTTAATGCCAATAACAAGGTCAACGGCATCCTGGAGAGGGCAAGAATGTCACAACAGGAAGATTACACCAAGTTGCTGCCTTTCTACCCTTATTCTCTTGACATGACCTCCGCAGATACGATCGAGATAGATTCCGTCATCTACAAGGCGACAGCGGGCATCCTGTTGCATGACCTAAGAAATGACTGGATTGATGATCTGTATCTGCTAATCGGAAAGGCGTATTTCCTCCGAAAGGATTTCGATTCGGCTGCCATGACCTTTCAGTTCATCAATTACAATTTGTTTCCCCGGAAAAAAAATGAAGATGACGGCAGAATCATCGGAAGCAACATGGGGGAGGCCGGAAGCATGTTTTCCATAGCTGACAAAGAAAACAGAAACCTATTGCAGAAGATTTTCACGCTTCCGCCCAGCAGGAATGATGCGCTTATCTGGCTGGCGAGGACGTTTGTCGAAGCGGAAGAGTATGGGGAAGCTACCGGCATTATCAATATTCTCTATGGAGATCCGAATCTTCCCAAACGATTGATTGCAGGACTTAACGAAGTGAATGCCTATTGGTTTTATAAACAGGCGAACTGGGATAGTTGTGCGGTATATCTTGAAAAGGCGCTGGATAACGCCCCTTCCCGGGATGACAAGGCTCGATGGCAATACTTGTTGGCTCAGCTGCTCGAAATGGGCGGTAATTACGGGCAGGCCTCGGAATTCTATATGAAGTCAGCCAAAACCACGGCGGATCCGCTCATGGATATCTACGCACATCTCAATGATGCCAAGATGGGATCAGGAAAGGTTGAGGCTAATATCTCAAAGCTGGTAAAGATGTCGAAGAAAGATAAATATTCAGCCTATCGTGATATCATCTTTCATGCGGCAGGTAAGCTATCCCGGCAGATCTCCGATACCGCTGAGGCAATCGTGTTTTTCAAGAAAAGCCTTAAGTACAACGAATCCAATCCCGCCTACAGAAGTAAGGCTTTCTTTGAACTTGCGGAAATCGCCTATGAGCAGAAACGGTATAAGGATGCGGCACTCAGTTATGACAGCATAGATGTGAACGAGCCGACCCTGTCGGAAGACTCCGCCCGGATCATTGCCAGGAAAAACGTTTTGTCAAGGCTGGTGGATTTACTGAATGTGGTTGATCGTGAAGACAGTTTGCAGATGATTGCTGCCATGAGCCCCTCGGATAGGGACGCTCTGGTGAAAAAGCTCGTACGGAAATACAGGAAGGAGAACGGAGGCGGAGCGGATGCCGAAGAGGAAAGGCCTTCCAAAGATCCGATAACGTTCAACAATACACGAAATAATGAGTCTGCCGACCTTTTCGCAACTTCCTCAAAAGGCGAATGGTACTTTTATAATTCCGGCATGAGAGGCAGAGGACAGACGGAATTTAAAAATAAATGGGGAAAACGTCCCAACGAGGATAATTGGAGAAGGAAGTCGGCCCTCGACGGAAATCTAAAAATGACCGATGCCAATATTGATATCGACCAGCCGTTGGCTGATACCGCTGACACCGGAACCGGGCTGGTGCCGAACAGCTACGATGCATTAATGGCCGATATTCCGCTTACTCAGGAGCAACTCGACAGCAGTCGCGCTAAATTACTGTCTGCCTTACTTGACATCGCAAGAATTTTTCAAAATGAATTGCTGGATTTCGATGATGCCGTTGAAGCTTACCTGAAATATCTTTCCAGGCTCTCGGCTAATCCTTCAGACGGCGAGGCCTATCTCGGTCTTTATTATTGCTATACCAAGCTGGGAGATGCCGCAAAAGCGGGAGAGTATAAAAGGAAACTATCAGAGCTTTTTGCGGGAAGTCGCTTCGAAAAAGCGGCAACCGACCCGTCCTCCCTCTCTGCAGGCCATGCGTCTAAAGCCCAATCCGGCAGATATCAGAAGATTTATGATCTTTTCCTGGAAGGGAAATTCGAAGAGGCGCTCAACGCCAAGAAAGAGGCCGAGACTTCCGGAGATAAAAATCCTTATTCCGCACAGTTACTTTATATCGAAGCCGTCTATTGGGTCAGGGAACGGAAAGACAGTCAGGCATTGGCATTGCTGAATCAACTGATTGGTATGGAAGCGGATGCCGGGCTGAAGGAAAAGGCTCTCACCCTGCGGGATGTAGTGTCAAGAAGGGCTGAAATAGAGGCATACCTTACCAATCTTGATGTGACCAGAGTGGAGGAGGAGAGGGTCATTATTGCCGACACGCGTCCCATATCCAGGGAAAAAACCGAGGAGAAAAAACCTTTGGCTGAGGCGCCGCTGCAAACAAAGGTCATTCCCGCTCAGGTTAGAAACAATGCCGCTACGGATTCCATCAAGGCCATCCCCTCCATGTCAGCCGGTGGATTCCAACACCAGCCTGAAAAGCCACATTTTCTGGTGATGGTGATGAACAAGGTGGATGGTGTTTATGTCAATGAGGTGAAAAATGCCTTCTCCCGCTTCAACAAGGTCAATGCGGGCGGGAAGCAAATACAGATGAGTTCGGAAAACCTGGAGGCAGGCCTCACCCTGCTGCTGCTTTCTCCTTTTGAAGATGCTGCATCGGCATTGGCCTATCATGATAAGGTGAAAAAAAACGCAGGCAGCTATATTTCCTGGTTGCAGCCCTCCAAATATTCCTATCTCATCATCACGGAAAGCAATTTGAATATATTAAGGTCTGACAAGAATTTACAGGGCTACAAGATCCTGCTCAATAATCAATATCCGGGTCTTTTCTGATAAAATGCTGATTGAATTATGTCACAAAAGGTGAAATTGTTCTGGCGTATATTTTGGGGAGGGTTCATGATATTCATTCTGACCCTGTTGCTGGTCAATTTCGGTCTGTTCGGAAAACTTCCTTCTCTGGTGGAATTGCAAAATCCCGAAGCAGATCTCGCCAGTGAAATTTACAGCGCGGATGATGTGCTGATGGGTAAATATTATTCCCAAAACCGGAGTGAAGTGAAATTCAGTGAGATCTCGCCTAATGTCATCAACGCACTCATAGCTACAGAGGATGAACGTTTCTATGAACACAGCGGAATAGATGTCAAGGCCCTCGCAAGGGCAATTTTCACGCTGGGGACCCAGGGGGGCGGCAGCACCATCACGCAACAACTTGCGAAAATGATGTTGGGACAGGGCAGAAAGAACATCCTGCTTCGTACCATCGAGAAACTGAAAGAGTGGATAGTGGCCGTGAAGCTCGAAAGAAATTTCACCAAGGAAGAGATCCTGACTTTGTATTTGAATCATGCCCCATGGGGAAATGTTTACGGTATAAAGAACGCATCCCAGACCTATTTTCAAAAAGCACCTGTTGATTTGAAGATTGAGGAGGGAGCCGTACTGATCGGAATGCTCAAAGGGTTCATATATGAACCGATCCGTCACCCCAAGCAATCCATCAACCGCCGCAATACCGTAATTGAACAAATGGCACAGGTGCCCCAGCAATTTATCAGCAGACAAGCGGCCGACAGTTTGAAAGCGAAACCCCTGATCACCAATTATAAGAAGATTGATGAGAATGTGGGAATGGCACCCTATTATCGCTCCGCACTGATCAATGAATTGAAGGAATGGTGCAAGAATAACACCAACCCGAAGACGGGGGAGCCTTTTGACCTTTATCGCGACGGCCTAAGGATCTATACTACTATTGACTCCCGCATGCAGAAATATGCCGAAGCTGCCGTCGAACAGCATATGCCGGCAGTACAAAACAAATTGGATTACTACTTCAAACTAAAGGGTAAAGATATCTGGAAGGGCCATGATGATGTCGTGGAGGCAGCCATGAAATTCACCGACAGGTACAAGTCTCTCAAAGAGGACGGGGCTAGTCCGGAGGAAATCCGAAAATCATTCAACAAGCCGGTGAAAATGCGTATTTTCTCCTGGAGAGGAAATGACAAGCATGAAAAGGATACGGTGATGTCGCCCTATGATTCCATTCGATATCATAAACAACTGTTGCAGACATCTTTTCTTGCCATGGATCCGCGTACCGGTGAAATCAAGGCCTGGGTTGGCGGAATCAATTTCAAATGGTTCAAGTACGACCATGTTACCGCCAAGCGACAGGTGGGGTCTACCTTCAAGCCAATATTATACACATTGGCGATTACAGATGCGGGTTATTCTCCCATGACTTACATTCCCGGCGGTCCGCTTACTCTGGGCGGTAAGACTATCAACACCAGGGGAGGCACTTTGGCGAACTGCCTTGCCTGGTCGGTAAACGGAGCAGCCTGGCATCTTATGGCAACCATCGGTGTAAACAGGACTCTTGAATTTTCCAAACAATGCGGAATAAATACAAAGATTCCGCCGTATCCCTCCATCGCCCTTGGAGCGGCGGAAATTCCCATGATTGAAATGTTGCAGGCTTACACCATGTTCCCGAACAAAGGATATAACACGGAACCACAATTTATCTCAAGGATTGAAGACAAAAACGGGAATATCATCAAGGAGTTCCCCATTTCTCAAAGCAAACAAATCATCGGCGAAGCGGATAATTACAGCATGGTCAAAATGCTGCAGGGTGTGGTGCAATATGGTACAGGGCGGAGAATGAATAATTATTACATTCCGGCTGAAAAGGCAGGAAAAACAGGAACCACCAACGGCAACACGGACGGGTGGTTCATCGGGTTCACCCCTGAGTTACTGGCAGGCTCCTGGGTGGGTTGCGAAGATCCTTTTATCCCTATTTATCAAAATAACGGAGGTGGATCGGAAATGGCAGGTCCCTCCTGGGGCATTTTCATGAACAAGGTCTATTCCGATTCCAAACTCAGGTATGGGAAAATCAGAGAGTTTTACGCGCCTGAGGAAATGAAGAATGATCCTATCTATGCGGATATGAATTTCGCGGATATCGTGAACAGCGGAGATAGTTTGAATAATACCGAGGAAGTGGAGAATGCTGATGATTTTCTGGATATCCCTGCCAGGACAGACAATAGTCGGAAAAAGGACAGCACCGAAAAAACAATAAGAAAAGCACCTCCCAAATATGTCATGCCCCCTAAGGAAGGGAGTAAAAAAGCGAAGACAGAAAACGATTATTGATTCAGATGAAATTTTTGTGGTACTTCAGGAGATTTCATAATTTCAGTAAATGATTAGTGTTATGAATTTCTTGCATTGTTTCAGGATATTTTCTATGATTTTGATCTTGCAGGCGTTTGTATCCTGCAAAAAAGATCGTGAGCCTGTTCCTGCGGCATGCAGTGATACGGTTCCCGCCAATGAAATGTGTCAGGCCTATTTTACCAGATGGTTCTATGATCCGGTTGCCGATCAATGTAGGCAGGTCGGTTACAGCGGCTGTTCGGAAAAAGGATTCGCCACGGAGATGGAGTGCGACGCCTGCGTCGGCTCAAGTGATAATATGGATTAAGAAACCTTTCTTCCCAGTATGGTAAGATCTATTTTTTGATTGTCCATTGCTGCCACTCCCGGTAAAACTCCCCAGGTTTCAAAACCCGATTTCTCCATCAGTTTCACGCTTGCTTTGTTCTCGCTGAAAACGAATGCCAGCAATGTGGTTATGCCAAGGGCCGGTGCGAGCCTAATGAGCTCCTGCATCACCTGCCGGCCAATGCCTCTGAATTGGTGGGCCTCAAGAAGGTAGATGCTGACTTCAGCCGTTCCTTTGTATGCCGGTCTTCCATAGAAGTCGCTGAACCCTGCCCAACCGATATGTAGACCGTCTTCTTCAATTATGTACAAGGGGCGTTCAGGACCATGCTTCACAAACCATTCCATTCTGCTTTCGACAGAAACCGGATGGGGATCCGCGGTTGAAATCCTTGAAGGAATAGAGGCGTTGTAAACCTCAGTAATGAAAGGCAAATGGCTGATGTCGGCCCTCAGCAGTCGCATCAGGCAACGGCTTTGTTCACGAGCTGTGCAGCTTCACTCAGCAATATCGCACTTTGTACCTTGAGTCCGCTCTCGTCGATGAGTTGCTTGGCCACATCGGCATTAGTGCCCTGCAGCCTTACGATGATGGGGATCTCAATATTGCCAATACTCTTGTACGCATCAATCACACCCTGTGCAACCCGGTCGCAACGTACGATACCTCCGAAAATATTGATGAGAATGGCTTTTACTTTAGGGTCTTTGAGAATGATTCTGAAACCGGCCTCTACGGTCTGCGCGTTGGCAGTTCCGCCCACATCTAGGAAGTTCGCGGGTTCGCCTCCGCTCAGTTTGATCATATCCATGGTAGCCATGGCAAGGCCTGCTCCATTGACCATGCATCCCACATTGCCATCCAGTTTCACAAAATTCAGATTGTATTTGCCGGCTTCCACCTCGGTAGGATCTTCCTCCGAAAAATCCCTTAAGGCAGCTACATCAGCGTGACGCATCAATGCGTTGTCGTCAATATTCATTTTGCAGTCCACGGCAATGATCTTGTCATCACTGGTCTTGAACAGCGGATTGATCTCCAGCATGCCACAGTCAAGGGTTACGTAGGCTTCATACAGGTTGGTGACAAACTTGACACAGTTCTTGAAAGCCTCTCCGCTAAGTCCAAGATTGAAGGCAATTTTCCTTGCCTGAAAACCTTGCAGCTTTCCGGAAGGATGAACCCACTCCCTGAATATTTTTTCAGGAGTTTCATGTGCCACATCTTCAATATTCATCCCGCCTTCCGTACTATACATGATCACATTCATCGCCTTGGAGCGATCCATCAAAATCGAAAGATAGAATTCCTTCACCGGCTGTGGTCCTTCATAGTATACATCCTGTGCCACCAATACCTTATTCACTAATTTTCCTGTAGGTCCTGTTTGAATCGTTACCAGGGTGCCACCCAGCATATTGCCTGCCATGGTAACGACATCCTCCGCACTTTTCGCGACAGATACGCCTCTTTGTTCTTTACCTTCGATTTTTCCTTTACCCCTGCCTCCGGCGTGTATCTGAGCCTTCACAACGGCGAATTTGCTGCCGAACTGAGTGTGAATCTGGCGATAGGCGCTTTCCGCCTCAGAAGCGCTGGCACATGCGATGCCCTCCTGGACAGGAACATGAAATTTCTTGAGTAATTCTTTGGCCTGATATTCGTGAAGATTCATTTTCTGGAATTTTGCTGCAAATGTAACAAAAACGGACACGTAAACCTCTGTCGATGAAGAGATTGGTTATCCACAATCCTCCTCATAAAGCAGGATTGCCCTAATTTTACGGGTTTAAGTATTGACATGATTGAAAAATTGAGGATTGCAGCCGATTACATCAGCGCCCGAGTCGGATTCCGGCCTACCGTAGGAATTGTTCTTGGTAGCGGACTCGGTAATTTCACCTCGGAAATCAAGGCGGTGGCCGAGATTCCTTACTCGGACATACCGGGCTTCCCGGTCAGCACGGTGAAGGGTCACTCCGGGAAATTGATTTTCGGTGAACTGGCGGGAAAAAACGTCATTGCCATGGCAGGCAGATTTCATTGTTATGAGGGATACAGCGCTGCCGAAATCGTATTTCCCATTCGGGTGATGAAGCTTCTGGGAGTAAAAAGTCTTTTACTCAGTAATGCCGCAGGTGGGGTGAACAGGGATTTCAAGGTTGGTGATCTGATGCTTATCAGAGACCATGTGAGCCAGTTTGTTCCCAATCCCCTGGTCGGAAAAAATATTGATGAACTAGGAACTCGATTTCCCGACATGGCTGAACCTTACGATCTTGAATTGATCAGCAAGGCCAGAGAAATCGCTGCTGCGGCCGGAATCGGCATCCATGAGGGGGTCTATGTTTGTGTCACCGGTCCTACCTTCGAGACGCCGGCTGAATATAGGATGATTGACAGGATAGGGGGTGATGCGGTGGGAATGAGCACGGTGCAGGAAGTCATTGCCGCGGTTCATATGGGTCTTCGTTGCTTCGGGGTAAGTGTCATTACTGATTTGGGACTTCGCGAAGGCGATCCGCCCATAAGCCATGAGGAAGTGCTGGAAGCGGCCCGTCATGCGGAACCGAAGCTTTCTCTTATCTTCAGGGAACTCACCGGAATGTTATAGCGTTGTAACATGTCAATTGACTTAAAAAAAATAGTTTTTTTCTGTATTTCCGTTTTTGTGGCCTCTTCCGTCAGGTCGCAAGACGAAATTCTGCCTTTTTTACAAGGCAGGTTCAATAACATTGGAGCTAATGCGGGGAATGCCCAGTCTGCTCCGAACCAGGGTGCGGCAGCCCCCGGGCAGGAGAATTCCCGGCAGTCTGCTTCGCCTGATTCTATAAGCTTTGAGCACCGGGATGACAGTAAGGATTCCGTACACGTTTCCTTTAGATTTCTGGGAAGCCTTCTGAGGAAAAACCTGGACTCCTCCATCAATGACTTCGATCAATACTTTCCCGTACCTTCTTCATGGCAGTTTCTGGGTAACAACGGCGCTGCAGCCTTCCCTTTGATTTTTCAATCAGACAGGAGGCCGGGCTGGGATGCAGGATTGAAAGCCTATGATGTTTACCGGTTCACGCTACCTAATACCCCTTTGTACAGGGCCTCCAGACCTTTTACCTCTATCGCTTATCAGCTGGCGTCCGGAAAAGAACAGATGCTGCGCGCCATGCACGTGCAGCAACCCGGTGCAAGATTCAACTTCGGATTTGAATATCGCCTCATCAACGCCCCCGGTTTATTCCTCACTCAAAACACCAATCACAGTAATTTCAGGTTTTTCAGCAATTATTCGGGTATTCGTAAGCGTTATAATGCCACCCTCATATGGCTGGCCAATAAGATCAACGCATCGGAAAACGGAGGAATCGTAAATGATTCCCTGCTCGCTGATCCCGACCGTAAAAAGCGCTTCAGTGTTCCCGTTAATCTGGGCGGGACATTTTATGATCCTAACCCCTTTGTAACCACCGTCAATACCGGGACGCTCAATCGCGACAATCTCTTTTATTTCAGTCACAGCTACGATTTCGGCGCCAGCGATTCATTGGAAATCAATGATAGCCTCACCCATTTCATGTTTTATCCGAGGTTGAGGTTGAGGCACTCCGTGGAATATGGAAAATATGATTACCGTTTCCGGGACTTGTTTGCAGATTCCTCCGTTTACGACAGTTGGTATGATGTCACACTTGATGACGCCAATGATACGTTTGAACTTTTTGAACGTTGGAAAGTGCTGAAGAATGACTTTTCCGTCATACAATTCCCTCAAAAAAAGAATAATGCCCATTATTTGTTGGCAGGGATCAGTCATCAGCAGATTCGCGGAAATGGCAAGCCCGGTTGGGATAACGTATTTCTGCACGGCGAATACAGGAATCGCAGCCGTAACAACAGATGGGATATGCAGCTGGACGGAGAGTTTCATCTCTCCGGGTATAATGCCGGCGATTATATGCTGAGTGGCGGATTGAACGGCATGAGCCGCTCAGGGAAGGGCTCCCTGCGACTGTTTCTTGAAAACATCAGTCGGACGCCTTCTTTCGTTTTTGACAAGCGGTCGACTTTCAATCTTTCCGGTATCGGTGATTTTCAAAAAGAAAACATCACCTCCTTTGGAGTAACGGCACAGTATAAACGATTCTCTCTTGGATTCAGGAATCACCTGCTTGTCAACCATACTTATTTCGCTGACCGATTCCGCTCTGCACAGTACGAAAAGCCTGTCAACATCATACAGGTATTCGCTACACGCCATTCCCGTTGGGGAAGGTATTGGAATTGGTATGGCGAGCTTCATCTGCAGCAGGCAGACGGAGCCTCTCCGGTGAAATTACCCTTGTTATTCGCCAGGAACCGACTGGCCTTCGAAGGTTTGTTTTTCAGGAATCTTAACCTGAGCACCGGTATAGAATGCAGATACTTCAGTCCTTACAAGGCATTCGGATATTCTCCTGTCATCGGCCAATTCTACCTTCAGGATTCGGTTACGGTAAACAATCGCCCCGATATCAGCTTTTTTGCCCATTTCAGGATTCGTTCCTTCACGGGCTATCTTCGTTTTGAAAATCTGAACACGGCGGACTTCAGCAATGGACTTTCTTTCATTCGTAATAATTTTTCGGCTCCCCATTACCCAATGCCCGGACTTCTGATCCGTTTTGGTATCAAATGGCATTTTGTGAATTGATAATCATTGAGTTCCGCATACTGACCAGCGTCATTTTTTTCGTCGTTATGAAGTGCTAACTTTGCATTGTGAAAAATTTCCTCCTATTCATATTGTTGGCGGTATTCATGATCAGTTCTTCCGGACTGGCCATTGAACTGCATTATTGCATGGGAAGGTTGGCGGAAGTGGAGTTGCCCGGTGAAGAGCATGAGCGCTGCAGCCTTTGTGGCATGAAAGATCAGGCAGGTTGCTGCCATGATGAATTGAAATTTTACAAGCTCGAGGACTCCTACAAGCATATTCAAAATGATATCTCACTGTCTAAACCGGTGAAATTCATTGACAGATCAGATGCTTTTTGCCAATTATCTGTTTTGATTTTTTCTTCCGAAAACTCGGCTCCTGATTACTCCCATGGTCCGCCGGGATTGTCGGGTAAACAGCGCTGTGATTTATTTTGTGTCTATCGGCTTTAGAATGTCTCTCATTTCTTAATATGAGATGACTTCCGTTACGGAAGCTTACTCTTTTTACTTTTCCTTATTATTTATTTTAAAAACTATTGATCATGAAATCAATCATATTCGGCATTTCAATTATGCTATTGTCCATGGGCGTTTCTCAAAATCTTTCAGCCCAGTCAAAAGTTTCGGAAGTGATTCCTGTAGCCGGTAATTGCGGCATGTGTAAGAAAACCATAGAAACCGCCGCGTTGGCAGCGGGTGCTTCAAAGGCCAAATGGAATGAGACTACACATGAACTGAAGTTGACGTATGACACAGAAGTCACCAGCGCCGGAAAAATACAGGAATCTGTCGCTGCGGCTGGTTACGACACCCGCGATGTGAAAGGGGATGATAAGGCTTATGAGGCCTTGCATGGCTGCTGTAAATACGACCGCGATCCCTCAGGTAAGGTTCAGGTAAAGCAGATGTGCTGCAGCATGAAAGGCTGCTCAGGACATCCTGCCACTTGCGGACTGAACAAGAAGTGCAGAAAAAAATCATGTTGTAAATCCTAACCTATGAGAAAGATATTTTTTTCAATCGCTGTTTTGGTTTCCTTTATTTCGGAAGCGCAAGTCAGAAAAATCACCTTGCAAGCCAGCGGCCTTACCTGCAGCATGTGCAGTAACGCCATTAACAAGTCGCTTAAGTCGCTGGATGCGGTAGAGCAAGTCAATTCATTGATCAAAACCTCCAGCTTTGAGATCATCCTCCGGCCGGGGAGAGAGATTAATTTCGACATGGTACGGAAAAAGGTGGAGGATGCCGGTTTCTTCGTGGCAAGAATGGAGGCGCTCATGTCTTTCGATGAGGTGAAAGTGGTAGATGACAGTCATGTTTCCGCATCCGGGATGATTTTGCATTTTCTCAATTCTAAAAACCAGGTGTTGAGTGGTGAGCACACGATTCGCATTTTGGACAAGGGATTCGTTACAGCAAAAGAATTCAGAAAAGGGGAGCGTTACACCGCCATGGGTTGCTACAAAACAGGCGTGGCAGGTAGTTGCTGCAGCAGCTATGATTTGAAGCCGGGAACCCGCATCTACCATGTATCCATTTAATTAACCGGGCCGGCGGAAGCCGGCCCTATATTTTTCAAATGAGAAAATTATTATTGGTTTTTCTCCTGCTGCCGTTCGCATTGCCGGCTCAGGAATTATTTGTCTATACCGAACCGGCCAGCAATATGGCATCGAAAAGTATCGGTTTCCGGTCAAAGCAATTGCTGCAGTCCAAAACAGCAGGAGGGCAGGCATTCTTCTGGCAGCCCGAGCTGATGTGGGGCATCAGTAAGAAATCCATGTTGCACGCGGATATTTACCTGTCGGACAGAATGGTCAAATTTCGTCAGGAAGGTTGGAGCCTTTATTATAAATACCGCTTTTTCAGTGCGGATGATGTTCATAGTCATTTCAGAATGGCTGCCTTCGCCCGAGTTTCCGCTAATCGCTATCATGTCATGGATTCCGCAATTGACCTGGAAGGGATGAACAGCGGATACCAGGGAGGACTGCTGGCTACCATACTTAAGAACAAACTGGCGCTTTCCGCCGGAGCTTCCTATATCAAGGCAATGGATAATACTTCGGAACACCCCTTTAAGACAACAGGTTATGGTAACGAGGCTATGTCTTTTACTCTTTCTGCCGGAAGGCTGATGCTGCCGGTTGAATACAAGGATTACGACCAGGTGAATTGGAATCTGATGGTGGAGTTGTTGTCACAGGTCAACTTATTATCTAAAAAAACTTACGTCGACCTGGCACCTTCCTTGCAATGGATCATCAAGAGTCGGATGAGGGTTGATATAGGTTATAGGTTTCCGCTGGTGAATGAGATTCAGCGCATGGCCGACAGGGGAGCACTGCTGAGGCTGGAGTATAATATTTTCAACGCTTACTGAGGAGTTTCAAAAAAAGCGATGCTGCTGCCTACCCAGGACTTGTCTTGGTTATGGCGTGTTCCAATCATGCTGCCCTTGCTTAGTCGGGCCAGATTGTGCACAGCCTCAGGTCTGGGCTTTCCTTCAGGCCAGTAATAGAAAAGCCTTATTTCCAGTTTAGCTCCTTCTTCCGGCGTACGTATGACCGGCAGGTAATTCACCTTTTTCTGAAGGATCCATTCGCTTGGTTCCTTGATTTTTTCCAGTTCTTCCGCTTTCACATCCAGATTGACTCCTGAACCTGCAAAGGAATAGAGCGGCTTCAATACGTGATTGGAAAGTACCGGCATCTGTTTGAGTTCATGAAGGAACCAGGTGGCGGGTATATTGGGATGGTCAAGAAAGGGCAGCAGATATTTACTGATTCGATAATACCAGTTGGGATGATTGATCCAGGTCACATCGAGGCACTCAGAAAGCTTCAGATCCCGTATTTGCTGTTTTTGGAATAACTCATCTTCGAAAATCAGTCGATTGAAAATTCGGGTTATCCGTAGTTTTTTGCCTTCTGTTTCGTAGTAAAGTTTATCCGCTTCTCGGATGATGTTACTATAGCAAATGGTTTTAATGCCCAGCATTTTTTCGGTGATGGCGAAATCAATCCTTGTTTTCTGCTGATCGGGTAAAATCTCCAGCATAATTACCGAAGAGGGGTCCTCCTTGCCGATAATGATATCTTTTAGTAATTGCAGATGCGATTGGGCATCATGTCCGTTCAGGTAGCTGGAATATCCGTCAGGAATGTTTGCATAATCCCTCATTACTTCACTTAACAGACTTTGGTAACCAAACAGGGAGGGGAATCCTTGCAATTCTATCAACATGGGCTCCGCCCGGTCAATATCCGTTCCGCAAATACCGAAATCAAATACCAAGAAGCGAGGATACTCCTCAGGACCGCCTGTTTTGTATTTCATCGGAATGCTATCTTCCGTCAATTGTTTGAAGGCAGGAGAGAGGATCCGGTCTATGACATGCTCACAGGTGTCCAGCATTTTTTCAAGCATGGTCTGAGAGATGAAGACCGGTGTTTCCGCGATTCGGAAATCAAGAAGACCGGGATATTGTTTTTCTATGCAGTCAATCATTGCGGCATATTTGCCGGTTCCGAATTGTTCATTGAAAGATTTTCGTATTGCTGGTATCATTTAAAAAATCAATGGTGGACAGAAATCTGGCTTTTCGATAGCCTTAAAAAATTCGGAATGATGCTGGAGTAGGTCAGCATGATCTTGCGGGGATCGTCAAGCTGCTCCAGCATGGACTTCCATTTCTCATAGCCATGATTTTGAATTACTGTTTCTTTTTTATCGGCTGTCAGCAAATGCAAGGCCATACCCTGTGCATCCGCTTCGGGGTGAAATTGGGTGCCGATCATGTTTTCGTTGAAGCGTATGGCCATGATGCATCTTTCGAGCGGCACATGAGGTCGCTCTTTTTCGATTGCCAGGATCACGGAGCCGTTTCGCTTTAATTGTTCATGATTGGGTTGAATTACCTGTAGTTCCCTGGAGTCCACCGCATAAAACGGGTCGGGAAGTCCTTCAAATACCGGTTCCGATCCGGCTGCCACAATACCATGCACAGGAAATACGCCGAAGGAAGGACTTTTTCTTTTTGTCAACAATCCCGCTTTGAAATAAAGACAGGCCAGTTCGAAAGAATAACAAATGAAGAACACCTGTTTGGCATTTTCGGGGAGGCAGTCCTGATTAAATTGCATGATGTCGTTCAGCCATTGAAAATAACCGCGTTGCCAGGCTTCCCCCTGTTCATCAAGCGGATTCCCGGGTCCGCCGCTGGATAAGTAGATGTCAAAGTCCAGGCCTGGGAATTCATTCCGCTGTCGAACATCAAAAACGGATAGTTGTAAACCTTCCTCTCCGGGTACCGGAAACGACTCCAGCAATTGATGCAGGCAACGCATGCTTTGATTGGGTTCGCCGTTGTTCAAGTCAAGGATCGCTACCCGAAGCTTTGCTGAATCCGGTTTGTTCATGGCTCAAACTTAGTGATTTTTAAGGCTGAGCGCGGTCCGGCACTTTGTTAATTTGCAGGCTTCTTACCCTACATCCTGCCTGATTCATTAACTTGCAATCCTAATGAAAGCAAGGACTTCCCGAAAAGACAAGGTCAATATCATCACGCTGGGCTGCAGTAAGAACATGGTGGACAGTGAGGTGCTCAGTGGGCAGCTTCGGGCGAATGATATTTCCGTCGTGCATGAAAATGCCAGACTTGATCATAATATCGTAGTGATCAATACCTGCGGGTTCATTGAAAAAGCGAAAGAGGAGAGTATTGAAACCATCCTGAGAAACGTGGAGCTCAAGCAAAAAGGAAAGCTTGACAAAGTTTATGTAACAGGCTGCCTCAGCGAGCGGTACAAGGAAGATCTGGAAAGGGATATTCCTGAGGTGGATGCTTTTTTCGGAACAATGGAACTGCCTTTGTTATTAAAAAAGCTGGAAGCGGATTACAAGACTGAATTATTGGGAGAGCGCCTGCTCTCGACGCCGTCGCATTATGCCTATCTGAAAATCAGCGAGGGATGCAATCGCACTTGTGCTTTCTGTGCTATCCCACTGATGCGTGGGGCACATGTGAGCCGCACCATGGAGTCCCTGGTGGAGGAAGCGAGAGGGTTGGTGAAAAAAGGAGTGAAGGAAATCATGCTGATAGCGCAGGAACTTACCTATTATGGACTTGATATTTATAAGAGAAGGGCTTTGCCTGATTTGCTGCATGCGCTTGCGGACATAGAGGGCTTGGAGTGGATTCGCCTGCACTATGCGTATCCTTCTAAATTTCCGATGGAAATCATTGATGCGATAAAAGATCGGAATAATATCTGTAACTACCTCGATATGCCGCTGCAGCATGCTTCCAACAGGATGCTGAAAGCCATGAAAAGGCAGATAACCCGTGAAGAAATGGAGGAGCTGATAGGAAGGATCAGGGAGGTAATACCCGGAATTTGTCTTCGGACTACCTTGATTGTCGGGTTTCCGGGAGAAACAGAGGAAGATATAGAGGAGCTGACCGATTTTTTGCAAAGGATGCGTTTCGACAGGGTGGGAGTTTTTACCTACAGTCACGAAGAAGGTACTGACGCTTTCGGAATGGATGACGATGTTGCAGCGGATGTAAAGGAGGACAGGGCAAGACGCATCATGGAAGTGCAACAGGAGATCAGCACCGAATTGAATGAATCAAAGCTGGGGAAAGTGATGAAAGTGCTGGTTGACCGGAAAGAGGCAGGGCGCTATATCGGCAGAACAGAATTCGACAGTGTGGAAGTGGATAATGAGGTGATCATTCATGCGGGTAAGAAACTGGTCATTGGTGAATTTGTGGAAGTACGGATCACAAAGGCCTATGACTATGACCTCGAGGCGGAATTGATTTAATCCTTTAATTATTCAATGGCATTCAGCGTACAATATTTACCATATCATCAGACGGGTTCTTTTTCCGGGCTGGTGTTGGATTACCTGCAGGGCGCATTTCCCGCGGAGTTCTATCAATACAATCCTGAGCAGGGGCAGATATTGAAAGCCATGGAAAATCGGCGTCAATTTCCTTGCGACAGGCAGTTGCTGGTAAATCATTTGCTCGCTTCATGCGAGGGAGTCGGGCTCTCTGAACTAACGTATAAGAATATACGTGATTTGCTGTCTCCTGATACCTTTACCGTTTGCACGGCCCATCAGCCTAATTTATTCACGGGGCATCTGTATTTCATATACAAGATTCTTCATGTCATCCGGTTGGCAGAGGACCTGAACCTTGCCTTTCCGCAGCACCGCTTCGTGCCTGTTTATTACATGGGCAGTGAAGATGCTGATTTGCAGGAGCTGGGTAGCTTTGAAGTTCAAGGTAGAAAATATCAATGGGTCACCGAACAGACCGGTGCGGTAGGCCGCATGTCCTGCGATGGAGCGCTGATACAATTGATCAACGAATTGGAAGGACAGCTCTCCGTTGAACCTTATGGTAAGGAGCTGATCACGATTTTGAAGGAATGTTACCTGTTGGGGGACAGCATTGAACGCTGCACCCTTAGATTGGTGAATACTTTATTCGGGAAATACGGATTGGTGATTTTCCTTCCTGATCATTCCGCTCCCAAGGATCTTTTTTCACGGGAGTTTTCAATGGAGATAAACGGATCTGTTTCTGCTGCCATGCTTCGGCAAACACTTGTCCGGTTTCCTTCGGGCTATAAGGTGCAGGCGGAAGGCAGGGATCTTAACCTGTTTTATCTTGAAGGGAACAGAAGGGAGAGAATCGAGCCTTTTGCAGACGGAGCCATTCGCCTGGTTGAATCAGGCAGGGTGCTGCAGCGCGAAGAATGGGAATCAGCATTGAAGGAGCATCCGGAGCGATTCAGCCCCAATGTCATTCTTCGGCCGCTTTTCCAGGAAAAGAGTTTACCCAATATCCTTTTTGTAGGGGGAGGCAGCGAGTTGGCCTATTGGCTTGAGCTTAAGGAGGTATTCGCTGCCTTTGAAGTTCATTTTCCCATGTTGCTGCTGCGCAATTCATTCCAGATTTTTGATAGTGTTTCTTTAGCGAGACTGGAAAAAATAGGTCTTCACCCTCGGGAAGTATTTCATTCTGAAAAAGCTCTTGAAGAAAAGCTGGTTCGAGCCGGCGTCGGTCATGATCTTGATTTGGAGACAGAGCTGCAGAAGTTGGCCGCCTTGTATG
>Ga0315906_10002646_pt1 | contig 24653 bp, 21 predicted proteins | sample LakEriMetagenome_4_FD_203526 | JGI IMG/M metagenome (GOLD analysis project Ga0315906, IMG submission 203526) | Freshwater fungal communities from buoy surface, Lake Erie, Ohio, United States - Buoy 2 MA122 | ecosystem: Environmental > Aquatic > Freshwater > Lake > Lake biofilm | place: USA...
CAGGATCGCGGGCTGACCGCGCCGAGGAGAGAACCGTGGCCGAAGACCTGAGCGGATTCTCGATGCTGGAGCTGTTCCGGCTGGAGGCGGAGAGCCAGACCGCCGTGCTCTCCGCCGGCGTGCTCGCGATCGAGGAGCTGGAGCGATCGCCCGCCACCGTCGAATCGATGATGCGGGCCGCCCACTCGCTCAAGGGCGCGGCGCGGATCGTCGGCCTCGACGCGGCCGTCCGCGTGGCGCACGCCTTGGAGGACGTCTTCGTGGCCGCCGGCAAGGGGCAGTTCCACGTCCGTCCGGAGCATGCCGACCTACTGCTGGCCGCGATCGACTTCCTCGGGTCGATCGCCAAGGCCGACGACGCCCTGGCCGCCGCCGGTCCCTGGCCCGGTCGCGCCGCCGCACTCGTCGCGGCGGTCGATGACATGCTCGCGGGGCGGACCGCCCCGGTGGCCGTGATCCCGGCGGCACCGTCCCCGCCGGTCCCCGCGGCCCCGGCCGCGTCCGAGCCCACCACCGTCACCACCGTGGCGGCACCACCGCCGGAGCCCGATGCCGAGCCCGCCAGGCCGGTCGCGCGGCCCATCGAAACCGCTGATCGGGTCGTCCGCGTCTCCGCCGAAAGCCTGACGCGGCTGGTGGGCCTCGCGGGCGAGTCGCTGGTGGAGACGCGGCAGCTGCGGCCGTTCGTCGACGCGCTGTTGCAGCTGCGATCGGCACAGGTCGATCTGGCCGACGCCGTCGGCGGCTTCGACGAGAAGCTCAAGGCCGCCGAACTGCCCCTGCCCCCCGCCCTGGTCGCCGTCCTGGCCACGATCCGTGAGCGGGCCGACGCCTGCCTGGCGAGCCTCACCAGCCACGTCGAGGACTTCGAGAGCTTCGCGCGGCGGAACGAGGACCTGTCCAACCGGCTCCACCAGGAAGTGATCGTCAGCCGCATGCGGCCGCTGGCCGACGGCATCCGCGGCTTCCCCCGGCTCGTCCGCGACCTGGCCCGGACGCTGGGAAAGCAGGTGCGGTTCGAGGTGCACGGCGAGCAGACGGGCGTCGACCGCGACATCCTCGACAAGCTCGAGGCGCCGCTCTCGCACCTCGTCCGCAACGCCGTCGACCACGGCCTGGAGACGCCGGCGGAGCGGACGGCCGCCGGCAAGCCGGACACGGGGGAGATTCGGCTCGAGGCCCGCCATCGGGCCGGCATGCTCCACATCACGCTCACCGACGACGGCCGCGGGATCGACGTCGAGCGGCTCCGGGCCCGGGCCATCGCCCGCGGGCTGGTTGCCAAGGCCGTGGCCGACCAGCTCACCGAGCTCGAGCTGCTCGAGTTCCTCTTCCTGCCCGGCTTCTCCACCAAGGACCAGGTGACGGAGATCTCGGGCCGTGGCGTCGGCCTCGACGTCGTGCAGAGCATGGTCAAGGCGGTGGGGGGCAGCGTCCGCGTCGCCACCCAGCCCGGCCGGCAGACGGTGTTCACGCTCCAGCTGCCGATCACGATGTCGGTGATCCGCGCGCTGCTGGTGGACGTGGGCGGCGAGCCCTACGCCTTCCCGCTCACCCGCATCGACCGGATCCTGTTCTGCCCCCAGGCCGACATCCGCACCGTGGAGGGCCGGCAATACTTCGACCGCGACGGCGTCTCGATCGGCCTCGTCCTGGCGGCCCAGATCCTGGAGACGGGCGGCGGCCCGCCGGCCGACCCGATGCCGGTGGTCGTGATCAGCGACCGCGGCCAGCAGTTCGGCATGATCGTCGACGCGTTCCTCGGCGAGCGCGACCTCGAGGTCCGGCCGCTCGATCCGCGGCTCGGCAAGGTGCAGGACGTCAACAGCGCGTCGCTCCTCGAAAACGGCGACCCGGTGCTGATCGTGGACGTCGAGGACCTCGTGCGGTCGATCGACAACGTGCTCATGGGCCGGCGGCTGTCGCGGGTGGAGTTCGAGCGGCTGGCCGAGCAGTCGCGGCAGCGGAAGCGGATCCTGGTGGTGGACGACTCGATCACCGTGCGCGAGCTGGAACGGCAACTGCTCCAGGCCCGCGGCTTCGTCGTCGACGTGGCCGTGGACGGCATGGACGGCTGGAACGCCATCCGCAACGCCCACTACGACCTCGTGGTCACCGACGTGGACATGCCGCGCATGGACGGCATCGGCCTCGTCGGCCTGATCAAGGGCGATCCGGCCCGCCGCGACATTCCGATCGTGATCGTGTCCTACAAGGACCGGGAGGAGGACCGGATCCGCGGCCTCGACGCCGGGGCCAACCGCTATCTCACCAAGAGCAGTTTCCACGACGAGACGTTCGTCGATACGATCATCGATCTGATCGGCACACCCGCCGGTTGACCATTCCACGGTCAGAGGCGAACGGATCGGCATGAGGATGCGGACTGTCGTGGCCGAGGAACGCCAGGCCACGACACGGACTTTCGCCAGCGACGCAACTCATGCCGCCCGTGAGCCACACATACTACCGGGAGCATCCAAAAGTTTACGGTTCACGAGTCTCCGCCTGGGGCATCGCGCCTCTCCCCATGGGAGAGGCCGGCCGGAGGCCGGGTGAGGGTGCCTTTGGTTGCGCCACGAAAGCACCCTCACCCCGCCCTCTCCCAGAGGGAGAGGGAGAAAGTGACTGCTGATTCATGCTCATGAAACACCCTCATGCCACGCACAAACGTGAATGGCAAGCATGGATCAACGTCAACAACATCATGCTCCTGGTAGTGATTGAACCATCGAGGAAGGCTGTGACATGAGAATCGGCATCGTCAACGACATGCGGGCGGCCTGCGAGGCGCTGCGCCGCGTGGTGGACAGCCTCCCCGATCACGAGGTCGCCTGGACGGCAAGCGACGGCGTCGAGGCGGTGGCGCTGGCGAAGCGCGACCGGCCCGACCTGATCCTCATGGACCTGCTGATGCCGCACATGGACGGCGCCCAGGCGACCCGACAGATCATGGCCGCCGCGCCGTGCGCGATCCTCGTGGTCACCGCCACGGTGAGCGGCAACATCTCGCTCGTCTACGACGCCATGGGCTACGGCGCCCTCGACGCGGTCGACACGCCGATGCTCGGTCCGGCAGGCGAGGTGAGCGGCGCCGGGGCGCTGGTCGAAAAGATCGGCGTCATCGCCAAGCTCGTCGGCCCCGCCGGCGAGAGCCGCAGGCGGCCGCAGCCGCGGGCCGGCGGCGCACCGCCGCGGCTGCTCGTCGTCGGCGCTTCGACCGGCGGCCCGAAGGCGCTCGCCGACCTGCTCCTGCCCCTGCCGCAGGACTGGAACGTGGCCACCGTCATCGTCCAGCACGTCGACGTGGCCTTCGCCCAGGGGCTGGCCAAGTGGCTCGGCGACCGCACGGGCCGGTCCGTGCGCGTGGCGGAGCACGGCCAGCACCCGCAGGCCGGCGACGTGCTGCTCGCCGGCACGAACGACCACCTCGCCCTGTCGAAGGACCGCAGCCTGGAATACCGCGCAGACCCCCGCGAGGTGTTCTTCCGCCCCAGCGTGGACGTGTTCTTCGGCAGCGTGGCCGAGCACTGGCCGCAGATCGGCGTCGCCATCCTGCTGACGGGCATGGGCAAGGACGGCGCCAAGGGTCTGGCCACGCTCCGTGGCCGCGGCTGGCACACGATCGCCCAGGACGAGGCGACGAGCGTCGTGTGGAGCATGCCCAAGGCGGCGATCGACGCCGGTGCCGCCTGCGAGGTGCTCGCCATCGACCAGATGGCCCGCGTCGTCACCGCCCGCCTGGGCGGGTAGGTGCGCCGCTGCGGCATGGCGTCGCCGTCTCCGCCGGGGGCTGCTTGTAGAAGCGGCGTGCTGTATCAAGAAGCCCCGGGTGGAAACCCGGGGACTCCGGGCACGAAAACCACCCCGCCGTCCATGTCGCTCGACGGCACACAATTTCCCGCTTCCAACCCGCGTCGCATGGTACCCGGGAAGGTTCGCTACCCGGTGTCCCCCGGCTCCCGCCGGGGGCTTCTTGTAGAAGCGGCGTGCTGTATCAAGAAGCCCCGGGTGGAAACCCGGGGACTCCGGGCACGAAAACCACCCCGCCGTCCATGTCGCTCGACGGCACACAATTTCCCGCTTCCAACCCGCATCGCATGGCACCCGCGTGCATGCCATGCTCACCGCGGCAACCCCGCGCCGCCAGGAGTTCGGTCCTCCCGGCCGCGTCGCGACACCGGCCGCCTCGAGCCGGGCGATCGCCTCGGCCACGCCCCGCCGGACGGCGGCGACGTCGGGCCAGGGAATCTCGTGCGGCGCCACCTTCCGTTTCGCGGCCACGGCGGCCGCAGCCCCGGCCGCCTCGCCCATGGCGACCGCATTGCCGGTGACACGATAGCTGGCGTGTGCGATGAAATCGCCGCTGATGCACCGCCCCGCCAGCAGCAAGCCGTCCACGTCCCGCGCCACCAGCGCACGATACGGAATGTCGTAGGGCTGCACATTGACGCCGGCGTTGTCGTAGGCCTTCAGCTTGTTGGCCTCGGCGGTGAGGGCGTGGATGTCGACCGGAAAGGTGGCCCGCACGACGGCGTCGTCTTGCCGCGCACCCGTGACGAGATCGTCGCGCGTGACGACGAAGCGGCCGCGAATCCGCCTTCCGTCTCGGACACCGATCTGTTCCGGCGTGGCGGCGATCTGCACCCCCTCCCACGGTCCGCCGAGCCGCGCGAGCGCCCGCACGATCCGGTGCAATTCCCCCCGCGCCCGCAACGTCGCCGTTGTCACCGCAGCGGCGTCGGTGGCGTTGATCCCATATTCGTGGTTGGCCATGAGGAGCACGAGGTTGCCCCGGATGGGAAACAGGCACGCCGCCCCGTAGCTCGGCGTGACGCCGGCACGAGCCAAGACGTCGCGGAACGCCTGGCGACCGGTGTGCGTGCCGTGCCTGCCCGTGCCGTGCCTGCCCGTGCCGTGCAGGCAGTCGGCGATCAGCGCCGCGTCCTTGACGACCAGCAGGGCGTACATCGTCAGCGGCTGGCAGGGGCAGGATTTCTCGCGACCGATCTCGAACTCGCAGCCCGCCTGGGCGGCCAGGCCACCATCGCCGGTCGTGTCGATGAACACCGGCGCCCGCCACGACTGACGGCCCGACTTTGATTCCGTGACGATCGTGTCGAGACGGCGGCCGTCGCGGTAGGCCGCGGTCACGCGCGTGTGCAGTTGCACCCGCACGCCCGACTCGCTGCAGAGTTCCTCCAGCAGCAGCTTCATCTCCTCGGGCTGGTAGCAAATCGCGTTCATCCCCTCGCCATCGATAGCGTCTCGAGCCCGCAGAAGCCGCACGAGTTCCCGGTTGAAGCCGGGCTTGTCGAAGTCGAGCAGGTAGCCCAGGAGCGACGACGTCCAGACGCCGCCGAGTGCCCCGTGCGTCTCGAAGAGTCGCACCCGGGCGCCGGCCCTGGCAGCCGTGATCGCCGCGGCCACCCCCGCCGGCCCCGCACCGCAGACGACGACGTCCGCGTCGGCAGCGACCGGCAGCGTTCGCGACGGTTCGCGGAGCCCGCCTGCGGGAGACCCCTCGACCCATTCTCTGAACATAGTCCGGTCAATGGCACCTCCGCAACGCTTGGCCGGCCGATGAGCGGCTCGTGAGCCGCGTGCTCTCGTCTCCCGCGTGTGAATAGCGGTTCCCGGAAGGTTCCCGGAACACCTGCCTTCCTCCCTGCGGTGGCGATTGAGAGGCGACGGCGCAGGCTCTCTCCGCGTCCGCCCTCATGGCGGCGGCAGCGGCGTTGCAGGCGCGCCGCGACGACAGGCCGAGCCGAGTTCGTGTTCTCACCCCGCCCCGCGCTCGATCGCCGCCATCACGTCGAGGACGACCGACTCGTCGGCACCGAAACCACCCACGACCTGCACGCCCACCGGCAGCCCGCGACTGCCGCGGTCGGTCGCCGCCGCGGCCCGGAGCACCGGATCGAACGAGAAGCCGCGGCCGGTCTCCTCCTCGGACCGCACCCGCGTCACCGGCACCGCGCCGGCCGGCAGGTCGAACAGGTTCGCCAGCAGGCATGGCGCCGCTGCGAGCACGAGCCGGGCCGCCGTGCCGTGCCGCAGGGCCGGCAGCGCGGAAACCGGACAGACGACCGCATCACAGCCGCGGGTGACGTCCGCGAGCCGCACGGCGAGGGCGTCCCGCGCCGCCAGGAGCTCGGTCCTCCCGGCCGCGTCGCGGGGGCCGGTCGCGAGCAGGCCGTCGGCCTCCACGCGGCGGCCAAGGAGCCGCACGAGCCTGGCCACGGCCGGCCGCAGCCACCGCGGCATGCCCCCGAGCCGCAGCAGCCGCTCGACGCCGCGGATCGGCCGTTCCCCGGCGAACAGCCTGCGGAGGTCTCCCGTGCCATGGGCCGAGACGATCGCCAGGTGCAGCATGGCGGCCGCTGTGGCCAGGCCGCCATCCAGCGGCCGCGTCGCGACACCGGCCGCCTCGAGCCGGGCGATCGCCTCGGCCACGCCCCGCCGGATGGCGGGCGATGCCGGAATCGGACCGGCGTCGTCCCACCAGCCGATCGTCAGCGGGCGGGCCGCGGCTGGCTCCCGCGGGCCGACGGCCGCCAGCGTTAGCCGCAAGTCGGCGACCGTACGGGCGAGAAACCCGGCCCGCGGCCGAAAGGCTGTCAGATGCGGGAGCGTGTCGAACCCGCCGCCGTCGCCCAGAGCGGTCGACCGCGGCATGATCGTGGCGATGCCGCAGGCGTGCGCCGGCTGCCGCAGGCTCCCGGCGAGATCGTTGCCCAGGGCCAAGGGCACGACCCCCGCGGCGACGAGCGCCGCATCACCACCGCTCGAGCCCCCCGGCCCGCGGGATGCATCGTGCGGATGGTGCGTCCGCCCCCAGACGGGGTTCTCGGTCTCGTGAAGGAACATCGCCTGCGGAACGTTCGCCTTGCCGATCACGATCGCGCCCGCCGCCCGCAGCCGCGCGACCAGCGGCGCGTCGGCGGCATCGATCGCGGCCCGGCGGCCCGCGATGCCGAGCGTCGTCCGCAGCCCGGCGACCGCGAAGCATTCCTTGATGCTCACCGGCACACCGGCCAGCGGGCCCGCGGCGGCCGCGACCTCGCCGGCAGCGGCCGCGAACCGCTCCTGCACCAGCGCGTTGAGCCGCGCATGGGTGGCGCGGTGGCGAGCCTCCGCCGCGGCGAGCGGGGCCGCCGGGGCGACGCGGCCCGCCGTCACGGCGGCGCGGATGTCGGCGACGCTCTGCACCTGCCGCCTCGAACTCCGTGCCGCCTGTCCGGGAAAGAACGACCGCCGATCAGAACCCGCCGCCGAAGCCGCCGCCCGCCGCCACGACCGGACGCACGTCGGCCGCCCACACCACGTCGCCGTCGAACACCATTCCCATGAGCATCACGGCGTCACCCTGCACGGCAGCCGGCTCGGCCCGGGACAGCACGGTAAGTTCGCGTGTCGCGCCCTTGGGCATGGCGATGGTCACCTTGGACGACCAGTACGGCCCGACCCGCCGCGACGCCTGGAACGTCACCGGCAGCACCACGCCGTCGCTCGGCCGCTTCGCGTAGTCGAGCCAGTTGCGGCCCAGCCGCACCAGGTCTTCGCGGTGCCGACCGAGCCGACCATGGATGCCAACGAGCGACTGCGGCGGCTCGACGAGCGGCCGGCCCGCGTCGCCCGAGATTCGCTCGAGGATCACGAGTTCCGCGGCCACCTTGGCGAGCGTCTTGTAGAGATCGACGAGCCGCGTCTTGCGGGCCGGATCCTCGGCGTCGGCCACGTCCTCCACGGCAGCCAGCGCCGCGAGGGCTTCTTCCACCGCCGCGTCGAGCGGCCGGCGGTCGGCGGCAGCAGCCTCGGCGGCCAACCGCCTGGCCTCGGCCGCCGCCCGCTCGGCATCGAGCGGCGCCGGAGCGGCCGGCTGGTTGGTGGCGGCCAGCGGATCCTCGAACGTCTCGCCGTCGCTCGGCACGACCGGTGTGTCGTCCACGACCGGCTCACCTGCCGACGGCGGCTGCGGCGCATCCACGGCCAGGTCGGCCACGGCGTCCACGCCCGGCGACGCATCCTTGATCGCGGGCTCGTCGGTCGCGGCCCCGCTCCCTGTGCCCAGCGCATCGAGCGGCGACCCCGCGAACGATCCCGGTGCCGTGGCCCCTCCGCCTCTCTTGAAACCCGGCTGAAACTTCTCCGGCAGCAGGAAGGCCACGCTCTCGGGCACGTGCTTCGTGACCTTGAACGGGTCCTTCTGAAATCCCCAGATCAGGATGCCGAGCGTGATCGGGATCGCCATCACGCCGCCGAGCACCACGCCGATCATCTGGCCGATGCCCCCCTTCTTCCGCTTGGCCGGCTTGGCGGCCTTGCGCGGGGCGGAACCAGCCACGGCCGCACCGGCCGCAGCCCCGGCGAACACGGCCGCGTCGCCGGGCGCATCGTCGAGCAGCTCGCTCGCCGTGAAAACGGATGACTCGTCTGCCGGGGCGGTGGTGAACGGAAAAGATTCATCCGCATCGCCCGCCTCGGAGTCGGCCTCCGCACTGCCCGTGAACGCGAATGCTTCGCCAGACGCATCGGCATCGGGAGACGGCGCGTCGGCCTCCGATGCCCACACGTCGATCTCCTCCGCGGCGACGATGCCCGACGAGCCGGTGCCGATCTCGACCGCAGACGATCCGGCGGCCGCGTCCGGCGCGACCGCGTCCTGAATCGGCTCGGCCTCGTCGAGCCAGGCTCCCACGAGGTCGTCTTCGATCGCGGCGTCGGGCTTCCCGGCCCCGAGAGCATCATGGCTCGGCGCCGAAGCGGCGGGCTCGTCGGCCGCCACGACGGGCGGCCGAGAATCGCCCGCGTCGTTCGGCAGCTCGGCCGCAGGCAGACCAGCGGCCGCGTCGTCGAACGAGAAGGCCAGGTCAGGCTGAGGATCACCCGCGTCGCCGGACAGGATGTCGGCCCACGGATCGGCCGCGGAGTCTTTCTTCTGGTCGTCGTCGGCCATCACCACCTCCCCGGCTCGTGCGTTCCACGGTCTGTCATGCCCCCCGCGACTCCGCGGGTCAGCGGAAGTCTACCACCGGTTTTTCCCGGGCTGCCAGCGGCGTTGCCCGTTTACAGCCCGTGGACGGGGCCGTACCGCCGCCGCAGGCTTTCCAGCAGCGCGGCCGCGGAGACCGGCCGCCCGGTCACCTGCGCCACGAGCGGCTCGGATTCGAGCAGCTGGCCGGCGGCATGCACCTCCCGCCGCAACCAGCCGAGCAGATCGCCAAACGCGCCGGCCGCGAACCCGGCCTCCAGGCCGGGCACCTGCTCCTCTGCCGCCGCCATGAGCTGGGCGGCGTACATGTTGCCGAGGGAGTAGGTGGGAAAATAGCCGATCAGCCCGGCGCTCCAGTGGATGTCCTGCAGCACGCCTTCGGCCGCACACGTGGGCCGCATGCCGAAGTCCTGTTCGAACCGGTCGTTCCAGGCGGCGGGCAGGTCGCCGATCGGCAGGTCGCCGTGGATCACCGCCCGCTCCAGATCGAACCGCAGCATGACGTGCAGGTTGTAGGTCACCTCGTCCGCTTCGACGCGGATGAACGAAGGCTTCACCGTCAGCAAGGCCTCGTGTACCGCGGCGGCGCTCGTGTCGCCGAGCGCCGCCGGAAAGGCGGCCCGCGCCAGCGGGAAGCACCACTCCCAGAACGGCCGCGACCGGCCCACGAGGTTCTCCCAGAGCCGCGACTGCGACTCGTGAATCCCCAGCGACGCGGCCGCGCCCGGCGGCAGGCCGTACCACTCCCGACGCAGGCCCTGCTCGTAGAGCCCATGCCCGGCTTCGTGCAGCACGCCGAACAACGCCGTGGGGAGAAACCGCTCGTCCCAGCGGGTGGTGATCCGGCAGTCATCGGGCCCCATGGTCGAGCAGAACGGATGGGCCGTGGTGTCGAGCCGGCCGCGGTGGAAGTCGAAACCGATCCGCTCGGCGACCTGCGTCACAAACCGCCGCTGCGGCTCGACCGGATACGAACGGCGCAGAACGGCGTCGTCGGGCCGGCGGCGCGCCGTGGCGCAGGCCTGCACCAACGGCACGAGACCGGCCCGCAGGCCCGCGAACCGCTCCGCGATCGCCCGCCAGCGGCCACCAGGCTCATATTCGTCGAGCAGCGCGTCGTAGGCATCGAGGTCCGGCTCCTGGCAGGCAGCCTGCTCGCGCTTCAGGTCGAACATTTTCCGCAGCCAGGGCTCGAGCATGCCCCAGTCGGACGTCGCCCGGGCGGCGGCCCAGGCCTGCTGGGCCTCGACCCGCGTGCGGGCGAGCTCCGCGACGAGCCGCGGTGGCAGCCTGGCCTGCCGGGCAAAGTCCTTGGCGAGCAGGCGGATGGTCGCCCGTTCGTCCGGGGTGCCGGCCATGGCCAGCCGCCCGGCCGCGAGCCGTGCCAGCCGGTCGCCCTGCCGCGGGTCGGTACGCTCCCGGTGGGCGACCGCCGCCAGGGCCGCAGCCTGTTCCGCCCGGTAGTCCGCCGCGTCGCGGGGCATCATCGTCTGTTCGTCCCACCCCAGCAGCGCGTCGACCGAGGCCAGCACGGCCACCTGCCGCGCATGGTGGCAGGCCGCCGCGAAGGCGTCCGCCTCCGACCGCTCCGGGTGCTCCTCCGACGCCATGCCTACCCCGGCCATGCCGGGCTCCATCGTGCCGATTCCCGGGCAGAGTATGCTCGGTGGCACCAGTCGGGAACAACCGCCGCGCCGGTCCGGAGCCGCCCCATGCTCGACGCTCTCGTCATCGCCCCTCATCCCGACGACGCCGAGCTCGGCATGGGAGGGACGATCGCCCTGATGCTCGCCAAGCGGATGCAGGTCGGCATCCTCGACCTCACCGACGGCGAGCCCACCCCGCGGGGATCGGTCGAGATCCGAGCCCGCGAGACCGCGGCGGCGACGACGGCCTTGGGCGTGCCCTGGCGGGAAAACCTCGGCCTGCCGAACCGCCGGCTGCGGGCCACGCTGGCGGCCCGCGCCGCCCTGGCCGGCGTGATCCGCAGGGTCCGTCCCCGCTGGCTCTTCGCGCCGCATTGGATCGACGCCCATCCCGACCACGTGGCCGCGACGCGGCTCGTGGCGGCCGCCCGGTTCTGGGCGAAGCTCACCAAGTGCGACCTGCCGGGCGAACCGTGGCATCCGCAGCGGATCTACCACTACGCCTGCGTCCACTTGAAGACGGTCCACCGTCCGGCCTTCGTGGTGGACATCTCCACGACCTGGGAGATCAAGCGGCGGGCGCTGGCCGCGTATGCGAGCCAGTTCGCTCCCGCGCCGGTGCCGACCGTGCTTGACCGCGTCGCGGCCGCCGATGCCTGGTGGGGTTCGGTGATCGGCACCACCCATGGGGAGCCCTTCTGGGCCCGCGAGCCGATCGGCCTCCAGGACTTCGCCGGCCTCGTGTGATTCCTCGCCGCCCCGGCCTGCCCGCCGGCCTTCGGCCGCCCCGCCCGCACAGGTTTCCCAGAATCATGCGGCCGGGCCGCTGATCACCGGGCGGTTGGCCGGATCACGAAAACTCGGGGGGCGATCGGCGGAAGGCTGGCCGGCGCGTCCCCGGCAGGCCGATACCTCCCCGCGGGCCGGAGTGCGCCGGTCCGTCACTCGTCTGGGGAATTCGATGACCTCTCGCGACATCAACGTCATTGCCCTCGTCAAGGGGGGCGAGCGGTACGTGTTCCTGTACGACGATGACAGCCGCAACGAGGCGCTGCAGGCCCTGGCGCGGCACGCCGCCAATCCGGACTTGAGCTTCTCCTGGTACGACGCGGCCGTGCTCGGGCAGAAGGTCCGCAACAACACGCCGCGGCCCAGCCGGATCAAGTTCGTGCCCCGGGCCGACCGGCCTGCGTAAGCCACCGGCACCCGCGATGCCACGTTCCTCGGCGACCGGGCCCGACTTCGCCGCCGCCATCGGCCGGTTTCTGGTGCACCTCGCATCCGAGCGTGGCGGCTCGCCGCTCACGCTCAAGAGCTATCGCGAGGATCTCCTGCAGCTCGAGGAGTTCCTCCGGTCGGCCGGCTGCCGCGGCCCCGCCGAGGCGTCGAGCGTGTTGCTGCGGCGGTTTGCATCCGGGCTGCACGCCGCCGGCTACGCCGCCTCGACCGTCGCCCGCAAGCTCGCCAGCACGCGCAGCTTCTATGCCTTCGGTCAGCGTGAAGGCTGGGTGCGGTCCAATCCCGCCAAGCCGCTGCGCAGCCCGCGGCGGGCCCGCAAACTCCCGAAGTTCCTCACCGGCGAGGAGATCGCGCGGCTGCTGGCCGCGCCGCAGCCGCGGGCCGCCGGCGGCCTGCGTGACCGGGCGATCCTGGAGCTGATGTATTCGTCCGGCGTCCGCGTCCGGGAACTCGTCAGCCTCGACGATGCCGACCTCGACCTGCGGGGCGCCACCGTCCGCGTTCGTGGCAAGGGCCGCCGCGAGCGGCTGGGCATCGTCGGCCGCCACGCCCGGGCGGCGCTCGAGGCCTGGCTCGCCGCCCGCCCCCGCCCGGGAGCCACGGTCGCCCGCGGCTCCCGTCCCCTGTTCACCAACAAGCTCGGCGGCCGTCTGTCGGTCCGCGGCGTGGCCCGCCTCCTGGAGAAGCACCTCGCCGTCGCCGGCCTCGCCGGCCGCGCCAGCCCGCACACGCTCCGCCACAGCTTCGCCACCCACCTCCTCGACGCCGGCGCCGACATCCGCAGCGTCCAGGAACTGCTCGGCCACAAGAGCCTGGTGACGACGCAGATCTACACCCACGTCACGACGAGCCGGCTGCTCGACGCCTTCGACAAGGCCCACCCGCGGGCGCGGTAGCGGACCTGCCGTCGGAGAACGATCTCCGCTGCCACCCGGAGTCCCCCGGCTTCCGCCGGGGGCTTTTTGTGGGCATGGCGCGGACCCAAGAAGCCCCGGGTGGAAACCCGGGGACTCCGGGCACGAAAACCATCCCGCCGTCCATGCCACACGACTGAAAGGGCTTCCCCGCTTCACCCCTGCATCGCATGGCACCCGGGAAGGCATACCACCCGGAGTCCCCCGGCTTCCGCCGGGGGCTTTTTGTGGGCATGGCGCGGACCCAAGAAGCCCCGGGTGGAAACCCGAGGACTCCGGGCACGAAAACCATCCCGCCGTCCATGCCACACGACTGTACGACCCGCCGCGTGCGACCCGTCACACGAGGCCGCGACGCACCGCCCAGACGGCGGCCTGCGTGCGGTCGGTGACGGCGATCTTGCGAAGGATGTTTTGCACGTGCTCCTTCACCGTCTCCACGCTGATCGTCAGCGACTGGGCGATCTCCTTGTTGGACAAGCCCAACGCCATGTGCCGCAGCACCTGGGTCTCCCGCTGCGTGAGCGGGATGTCCGGGTCGGGCGTGGCGACACGGTTGGCCATGGTGGTGGCCACGCGGCGGAGTTCCCCGGCCCGCATCGGCAACTGGCCGGACGCTGCACCCGTGATCGAGTTGATCAGTTCGCTGCGGCTGCTGCCCTTGAGGATGTAGTCGTGGGCACCGGCGGCCACGGCCCGGGCGACGTACGTCGGATTGTCGAAGGTCGAGAGCATGACGCACCGCACAGCCGGGGCGTCGGCACGAATCTTCTCCAGGGCGGCCAGTCCATCCTTGCCCGGCATGCGGATGTCCAGCAGCACGACGTCGGGCTTGAGCTTCTTGGTCAGTTTGACCGCCTCGTCCCCACTGGTGGCCTCGCCGACGATCTTCACCTCCGACCCGGCCAGCAGGCTCACCAGCCCGCGCCGCACCACCTCGTGATCATCCGCAATGACGACTTTGATCGACATCTCAACCCGCTTTCTGCGACCTGGGGCCGCATGCTTCGTTATTCGTTCACCTTCGTGCCGGCCAGGCGGCTGACGGGCCGAAGTTTCGCCTCAAATCTATAGAATCAATTTTTTTGAAACAACATGAGGCCTTCGTTCGGGAGGATAGACCACACCTCCGCAGGGACACCTCTGGGGAGGGCCGGTCTCGGGGCTCACGACCGCCAACGAAATGGCACGCGCAGCCGGCTGCCGCCGTCATGGCTGCGACGCTCGGTCCCGCATGCGGCCCAGCATGGCGGCCGCCCCCCTTTCAGCCAGCGCGGCCGCCACGCGGATTCCCAGCGCCTCGGGCGGGGCCGCAGGCGATTCGGCCTCGAGTTCCGCGGCCGCTGACCGCACCGATCCAGACCGCTCCTCGAACACCACGGCCCCGAGCACGAGCCGATCGCCGTGGGTTCGGGCCCAGGCACCGATCGGCGCCAGACACCCGCCGGCGAGGGCGGCGAGACACGCCCGCTCGGCGCGGATGGCCGCGTGCGCCGCAGCGTCGTCGAGCGCCGCGAGCGACCGGCGCGTCGCGATGTCGGCGGCGCGAATCTCGACGGCCACCGCCCCTTGGGCGACGGCCGGCCAGAACGCGGGCGGCGTGAGGACGGCGGTGACCCGCTCCGCCAGCCCGAGCCGCTGCAGCCCCGCGCCGGCGAGGATCAGGCAGTCGCACTCCCCCGCATCGAGCTTCCGGAGCCGGGTGTCGACGTTGCCACGGATCGGCTTCACGATCAGGTCGGGCCGCAGCGCCTTGACCTGGACGACCCGCCGCACGCTCGACGTGCCCACGACGGCGGCGGCGGGCAGCGTGGCGAGCGTCATGCCGGGCTGGCCGACCAGCACGTCGAAGGGCATCACCCGCTCGGGCACGCACCCGATGGCGAGCCCCTCCGGCACGGCCGTGGGCAGATCCTTGAGGCTGTGCACGGCCGCGTCGATCCGGCCATCGAGCAGCGCCCGCTCGAGTTCGCGAACGAACACTCCGTCGCCGCCGCCCGGCTCATGCACGAGGCCCGCGATCGGCACGTCGGTGCGCACGTCCCCGACAGTGGTAATCGTCTCCACCTCGACGGCGAGGCCGAGGCCACGCAGTCGGGCGACGACCGCGGCGGTTTGGGCCCGGGCCAGCGCACTGCCCCGCGTGCCGACTCTGATCGTGTGCCCGTCAGGCATCGTCGTGTGTGATCTCCGTGGACCGCTCCGCCCGCGCCGCCGCGACGGCGTGGACGGCGGCGGCGCCGGCGGCCGCCAGGGCGTGCCGGCACTCCGACAGCGTACCACCCGTCGTCACCACATCGTCCACGAGCAGCAGGCGGAGGCCCGCCACGCCCCCGCGCGGGCGAAAGGCGCCGCGAACGTTCCCGGGCCGCTCCTCGAAGGGCAGCTCGTTCTGCATCGGCGTCGCCCGGGTGCGCCGCAGCAGCCGGCGGCAGGGCAGGCCGAGGTCGGCGGCCACCTGGAGGGCGATCTCCTCGGCCGCGCTCGTGCCGCGGAACGCCCGCCGCGACCAGTGCATCGGCACCGGCACGACGGCATCGCTGCGCCATGCCAGGAGCGCGTCGCGGTGACGACGGACGATCAGCCGGCCCAACGCGGCGGCCACCGGCTCGGCGCCCGGCCGCTTCGCCCGCAGCACGATCGCCCGCAGGTCGTCGCCGTAGCCGCCCAGCACCACGAGCCCATCGCAGGCGAGCCGGCTCCGGCGACAGCGGTCGCAGTCGAGGCCCGTCGGACACGGCGACGCACACCGCAGGCACCTGGCCTCACGATCCCCGAGCGCCCGCTCGCAGCCGCGGCAGACGACCACCCCCGGCGGCGGATCGTCAGCCGCCCCCGCGTCGTCAGCCTCCGGCTCGGCACCACAGACGCCGCACCGCGGCGGGCAGAGCAGGTCCAGACCCCGGCCCGTCCAAGTGGCCGCTCGCCGCCGCAGTGTTTCCAACCAGGCCATCTGGGGCATCCCCGGGGCGGAGCCCGGATTGACGTTCCGGCCCCGGATTCCTACGCTCCGCGGCCCGCTGACACCCCCCAATCGTCCGGCATCGCCGCGGCCCGTCAAGCGCCCATGCTCATCGACCGCTACATCACCCGCGCCCAGCTCAACGCGTTCGTGATCGTGTTCGTGAGCCTTGCCGGTCTGTACTTCGTGTTCGACGCATTCACGAACATGGACGAGTTCAGCGCCCATGCGCGGAAGGCCGGCGGCCTGGCGAAGGTGCTGGCGGCCTACTACGGCTACCGGCTGATTTGGTTCTTCGATGCCACCAGTCCCGTGATCTCGCTGGCCAGCGCGATGTTCGCGCTGTCCTGGCTCGAGCGGCACAACGAGCTGACCGCGCTCCTGGCGGCGGGTGTGACCCGCTGGCGGATCGCCCGTCCGACGATCGTCTTCGCGGCCGTGGTCACCCTCGCCGCCGCCACCAGCCGCGAACTGGTGATCCCCAGGATCCGGCACACCTTCGCCCGCAACGCCCAGGATCTCGCTGGCGACCAGCCGGCGCCGTTCGAGGCCCGGTACGACCATCGTACGGAGATCCTGTTCCGCGGCCGGACGGCCCAGGCCGCCGCGATGCGGATCGATGCGCCGAGCCTGCTCATGCCGCCGCAGCTCGGCGACTACGGTCCGCAGATCGACGCAACCGAGGCGGTCTGGCAGCCGGCCGGCCCCGACCATCCGGCCGGCTATCTGCTCTCCGGCGTCGTCGAGCCGCCCGACATCGACGGCCTGGCACCGCTCGAGGCGAGCGGCCGGCCCGTGGTGCTGACGCGGGCGGGAGCAGCCTGGCTCCAGCCGCGGCAGTGCTTCGTGGTCAGCGACGTCACGTTCGAGCAACTGATCGGCTCGACGAATTGGAGCCAGTATTCATCGACACCCGAACTGATGCGGGCGATCGCCAATCCCAGCCTCGGCGTGGCCGCCGACATCCCGCTCCGGGTTCACGCCCGCGTGACCACGCCCCTGCTGGACATGGCGTTGGTCCTGCTCGGCCTGCCGCTGGTGGTCGGGCCATCCCGCCGCGGCGTGTTCGTCGCCGTCGGCCTGTGCGTGGCGATGACGGTCGTCTACTTCCTGGTCGTCCTCGGGGCGCACGCCCTGGCCAGCGCCGACATGTTCAGCCCGTCGATGGGCGCCTGGCTGCCGCTGCTCGTCCTGGCGCCGCTGGCCGCCTGGCGGGCCCAGCCCATGTGGCAGTGATCCGGGGGGTTCACGGCCCCAGGAGCCGCACCGTTCGGGCGGTGATTTTCGCGATCTCCGGGAGCGGAAGTTTTTCCCGCCCGTCGGCCGGCACCCGCCAGGCGAGGATCACGCAGGCCTTCTGGCCGGGTTCGGCGGACAGCCAGATCGCTGTGGTGCCCGGGAGCCGCTTCTCGACGGTGACATCGGCCTTCGTCACCTGAAACGGCTGCGGCCCCTCGAGCTCCAGCACGTCCCACTTGCCAAACGCCGCGGACTCGTCGTCCAGCGACTGCCCCTTGCGCCACGCCGCCTTGCCGAACTCCTCGTCCGCACGCACCTGGCCGAGGATGGCCTCGGCGACCTTCTCCTTCGGGCGGTCGGCCGTGGGCACCACGCCCACCGTGAGCACGATCGGAAGCCGGCCATCGGCGGCATCGACCTGCGCCTCGTAGCCGCCGGCGAACCCGGGAAAGTCGCGAAGGAACGGGGGCACGGACCGGGCCGGGGTCTCGCTGCCGTCGAGCTGATTGGCGAGCACCGCCGGCAGCCGCAATTCGGCTCGGCCGTCCGCCACGACCGTGGCCGTCGGCCGCAGGGCCGCGAACTCGCCCGCCAACCGGCGGTCCGCAACCCGCTTCATGTAGGCGGCGTCGTAGGCGGACGACGAACAGCCGCAGATGCCTCCGCACGCCACTGCCAGCACGATCCAGCGCATGTCGCAGCCTCCATTCCCGCGGGCGTCCGGCACCGTCCGAACCGCCTTCGGTGACGATTGTGCGGAATTTGGCAGCCGGTCAACGGCCCGGAACAAAACCCGCGATTCCCCGGAAGTGCCCATGCCGCAAGCCTTTCCGCACCCTCCTTTTTTTGCCAGTCCTTTTTTCTCCACCTCACCCACCCTGCCTGCCGATCATTTTTCTGCGGACGGGAGTCCGCGGAGCCGGGCGGCACGCCCGTCTCGCCTGGTCAGGCAAAGGAGTGCCAGCGTCATGCGGATCAACACCACCAGATTCGGAAGGATCGACGTCGACACGGCCGACGTCATTCACTTCGCCAGCGGCCTGCCGGGCCTCGAGGACTGCCGCGACTGGGCCCTGCTCGCCGACGCCACCAACGACGCGCTCGGCTGGCTGCAGAGCACCACCCGCGGCGACGTGGCTCTCGCCGTGGTCAGCCCGCGGCGGTTCGTTCCCGACTATCAGGTGCGGATCCCGCGCAGCGAGCTCACGCCGCTGGCCATCGGCGACATCCGCCAGGCCCAGGTCGTGGTGGTGGTCGGCACGAACGGCACGACCCTCACGCTCAATTTGAAAGCGCCGATCGTCATCAACCTCGAAGCCCGCACCGGCCGTCAAGTCGTTGCCAGCGGCGAGCTGCCTTTGCAATACGAACTCAATCACGAACGACCGCCGCTCAAGAAGAGCGCATAATCACCAGTGACCGTCGGCGGAGGATCGCCGACGCCACGCATGGATCAGGAAGGACCCCCGCGATGCTCGTGCTCTCCAGACAACGTGACGAAAGCATCATGATCGGCGACAACATCGTCGTCACGATCGTGGACATCCGGGGAGACAAGGTCCGCCTGGGCATCAATGCCCCGTCCGAGGTCCCGGTGCACCGCCAGGAGGTCTACGAGGCGATCCAGCGGGAGAACCTCCGGGCCGCGCGGCTCGAGCCGGGCGACACGCAGGACATCGGCAAGTTCGCCAACCGCGGCACCGGCCGCCCCGGCGACGCGCCCCGACCGCGGTGACGCACCCCCGGTTCACGGGCTGAAGTACGCCGGGTGATTGCCCGGCTTCCACTTGATGTTGCAGCCCAGGCTCGGAATCTGCTGGGTCAGCGGCGGCCGACCGGCCAGCAGGGCGTCGACGGCCGCCCGCAGGTCCCTGCCCGTCACCGGCACGTCGCTTCCCGGCCGGCTCGGGTCAAGCTGGCCGCGGTACACCAGCTTCCGGCCGGCGTCGAAGACGTAGAAGTCGGGCGTGCAGGCGGCATGGTAGGCCTTCGCCACCTCCTGGGTCTCGTCATACAGGTACGGGAACGGGTAGCCGCGGTCCTCGGCCTCGCGGACCATCTGTTCGGGCGAATCTGCCGGATGGCTGGCGACGTCGTTGGAGCTGATGGCGACGAAACCGACGCCGCGCGGGATGAACTCTCGGCCGAGCCGGGCCAGTTCGTCGGCCACATGCTTCACGAACGGGCAGTGGTTGCAGATGAACATCACGACCGTGCCCTGGGGGCCGGCCGCGGCGGCATAGTTGACCATCCGGCCATCGACGTTGGGGAGGTCGAAGTCGGGGGCGACGGTGCCCAGCGGCAGCATCGTGGAGGGGGTGCGGACCATGGAGGACGCTCCTGGGTTCGGGGAACGCGGGTATCGTACCCGCCGCGCGGGTCGGGGGAAGCGTCACGCGGTTCGGGGCTGCCCATGCCCCGTCGCCGGACGTTCGCTGCGCCCATCCTGGGCTCCGCTCTCTCGGAGCTGCCTGCGCTCCGGCATCCATGCCTCCGCTGGTCAGCTACGCCGGCTCCCGGGGCATGGGCAGCCCCTCACGGATGCGACGTTCGACCGCAGCATCAAGATGGCGTAGCCCATCAGCGACAGGCAGATGACGTGAAAGATGTTCAGCGGCCCGAGCAGCGGGGCGTAGGGCTTGAGGAACTCCCAACAGAATCGCTGCCCCGCGTACCAGAGGACCATCAGATAGAAGCCGTTCCGCAGGAAGAACGCGTCGCGGCGGGCGAGCATCACGAGGGCATAGAAGAGAAACGCCGCCATCGCGGCCGACTCGTAGAGCTGCACGGGGTGGCGGGGAATGTGGTCGCCGAAATCGTGCCCCCAGGGGACCGCGGTCGGTGCGCCGTGCGTGTGGTCCGTGAGCCCGGAATAAAAACATCCCCAGCGGCCGATGGCCACGCTCGTGGCGAAGGCGGGCACGAAGATGATGCCGGTCGAGCCCGTGATGCCGCGGGCCCGCTTGAAGAGTTCGATCGCGGCGATTGCCCCGGCCAGGGCCCCGACGATGCTCCGGGCCACGCCCGGCTCACCGGAGAGCCACAGGTTCGCCGTGCCGGCCGCGTAGCCGCCAAGCGCCGCGCCGACGACCAGGGCGGCCGCATAGCCGAAGCCCGCCTGGTCGATCCGCGCCGCCGCGTCCCGCAGCCGCCACAAGAAGCAGCCCACGGTCATGGCCGCCGCGGCCGTGGCGGCGGCGATGTCGAACACCGTGTGGACGTTCACTGCGGCAGCGGCGGAAAGTTCGGCGGCTCCTCGGGACGGCTGGCGAAAGTGAAGACCATCGCGAGCAGTCCCTTGATGGCAAACCCCGCCGCCACGGCCAGCGGCGGCAGGGTTCCGTCCATGCCCTGGATCACCAGCCCCACCGCGAAGCCGAAGTCGAGCAACGCCAGCAGCGTCATCATGATCTTCGCCATGATTCCAGGTCGTGCGCCGGTGCCAATGAACATCAGCACGACGACATTGCCGATCAGCGACACGAGCATCGCCGCCACGATGCCCAACGCGAGCAGATTCGCACGGCCGTCCATCGTCAGCAGCACGGCACAGCCGCCCCCGAACGGCACGACCAGCAGCGGGATGACCGCCAGCGGAAACAGCAGCCCACGCGTGATTTCGAACAGGTATTTCTGCTCGCTCATCGCCCCTCCAGCGACCGCCGCATCCGCTCCCGGGCGGCCGCGTCGCGGTAGAACAGGTTGTAGGTCTCGAACGGGATGATCTTTTCCTCGGGCGTGACGAAGTGGATGCACGACCGCTTCACGCGGCCCAGGCAAAAATTGTGGGCGTCCATGAACTCCACGATCACCACCCGAAACGTGTCCTCGTAGCCGAGGCCCGCCGGCAGCGGCACCTCGGGCAGGCAGCAGAGGAGCTCGGCGAGCTTCTTTTCATTGTTGCATTCGGCGGTCGAGAGCGAGAAGAACTCGAGCACCTGCCGGTGAAGGTCGGGATACTTCTCGAACGTGATCGCGTTGGGCAGGGACTCGACCAGCAGCTCGCGGGGAAAAAACGACGTCACGGGGGCGATCTTCGCTCCCTTCCGCAGGGCGTAGCCGATGGCGATGCTCTCGGGGTTGCAGGGCAACGGGATAATGTCGCCTTCGCCGAACGGACCGCCGGAGTCCACGATCCGCCGCCGGATGGCTGACAGGGGAAAGCGGTCTCGGGACGGATCAAAACCCTCGTTGCGACCGGCGTCCTGGACGGGCTGGAGGACGACGCCGCGGACGCACCGCCACTGGAGGGCATGGTCGATGATCGCCGGGATCTCGTCGTCGTTCACGCCCTGCTTGACGACGACGACGAGCGTGGTGGAGATGCCGGCCCGCTCCAGGGCCTCGAGGGCCTCGCGGCGGATCCGCGTCAGGTCGGCGCCGCGGAGATTCAGGTGGGCCTCCGGCCGCAGGGAGTCGAACTGCAGGTAGACCTCGAAGCCGGGCCGCAGGTCGGCGAGCCGCTTCACGAACTCCGGGTCTTCGGCGATGCGGATGCCGTTGGTGTTGAGCATCACGTGGCGGATCGGCCGCCGCTTGGCCGCAGCGAGGATTTCCAGGATCTGGGGGTGGATGGTGGGCTCACCGCCGGAGATCTGCAGCAGGTCGGGCTCTCCCTCGCTGCGCACCAACGCGTCCATCATCCGCTCGATCTCGGCCAGCGGCCGGTGGAGGGAGCGGCGCGGCGAGGAGTCGGAAAAGCAGACCGGGCAGGTGAGGTTGCAGGCCTCGTTGACGTCGATGAGCGCCAGACAGGAGTGCTGTTCGTGGTCGGGGCAAAGGCCGCAGTCGTAGGGGCAGCCCCGCTCGGTGTGCGTCTGGAGGACGAGCGGCCGATCGCCTGGCTTGAGGTAGTCGTGGCACAGCCGCCAGTAGGCGGCGTCGGTCGAGACGAGCACCTTCCGCGGGCCGTGGGTGCGGCACCGCTTGTGGTAATAGACCCGCCCGTCCTCGATGGCGATCTTCGCCGGCACGAGGGTCAGGCACTCGTCGCACAGCGACGTGGTCTGGCCGAAGAACACGTACGGCGCCTGCCGGCGTGCGGTGGTAGTCATGGTCCCTCCCGGGGTGGCGACTGGGCGTCGAGCCGCTGCGCGGCCCGGAACAGGGACACCGCAAGGAGCACCGCCAGGACGGCGATCACGGCGATTTGAAACCGGCCGTCGGCGAGCAGCCGGAACGGCTCGGCCGCGGGCGGGGGAGTCGCGACGACCGTCGCGGGGCCGAGCGTCGCGGGCATCGTGTCCGCGCGGGCGGCGAGGGCGGCGCGGATCGCGGCGGTGTCGTATCGCGGCGCCGCCAGTTCGCCGCCGTAGGCCAGCCGGTAGCCGCCGGCCGGCTCGGCGAGGAACACGACCTCTCGAACGGGGCCGCGGGCCGTAACGCCGGTAACGACAATCGGCGGGCTGTCGCCGTCGTCGATCACGAGGTCGTACGACGCAAGCCGGCTCTCGGGCAGCGGCACAACCAGCTGCTCGCGGCGGATGCCCGCCACGTCGATCCGCGTGATCGTGGCCGTGGCGAGCGGCCGGCCACGGAGCGGCTGCCCGTCACGGTCGGCCGCCACCGGCTGCTCGACGCTCACCGGCCGGCTGAAGTTCCTGGAGTCGGTCGCGATCGTGAGTTCGGTGACCGGCTCCCGACGGGTGTCGACCGTGATCCGGGTCGCCCGGCCGTCGGGCTCGCGGGCCGTGCGAAAGCCGACGACCGCATGGTCGGCGAGCACCGCGGTGGCCCGCTGCTCGACCTCCTCGGTGTACACCAACTCAATGCCGTCGATGCGGAACGGCCGGCGGTCGACGAGCGTCGTTTCGCGAACCTCACGCGGCTCGCCGCCGGCGAGCGTCCGCGTCAGTTCCGCGAGCCGCGACTGCTGCTCCTGCGTCACGTCCCCGATCACGATCCGGTAGCGGCCGCCGGGCCCGCGGGCCGGCGCGGCCGGCAGGGGGATCGTCACATCGCGAACATCGATGAAGCGGGTGTAGTCATAGATGACCGCCTCCGCCACGACCGGCGTCCACTCGCGGCCGTCGGCCGACCACGACACCGAAACGCGATGCTCAAAATCGTGGAGCGGCGTGAGCAGCGTGACGGCCTCGGGCACGATCCGGTCCTGCCCGGGGCCGAGCACCACCGTGATCTCCAGGCCGTCGTCCGCCAGCGGCTTGGCGATCGGCCGCGTGGCCGCGGCCGTCCGTCGCAGCGGCCGGCGATCGGTCCGCGTCACATCCCGCACGACGTGGGGCACCTCGACGCCCGTCGCGTCGAGGATTCGCAGGTCGCCGTAGCCGACCGCGGCGGCCGCGTGGACGTCGGCATCGAGCGGCACCGCGACGAGCGTCGTCGCCGCGATGGCCGGCAGCACCACCGGCTTCTCCCGCCGCCCGGCCTCGACCGCCTCCGCGGCGGCGGCCAGGCAGACCGCCGCCGTGAACAGAATCGCTTCCATGCGGATCATGGTGTGGTGTCTCCGCCGGGCGCGACGACGAACTTTTCGCGAAACCTCAAGTACACGAACGAGCCGGCGATGAGAACGACGCCGAGGATCAGGAAGGCCACGATCCGCCAGAACGTGTCGAGGCTTGCCAGGTCGTGGAAGAACACCTTCCCCGACACGATCGCGAACAGCACGAGCCCCGTCCAACGCAGCGGTCCGACGTTCCGCGCGATCCCGGCGAGGACGAGGGCCAGCGCGAACAAGGCCCACACGATCGACACGCCGCCGGCCCGCAGGCCGGGATAATAGGCCGCCAGGAACGAGTTCGTTTCCAGCGTCAGGAAGGCGAACAGCGTGCCCAGACAGGCGACGGCCAGGAGCGTCCGCGCCTCGGCAACCCGCGGGCCGGCCGTGACGGCGACGGCCACCGCCAGGAAGGCGATCACCGCCCCGAAGTCCACGGCCCGCAGCCCGGCGTCGAGCAGCGAGTAGCCGGGGCCGGCCACGAACCGTTCGTCCACACCCCAGGCCGGCAGGTCCCAGGCGAAGAGTTTCACGAGCACCGCCGCGACCACGCAGCCGGCCAGTGCGAGGGCCGTGCGGTCGCCGCGCACCGCATACCGCCGGAGGAAGATCGCCCCCACTCCGAGCCACACGAGCGACAGCAGCGGCAGCCGCGCCGCGGGGAAGAAGAAGTCGGCCGTGCGATCGACCTCGAGGTGCACGTAACAGAGCAGGGCCGCGATTCCGGCCAGCCAGACGAGCGGCACCAGCCACGCGGCGCCGCGATCCGCCGTCGGGGCTGCGGCCTCGAGGCCTCGCGCCGGGCGGCCGAGCATCCGGGCCGCCACGCCGAAGGCGGCGATCGGCATGCCGAAGGCGATCGCCCGCTCGGCAAGCAGCCGCAGGTAGCCGGCAGCCGGCAGTTCAGCGGCCGCAGCCGCCACACTGCCGCCGGGGAGGAAGGTGCGGCCGAGATCGAACGTGCACAGCCGCACGAACACGAGGCCGAGAAGCACCAGCGCCATCCGCCGCACGATCCCGCTCTCGAGCCGTTCGGCCATCCACAGGAGAACGACCGCCTGGATCGCCCAGCTGGCCGTGACCCACTGCTGCGAGAGCACCAGGGGCATGGTCACGGCCACGAACGTGGCGGCCAGGCCGAGGAAGGAGACGAGCAGCCCGCGGTCGGCGACCCGGCGGCGGAGGAAGAACAGCACGT
>Ga0315906_10002650_pt1 | contig 24638 bp, 22 predicted proteins | sample LakEriMetagenome_4_FD_203526 | JGI IMG/M metagenome (GOLD analysis project Ga0315906, IMG submission 203526) | Freshwater fungal communities from buoy surface, Lake Erie, Ohio, United States - Buoy 2 MA122 | ecosystem: Environmental > Aquatic > Freshwater > Lake > Lake biofilm | place: USA...
CTCAGTGTTGTAGACGTGTGGGCTGATGCGTACTAGCCCGGTGGCTTGGTCACGCCCGAAGTCGATGCGCGAGTAGTCCGGCGTGGAGAGGCTGGTGTTGATGCCACGTGCCCGCAGCCCAGCGACAACGCCGGCCGCATCGTCAACGCGCAGCGTGACGATCCCCGACTGCACTGCGCCGCGGTCGCGCACCATGACGCCGGGGATCTCGGCCATCCCGGTCCGCAGTCGCGACGCGAGCGCCCCGATGCGCTCGGCGATCGGCTCGATCCCGCAGGCGAGTGCGTAGTCGATCGCCGCACCCATGCCGAGCAGCGCGGCGTAGGCCCGCTCCCACGACTCGAATCTCGCAGCGCCCTCAGCCAATGCGTAGTCATCGAGCGTCGTCCAGGTCGCCGCGTGCAGGTCGAGGGGGAAGGGCTCGAGATCGTCAAGCATGCGCTGCGATACGACGAGGAAGCCTGTCGCGCGCGGGCCGCGGAGGAACTTGCGGCCTGTGGCCGACAGCACATCGCAGCCGATGCGTCCCATGTCGACGGGCATCTGCCCGGCTGACTGGCATGCGTCGACGAGGTACCACGCGGGCGACCCATGGATCCGCAGCATGTCGCCGATGGCCACGACATCGTTGATAAGACCGTTCTGGCTCGGTGCGTGGTTGACAGACACGATTCGCACGCGCTCGTCAAGCATCTCGCCGAGTGCCTCCACGTCGACCGTGCCGTCATCGCCATCGGGGATGACCTCGACCGAAGCGCCGGTACGCCGGGCTAGCTGCAGGAGCGGCAGGACATTGGAGGCGTATTCACTCCCGGACACGAGCATGCGATCACCGGGCTGCAGCGGCTCGCTGAAGGCGATGGCCTGGAGGCCGCGGTCCCAGGCGACGGTGGCGGACTCCACGAGCGCGATGCGCTCGATCGGTGCATTGATGAGTTCGCCCACCGATGCGTAGACACCCGCCACCCGATCCCGCGCTTCCGCGTGGGCCTCGTAGCCGCCGATCGCCTCTTCACGGCGCAGGTGCTCCACCATCGTGTCGGTCACGATGGCCGGAGGGAGCGCACACCCCGCGTTGTTGAGATGCGTGACGTGGGTGCATCCGGGGGTGTCAGCGCGTAGCGCCTCGATATCCAGCACGTCGCGATGCTAGTCGCGACTGGCCAAGGGCATCCGGTCCTCTACCGTGGAGGTCATGGCTGTGGTCTGGTTCGAGATTCCGGTCCTGGACCTTGCCAGGGCGGTGGCATTCTACGAAGCGGTGCTGGGCGTCCCTCTGGAACGCCGTGTGATGGACGGTCATGAAATGGCCGTCTTCCTCGAGCCTGAAGGCGCGGTCGGCGCCCTCGCCCACGGTGAGAGCTACGTCCCGTCTCTCGACGGATGTCGCGTCTACTTCGACGTCGCCGACGCCGAGCAGGTCCTCGATCGAGCCGTCGCTGCCGGTGGCCTTGTCCTCTACCCCGTCACCGAGGTCGAGCCCGGTGTCCGCGTCGCGGAGTTCGCCGATTGCGAGGGCAATCGCATCGCTGTCTCGAGCGGCTCGGCGTAGTCAGGATCCGGATGACACCGCGCGCTTCTTGGGCCTGGCTGATGCTCTAGGTGAGTCGGAGTTGCTCGACGCGGTGAGTCCGGCCACACCGCTGCCGTGACCTAGGATCCGCCGGTGAGCGTGCGGACCCTGGCAGGAATGCCTGAGTACCGCCGTCTCTTTGGGTCACGGCTCATCTCCAACATCGGCAACGGCGTCGCGCCGATCGCCATCGCCTTCGGCGTGCTCGCACTTCCTGATGGGTCGCCCACCGGGCTCAGCATCGTGCTGGCAGCACAGGCCATCCCGGTGGTGCTGGTGCTTCCCATCGGTGGTGTCATTGCCGACCGTGTCGGGCGACCCCGCATGATCAGCATCTGCGACATGCTCATGACCGTCGTCATCGGGGCCATCGGCCTGACCTTCATCCTCGGAGTGGCGAGCGTGCCGCTGCTCGCGGCACTCAATGCGCTCGCGGGTGTGCTCGTGGGCCTGTGGTACCCGGCGTATCCCGGTCTCGCTGCCGACGTCGTGCCGGATGCGCTGCTGCAACCCGCGAACGCCTACAACGCGGTCGCTGGCAACGGCGGCTTCATCGTCGGCACCGCTCTGGGCGGCATCCTCGTCGCGACGATCGGCTCGGGCTGGGCGATCGTCCTCGATGCGGCGAGCTTCCTCGTCGCGGGCATCCTCGTCTTCGGCCTCCGCCGCTTCTCGCGGCCCCATGACTCGGGCGAGTCGCCCGTGCGCGACCTGATCGAGGGTTGGCAGATCTTCATCCGCTACCGCTGGATCGTGGCGGTGGTGCTCGCGTTCAGCCTCATCGTCATGGTGATGCGCGGTGCCGAGGAGGTGCTCGGCCCGGTGCTGGCCAACGACATCTACGGCGGCCCCACCGGCTGGTCGGCCGTGCTGGGCGCCATGGCGGCGGGCTTGCTCGTCGGCGCGGTCGTGGCATCGCGCCTGCGGGTGCAGCGCCCGATTGCCTTCGGCATGGCGGTCTGCTTCACCCTGCCCGCGTGGCTCCTCACGCTCGCCATCGCCGCGCCGCTGCCCGTCGTCATGCTCGGAGCCTTCGCGTGGGGCCTGTCGATGGAGATCATGGTCGTCCTCTGGTTCACCGCGCTGCAGCGCAACGTCCCGCCTGAGTCGCTCTCGCGCGTCTCCTCCTACGACGCCTTCGGCTCGCTCATGTTCGGGCCCATCGGCCTCGCCCTCGCGGGGCCGCTCCTCCTCTTCATCCCTATCTCCGAGGCCTTCCTCATCGCTGCGCTCGTGGCGGCCGCTGCGGTCGCGGGTTCGCTGCTCGTGCCCTCGGTCTGGCGACTGCGCGCCGACGATGGCTACACCCCGACTCCGGACGCAGCAGTGGACGCCCCCTGACCGACCGACCCCTTTCGTCTGCAAACGCTTGCCGATAGGGTGAGGGCTCCACCTCGGCACGGGAGACGACCCATGGCTACGGACATGAACACCGACATGCGCACCCAGATGGGCTCAGGCAAGGGCTTCATCGCCGCCCTCGACCAGAGCGGCGGCAGCACCCCCAAGGCGCTGAAGCTCTACGGCGTCGAAGAGTCGGCGTACTCCGGCGACGCCGAGATGTTCGACATGGTGCACGCGATGCGCTCGCGCATCATTACCAACCCGGCCTTCAACGGCGACAAGGTGATCGCGGCGATCCTCTTCGAGATGACGATGGATCGTGACGTCGAGGGCATGCCTACGCCGTCCTACCTCTGGGATGTCAAGCGCGTCGTGCCGCTGGTCAAGGTCGACCTCGGCCTCGCCGATGAGGTCGATGGTGCCCAGGTGATGAAGCCGATGCCGCACCTCGATGACCTGTGCAAGCGGGCCGCGAGCAAGGGCGTCTTCGGCACCAAGATGCGCTCGGTCATCAACTCCGCCAATCCCGCAGGCATCAAGGCCGTCGTCGACCAGCAGTTCGACGTGGCCCTGCAGATTCTCGGCCACGGGCTTGTGCCGATCATCGAGCCCGAGGTCAACATCAAGAGCGATGACAAGGCCCAGAGCGAGGCGCTCCTGCGCGATGCCCTCCTCGCCGGACTCGATCGCGTGCCCGACGGCCAGCAGGTGATGTTCAAGCTGTCGCTGCCGAGCGCCAACAACTTCTACAAGGCCCTCATCGACCACCCCAAGGTCCTGCGCGTGGTCGCACTCTCCGGCGGCTACTCCCGCGATGACGCCTGCGACATGCTCGCGGCCAACCACAACATGATCGCGAGCTTCTCCCGAGCTCTGTCCGAGGGCCTCACCGCGCAGCAGAGCGACGCGGAGTTCACCTCGACGCTGCAGGCGACGATCGACGAGATCTACGCCGCGTCGATCACCTGACACCGGTGGCGAGCGCCGGGGCAGTCCGGCGGACTCTGACGTGGTCGCTCTCTCATCGCTTGCCGAGAGTGCACTTGCGTGCGTGACCGAGAGCCTTATGACGCTCGCAAGTGCACACTCGCCGAGTTAGTGGGGGTGGTGCCGCGCGTCACGCGCTCCCGCGTGTAACACCGCGTCCATCACCTGACATCAGCGGCGAGCACCGGGGCAGCGCAGCGGCCCCGGCGGGCGCGGGGCATGATGGCCGCGTGAGCCTGCACGAGAACCTCCTCGGGGGTCCGCCCCCGACCCTGCTCCCCGACGACACGGACGCGCGCCAGGAACTCGAGGGCGGCGCGGATCCCTACGACGTCGCTCGTCGGCATCCGCAGTCGAGTCTCGCGTGGGCGGTGCTCTCGGACGCAGCGTGGAATGAAGGCCGCGTCGTCGAGTCCTACGCCTTCGCGCGCGTGGGCTATCACCGCGGACTCGATGCGCTGCGCCGCAACGGCTGGAAGGGCCACGGCCCCGTGCCGTGGTCGCATGAGCCGAATCGCGGATTCCTGCGCTGTCTCATCGGACTGCAACGCGCGGCTGCCGCCATCGGCGAGGACGACGAGGCCGAGCGTTGCGCCGCCTTCATCGTCGACTGCGATCCGAGCCTGCAGGCATAGCCATGGCTGATGTCGCGGTGATCGGCGGCGGCATCAGTGGCATCGCCTGCGCCACCGCGCTCGCCGATGCTGGCCTCAGCGTCGATGTCCTCGATCGCGGCCAGCGCCTCGGCGGCCGCCTGGCCACCCAGACCCTCCGCGACACCGGCACGGCCTGCGACGGACGTGCCGTCGACGTGGGGGCGGCGTACTTCACCGTCGATGACACACGCTTCGGCGAGGTCGTGGGCGACTGGGTGGATCGCGGGCTCGTGCGCCCGTGGACCGACACCTTCCACATCGCCGACGGCACGCAGATCCTCGGCACCAAGACCGGTCCTGTGCGTTACGCCGCTCCGCGCGGGTTGCGCAGCCTGGTCGAGGACCTCGCCACCGTGCTTCCCTCCGACCTCGTCGAGATCCGTCACCCCCTCGATGTCACGAGTGTCGATGTCACGACCGATGGCGTGCGCGTGGCCGATCGCGACTATCGCGCTGTCGCCCTGTGCGGCCCCGATCCGCAAATGGATGCCCTGGTGCCGGTTGATCAGGCACCGCTCTGGGAGCCGGTGATTGCGCTCATCGCGGTGTATCCCGAGCGGACGTGGGAATTCGATGGTGTCTTCGTCAACGACGATCCCGTGCTGTCCTTCGTCGCCGATGACGGATCCCGCCGCGGTGATGGTGCGCCCGTGCTGGTCGCGCACTCCACCCCCGTGCTTGCGGCAGGCCATCTCGCCGATCCGGTCACGGCCGCCCCGGCGATGCTCGCGGTGCTGGGCAATCTCAGCCGCGGTGGTGTGCCCGCGTGGTTCACGGTGAAGCGCTGGACCTACGCGCGCCCCGCGCATGCCCGGCCCGAGGCTTTCGCCTTCGACGGGCTCGTCGGGCGCGCGGGTGATGGCTGGGCAGGTGTGCCGCGCACTCAGTCCGCATGGGTCTCGGGCGATGCCCTGGGCCGCGCGATGGGGGATTCCCTGCGCTGACGGGACTTTTTCGCTGTTCGCCTTGCCTGCATCGGTCTTGCACCCTCACACTCCTCCTGAGGATCGGAGGGGCCATGCGACCTGGATACGTCACCGCCGCGCTCATCGCCGTCGGCGCTCTCATGGCGGGCACGCTGCCCGCGTCAGCGCAGACCATCCCGGAGGACTTGGAGTTCGACTACACGATGAGTGCGCCTCTCATCGGCAACATCAAGGAGACGGCCGGGACTATCTGCCACCAAAGCCTCGGTGAGTCCTTCACCATGGAGATGGTTGCCGGTCCCGCCCAGGGACTTATTCAGGCTATTAATACTCGTGGCAACGAGATCCTCTGCACCACCACGATCGAGCGCATCCTCTCCAGCGTCGCGATCAACGGCACGGCATCGGCATCGGCCCAAGGCCAGTCGGGCAGTGGTGCCTTCAGCCTCCTGTGCGAAGTGGGTCAGAAGCGCTCCAGTTTCTTCAGCATCGTGGTGTCATCACTCGGCCTGCCCAGCCTGGGCGCGAACCCCTACGGCATGGCCGGCAGCGGTCACGTGTCGTGCACGTGGACGATCACGGTGGACGATGCGCAGAAGTCGCAGCTTGCCGGCACCCTCGAGTCCTTCGGTGATTACACCCAGGACTCCGAGCGCGTCACGTGCGAGGAGGCGGGCATCACGATCACGGGCAGCGGGGATTCCTTCTGCGTGGCCTACGACATGACCATCAACGCCTTCCTCACCGGTGCCACGGGTGCCTACGCAGGCCGGACCGGTGAGGGGACGCTCGTCCAGCGGGGATACGCGGCGGTGACGGTGCCCATCAAGCTCGACATCGATGTGTCGTGTCCTCCGGAGGTCCCCAACTGCGACGACCTCATGGGCGGCGGCCCTGAGCAGTCCCTTGAGGGCTGCCAGTATTCGCCGACCCGCCCGGCCAATCCGCAGGGCTGGATGGAGTTGCCGCCGTTGCCTCCGGGCATGCAGCCGCAGCCCGGCTGGCAGGGTCCCGGCTGGTACTACTGTGAAGACGTCGCGGCAGGGCTACCCCCGAGCGACTTTGATCCCACCATCCCGCCGTGCATACCGGGCGAAGAAGGGTCAGTCCCGCCCGAGGGCTTCAGCTCGTGCGTGAATTCGGAGTCCACGTCCGTCGTGCGGGCTCTTGAGTCCGTCGTCCGCGCGAGCACGGGCCAAGGCCTGTCGCTGAAGACGGTGAGCAAGGCGGGTACGACGCGCATCGTGTCTCCGGCTCAGACGTCGTCCAACCCCGTGCGTTCCTTCGGCTCGACAGCGACCTCTCAGCCGACGATCCGACTCGCCACCGTGCCGGGCGCCGCCTGCGATGTGACAGCGAAGGCGGGCAGGACGACCGTGAAGGTTGCCACCAAAGCCAAGGCCACCAACGGTCAGCTCAACACCGGCGTGACAGCGCCCGCACTCATGAGCCGCCTGAAGGCCGCCAAGGGATCGCAGGCCACCATCACGGCGATCTGCTCGGCCAAGGTGGGGAAGAAAACGCAGAAGCTCCCGGCCGCCAGCGTGACCGTGAGTTTCGCCTAAGCCGGCTCGGCCACCAGGGCGTCGAGCGCACTCTCCAACTGTCCAGGCTTGACCGGCCCGATGACGCGCACGGCAATGCGCCCCTGACGATCGAGGATCACCGTGCTCGGCAGCGATCGAGGCGGTACACCGGGGATCGTCGCGAGGATGGCCCCGTCGCGATCGTCGATGCTGCGGTAGGTGCTCGATCCGAGCAGGCTCGCCGCGGCGATGGGGTCATCCATCGAGTTGAGTCCGAGGAAGGTCACGCCTTGATCGGCGTAGGTCGCCGCTGCTGAAGCCAGCAGCGGCAACTCCTCGATGCACGGCGGGCACCACGACGCCCACGCGTTGACCACGACGATGTCACCCGCGAACTGCGCGGTGGAGAGCTCCGTGCCGTCCGCGGTTTCGCCGCCTACGACGATCGACATCTCGCGCTCGTCGGCCGGGATGATCGTGACACCGACAGCCGGATTGGTCGCAGGCGCGGTGGCCGGGATCGTGACCACCGGGGTCGCGGCGTACATCTGCCCGCACCCCGTGAGGAGCAGCGATGCGCCCAGGATGAACGCCGCTGCCTTCATCGGGGCACCTCCTCGCGCTCGCGTCGCTCCAGGATTGCTGTCTTGCGCTCCTCCGAGCGCCACCACTCCACCGCAGCCACCATCATCCATATCGAGTCGATCACCATGGCGAGCGCCCACATCATGGCTCCCGCGACCTGCTGGTCGACGAGCGGATCGGCGCCCACCGCGGTCGTCGCGGCGACGTAGGACGGATAGAGCGTGACGGGCGACAGGAAGATGACGGCCCCAAGCGCGGTCTCGGGGATCATCATCAGACCGAGCGACAGCAGGCGGATAGCGGGCCGCGGCCGGCGCGCGCACATGTCATTGCCGATGAGCGGGTAGTAGAAGAGCAGCGCGGCCACGAGGTAGAGCGGTCGCTCGACGTAGGACATCGCATCGTGATCGGTGAGCACCCACTCCATGACCGGCGTGATGTGTGAGCCGATGAGCACGGTGAAGAAGAGCAGCCACGTGAAGACAGGGTTCACGAGGAAGAGCCCAACTGAGGACCGCAGGCCCTTGATGATGGCGCCACGGGTGCGGCCGGTCGTCGCGAGCACCGTGAGCGCAACCGGGCACGACAGCACGATGAAGGGCGCGGCCAGCATCATGACGATGAGGTGCTGACTCATGTGGGCCCAGAAGAACGTATGCGCGAGGGTCTCGAACGGGCCGAGATAGGCGATGGCCAGCAGGCCCATGCCGAGCAGGAAGCTCAGTGTGCGCAGGGGCGACCAGGTCATCCCGCGGCGGGTGATGGATCGCACGGACCAGAGATAGAGGCCGGTGAACAGGCACAGATTGAGGGTGACAAAGAGATCGACGGTCCATACGTCGTCTCCGGGCACCCACGGCGTCATAACCCCACGATAGACACTGGGTCCTCGATAGACACTCGGCCGCTGATAGACACTGGGCCGTCGAACGCGCTGTCACGATCGACGCCAACCGGGGTGCCATCACCCCGATCGGGACCTCCCTTGAGGCGTGCGGCCTATCGCTGAGCCTGCTCGGATTTCATCCAAGATCGTCGAAGTACGGCGGCGAGATGATCGCTCGTGGGTGGTTCAAATAAACACGCTCGTCGTGAGCTGGATGCTGTGGGTCCAACTGGGAAAACCAGCGCCGCATCTCTTCTATTGGCGTGTTCCGATTCTCGGTGTCCCAGCTTTCGTCAATTTCAGAAAAGCACCGTGTGCCGTCGTCGCTCGCAGCGATACGCTCGCACACTATTTCTAGCACCCGCTCTTCAACCGAAAGGCTTTGGTCCAACACGCTTTGAATAGTTGCGGTGCTGGGGACTTCCCACCGCTCCACGAGGTAAATAGGCCCGTGGTCAATGAGCTCGTCTATCTCGTGCACCGTCACTCCATGGAATGTCCTCTGGTCACGGCAAACTACGGGTTGGCACCAAAGCCCCCAACAGCCTCCGTGCTCTGGAGGAGCGGGATGAATATTGATGGAACCATATGTTGCTTTCCGCAAATGATGCGCTTTCAAGATGAGGCCGTTGTGGTACGAAATGATCAGGTTGTAGTCCGAACTATCCATCGCCGCCAGAACGTCAGCCTTTGTCGAGGGGTTTCCCATTTCCCAAAACAAAATGGTCGGGTCTTCAAAATACTTCTCGAGTATGGCTGCAATCTTTTCGTCCGACCCTGTGCTGGAGTGAAGCAGCAAAAGACGGTATTTGCTCTTCACAAGCACTCCCCAATCGAGATCAGATTCATATGTGAAAGAAACTACCGAATTAGGCGCCTCGGGGCGGGGAGATCAGCAGATGTCAGTGCTGAGTGGATCCCCAGACTTAGCGGGTGATGGTTCGCACGGACTACGGGTAGAGGCCGGGATTCCAAACCCCCACTCGATCACGCTAGACCGCGACCGGACGAGGAACTCATGTCGAATTGATCTCGAATGCGTGACGCGGGCCACGCCGACCCCTACCCTGAGGCCACTGCCCGATGTCGGGTGGTTCCGGGAGGGGATCTGTGAAGCGCTTTCTCGTGGCTCTCGTATCGGTGCTCATCGGCGCCGGTGTGGTCGCTGGGGTGGCCTATTTCGCCCATGCCACGAGCGGCGAACCGCCCCTGCTGGTCGCGGAGCCCGCGGGCACCGTGGATACGCCGGAGGGGCCGGTCAATGCGGCCAACCTCGAGCTTTACGTCTACCCCAACAATTCCGACGCCGTGCCCGGTCCGACCGAGGGCGTCAATGCGCTCTATGCGAGCCAGGGGTGGCCCTTCTACTGGCCCTCGACCACCCTCCAGGTGCCGGCCAACTCCCTTGTCACGGTGACCATCTATCAGTACGACTCGGGCGGCAAGGTCTTCAATCCGTTCTGGGCGAAGGTCCACGGCACGGTCGACGGCACGATGACGGTCAATGGCAAGACCGTGACAGAGGTGGACCCGACCAAGGTCGCGCACACCTTCACGGTGCACCAGTACCCCGAGAGCGGCCAGCCCTATCTCTTCGTTTCCGTGCCCCTGCCTGACCTGGGCGGCAATGAGGTGGGCAATGCGAATCCCTACGTCGACAACCCCAAGGAAGTGACCTTTACCTTCCGGACGGGTGCTCCCGGCACCTACGTGTGGAACTGCGAGTTCCCCTGCGGCGATCAGTACCAGGAGTTCGGCGGTCCTATGCAGCAGCGCGGCTGGATGTCCGGCACCCTCGAGGTCGTCTGATGGCCGACACCATGATCCCCGCCGAGGAGCCGGAGGCACCGACTAACCGGCCGCCGGCGATGCACCGGCTTCGCGAGTGGCTGCAGCGGCGCTACGTGCGTCACGTCCTCATCATCACCGTCGTCGTGGGCTTCGGGCTCCTGCCGCTGGCCTGGCTCATGAACGCCGCGATGAATCAGTCGGGTGGCCCGGCGTCGACAGTCATGGAGGACATCCAGCAGACGATCTTCGTCTTCACCCTGGTGTCCATCCCGATCACGGCGTTTGTCTTTGCCGTGTTGCTCTACAGCCTCTTCGGTTGGAAGGGCAAGAGTGGCGATGCTCCGCCCAACAATGACAACCCGGCGATCCGGACCAACACCGTCGCCGTGATCACGTGGACGGTCTCGTCGAGCCTGCTGGCTGCCTTCTTGGTGGTGTGGGGTCTCATCGAACTCGCCGACATCACGGCCGACTCCTATGGCACGCAGTCGGTCACCGGTCAGCCCCGTGCGGATGATGCGCTCATCGTCAACGTGACCGGGCAGCAGTGGGTGTGGACGTTCGAGTACCCGCAGTACGACAAGGTGGCGAGCGACATCCTCTACCTGCCCAAGGATCGCCCCGTCCTCTTCAACGTCACCTCGGTCGACGTCATCCACAACTTCTGGGCGGTGGAACTCGGGGTCAAGATCGATGCCAACCCGGGTGCGATCACCCAGACCGGTGTGACCCCCAACAAGGAGGGTGTCTTCAACGTGCGGTGCGCTGAGCTCTGCGGCCTGCACCATGCCTACATGGAGACGGAGATCCGCGTGCTCCCGTCGGAGACCTTCGACACCGTTATGCGCGAGTCCGGTGGAGGGAGCACCTCATGAGCACGGATTCCGTGAGCACCGCGATGGTCCACCGGGTGGAGGTCCCGCAGCCGAAGCAGCATGGCAAGCCCGGCGGCCTGATCCGCCATCTCAACTTCTTCACCGGTCTCGTCAGCGGCGTCGTCCTCGCCCTGATCTTCGGCTACCTCATGAGCCTGCAGTTCCCGGCGGGCGCCATCACGGCCACCTTCGCCAACGCAGCGGCGGGCCCGGTCTTCTGGGCGATGATGGTCGGCTGGGTCATCGGCTTCATGGCTGGCATGGGCGCCTTCATCGGCCCCATCCGCTGGCTGCTCGGCCGCGACCTCACACACGCCGACGCCGAATTCATGGCGGGCAAGGACCAGGGCAAGTTCCGCTACTGGCGCTTCACCACCGACCACAAGGTCGTCGGCATCCAGTACCTCATCGTGGCGATGATCATCCTCGGCTTCGGCGGCCTGCTCGCGATGCTCATCCGCACGGAGCTCGGCATCACGTGGATGGAAGTCTTCAATCCCGACTTCTACAACTCCCTCGTTGGCACGCACGGCATCGCCATGGTCATCGCGATGATCGTGATCGTCTCCGGACCGGTCGGCAACTTCATCGTCCCGCTCATGTGCGGTGCTCGTGACATGGCCTTCCCGCGCCTCAATGCCCTGAGCATCTGGCTGCTGGTCTGCGCGGTGCCGCCGCTGATCCTGTCGCTCCTCGTGGGCGGCATCCGCGACGGCTGGAGCGTCTACCAGCCCCTCAACGCACAGGCCGGCCCCGGCATGATCGGATATCAGACGACCATCATCGTCTTCGCAGTCTCTACTGCGCTCGCGAGCGTCAACATCATGACGACAATCCTCACCATGCGGGCCAAGGGCATGACCTGGTCGCGTACGCCGATCCTCATCTACGGCTCCTTTGCCGCGGCCGCGATGGGCCTTTACGCCTTCCCCTTCTACATGTACTCGCAGATCCTGTCGATGACCGATCGGCTCATCAACACGTCCTTCTTCAATCCCATCGAGGGTGGCAGCGTCTGGCTCTACGAGAACCTTTTCTGGCTGCTTGGTCACCCCGAGGTCTACGTCATCCTCATCCCGAGCATGGCCGTGATGATGGAGCTCATCCCCGTCTTCATGCGCAAGCCGCTCTTCAGTTACTACATGGCGATCGCCGGCATCGTCGGTGTCGTTGGGCTCAGCGGCCTCGTGTGGGCACACCACATGTACATGACCGGCTGGGCACCGCAGGCCAACTACCCGTTCATGCTGTCTACGGAGATGATCTCGATCCCCGTCGGATTCCTCGTGCTGGTGGTCATCGGCACGATGTGGCGCGGCACCTTCTGGAGCCGCTTGCCGATGATGGCCGTCTTTGCAGTCATCTTCAACAAGATGATCGGTGGCGTCACCGGCGTCTACCTCTCCGACGTACCTGCCGACCAGTACTTCCACGGCAACATGTTCGTCACCGCGCACTTCCACTACATGCTCATGGGCGCTGGACTCTTCGGAGCCATGGGTGCGGTCGCCTATTACTTCCCCAAGATGACCGGGCGCTTCCTCGACGAGCGCACCGGCTCGATCGGCTTCTGGACGGCCTTTGCCGGCTTCCAGATCACCTTCATGTCGATGTTTGTCGCCGGTCTGCAGGGCCAGCCGCGGCGCGTGCTCCAGTTCGACAATATGTTCAACATCTCCAACTGGATCTCGACAATCGGCGCCTATGTCATCGGCATCGGCATGCTCATCTTCCTGGCCGCGATCATCTCGTCCTGGCGCAGCGGCGAAGTGGCATCGTCCAACCCGTGGCACGCGCAGACGCTGGATTGGCAGACGGCCACGCCGGTGCCGCTGGACAACTTCCCCGTCCTCCCCGTCGTCACCAAGCTCCCCTACGACTACGGCGTCCCTGATCCACTGGCTCCGGAGAAACTCGAGGAGAAGTACGAGGAGAAGGTGGGGGCGCCGTCATGACCGCACCACTCGTGTCCCCCACGACTGGCGAGCCGGTCGCTGTCGTCGCGCGACGCAATCGCCTGGGACTGATCTTCCTCATCGTCGCTGACTTCTCGGGGACGATGGCCCTGATCATCAGCTACTGCTACCTGTGGTCGCTCAACGTCAACAATGGCTGGGCTCCCAACCAGCAGACCTTCGGCAACAACGACCTGCTCAAGAGCCGGTCGCCCCTGCCCTGGGCCGCAGACTGGCCCTTCTGGACGATCCTCGTCCTCACGGCTATCGCGACGGTGGTCTTGTGGATCGGTATTCGGAGCATGCGCGGGGGACACCGCGGCGGCCTCTTGGGCGCTGCCCTGGTGGCTCTCCTCGTCACACTCGCCGCCATCGCGCTGCAGTGGTGGCAGATCACCACCTTCCCCTTCGGCCCGGGCAATGGCTCCTACGCCTCGGCGGTGTTTCTGCTTACCGCGTCGGCCCTCGCCCATCTCCTGCTCGTCGGCTTCCTGCTGCTCGCCATCACCAACCGCACGCGCGCCGGATTGGTGTCGTCGGAGAATCCCTTCCAAGCCAAGCTGGTCGGCTACTGGATGGTGTGGGTGTGCGCGAGCCTCCTGCTCGGTGCGCTGTGCACGACGTTCCTCAAGGCGAGCCCCAACACCACGCCGGCCAACTTCGGTGAGTTCAGCCTCTTCAACCCCGACGCGCCGGCGCCGTCACCATCTGCCTCACCCTCTCCATCGCAGTGACCTCGGCACCACCGTGACCACAGCACCGCTGTCTCCCGTCAGGGCCAACCATGTCGGGCTATCCCTGAGCCTGGGCTTGCTCGCCGGCGTCCCCGTGCTGCTGCTCATCCTCGCAACCCTCGGGGCGCTGTCGCAGACGACCGTGGAGGGCCTGCCGGTCGTGCCGTGGCAGACGCTGTGGGGCCTGCCACTCGACCGATGGGTGCGCGATGTCGCGGCCTCCATCGTGCTCGGCTTCGTCGTCGTCGGCGGCCTGCTCCTGCCGCGAATCGATCACCGACTGGTCCGCATAGCCTCACTCGCCGCGCTCGTCTGGCTCGTGGCGCTGCTCGCCCAGGTGCCGCTCACGGTCTCGGAGCTGCTCGGTCGGCCGCTCACTGAGTCACTCGACCCGGTGATCGTCATGTCACTGCTCACGCAGACCCAGCTCGGCCAGATCCTCATCGCGCAGATCGTGCTCGTCGCCTTCGTTGCCCTGCTGAGTTGGGCGATCCTCGGTCGGGCGACCGCGGTCATCGTCTTCCTGCTCGCGGGCACCGCGGCAGGTCTCACCGGGCTCATGGGCCACTCCGGCCTGCACTCGGGTCACACCTCGGCCTCCATCTCCCTGGCCATTCATCTCCTGGCGGTCGGCGTGTGGGTGGGCGGCCTCATCGCTGTGTGCTCGCATGTCATGCGCAATCCCGATGATGCCGCGCTCGCGATTCGCCGATTCAGCACGCTCGCGCTCGTATGCGTCATCGTGCTCGCCGAGAGCGGCCTGCTCAATGCTTCGCTGCGCGTCGATGGCGTGGCCTCGCTCATCACGACGGCGTATGGCACCCTCATCCTCGCCAAGGCCACACTCCTGGCCGCGCTCATCGTCTTCGGCTGGCGCCAGCGCCGGCACGTCGTGCCCACGGGCGACCGCTCGGGACTCGTCCGCTTCGCGGCGTACGAGGTGCTGCTCATGGGCATCGCGCTCGGGATCTCCGTGGCGCTCTCGCGCACAGCTCCTCCGGCGGGGGCCATCGCGGGTGACCGCATCACCGCAGGCGCTCTCGCCGTGCTCGCCCTGGGCGTGCCCCTCGTGATGGCATGGGCAGGGGCAGCCCCGGCCTGGTTGCGACGTGTCACCGGCGCCTATCCCGAGCCCTTTGCCGTGGCCGTGGCCGTGATCACCTACGTCATGGCGGCCGTCGTGCCCTCGGGCCTGCTCGGCATCGGGGTGGCGGCCGTGCTCGCATCACTGGTCCTCGTGGTCTTCGGCTGGGCCTTCGCCGTCGCGGCCCTGGGCCCGCGCGGCCTGCCGGCACTCATCCTCGCCGCCGTCCTCTGGCCGGCCGCGCTGTGGCTGGCCTCGCGATCGGATCCGGTCGAGACCGGCGCGCAGATCGCGCTCGCGGTCGCCGCCGGGCTGGTGTGCCTTGTTCTGCTGGCCGCCCTCCGTCGCCGCACGCCTGCTGCGCCCGTCGTCGCGCCGGCACCGGAGGAGGTGTCGGTCGGATGAGCCGCCGATGGAAGGACATCCTCACCCTGCACCTACCGCTTGTCATCGTCCTGGCCTTCTGCGCTTACGCGACGTTCAACCAGTACGGGCGTGCGCAGGAGGGCATTCAGCGCTCATGGGCCTACACCTTCCAGTGGCCCATCATCGGGCTTTTCGCGATCGTCGTGTGGAACCGCTATCGCAAGCACGGCAACCTCACGCGCTGGTTCACCGATCGCTACCGCGCGCGCGTGGCGGCCTACCGCGCCGAGGCGGAGGCGGCTGAGCAGGTGGAGCAGGTCGCGCAGCCTCCCGACCCCGACGCCGAAGCCTGGGCGGCGTACCAGGCTGATCTGCGTCGGCGTGAGGCTGAGCGTGCGGATGTGACCGACAGGGGCGGGTCCGCCGCCCCGCCGGGCTGGCACGACAGGGGCGGGTCCGCCGCCGGGTCTTAACCGCTAATCTCTCTACGGCCCATCCTGGGCCCAGGGGGTCCTTCCCCCGCGTCTGTCGAGGTGATCCCCATGCCCGCAATCGTGCTGCTTGGCGCTCAATGGGGCGATGAGGGCAAGGGCAAAGCCACCGACCTGCTCGGTGGGCGCGTGGACTATGTCGTGCGCTACCAGGGCGGCAATAACGCCGGGCACACCGTCGTCATCGGCGACGAGAAGTACGCCCTGCATCTGCTCCCCAGCGGCATCCTCTCCCCGGGAGTCATCCCCGTCATTGGCAACGGCGTGGTCGTCGACCCGGCCGTGCTCCTACACGAGATGGCCGGCCTGGAGGCACGCGGTGTCGACACTTCGCGCCTGCTCATCAGTGCGAGCGCGCACCTCATTACGCCGTATCACGTCACACTCGACAAGGTGTCCGAGCGCTTCCTCGGCAAGTCCAAGATCGGCACCACGGGCCGTGGCATCGGTCCGACGTACATGGACAAGGTGGGCCGCCTCGGCATCCGAGTGCAGGACCTCTTCGACCCCTCGATCCTGCGCCAGAAGGTCGAGGGCGCTCTGGCCAACAAAAACCAGGTGCTCGTCAAGGTCTTCAACCGCCGCGAGCTCGAGGTCGATGCCATCACCGAGGAGTTGCTGCAGTACGCCGCGCCGCTGCGCCCACACGTCGCCGACACGGCGCTCGTCCTCAATGACGCGCTCGACGCGGGCAGCATCGTGCTGCTCGAGGGCGGCCAGGGCACGCTCCTCGACGTCGACCACGGCACCTACCCCTTCGTCACGTCGTCGAATCCGACGGCGGGCGGCGCGTGCACGGGCAGTGGCATCGGCCCCACGCGTGTCACGAGGGTCATCGGCATCCTCAAGGCCTACACCACGCGCGTCGGCTCCGGCCCTTTCCCCACCGAGCTGCTCGACGAGTGGGGCGAGCGCCTGCGCAGCGTCGGCGGCGAGGTCGGCGTGACGACGGGGCGTCCGCGCCGCTGCGGCTGGTTCGACGCACCCATCGCGCGCTATGCGACGCGCGTCAACGGGCTCACCGACATCTTCCTCACCAAGCTCGATGTGCTCACCGGCATCGAGCGCATCCCGGTCTGCGTGGCCTACGAGATCGAGGGGCAGCGCATCACCGAGCTGCCCATGACTCAGACCGACTTCCACCACGCGAAGCCGGTCTACGAGGAGCTGCCCGGCTGGACCGAGGACATCTCCGGTGCGCGGTCGATCGAGGACCTGCCGCCTAACGCGCAGGCCTACGTGCGCTACCTCGAGGAACTCTCAGGCGCCCCGATCAGCGCCATCGGCGTCGGGCAGGACCGCGACGCCACCATCGTCGTCCGCGACATGCTCGCCTGAGCGACGCGCCTGCCAGCGCGGCCGGCCCCACCGGATCCAGCCCCAGTACCAGATCGCGGTGAGCAGGTAGTCGTAGGCGAAGAGCAGCAGTAGCGCGGGGATCGTGATTTGGATCTCCGCGATCTGATCGAGGATCTCGCCCATCTCTTCGACATTGCGGATATTGCCGTCCAGGATGACGAAGGCCACGAGTGCGATGGGGATCACCTTGGCCAGCTCGTGTGCCGCGCGCGGTGCAATGAAGGCCAGTGTGCGGATCGCAATGATCAGCGCGATGGGGAAGATCACGATCTGGGCAGGGTTGAGGGCGTTTTCGTTGACGATGAGAACAAGGCTGAAAAAACTCCACCACGCGGTGACGAGGATCGGCGTGACCAGAATGTAGGTCACCAGAGCCCGCCGAGTCGGCCGCGGCCCCGCCGGGGTCTGTGTGAGGGCCAGCAGGGGATGATCCATCGACCGGTAGATCCAGTAGGCGATGAGTGCTGCGACACCGATGAGGATCGACCACTGAACGATCTCGGTGAAGCCGACTTCGGTCAGTCCACTGGTATCCACAGCGCCATCGTAGGCACGCCACTCGCGAGGCAGTGCCACACTTGCCGCATGGTGATCCCCGCTGACTCGCGCCCCGACGATGTCGTGTGGCCGCAGGCCGAGTGGCCGCCACCGCACGAACTCGTGGGTGATCACGTCACGCTCACGCAGTTCGTGCCCGCCGACGCATCCGAGCTCTACGCCGCACTCGATCACGATGCGTGCTGGGACCACGTGGCCGGACGTCCTACCAGTCCCGAGGAGTACGCCGCCACGCTCGCCCAGGCGCCGCAGTCCGGCAGATGGCCCTGGGTGGTGCGCAGGGCATCCGAGGTCGTCGGCACCACCTCCTACTTTGAGTTGAGCCTCCCGGACGCCCGCCTCGAAATCGGGAACACGGTGTACTCACCCGCCGTCTGGGCCACCGAGGTCAACCCTGAGTGCAAGCTGCTGCTCATGACCTGGGCCTTCGACCACGGCTTCGGGCGCGTGCAACTCAAGACCGATATCCGCAACCGGCGGTCCCAGGCGGCGATCGCGAAACTCGGGGCGACGTACGAAGGCGTGCTCCGCCGCTATCAGCGACGCCAGGACGGCACCGTCCGCGACACCGTGATGTTTTCGATCACCGCGGAGGAGTGGCCGGGAGTCCGGGAGCGCCTTCGCGCGCGCCTAGCCCGATAGGGGCGTCTCGGCCAGCCCGCCGGGTCTGCAGGTCTAGGCTGCTGCCGTCCCAGCAAAGGAGCCCCCCATGGACTACACCCCCGATCCCGCCGAGGGCCAGCGCGTCTACGACCTCGACCGCGCGCACGTCTTCCACTCGTGGAGCGCCCAGGCGCAGATCAAGCCGCTGCCGATTGCCGCTGCGGAGGGGTGCTACTTCTGGGACTACGACGGCAACCGCTATCTCGACTTCTCCAGCCAACTGGTCAACGTCAACATCGGCCACCAGCACCCCAAGGTCGTCAAGGCGATCCAGGACCAGGCCGCGCGTCTGGCGACGATCGCACCGCAGCACGCCAACGACATGCGCGGCGAGGCGGCCAAGCGCATCGTCGATCGCGCGGGTACGCGTCACCAGAAGGTCTTCTTCACCAACGGCGGTGCCGACGCGGTGGAGAATGCGATCCGCATGGCGCGCCTGCACACGCACAAGCACAAGGTGCTGTCGGCCTACCGCAGCTACCACGGCAACACCGGTGCGGCGATCCAGGCGACGGGCGACCCGCGCCGCTGGCCCAATGAGTACGCCGCTCAGCAGGTGCACTTCTTCGGCCCGTTCCCTTACCGCTCGCCCTTCTGGTCGGACTCACCCGAGCAGGAGAGTGAGCGCGCGCTGCAGCACCTCGAGGAGGTCATCAAGTTCGAGGGCCCCGGCACGATCGGCGCGATCATCCTCGAATCCGTCGTCGGCACCGCCGGCATCCTCGTCCCGCCGCCCGGCTACCTCGAGGGTCTACGTGCACTGTGCGACAAGTACGAGATCGTGTGGATCGCCGACGAGGTCATGAGCGGCTTCGGGCGCACCGGCGAGTGGTTCGCCTGGCAGAACTGGGCCGCTGAGCCCGACCTCATCGTCTTCGCCAAGGGCTCCAACTCCGGCTACGTCCCCGTCGGTGGCGTGGTCATCTCCGACACGATCGCGTCCACCTTCGACGAGCGCGTCTTCCCCGGTGGCCTCACCTACTCCGGTCACCCGCTCGCCGCCGCGTCGATCGTTGGGTCGATCGATGCGATGACGGAGGAGGGCATCGTCGAAAACGCCAAGCGCATCGGCAACGACGTACTCGGCCCTGGCTTGCGCGACCTGCAGGAGCGCCACCCGGTCATCGGCGAGGTCCGCGGCCTCGGCGTCTTCTGGGCGCTCGACCTCGTGAGCGATCGCGCGACCAAGGAGCCGCTCGCGCCCTACGGCGGCACGTCGCCGGCAATGACGGAGTTCACGGTCGAGTGCAAGAAGCGCGGGCTCATGCCCTTCGTCAACTTCAACCGCACTCACGTCGTGCCCCCGTGCACGGTCAGCGATGCGGAGGCCAAGGAAGGCCTGGCGATCCTCGACGAGGTCCTGTCGCTCACCGACAAGCACTACGTCGGCTGACCCACTTCACTCTCGTACGCTCGCCGACGGCGCCTGACCACGAAATTGCCAGTTGCACGGCGCTAGCGGCGCCGCAGGGTCGTGCAACTGGCAATTTCCGTCGCGGACATGCCGCGTGACGGACATGCCGCGTGACGGACATGCCGATTGCGCACCTGCGGACGGAAATCGCGGGGGAACCGGGTACGCAACCGCGCACTCGGCGAAGGACCTAGAGGACGGGCTCGACCTCGAGTCCGTAGACGATGCCGCGCGAGGTGCTCACCTGCACCTGGTAGAAGCCCGGCTCATCGGGTGCGAAGAGGATGACCTCCGCACCTGATGACGTGACCTCGATCTTGCTCACGGGAGCGCCGTCGCGGGTGAGCTCGATGATCGTGCCGGACTTCCATGCCCCGGCCGCCACGCGGAAGCGCAGGCCTGCGGACACGCGCTTGTAGGACACGATCGTGAAGTCCTTGATCGAGATATCCAGCGGCACGGGCTTGAGATTGCCCACCTTGACGACGTAGCCGAGATCCCCGGTGCCGCCCTTCTGCGCGACCACATCACGGAATTCAAAGGCGCCGTCAGCCTTCACCGTGCTCGCGCCGAGCGGAGTGTCACCCACGATGAGCGCAACGGTCGTGCCTTCGGGGACGCCGGTGGCCTTGCCGGAGACATCGAACTTCTCTCCGGTGCTGTACGCCGTGCCGGGAGCCGGCGAGGTGATCTCCGCCTTTGGCTCGATGACCCGGACCTTGGCCTTCTGCGTGCCGTTGGCTGGCTCGAAGCCGGGCACGGGTCGATCGGCCGGGCACGCGTACTGGTTTTCCAGGGGAGCGCAGGCGGAGAGGTCGCCCTTGGCGGTCACTGTGAGAGACCCTCCGTCACGTGTCTGGATCTCCACCGACGCCCGGCCCTTGGGATCGGTGAGGACGGTGAAGGTGTTGGCTCCGGTGACGAAGCGGCCGGGACCCTTGGCGGGGAGCGAGAGGTCGACGGCGGCGTTCTCGATCGGATTCCCGAAGACATCGGTGACGCCGACGAGGGCCTCGAAGCTCTCGCCCGCGTCCACCGTGCTCTCCGTCACCGAAAGGGCGACATTGCGTGCCGCTTCGCGTGCCGTGACGACAGGGATGAGCGTCGTCGTGGAGTTGAGCCCCTCGACGTAGACACTGGCCTCACCCACTGCCGTGGCGAAGAGGTAGACCGAAGCCGTGCAGCGTTCGACGCCGCTCTCGCTGAAGACGGTGACCTCGGCCTCTCCTAGCGGATCCTCGACGAGCGACTCGAGCAGGAGGCCTCCGGTGACGCGAAAGCGGACGGGTGATCCGCTGGTGGAGGTGACGACCTCGAGCCGCATCGCCATCGGCCGCTCGGGTGTGCCGCCCGCGAGACCGTTGTAGGGCACGAGCAGTGGTGCGGTGCGCTGCTCCGCGGGCACGCCATCGATGCTGAAGTCGGAGATGTCGGGCGGAGTGACGGAGTCGCCGGCGGCACATGCCGCTGCCGGCATCGTCTCGGTGGGGCTGGGCGTGGGGCTGGGGGAGGACGCGCCGAAGGGCAGGAGCCCGCATCCGGCAAGGAGTGTCGCGGACACAGCCAGGACCCCCGCGTGCCACACCTGCCTCACCTGATCATCGTACGTTGCTCATGCCGATGCTCCGTCCAGGCGCGACTAGGCTCACGGCTTGTGATCGCCTTGGTCGTCGGTTCCGGTGCTCGCGAGCATGCCCTCGTGCGTGCCCTGAGACGTGACCCGCAGGTAAACGGGGTGCATGTCGCGCCTGGCAATGCCGGAATCTCACAGGACGCGCAGTGCCATCCGGTCGACCCCCTCGACGGAGAGGCGGTCGCGGATCTTGCCGAGTCGCTCAGCGCGGATCTCGTCATCATCGGCCCGGAGGCGCCCCTGGTCGCCGGCGTCGCCGATGCCGTGCGTGCCCGCGGCATCCCGTGCTTCGGGCCGAGCGCCGAGGCGGCTCGCCTCGAGGGCAGCAAAGCCTTCGCCAAGGAGGTCATGGCGGCTGCCGCAGTGCCGACCGCCCGTCCCGCTGTCTGTGCCACGCTGGCCGAAGTCGAAGCCGCCCTCGACGAGCTCGGAGCGCCGTACGTCGTGAAGGACGATGGCCTGGCCGCGGGCAAGGGCGTGGTGGTCACCGACGACCGCGCGGAGGCGCTCGACCACGCGCGCGCCTGCCTCGACGCGGGATCCGCGGTCGTCACCGAGGAGTACCTCGACGGCCCGGAGGTCTCGCTCTTCGCCATCACCGACGGAGTGACAGTCGTGCCACTGCGCCCCGCGCAGGACTTCAAGCGCGTGGGCGATGGAGACGCGGGCCCAAACACCGGCGGCATGGGCGCCTACTCCCCGCTCCCGTGGGCACCTGAAGACCTTGTCGACGAGACGATGCGCACGGTGCTGCAGCCGACGGTCGACGAGATGCGTCGTCGCGGCACTCCCTTTTCAGGCCTGCTCTACGCCGGGCTCGCACTCACGTCGAAGGGCATGCGCGTCGTGGAGTTCAATGCGCGCTTCGGCGATCCCGAGACGCAGGTGGTGCTTGCGCGCCTTGACTCCTCGCTGGCCGATCTCCTGATGGGCGCCGCGACGGGCACGCTCGCGGATGTGGCCGAGCCGACATGGAGTGATGACGCGGCCGTGTGCGTCGTCATCGCTGCGGAGGGCTACCCCGAGTCACCGGTCACCGGCGGCGTGATCACGGGCCTGGCCGAGGCCGATGCCCTCGAGGGTGTCGACGTCCTCCACGCCGGCACCCGGTTTTCGCCAGTTAGCGGGACTTCTGACGGCTCCGAAGTCGCGCTAACTGGCGAAAACGGGGGAGAGGTCGTGGCCAGCGGAGGGCGCGTGCTCTCCGTCGTGGGCCGCGGCGCGACGCTCGCCGAGGCCCGTGAGCGGGCCTACGCCGCCGTCGCCCTCATCGACCTGCCCGGATCCCATCACCGCAGCGATATCGCCGCTCGCGCCGCCGGGCACTAGGACTGCGCGCGTCTGGGAGGATGTGACCGTGATCCCCGACGTGCTCGCACAGCGCTATGCCTCCGCGGCGATGGCGGCGCTCTGGGCACCCGAGCACCGGATCGCCGCGGAGCGACGCCTCTGGCTCGCCGTCCTCGACGCACAAGCCGATCTCGGCATCGACATCCCCGACGGCGTCATCACCGACTACGCCCGCGTGATCGACGACATCGACCTCGCCTCCATCGCTGAGCGCGAGCGGGTCACGCGCCATGACGTCAAAGCGCGCATCGAGGAGTTCAATGCCCTCGCCGGACACGAGCACATCCACAAGGGCCTCACGAGCCGCGATCTCACCGAGAACGTCGAGCAGATGCTCATCCGCGAGTCACTGCTGCTCGTGTGCGACAAGGTCGTCGCCGCACTCGCGCGCCTGAGCGCCCTGGCCGTGCAGTACGCCGACACCCCGATCGCCGGTCGCTCGCACAACGTGGCCGCGCAGACGACCACCCTCGGCAAGCGGTTCGCCACCTGGGCCGATGAGCTGCTCATCTCCTACGACCGTCTCACGGACCTCATCGAGCGCTACCCACTGCGCGGCATCAAGGGGCCGGTCGGCACCGCACAGGACATGCTCGACCTGCTCGACGGCGATGCCACGGCGCTCGCCGCCCTCGAGCGTTCCGTCGCCGACCATCTCGGCTTTGCGCGTGTGCTCGACAGCGTCGGCCAGGTCTATCCGCGCTCGCTGGACTACGACGTCGTCACCACCCTCGTGCAGGTTGCGTCCGCACCCAGCAATGCCGCCACGACGGTCCGCCTCATGGCGGGTGCCGAGCTCGTCACCGAGGGCTTCAAGCCCGGCCAGGTCGGCTCCAGCGCCATGCCGCACAAGATGAACTCCCGATCCAGCGAGCGCATCAACGGCCTCGCGGTGATCCTGCGCGGCTACGCCAGCATGGTGGGCGAGCTCGCGGGCGACCAGTGGAATGAAGGTGACGTCTCCTGCTCTGTCGTACGCCGGGTCGCCCTGCCCGACTCCTTCTTTGCCATCGACGGTCTCTTCGAGACCTTCCTCACCGTCCTCGAAGAGTTCGGCGCTTTCCCCTCGGTGATCGATCGTGAGCTCGAGCGCTATCTCCCCTTCCTGGCCACCACCAAGGTGCTCATGGCCGCGGTACGCGCCGGTGTCGGGCGCGAGACCGCGCACGAGGCGATCAAGGAGCACGCTGTCGCCGTCGCACTGGCGATGCGCGAGGGCTCTCACGACAACGACCTGCTCGAACGCCTCGCGGCAGATAGCCGACTTGGTCTCACGCGGGAGCAGCTTGATGCGCTCATCGCCGAGCCATTGGAATTCACCGGTGCCGCCCGCGACCAGGTCGCGCGCGTCGCCGATCGCGTGCAGGCCATCGCGGAGGCGCACCCCGCGGCAGCGGCGTACTCCCCGGGATCGATCCTGTGACCGACTACGACCTGCCCGAGGGATATCGCCACCTCTACTCGGGCAAGGTCCGCGATCTCTACGAGGGACCCAACGGACAGCTCCTCTTCATCGCTTCCGACCGCATCTCGGCGTACGACTGGGTGCTGCCCACGCCGATCCCCGACAAGGGCCGCATCCTCACCCAGCTCAGCCTGTGGTGGTTCGACCGCATGCAGGGTGTGGTGCCCAATCACCTCGTGTCGACGCAGGTGCCCAAGTCGGTGCGCGGACGCGCGATGCTGTGCGAGCCGCTCGAGATGATGCCGGTGGAGTGCGTCGTGCGCGGCTACCTTGCGGGCTCCGGGCTTACTGAATACAACGCCACGCGCGCGATCTGCGGCAACGGCCTGCCGCCCGGCCTCAAGGACGGCTCGAAGCTGCCGAAGCCGATCTTCACGCCCGCGACCAAGGCACCCATGGGTGAGCACGATGTCAACA
>Ga0315906_10002651_pt1 | contig 24619 bp, 31 predicted proteins | sample LakEriMetagenome_4_FD_203526 | JGI IMG/M metagenome (GOLD analysis project Ga0315906, IMG submission 203526) | Freshwater fungal communities from buoy surface, Lake Erie, Ohio, United States - Buoy 2 MA122 | ecosystem: Environmental > Aquatic > Freshwater > Lake > Lake biofilm | place: USA...
TGTTGCAGTTTGGCAATGGGGCGCTTCAGTTCCAGACCCTGTCCGGTTTGACCGCTGGTAGCACTTATTCTTTTGCGCCTCAATTAAGCCTCGACTCCTCCGGCAATCTGGGTATTGGGACGAGTTCGCCGGTTTACCAGACTCAAATTTATGGCTCTGGGCAAACAACCGCTGCTCTGACTGATGCGGGAAACAAAGGCGGTTCGCTTTTGCTCAATACGCCTACGGTTTCTGCTGGAGACGGCGGCGCACTTTTGCTTGGCGCGGGTGGTTCTGGTGCAAAGCCGTTTGCTGCTGTCAAGGGCCTATTGTCTGACGGTGGGGGCAACACTACTGGCGCTATTGCATTTTCCACAAGAAACGCAATTGGCGATACTGCGCTCACAGAACGTATGCGCCTCAACTCCTCCGGCAACCTCGGCTTGGGGGTTACTCCTAGTGCTTGGGGCGTGGGATACAAAGCCTTCCAAAACGGCGTTTTCTGCTTGGCCTCAGACGGAACAAACAACGACCTGACGGCCAACCGCTTTATCAACTCTGGTGGAACTTCGACATACATTGCCAACGGTTTTGCCTCCATGCTTCGGCAAGACGGTGGCACGTTTAAGTTCTTCACAGCCCCCTCCGGCACAGCAGGTAACGCTATCTCGTTTACTCAGGCGATGACGCTGGATGCTAGTGGTAACTTGCTGGTGGGGACTACTACAAGCACAGCAAGACTTACAACAGCCTCGGCGGGTGCAGAAGGAGCTGTGGAGGTTTCCTTCCTCAGTGGTGGCTGTCAATTCTTCGTAAACAGCGTAGGCGGTGGAAACGCTGCTGCCACAGTGCAAAGAATTGGCAGAAACAGCGGCACTACCCGATCAATAAATGCAGGCGGAACAATTAACGCCTCTGGCGCTGACTACGCTGAGTACATGACCAAAGCTGGCGACTTTACTGTTGCCAAAGGTGATGTGGTTGGCATTGATGCACAAGGTAAGTTAACCAATGTATTTTCCAACGCTGTTTCATTTTGCGTAAAATCAACCGACCCCTCATATGTTGGCGGCGATACTTGGGGAACTGACTTTGAAAATGACCCGGACGGGTTGGAAGCAGCCCGTCAAACAGTAGATCGCATCGCCTTTGCTGGTCAGGTTCCTGTCAATGTAATTGGTGCTACTGCTGGTCAGTACATCATTCCTGTAAATGACAACGGCGCAATCAAAGGGGACGCTGTAAGTAGTCCTACATTTGAGCAGTACCAACAAGCTGTGGGCAAAGTCATCGCCATTGAAACTGATGGCCGAGCACGCATCATTGTCAAAGTAGCTTAACCCCCGAAAGGAAATATCATGACCACAACTTGGAAAATCACACAATGCGACCGACTCACCTCGGACGACTTCATCACAACCGCGCACTGGACCTGCACAGCCGTGGACGGTGAACACAGCGCTTCTATCTACTCCACCTGCTCATGGGCTGCTGGTACGCCAACAATCCCCTATGCAGACGTTACAGAGGCAGAAGTGCTTCAGTGGTGCTGGACATCTGGCGTGGACAAGGACGCTACTGAAGCTGCTTTGGCTCAGAACATTGCCTTGCAGAAAAACCCCGTGACCGCTACCGGCACACCTTGGTCAGCATAAGCGTCTATGTAGGTAGTAGTACAAATGGAACACATAGATCCTGTCGAATATGGCAAGCTAATCAGCACTGTTGACACCCTCAGTAAGAAGGTGGACAGTATGGACGCTGACATAAAGAAGCTGCTGGCATTGGCTAATCAAAGCAAAGGTGGGTTCTGGATGGGTATGACCATTGCCTCGTTATTCGGCGGCATCCTCACCTTTGTTGGTGAGCGTGTGTTTCGATAATGCTTGTAGAACTCGCTGCTGCTAACGCAGCGTTCGCTGTCATCAAAGAAACCATATCGAACACTGGTGAGTTGATGAATGCTGGTAAGGCTTTGTCACAACTCTTTGATAGCGAAGCTACATTGCGTAAACGGTTGCTCGACAAGAGTGGTGACACCATCAACACCGATGCTGAAGAGTTCTTTGCTCTTGAGCAGATAAGGGTACAGAAGGAAGAGCTTGAACAGGCTATGACCTATTATGGTAGACCCGGTCTCATCAATGACTGGCGCACATTTCAGGCCAAGGCAGCGAAGCAACGCAAGGAAGCACAAGAAGAAGAGATACGCAGGAAGATGCGTAGACGAGTCAAGATTATTGAAGGTATGTGGTGGGGAGTTTTAGCAATTGTCTTAGCTTTCTCCATCTATTTCACCATCACTATCATCACTCTATTCAGGGACAGAGCATGACAAAGACGTTTCAGAAAGATTCGCAGTACAATCAGTTTGACATCAACGACGATGGTGTTGTCACTGACGAAGAACTCAATAGATCTGAACGAATGATGCAGATTGAAAACATGGACAAACTTGCTGATCAACAGCGAGTGATGGCGTGGTTTGCTTTGTTTCTTCCTTTCATCACTGTGGTATTGATGCTGCTTCCGTTTGTAGAGCTTGCAAAGGTTGATGCTGTTATGGGATTGGCTACTACATTTTGTGCTGCTATGGGTACAATTGTTGTTGCATTCATGGCTGCTACTGCCTATATTCGCGGGAAGATGTCAGAATGAATTTATACATCACAGGTGGTGTAGCTGCTACAGCTTTTGCTGTTGGCTTTCTTGTCAATGGTTGGCGACTCAACGCTGAGATTGATAACATTCATGCTGCTCATACTGCTGCTGTTGCACAAGCCACTGTTGATGCTATGGAACAAACAATAACCTTGCAGGAGAAGAAAGACAATGCTATTAAACAGGCTCAACAAACCGCTGCTGCCAATGCTGCTGCTGCCACTCGTGCTCGTTCTGAGCTTGACTGGGTGCGCGACTACCACAGTCGCACCACCGTTGAAGTCAGTAGTGCTACCTGCCCCTCCGTTAGAGAGCACACCACAACCCTCGCAGCCGTATTCGGAGAGTGCAGCGCTGCTCTTACAGGTATGGCGAAAAAAGCTGACGGACACGCCCTTGATGCCAAAGCCTTAATTGATGCTTGGCCCAAGCTTGAAAGCACCAAATGAATCTCACAATAAACTTCACTCTTAATGAACTGACACAGAGCGAAACTGCTCTACGCAAAGGACTCGACAATGCTCCTACACAAGACGTTATCTCTGCTTTGCAAACATTGGCAGTTAATGTGTTGCAGCCTGTACGTGACCATTACGGTAGGGGTGTCAAAGTTAACAGCGGCTATCGAAGCCCGGAAGTGAATGCTTCAGTTGGTGGTAGCAAGACCAGTGATCATTGCAAAGGGTTTGCTGCTGACATCGAAATACCCGGTGTGCCTAACAAAGAACTTGCTTTGTACATTCGTGACAATTTAGAGTATACTCAGCTTATTCTTGAAGCATACACTGAGGGTGTACCTGATAGTGGTTGGGTACATGTGTCGTATGATCCCACCAATCTAAAGAAACAAGTGATGACTGCTAAGTTTGTAAACGGTAAGGCTGTCTACTCTAACGGCATCGCGTAATAGGAAACAATATGGATAAAAGCTTTACATCAAAACAGAAGGAAATCGTTGCACGTAAGATGGGGTATGACGGTCCTATGCAGGGCTTCGACGACTTCCTAGCTTCATCACCTTCTGACGCTCAGAAGTACAGCGCCATCACATCTAAGTTTGTAGAGCGTATGGCTAAAGGGGGCATGGTAAAGAAGTATCAAGAGGGCGGTGTTGTTACCGCATCACCTACTGATGCAACCACAGGTGCCCCAATTATACCGGGCGCTACAAGCTATACAGCAGCACAAACAGCAACACCTACTCCTATTGTTACACCCACCACAGGTGTTACAACAACCGCAACACCTGCACAAGTTGCACAGGCCACCGACATAGCTGCACCAGATGTCATAAAAGCACCTACTATTGTTGCGGCTGGTGCCGCTGATGAGATTAAAACAGCGCTTGAAGGAGGTGTAACTAAAAATCCCTTACCTCAAACATCTGATGTAATGACGGCGTTAAGAATGTCTCAGGGTAAAGAACAAGCGACACCAGATGCTTTGAAGAAGTATGATTGGAATCGTGATGGGAAAATTGATTTTTCAGACATGTCTAATGTATTGAAGATGCAGTTGGGTAAACCCACTACTATTCCTATGCCAGATGATATGGATTGGGGTAAGGAAGTCAAAACGGAAGGTGTGAGTGCTGCACAAGGTGCTGTCTCCGAAGGTTCCCTTGCTCAAGCAGCACAAGGTGAAGTGTCTGCTGAGTCTTTGGCTGAACAACAACAATTTAATGATGAGTATAAACGTTTAGTTGCTGCTGAACAGCGCACAACAGAAGAAGGGGAAATGGTTACTGCCGTAACAGATGTCCCTACTATTACATCACAGGCAGCACAAGCCGCAGCACCTACAGCAGTACAAGCTGCACAAGGGCAGGTTCAGGCTGATCAACTTGTAAAGGCTGCACAAATTGCAGAGAGCGACATGGCACAGGCTACAGCAATCACTGCTGATGGTCTTGCTCCTGATGCTAAGATGGTGGCAGCAAAGCTGGATAAATTTACAGTGGATGATGGCACATTGGCACAGGCTGCACAGGGTAACGTTGATGCCTTGTCTACGGTGCAAGGTCAGTTGTCTCAGTTGATGCAAAGCTTTAACGATGGCTCCACCCCTGCATGGGCTGCTGGTGCCATCCGTGGTGCTAACGCTGCTATGGCTGCACGAGGCTTGGGTGGTAGCTCTATGGCTGCTACAGCGATCTTCCAAGCTGCTATGGAGAGTGCGCTACCTATTGCTGCACAGGATGCTCAAGTGTTCCAGCAAATGGGTATGCAGAACTTGAACAACCGTCAGCAGGTTGCATTAGCTAATGCTGCAGCACAGCAAGGCTTGTCTTTGCAAAACCTGTCTAACGAACAGCAAGCTCGCCTTACTAACGCCACTAATTCGTTTGCTTTGCAAAGTCAAAACCTTAGCAACATGCAACAGACTATGTTGGCTAACACACAGATTCGTGCTACGTTGCAGGGACAAAACTTATCCAATCAACAGCAAGCTGCTGTGCTTAATGCTGCTCGTTACGCTGAACAAGCCAACATCAATCTCAACAACTTGCAACAGGCTGCTTTGCATAACAGTTCTATGCAGGTGCAGGTGGATATTAGCAACGCTTCAAACCGTCAGCAAACAGCTTTGGCTAATGCTCAGATTGAAGCTGCCATGCAGGGTAAGGTGCTTGATAATAAACAACAAGCTGCTGTGTTGAATGCTGCACGGATTTCTGAAAACCTCAACACTACATTCAATGCTGCACAACAAGCTGCTCTTAGTAATTCACAGTTGATGAAGGACATTGGTATTGCTAATTTGAGTGCGGCACAGCAAACAACAATTGCCAATGCTGCTACGATTGCTTCGATGGATATGGCAAATTTAAATGCCCGTCAACAAACTGCTGTACAGAATGCTCAAGCTTTCTTGGCAACAGACTTGAAGAACTTGGACAATCAGCAGCAGATGGCTATTTTCAAAGCCAAAGCTATCACTGATACATTGTTAAGTGATACCGCTGCTGAGAATGCTGCTAAGATTACTAATGCAAGCAATGAATTAGAAGCTGCTAAAATATCTGAAACACTCAGGTTGACAGCTAACCAGTTTAATGCTTCTGAGAAGAACAAAATTAGTTTAGCTAATATGGATGCTGCCAACGAGTTGGTGAAATTCAATGCTCAAGAAGCCAATGATCGTGCTGAGTTTAACTCGCGCATGTCTGCTGAGATTAATGTAGCGAATGCTAAAATCTTGGCTGATGTTTCTACAGCTAACACTGCTGCTGTCAACGCAGCCAATGCTGTCAATGCTAAGAATGCTACAGACTTGTCTGCCTCTGCATATGCTCAACAGAGTCAGACTTACAGAGACTTGTTATCGTATTCTTGGAAGACTGGTGAAAGCACTAAAGATCGTTTTACCAATTTAGCCATTGCTTCTGTTCAGAAAGATGTTGCTAACATTAAAGCTGATAGTGAAAGTAGTAGCGCTCTCGGTAGATTTGCCACTGAAATAGCTAAGAACACTACACTGTCAGACATTGAAAAAGGTTATAATTTCATTAAGGGTCTTTTTTGATTTAAACGGAACATATTAAAATGGAACACATTAAAGTTTACATGAGAAAAATTGAGAGCATGATTGCCGATAAAGATGAGAAGACTAATAAGTCTTCTAAAAATAAAGGACTACTTGCTCCATCAAAACCATTAAGTTCTGAAGAGAAATCAACGAATGAATTGGATGTTATTGCTAATATTGTTCACACTATTCGACAAGAACGGAAGGATATGTTAAATGGCTAATATGAGTCCTGTTGATTTTATCAAACCTGTACCATCCGGTATTTCGTGGACAGACAACCCACGATCAACACCTTGGAATACACCACCTAAGCTTGTTAAAGTACAAGATGTTGCTCGACGATACATTGCTTCATTATCACAGCCTAACACAATCAATAGTGCATTGGATGTACTTGAGACAGGCATTCCTGTTGCCGCACTTGCTAATGCAATGATGCTCACTGGTGTTGCAAGTAATGTACATACCATTGATACTGGCATCTTAGTCATTCCTGTCATCATTGAAATGTTGGTGACGTTGGCTGAGATACATGGTGTTGATTACATTGTGTTTGAGAAAGATCCTGATGAGGATAATATACCTTCTCGTGTGATTAAGAACGCTATGAAGAAAGCGCAAGAAACACCTGCTGAAGTTGAAGAAGAAGAACCTGTTGTTAATTTGTCAGGGTTGATGGCTCGTAAAAGCAAAACGGAGAATACATAATGGGATTTAAATTTAGCTCATTTATTGCAGGCGCTGCAGAAAACCTCACAGAAACTTTGAAGGAAGACGAGAAGCAAGCCGCTGCCGCTGCTTCTTTTGGTGTCAAAGCTCTCAAAGAAAACTACGACAAGGTGCAAGCTGACAACCGTAAGCTTGAAGATAAGTTAGTGAAGAACAGGTCGATTCTAAAGACCTTCGATAGTACAGCTACAGATGCTGAACTATTTGCTGCTGCTAGTAATGATACTTACATGGAAATGGCGATTGAAGCAGCCAAGGCAAACCCTTCATCATTTAAAGTTGGTGATGTTGTGAAGATCAGAGAAGCAAATCCATCTAATAAATCTTTTGAAGAAATGATGAAGGTATACACCACCATTCCTGCAGTGTCTAAAGCTGCTCGACTGGTTGAGGGTGATGTTGCTCCACAGAAACCAGAAGGTCTTTTCGGTATTGGTACATTGCGCAATCGTGCTGCTGCTAGTGCAGGCTCCAAAGCAGAAGAGCAAACAGCAAAGGCTATGGGTGTTTCTATTGAGCAGCTTCGTGCTGCCAGTGGATATAAAAGACCTGAGTTTGATACTGGTGCTGAGTTTGATATGGCTAAGTTTCAGAAGGCTAAAGAGTTCAAAGAACTTAAAGACAAAGCACAAGTTGATTTACTTACTGCTCAAGAGACTGGTGACCCTAAAGCCATTAATGCTGCCAGTGAAAGGGTTGCTCGTATCAATACCAACGAATCAATTGGTAAAGTTGAAAAGAAAACAGACGCACAGATTCAGTCTGACTTGGTTACAGAGATTCAGCAGAAGCAGGCTACTGGTGACAAACAAGGTGCTGCAACTGCAACGGCTTTGTTGCGTCAGCGTCAAGCTTTAATGAAGGCACAGGGTGACGGTAAAACAGATGCTGATAAGATTACACAGTCCAACTTAATTCAGGTTGCAACTCGTACAAGGGCTACAACAATTGAACAAAAACTACCACCGGGTCAACTCATCACTACAACTGACGCACAGGGTAATGTGACAATGTCATTGCGTGATTTGGACCAAGGTGATTTGTTCCGACAAGGTGATGCTATTGCAGCTAACGCTATCATTAAAGAGATGGCGAAACCTGACGGTACACCTCGCTCTGAGATGCACAAGAATGCTATGATGTCTGTTGGTATTAGGTTCGATGACGCTGGTAAAGCTATTAAACCTATTGTGCCTGAGTTGCCAACAAAGGGTGGTAAAACTACACCCAGCAATATCCCTGCAGTAGCACCACCAACTAGGGGTGGTCCTACTCCTGCTGCACCAGCACCAGCCGCTGCTAAACCAACATCACCACCTGCGATACCTCAGTTAACAGAAACAGACAAGCAGGCTCTAGTTTGGGCTAACAATCCAGCCAATGCTGGTAAGAAAGCCGATGCTATCAAAGCAGCAATTGAACAAAAATTGAAGGTGAATAACTGATATGGCATTTGATCCAGACAAATACTTAGCGGAACAATCACCAAGACCATCGCGTGGCTTTGACCCCGATACGTATTTGGCTAATGTGGGAACACCTAAACCAAGCAGTTTTGATCCTGATGCTTATTTAGCTAGTACCGCTTCGGTTAAAACAACATCACAACCACCATCTACAGGTGTATCGCCAACGGCTGCTAAGCCTCAAGAGTTTAACGTGCTTGAAGCTTCTCGGGAATCGCTTGCCCGTCAGCAATCAAAGCGTGAAACAGAAACCGCTGCAAAGGTAGAGGCTATTCCGTTTGAACAACTGTATAAAAACCCTGAGAACTTGAAGAAGATTCAAGACTATGCTTCCTCTCGCTTTGGTAAGACTGGACAAAAACAACAGGGTGAAACAGATGCCCAATTTGTAGATCGTTTCGCTCGTCATATGCGATTCATCAACACCAACGAAATCAACTACTTCACTGAGCAAGACTGGATCAACAATTCCAAACCTCAAGACGTATTGAAGGCTGGTGAAGCTTATGCTTTGTTTGATAAAACTGCTGGCTTCTTGAGTAAAGGTGGTCAGAATCCATTGAAGGCTTTATCGGACTACATCTCTGGTGTTGTTAGCGCTCCTTCAACTGCGGCTAGTCTTGGTGTTGGTAAAGTTGTCACTGGACCTTTACTCAAGAAAGCAACACAAGAAGGTTTGAAAAAGGCTGTGTTGTCTAAGACAGGTGCTGTTGGTATTGGTGCGCCATTAGCTACAGAAACATCCACCAATGTCTTATCCAATGTGTATGGACAGAAACGTGAACTGGCTGTAGCAGATGCTGCTGCTAAAGAGATGAGGACTTTGTTGCCTCAGTTGTCTGAAGAGCAACAACAACAAGTGCTGCCACAGATTGAGCAAATTGAAAAGCAAGTTGCTGAAGGTATCAACATTGGTGAAGCAGCACTAACTGGCGCAATCACTGCACCAATAAGTTTAGCTGTTGAAGTTGGACCATTGGCACTTGCTGCTAAAGGATCTACTAAGTTTATCAAAGGCAATGACTTCACTCTTAATGAGATTCTTGATGCTCGTAAAAAACAACTCAACATTGCTAAGACACCCGATGCTTTGACTGGTAACAAGGACGCAGATAATGTAGCTGTCACAACCACCAATATCTATGACGGTGGTGACTTGCTTGATGCACAGGGCGCTCCCACTGCCATTGCTCAGATGCAAGTAAAAAACTCTCTGGATAAACAAGCTGACTTGATTGCTGCTTCCATTTGGAAACAGATACCTGACATGTCACCTAAACCGGGTGAGCAAACTTTTGAAGCTGTGCAACGTACTCTCAATAGTTTTGATAGCTTACCTGACAATGTTATCAAACAATCATTGGAAGACGCAGGTACAGATATTCCTAACTTCCTGACTCGTCTTGAAGCTGGTGGTCTTGACACTGATGCACTTGAAAAGTTCTCTGCGATGTATGGTGTTTCAACCAGTGATGCTGCTCGTACTCTTCAGAGTAAATCTGTTATCAGTCGTATGTTGAACACAATGCGTAACATCGACAAAGAATCTGCTAAAGCTGTTGATGCTTTGTTGGGTAAGCCAGATGCAACAACCGGGTACTTGTCAGCATTTAAGGGCTTTGTTGATCGCGTTGACCGTAACATGATTACGGGTATGACAACCAACATGGCTACGGTGATGCGTAACGCTTTTGGTGTTGGTGTCAACTCCACATACGGCGCTGCTGAAGAAGGTCTTGAATCTTTGTTGTTCAACACAGGTCGTAAGCTTGCTGGTCAGATGCGTGGTAGTCCTGTCAAGGGTGACATTGGTCGTGGTATCTATGGTGCTATTGACGATACAGTGGATACATGGTTCTATCTTGGTCAGCAAGGATTGTCTAAAGACATTACCGAAGAAGCTCTGAAGAATAACCCAATGTTGATGAGCAAGATGTTGGCTACTGCTGAAGAGATGAAGCAGACTGATTTGATTGCTCCAATACGTATATTGAACACACCTGCTGTGTTGATGGACAACTACATCCGCAGGGCTGTGTTTGCTTCGTCTATCGACTACCACATGAGACAGACTGGCCTTAACTTGTTCGATGTAATGGCGCAAGGTAAAAACATTCCGATTGATATATTGCGTAAAGGTGTTGATGACGCTCTTGAATTTACATTTAGTAAGACACCAACAGAAGGACTCGGACTAGCATTTGTTAAAGGTGTTGAAGCCGCCCGTCCTCTGAGTACAACAGTATTTCCTTTCGCACGATTCCTTGCTAACGCTACGAAGTGGACATGGAAACATTACAACCCCGGCATCACCACTGGTATGGGTGCAGCAGACATGATGAGAGGTGTCAAAATGCTTCGCAATGGTGACGAGGCAGGACAGGCTTTATTGATGCAGGGTTCAAATCGCATTGCACAGCAAGCCACAGGTCTTGTAACACTCATTGCTGCTTATAAATATCGTGAAGAAAACCAAGACACTCCTTGGAACGTCATGAAGAGCGATGACGGTACAACCGTTGATGCTAAGTATTTGTTCCCGTTTAACGTACCTCTTGCTATTGGAGATTTCCTTTACAAAACAATTAACGGGAATCCTGAAGACTTCAAGACTAAAGACTTGGTCGAAGCGCTTACTGGTTTCAAAGATGTAGGTACACAAGGCCAGATGATTGATGTTGCTCGTGAAGCTGCATCGTCTATTGCTGCCAAATTCACAGGTGACGAGTCTGATGAAGCTGCTCTAAATAAGATGAACAAGTCTAGTGCTGAGTTCGTTGGTGCATGGCTTGGTCGTGCGACTGTCCCACTGAATCAGTTTAGTGATTTGATTAGTGCATTTGATAACAACGAATCAATGCAGCGTGACATCTTCGTCACTCAGCCCGGTGAAAAGCTTAGTGGTACTGATATTATTGGTCGTTCTATTCAAAAAGGTATTCCTATTCTGAAACAAGCATTGCCAGAGTATCAACCAGCAACACGTGAGAAAGCTGCACCACGTGACACAGGTCCGTTCAAACAGATGACAGGTTTGGCTTTGATTCCACCAAAGAACGAAATCGAAACTGAGATTGAACGGCTCAACATTCCTTATCAAACTGTATTCAAAACTACTGGTGATAAAACTGTTGACTCACAATCTCGTAAGTTCATGGCAGAAAACATTGAGGCCGTGTTGTTGCCCTATCTTCGTAGCGACGAATACAAGAACGCCACAACAGAAGGGCAGTTCGGTGAATTGAAGAATCGACTTTCAGAACTTCAAACAAAAGCTAAGAACATTGCAACACAGCAGTCTATTAAAGACTACTACAGCCGTGAACAAGTTCCTCCGATTGAACAGAAGAAGTTTGAAGCTTTGCCTCCAAAGGTTCGTGCTGCTACGATTAAACTTTACGATCAACAACTTGGTAGAAGCTTAAATGAAGACACAGACTTCCGTAAGTTTGGTATTGCTTTGCAGTTGGCTAAGACTGTACAGAAAGCACCATTGGTTGTACAGGAAGACAAACCCGGTTTTGCTGTTGGTGGTAGTGTCGGTAAGCAAGCATTAAAGAAGGCTGGTCAGTCTACGTTGCTTGATCAGACAATGACGTTGTTGCAGCAGGTGAAGAAAGATGCTGGTGTTGCTGACGTACCCGTCGAGCAAGTAGCACCATCTGCCGCAATTGACCAGACAGCAAACATGTTGATGGGTAAGAAGCCTGTGCTGCCTAAAGCTGCATCAAAGTCTAAGCCTGTGCTTCCTGAAGAAGCAGCAAAGCCACCAGAAGCGCCTGTGTTGAGTCAAACAGAAGAAGCCTTACCTACCCTACCTACACAGACGATAGAGGCTCCTACGCCCTCTAAAGCCTTTGCTGATGAAGACTATGTCAAGGGTGAAGAAATGATGAAGGAACAGTTTGATGAAGACTATTTAACAAACTGGAAGATTGCTAATCCAAACGACTACGCAAACACTTTGCATTCCTACACAGGACAAGCTAAGGGTATTAAGTACAAAGATATGCCACCACCTCCTTTTGCTGATAAGGTTGACGACACAATTAAGTATGACATGAAAGGTAAGGAACTTACAGACGGGGTTGTAGACAGTGTCGATGAGGTGGATGATCAACTCATAAAGTTTGAACGAGTAAAAGGTGTGGAAGAAGGCGATCTGAACAATAAGTTCAAGACACCAAAGGCGTTCAATAAACTCACATACGATGACCAAACAAGTGTTACAGAACAACGAAACAACATCTTGATGTCTATCAAGCAAGACCGTAAAGAGCAATTCAAACAGTTCCGAAAAAGTAAAGATTTCGATATGTTTGATGACGAAGCGTTGGCTGTACTACAGGGTGATTTCCGTGTGAAGAATGGTAGAGAACTTAATCTCAGAACAGATAGAGAAGCTGTGTTGGATTTGGCTACCGAGTATCAGAAACAACTGGACGATCTACGAGTCAAGTATAAGGACACACCACCTGTCAAGTTGTACCACGGTGGTATGGATGTTAGTAGCATAAAGAGTGACGGGTTCTTTGACCCTCAATCTACAACCAAGAATTTCCATCAAGAAATGCTTGCTGGTGCTCCATCGTTTACACGAGATTTGAACTTTAACTTTGGTAGTGAAATGTATGGTGGTACGACTCCTTCTAATTTTGTTTACACTGAGGTTCCTTACGCAGATTACGTATTCACAAAAGTAAAAATGACCCCTGCAAACTATGACTCTAAAGATCTGAACACTATTGCTCAGTCTATTAATGGTTCATCATATGTTGCCCGTCCGGTGTCGCTGCCTCGTGCTTCTTACTACGAAAAAGAAGACATGATTCCTGAAGCTAACAAGCTCATTGTTAAGGATGCATCAAGTAACATTGAAAAGCTGGTGTCTGCCAAACCAACAGGATTTGCTGGTCGTCCAAACCCTAAAGCGGTAGTAACACCCGATGCGCTGAAGGAAGCCGCTAAACAAACAAAGAACGTCATAGATGACGCTGTAAAATCTTCTAGCGGTAAAGAAGCGTACTTTGCATATAACAGCATTAGAGATTTGATGCAGAAGTATGCAAGTATGGGTGCTAATGTACAAACAAAGGGTGGTATTGGTCAGCAATATGCAGCCAAGATGAACACATTCTCTGACAGGTATCCTGATATTAAAAAGATAGCTAAAATTCTTGAGTCCTCTGGTGCCAAACAACGTGCTGAAACTCTGAAAAGCTTTGCTGATTTGTTGCAAAAATACAACGACATTGGTGGTAGTGCAGTAGAGGAGGCTGCTCGTGTCAAAGACTTAAATGCTGTGTTTAATTTTGTACCAAAGCTGGCAAAGGGTGGGCTTGCAATTCGTCGGTAGTTGTTTGTAAGTACCGACAAAAAGAAAGGGGTAGCCGTTATAGCTACCCCTTTTGTTATGGCGAACCGAGTAGGAGTCGAACCTACAACCTACGGATTTGGAATCCGTTGCTCTGCCAGTTGAGCTACCGGAACGTGGAAGCGGGGGAAGTAATCGAAACTTCTGCGTAGAGCTTATGAGACTTACGGATGCCCTGAATCCCCGCTGACAATGTTATATCACGATTTCGTAATACGCGACAGGTTGTCGAAGTAGGCAGCGTCAAATCCACGTTGCCATTCTTTACCAGCCACTGACTCAGGATCGTATTGATTGTTCAACCATCCACGACTAAAGGCGTAGTGGCCTTGACCAAATTGAATCTTCAATGGTGGTGGTCGTTCAGCACGTTGTTGCATGAGTGTCTCCATAAAGTTCGTTACTGAGTAAATACCCTTCTAGCTCCCACATCTTATTGATGGCATCTTCGTAAGCATACTTTTCACCAAGGGCTTGATTGAACTTGGCAGGGTCTACACAAGCACTCTTACCAATGATGAGAAAGCCACAATGTAGATGCATAAAGCACAATGTTGTGGTGGTGTCAGGCACCCTGTAATACTCCACCTTCTTTGTCTTTTCAGCCATGTCTGTGGTGGTGACAGACGTGCGCTTTACAGGTTCATTTGGCTGATTCATCTTCATAAGCCTCATCAACTTTCTTGACAATGTACTGGTGAGCAAGAATGGCTGCTACATGAGCGTTGCTTTCTTTGCTTGGTTGTTCAGGTTCAAATAAAATTTGAACAGACAAACTACCATCGTTGTCGTCGGTGAAGATGATGGTGGCTTTATTCGTTGACATATGTATGTCCTTTCAGTTGGTTGTGCCGACATTGGCGAAGAGATGTTACCACATGTCAGGCCACCAACGGTTACCTTTTGATGTGTTGTCGCTTGCAGGCAACAGTTGTAGATTAGCTTCACAATGAAGACCACATACTGTATCACTCCGTAATGGAACAATATGGTCTACGTGTAGGTTGAGTCCTGTTCGGTTGAAAATAGTCGCAAGTTTATACATACCTCTGACCGCTTCTTTATCAACCCACGATGGTGTTGCTTTAAACTTTATCGCTTTTCGTTTTGCATTTTTAGCGTTGCTAATGTGTGGGTTGGCTTTTAGATAAGCGCTGTTTCGTTTAATGATAACGTCCTTGTTCGCATTGTAATATGCATTCTTTTGTTCGCACATAGTATCTTTGTTAGCTTGGTAATAATCGCTGTTTGTTTTTTTGCAGCATACCTTACACTCAGAGTTAACACCATGTTTACAACTTTTATGTTTATAAAATTCAGCAACACCCTTCTCAACCCCGCATTTCGTACACACCTTTGTCAACATAACTTTTCCTATAAACAAAAAAGCCTGAAGAAACCACCGCCGACATGACTGGAACTCATGCCGTTGTACATCACTGTACATTGATGGCCTCTTCAGGCTTCACTGTAGCGTCAGATGGTTCCAGCAACCAACGCTATGGTGGAGTTATATCATAGCTTGTAGCATATGAATAGGTAGATTGTAACAGCTACTCCGAACAACATACCCGTTGTCTGGATCGACTGTTCCTTTCGCCATGAAAATGGCTTCCTCGTAGTACCGTTCTTTAGAACATACACCAAGGAACCATCCAACACTGTAGTCGTTCTTTATCCTTGTGAACGCATAGTAGTCACACTCTTGTGTGGTGTTTAGCTTAGCAACAGAACACATGTAGGAATCTAAAGGTTTGACAGATGTCAGTTTTGTTTTGACATCTATGGTTGTACCGTCCTTCAGCACCAAATCATAGTCGTATGTGTTAGCTAGTTCACCACCCATCACCTGTTGAGCGATAGCTTCACCTAGAAAACCAGCTAGATTTCCCTGACCTCTAGTGATGCTGTTGTTCAATCTGCCCATCTCTGCGGCCTTATCACGTGCCTCAACAAGCATGTCGCCTGTAACAACAACCTCAATCACTTCTTACCACCAATCAAATTCATATCACCGATATATATCTTGATGAATGGCAACAGGATGATGATGCCGACAAAGGCAAACAAGCCGTTCTCAATTTCATCAGTGTCAGCGATGTGGCAGATGTCTTGGTTGAATTCAATGTCGAGGCCAATGCCTTGTCGCAGTTCGATGATTAACATACTATCCTTTTAAATTACAGACTAGCGCCGATCTCTACAAACTCAAACGAGAGTTGATAAAGATGTGCATAGCTTGGTTGTTTGGTGAGCCAGTTCAGAAACTTGTCTTGTGCTTCAGAGATGGTCATTGCTTCGACGTGCATTACACCCTTAAACATATTGTTTTGGCTATTATAGCTTACAGTGAAGTGTCTCATGCTGCTTTACCCCACACATCGTCCCATGTACCAGTCTGAGCACCCTTGCTGTAGTCTGTAACCTTCTGTTCAAAGAACGAGGTGTGTGAAACCCCTAACATTCCATCAACCCAAGGTAAAGGATTCTTCTTGATCTTATACACACCCTTCATACCCATTGAAATCAATCGACGATCAGCAATGTATCGAATGTATTCCTTCACTTCTTCTTTCGTGAGGTTTTCAATTTCAACCATACCGAAAGCAAGATCAATGAACTTGTCTTCAAGAGCCACCATCTCTTTAGCAATCTCTTTAATGCGGTCAGACGACGAATCATTTGGATGTTCCTTTACATATTCACGATAGACCTTGATCATTCCGTCAGCATGCATCGACTCGTCGGTCTGACTCCAAGCGATGATTTGTCCCAACCCTTTAAGTTTACCGTGACGCATGAAGTTGAGCAGCATAACAAAGCTAGAGAACAACTGCATACCTTCACCGAAGGCAGAGATGACAGCAATCTTTTCAGACACAGGCATGTCATCTAAGTCTTGAAAGTATTTGTGTTTCTCCACCATCTCACCATACTGCATGAACTCATTGTAGGTTGATTCAGGCAGGCCCAGTGTTTCAATCAAGTGGGAGTATGCGGCCACATGCAGCGCTTCTCGTGCAGCAAAACCACTCAACATCATTCTTACTTCAGAGTTTTTAAACAATGGAATGTAATGATCGTGATAGGCAGATCCAATATCCAAGTCGCCTTGAGTAAAGAAACGCAAGATCTTTGTCAGAAACTGACGCTCGTTCTCGCTCAACTTAGTCTTGTAGTCTTTGACATCTTCTGTTAATGGAACTTCGCTATGCAGCCAGTGACTTTGTTCGTGCTGCAACCAAGCGTCATACGCCCACGGAAAGGAAAATGGACGGAAAACTACGCTCTCTTTTGTCAGGTCAAGTTTGTTTTTCATGTGTTACTCGCAAGCTAAGCAGACATCACCATCTGCAATTTGTTTCAAATCAATCTCGTCTTCAATGCGCTGACGCTTAATCTGCGCTCCTACTTTATCAGCCTTGCGCACCTTATCACTACGCAGGTAATACAAGCTTTTAAGACCCAGCTTGTAGGCAAGAAAGTGAACGCTGTGCAGATACTTCACAGACACGTTAGCAGGGAAGAACAGATTCACACTCTGTCCCTGATCAATGTACCTCTGACGATCTGATGCAAGCTCAATCAACCAGCGCTGATCAATCTCCATTGCTGTTTTGTACACTTCCTTGAGTTGATCAGGGATGTTCAAGTGCTGTACAGAACCATCGTTGGCGATGATGGATGCCCATGTGTCGTCGTCATCCATACCAATCTTAGCAAGCTCAACCTTGAGGAAGCGGTTCTTGTATACGAATGCACCAGACAATGTATCCTGACGAAACACGTTGGCACGGTAGGGTTCAACAGAAGGGCTTGTGTTGCCCATGATTAAGCTGCTGCTTGCGTTAGGTGCAATAGCAGTCCAATGACTGAAGCGACGATGAATACCACTGAGATGTGCATCAGGGCACTCGCCACGTGATGTAACCAAAATAGCATCACCAATCGTGCATTGGTTGTGAATGTGTTTGAAGATTTCATTGTTGTAACTCTTGGCTAATACACCATCAATGGCAACGCCTTTCTTCTGCAAGAAAGCATGGAAGCCTAGTGTACCAATACCAATGCTACGCTCCATCATAGCGCTGGCACGAGCACGGGCAATAGTATCTGGTGCATTGTCAATAAAGTATTGCAGCACGTTGTCCAGCATCTCCATAACATCAAGGATAAACTGTTTGTCCTTTTTCCATTCGTCATAGTATTCCAGATTCAATGAAGACAAGCAGCACACGGCTGTACGTTTCTCGTTTGTTGGCAAGAATATTTCAGTGCAGAGATTGCTACCGTTGATGGTGAAGCCTTTGTCTTTCAACCATGATGGCATAGCTTTGTTGGCTGTGTCAATGAAGATGAGGTAGGGTTCACCTGTCTGCATACGCAACTCAAGAATCTTTTGCCACAGATACTTAGCTGACACTGTCTCAACCACTTCACCATTGGCGGGGTTGATTAGGTTGAAGCTGTCATCAGCGTCATCATCTTTCATGCATCGCTCAATGATGGTCATGAACTCGTCAGATATGTTGATGCCGTGATGCATGTTCAAGGTGCGAACGTTCTGATCACCAGTAGGTTTGCGCATCTCCAGAAACTGAATGATGTCAGGATGGTTGATGTTGAGGTAGGCAGCATAGCTTCCACGGCGTGTGCGCCCTTGGCGGTAGGCCAATGAACTAGCGTCATAGATTTTCAAGTGAGGCATCACACCAGTGGACTTGTCATCGCTGTTGCGGATACCAACGTGAACACCAACGCCACCACCCATCATAGAGAGCCAGTTTGTCTCCGAAAGATTATCGACCAAACCTTCTGCACTATCATCCATATAATTAAGAAAACAGCTAATAGGCAACCCGCGCTTAGAACGACCAAAAGATAAGATAGGAGTAGAATAGCTGAGCCAATGTTTACTAGAGTAGTCATACAGTCGCTGAGCATGTTCTTGATTGCTTGCAAACGATGCAGATACGAATGCGAATCGTTCTTGAGGAGAGTGTTCATCATCTTTCATGTAGCTTTCTTTAAGACGCTGTAGTCCAAGTTCATCGAACAATGCGTCACGGGACAGGTCAACTTCAACCTTGAATGTCATGGGGTAATACCTTTGTGTTAAGAGGAAAAGAAAGCAGCCGAAGCTGCTTATGTGAGGGAGGGGTAGAAGTTATAACACTTAACGAAGATCACCACTGCCCTGTAAAGTACCATTGTCTTTTCTGCCCCACAGTTTTTGCAAATTGTGAATACATATTTCGGACATGGTGAAGCCGTGGTCCTTGGCAACAGCAGCAACCTGCCACATCACATCGCCAAGTTCTTTCTTGATGTGCATGTTGTATTCTTCAATATCGCCCCCATCTCGGCGCAGCTTAGCAGCCTTACCTGCCACTTCACCAGCTTCAGCTACCAAGTTCAATAGAGCATACTCACGGTCTGCTGTAGGAAGTCGAAGCTTCATAGCTTCTGTTTGATATGTATCAATGTTCATTTAATCGTCCTTACCTTTACACCAAACGTTGCTGCTGCAACTACTAACAAAACAACAACTGAAGCATGTACAATTGTTGGAGCTACAACAAGCCACCAACTCCAGTCGATGAAGCCTGTCAGCTTTAAACCAACAAACAACACAGTCATTAAAGATAACAACATCATTGTTCTCCTTCGGTTGGTGTGAACGACTTGCCCTTCTCAATTGCTTCAGTGAGACAGGCAACAAGGGCGTATCGAATCAGAAAGTCTTTGGCTTCATCATCAAGATTGACAGTGCAATCTGCCGAGCCGTCTTCGTTTTCTTTGATGCATTCAATTGTGATATTCATTTGAGTTCCTTAATATGGTCCAGTGTGATGTTCAACTGCATTGTAAAAATCAGACTCGAAAGTGTCAAAAACTTTTAACACATCGCCGTCATGTTTTTTTGCAAGTCGTACTTGATTGCAGAAGTCACTGATTAAATTGTGGTATGAAACAGCGCTGAGATACATCATGGCTTCATCGTTGTTTTCACATTCAATAGTGATTTGAATTGTCATTTCTTTTTCCTTTCAAGATAATTTATTGCCCTTTTAAGAGCATCAGCCATCTGACACTTTGTGCATCTTAGCAATTGTTCTCTCCTTTTTCTCAGCCTGTGTTTTCACACTGTGGCAACTGCGACACATGACTTGCAGATTCTCTATCTCACAGAAGATGCGGTTGATAAAATCATCCCAACTGATAAACCCCTTCTTAGGATCTACCACCGGTTTGATGTGATCGACCTGCACGTCAGAAGCAACATAGAGTTTCTGACAAACAGCACAGTTGTAATGCATTGCCATCTTACCAGTCTTTGCATTAACCTTCCTAGCAACAAAGGCTTCCTTCAAAGCTTTGTACTTCGGAGGCCATCGTCGTGATGCCGCACGTAGGGCAGAGGTCACGAAAGATTTGAATCGTGCCTCTGTCCATTCACCACCATTGCGTTTCTTATCTGTCACTTGGTACAGCTTCAAAGGCAATGTTGGTCATGTCCAACATATTAGCAGGATCAATCAAGATGTTCTGCACAATACCGCATACATCATCAACATCCAACGCAACGAAGTAGAAGGTGCTGTCTTCGTTCTCTTCCACCGCTACAACAAAGCCGTTCTCAGCATCAGTGATTGTTATTTTCATTGCAGTCCTTCCACATCAACCTTGTTAAATGTAATGTCAGCATCAAGCCTGCTCATGGCATAGATGATATGTTCTTTGACAGTGTCAACTAGGTAGTCTTCGTTGGAATACTCAGCACCCAAATCGTCAACATCAATCTCAGCTTCAAAGGTGACAGTCACTTTAGTCATCTTTCTTTCCTTCCAATTCAATCAACAACTCAATGTAATGTTTGGCCTTCTCAAGATCAGCGATGCCATTCTTGTTGCGCCAACGACTGACATACTTGATGACGTTACCTTCAAAGTATCCGATGTTGTTGGCATGGATATACTCAACAGGTTGGATAGCTAATTCTTTGTAATGATTACCAGCAACCTGAACATCCAATGCACGTTTGTTGAAGGCTACATCTTTTGGATTGTATTGCAGTATAGCTTTCCAATGATTACCAGTTTCATCACAACTAACACAAGGTTCGTGCTCACCATCATAGTTCATGTAAAAACATTCACTGCACTTCTTCATTGCACACCTCCCTCACACTTAGTGTTCTTGGTGAGTAAGGGAGACATACCATCACCGATCAATACCTGTCCCACAAGTTTTTCTGCTCTGTCGCTAAGTAGCTCAGTGAACTTGGCGCTCTCTTCCATCAAGGGAACAGCAGCAGCAAGGTAGCTGGCAATGGTGAGCAGACTCTTCATGTGTTCTTCGTCAAGGTCTACAGGACCAGCCATTGTCACCATCAGTTGAAAGCTACCATCCCATTCAACACCATCAGTAATGATGGGTCGTAGCACTAAAGCTACGTCATTCTTTTTGAGGGGGGAATCCATGTTTGTCCTTCATGTCTACGTAAGAAAAGTAGATGGGCGTTCTCAACAACCCTATCTTCGTTACCATCATAGGCTTCAACACAGCGTTGAAACAACTCTGCCTCATTCGTTGCCTCTTCCAACATCTTCTTAGCTTTGATGTTGCCAACGCCCCGAATACCTATGATGTTATCAGCAGCATCGCCTGTCAAGATTTGCATGTACAGCCTCAGAAGTCCTACATTCTCAGTGATGTAGTAGGCTTCTCTCTTGACGAAGTTGTAGTGCCATCCTGCTACTTGATCCAAGTCTTTGTCCAATGAAACAATGACTCCATCGTCACCAAGCTTTGTAGCTTCAATGGCAATGGAGTCATCGGCTTCTTGACCTTCAGACATGTCAGCTTTCCACTCTTGCATCAGATGCTTACGCAGCGCCGCCAAATGTTTAGGCTTCACCTTGTCTGCTCTGTTGCCTTTGTAGGGGGCTGTGACGGCTATGTCGTTTCTGAAGTTGCCCTTGCCTGTGAGGAAGAGCTTCCATTGGTCGACGTAGCCACACTTGTCTACACCACACATGAGAGTGTTGATGATGAGAGAGTCTACAGACCTGATAGCCTGTAGCTCATCCTCGTTCTCACATGCTGCTGCGGCCCTATAAGCGTAGATGTCCGCATCAAGCATCGCCAGCATCAGTCGCTCAAGCCTGCCGCTGGCTGTTCATCTTGCTCCGTAGCCTGTGCAGCTTGGAATTGCTGTACCAGCTTTTGATGCAAAGGGAATGCACCAGACTCTGTAGGCAACTGACCCAGTACACGGACGATGAAGGCCGCTTCGTTTGTTTCGATATTGAAGTTCATTACAGTACATCCTCATCATCAGCAGAGATGCTGCCACCACCTACGTATTCAACCAAGTCAGTGATGACCAACTTAGCCAACGAAGGGCTAACACCTTTCTTGTTCTTGTATGTCCAAGCGTAGCTGCCAATCATGCAGATTGCCTTGCTGCCGTTACCAACGTCTTCAACGATTTCTTCGTTGTCAGTATCGAAAGCTTTGATGGGACGCTGACTCTTACAGGTGATGTACTTACCCTGCTCAGGCTTCTTCTCAAGGTTTTCTTGCACAGAGATGCCCATGTCTTCCAATGCAGCCACTGCTTTGTCGGACAGGTTACACAGATCAACTGTGTATGCATCAGCCATTTCGTTTTTACGGTTCAGAGAAGCCCAATATACATCGGCTTTCAGTTTCAACTTATCACTCATTTGAGTTTCCTTTGATTTAAATGCTGACCAATTCAATAGGGGTCAGCTTCCTATATTCTTCAGGTCGCTAGACCTATTGTATCACCAGCTTTTTAGCAGCGTCAATGTAGTATTGGTAGTCAATGTCTTTCCATGTGAAGTCATTGATGTCATTACATGTCCACATACCGTAGCCTTCACCAACCGATATACGCCTTGGTTCAGCCTCATCCTTGAGTGGTGGCATCACCTTGACCAACTCTCCACCAGCAGTGCAAGCGTAGAACCTGCACATGTTTTGTTGTTGCACTTCAACGCAGCCACCCATCACCATCACAAGCTTACTGCTACGAGGCACTTTCACCCTGAGCATGAAGTCATACTTGTTCTTGTGACCCTTGATATATACATCAACAGGGATACCGTGAAGCATCGCAGCTTCAGCAGCTTTCGGTATGACCAGACCACCTTGGTCTTGATGCCAGCCAAGTCCTTCGTATTGATAAGCACCCTTACGTTTTACTTTACCGTCAGTGTACACTGCGATATAGTTATTAACGTCACGGATAATCATCTTGGAATAGTATGCATACTCAAGCTGCAAACCAACTTGTTTCTGCCACACTGCACAAATGGTTTCATATTCTGTAACCTTCCGACGAGGCAGCTTCACAGTGATACCGTCAGTGTTGACCTGAATAATGGACAAGCCTTCAATGTCCATCAGCTTATCAGCCAACAGACACAACGATAGCTGACCATTGATGGTGATCGTCATCGTGTATTGCGGGTCGTAGAAGGGGCTGTACTTGTTGTTGCTATCCCCATACACACCGTTCAACGCAAGCTTCAGCATGGCGTTTTCTGCTGTGTTCTTGGCATAGCTTTTACGCTGTTCGTACACGTCCTGATAAATGTCACAGAACTTCTCAGACAAATGCTCAGGATAGACACGGTTGGCAATGGCAATGTTGGGATACATTGATGCAACGTCAGCGTCAATAATCATGTACTCATCATCATCACTAACAATCTGTGACTCAACAGATCCGTGAATACCACCAGTGCCAAAGTCGAAACGGAAGCCACCGATTGTGACGTTCAAGTTGGTAGCAACTCTCCAGTTCTTCCAATAGCTGTACTGCTTCTCGCCCTTCTTCTTAGCCTTCAACTCCTCCTCTGACACCCACCCTAATGGATGCAAAGCTTTGAAGCCAGCAACAACCTCGTCGCTTGGTTTGTTGAACCACTTCTGACGCTTCGTCACCATCTCAGCATAGGCAGCTAAGTCACCGAGATCGCTCTCTTCAATGTCAGACAACGCACCCTTTGTTTCTGTCAAAGACTGTGAAGCAAACCAATCCAACACAAGCTGAAACTCAGGGCGCTTGAAGTCGTAGTAGTTGAACAGGCAGTCTTTGATGTTGATGACGCTGCGCTTGGTCTGGTTCAGATGACGCTCACCCTTCTTACCAATACGATAGCAACTACCCGGCATGTCTTCTTCAAGACGCATGATGAAGTAGTCTTTGCCGATCTTCGTATCGTTGTGGTTGAGGAAGTTCCGGTCATACTTAACCGACAACTCTTCACGGAAGTTGATTGAGGCTAAGCATTCTTTGTAGAACAACAACGTCATCTTCACATCGTGCATGTTGTATTTTAACAACACATCTATCTGGTCATCTGTCAGATCAGAGTGAGGATCGTAGGGTAGGTCAACAATGCTGTCAGCTTTCATGTTGAACTCAAGCGCCTTCAACGATGTAGCCCTTGCGGGATTGTCGAAGTGCATGATTTTGTACAGGTCAATCTGCTGCACATACTGTGACCTGTCATGGATGATGTGACCAAACCGATCATCACTACCGATGATGCTCTGTGCCTTCTTGTACACCCGTGTAGCCACAGCCTTGCCCGACACAGTGAGTGCCTTCTCAGACACAGATATGAGATCGTGCAGCACAGGATAGTCAAAGCCTATGTTGTTGTATCCCACCATCCTGTGCTTCTTGCGCTTGAGTTCCCCGAGAAAACTAAACAGTTTGTCAGCTTCGTTCTTCCGGTGTGAACATTCAAACGACACAACATGCGACTCGTCAGCACTGATCGCTGAGAACGTGAACGCTGTCTTGTATGTCTCTATGTCCCAAATGTAATCCATCTTT
>Ga0315906_10002652_pt1 | contig 24609 bp, 22 predicted proteins | sample LakEriMetagenome_4_FD_203526 | JGI IMG/M metagenome (GOLD analysis project Ga0315906, IMG submission 203526) | Freshwater fungal communities from buoy surface, Lake Erie, Ohio, United States - Buoy 2 MA122 | ecosystem: Environmental > Aquatic > Freshwater > Lake > Lake biofilm | place: USA...
AGACCTTCGGCCCGGGCGTGGAGACCGGCGCCCAGGTGTGGGAATCAAACCGCAAGAAGGAGGAGAAAAAGGAAGAGAATAAAGAGACGAAGCGTGAAAGCGGCGCGTCTGCCGGACGGGGCCGGCCGGCTCCCTCCTTCAACGAAAAACGCCGCAGGCACCTGGTCACCGTGCCGCTCAACCGCTTCGAGATGACCGCGCCCGACTGGGTGGTGCGCTGCCCCTCGGGCGCAGGGCTCCTGCCCACCGGCCTCAGCATGCTGGTGGGTGACCCGGGCGCCGGCAAGAGCACGCTGATCCGCGCGCTGGTCTCCAGCCTCTCCACGGGCAAGGGACCCTTCCCGGTGGACAAACCCACCGCCACGCTGTTTCTGGCGTGGGAGGATGATGTCTCCTCGGGCATCCTGCCGCATGTGGTGGCCTGCGGTGGTGACGCCTCGCGGGTGCATCTGCTGCGCGAGGTGCGCGATGACCACGGCGACACGGCGCTGTGGACGCCCACGCCTGACCACATCGACCTGCTGCGCGACTACCTCACCGGCTTTCAGGAAGTGCGCCTGGTGGTGGTGGATGTGCTCAGCAGCCTGCTGGCCATGGGCGGCGTGGATTCCACCGGCGCGGAAGAGGTGCGCCGGGTGCTGGACCCGCTGCACCGGCTGGGCCAGGAGACCGGCGTGGCCATTTTGCTGGTGCACCACCAGAACAAGCGCGTGGGGGAGAAGGCCCTCACCCGCGTGGCCGGCTCGGTGCAGGTGACCGGCACCGCACGGCTGGTATGGCTGCTGGCGGCCGACCCGCAGGATCCGTCGCTGCGCCGGCTGGCGGCGGTGAAATCGAACCTGCCGGGCCGCTCGCAAGGCTTCGCCTTCCGCGAGGTGGCCACCGACCGGGAGCAGTTCTTCCAGCGTGTGAAACAGATGGGCCTGAAGGCCCCCTCCAACCTGCCCGAATGCCTGCTGCGCCGGCTGGAGGTGGTGGACACCGCCCCGGTCTCCGTGGAAGACCTCACGGCCCGGGCCGCCGAACCGGCGTCGGCCACCCACACCCGCTGGCTGATGACCGCCCTGGCGGCAAACGCCGGCGAGATCGCCTCGGTGGAACTCAGCCGACTGGCCGGCACCGAGGGCATTGGCGAACGCAGCCTCGAGGCGGCCAAAAGCCAGATGAAGCGCGAGGGTGCCGTGCGCTACGAGAAACGGGCCGGCGCCTGGTGGGTGGTCAGCTCGGCCCGCGAGCAGATCCAAACCGTCCAGGAACTGTTCGGCCCGTGATCCCGGGGTTCCAACTCCGCAACTCCGCAACTCCGCAACTCCCGCAGGGCCCACCGCGGAGTTGCGGAGTTGGCGTGGAAGCGTGAATCAACGCTGCCTGCAGGACCTCACCCCCCGGCCCCCTCTCCATGCATGGAGAGGGGGAGCAGCGGCTTGCGGGCCACGGAATAGGGGGGTGAGGTTTTCGGGCTGGCAGCCGACCTTGCCGATAGCTTTGCGGGGTTGGGTTGAACGACCCCACCCGCCAATACCCTGCCTTTAGGCGTGCCGGGCGCGGAAGTGCGCGGGTTCTGGCGCGGACAGGATAGTTTCCGCCACGGGCAGTCACCCGCCTTGGACGGTCTTCCGCAGAGCCTTCCTGTCTGCTGGGTTGAGCCTAAACCCGTGCACTTCCGCGCCCGGCACGCCAAGGCAAAAACCAATTCCGCAATGCCTAGGAGTTTTCAGCGGCTAGCCTGCGGCCCGGGGGCTCCCGCCCCACGGCTCGCCACTGGGGGGAAAACAGTCAGCAACTTTGCGGGAAAATTAGAAAAAATTACTGTAACAATTGCCTTCCTCAACCAGTACCAGTTTTGAAAACTTGGTGCTAATTCAGACATCAGCCCATGAGTTCGCGCCAAACCAACTCAGGTGAAAAAGGTAGCAAAAAGCATGAGAAAGGTCACCAGCCATCGCAGAATGCTAGTAATTTTTCTGTTTTTCTTGAGCAGTTGGAATTTAGCCAAATCCGAAGTGGTGATTGCTAATTTTCAAGCAGACTACCTAGCAGGTACCACTGCAGGCCAGACCAGGCCCCAAAGAAGTGCCGACGGCTGGAACTACATGCAAAATGCATCCGGCTCCATCGGCAATTCCGCAAACTACACAAGCCTTGTTTGGGCAACTGGCACTAGCCAATATTTGCCAACCTCCACCGGACCATCTGTTCCAGCGGTTTGGTTTGATGCGGGAAAAACAAAAGTTCATCCGGGTGACGGTTCAGTACACTCCATTCTTGCCTACACCGTACAGGCGGGCGAAGCCGGTATCAGCCGAATTGCAAGCAGCAGTATTTACGTGCCCGGTAGCTCAAGCAATGGAATAACTTATTCCATTTTTGTCGATAACACCCAAATTGGAACAACTACAACCCTGGCCAAACAAACCAACGGATCTTTCAATGTTTCTCTTGGTTCTTTGAGTGTTGGCCAAACCGTATACGTTGCAGTCGGAAACAACGGTTCTGCAGGAAGTGACACCACGGAAATAAATTTCCAAATTCTGTCCACCGTCCCCGAACCCGGCACCTTGCTCCTCGGCGGCATCGCCGCCGCCTGCGGGGGTGGCGGAGTGTGGTGGAAGCGCAGGCGCAGGCCGGTGGTGGAGACCAAAACCGAGGAGTCCCCGGCCAACTGACATCCCCGTCCGCCACGCCTGCGAAGGCGGTTTGTCCTGTTGCCCCGGGGTTGTCCCAGCCCCGGGAGCATCCTGCATTTTTACCGCCGGATGTGCTATCGTGAGGAATTATACCCCCCCCACTGATATCCACGCCTGGCTGGTTGACCGTTGGACATTCCCGACGATTCCAAAACCCGGGTTTCGCTGCTGCAGGCCATCCAGGCCGGGCGCGACGCCGAGGCGTGGCATTTGTTCTGCGCGCGGTACCAGCCCCGCATCGCCGCCTGGTGCGACCGGTGGGGCGGCTCGCCCGAGGACACGCAGGATGTGGTGCAGGAGACGCTGCTGCTGGTCTTCCGCAACATCGTCGATTTCCAGTACAACCCCAGCCTGTCGTTCCGCGCCTGGCTCAAGACCGTGGCCCGCCGGGTGTCGATGGATGTCGCCGGGCGCGAGCGCCGGTTCCGCACGCCGCCGGGGCCCCTGGCCGCCGCCCGGCCCGACCTGGTGCGGGACGACCCGCATGCGATCGCCGCCGGCGAGTACAATTCGCTGCTCGACCAGATCGCCGACGAGGAGCTGCTGAACCTGGCCGCCCACAACACCCGCGAACGGGTCAGCCCGCTGGTGTGGCAGTGCTACGAGCGCGTGGAACTGCTCAACGAGCCTCGGCCGCAGGTGGCCGCGTCGCTGGGCATCTCCGATGGTTTCCTGAGGGTCAATCTCAGCCGCGTGCGGCAGATGATCCGCGACGAGGCGCGCCGGCTGGATCCCGGCTGACGCCGGCAACACCAGCCCCTCCCCCCGGGACCGCCATGTCCATGCCCTGTCCCACCGAGAGCGAGATCCGCGCCTTCGTCACCACCGACGGCGACGGCCCGGGGCACGATGCGCTGGTGCGGCATTTTCTCGACTGCCATGCCTGCCAGGCGGTGATGGACCGCATGTCCCCGCCCCTTCCCGCTCCCGACGGCAACGGCCCCATCGTTTCGCCGGAGATCGGCCGCCAGATTTTGCGGGGCGTGCGCGGCGCGCTCGCCACCGATGGTTCACTCGCCGACGGCCGATTCCGCATCGTCCGGGCGCTGGGCGTGGGGGGTATGGGCGAGGTGTTCGAGGCGGTGGACACCCGGCTCGACCGGCGTGTGGCCCTCAAGACGGTCCGCGCCGAGCGCTTCTCTCCCGACGCACTCCACCGGCTGGAGACCGAGGCCCGGGCCCTGGCCGCGCTCGACCACCCCGGCATCGTCCGCGTGCACGAGTGGGGCGGGCAGCCCGGCCTGCCCTACCTGGCCATGGAGTTCGTCGATGGCCAAACCCTTTCCGCCCGCCTCAGGCGCGGCCCCATGGCCCCCGTCGACGCGGCCCGCCTGACGCGCTGGCTGGCGCAGGCCCTGGGCCATGCGCACCAGGCCGGCATTCTGCATCGCGATATCAAGCCCTCCAACATCGTGCTGGAGCCCGCAACCGATCCGGCGGCCCCGGGAGCCTTGCCCGACAGCGGCGAGGGAAAATCCTGGCGACCGCGTCTGATCGATTTCGGCCTGACCAAGCGCCTGGACACGGGTGTCGATTACAGCCGCCCGGGTTCTCCGCTGGGCACCCCGGTCTACATGCCGCCCGAGCAGGTGGAGAACCGGCAGGACCAGATCGGTCCCCGCAGCGACCTCTACACGCTGGGTGCGGTGCTGTACCACTGCCTCACCGGGCAGCCACCCTTCCCTTCCGACTCCGAGGCCAACACGCTGCAGATGGTGCGCCAGGTAGATCCGCCCAATCCCCGCCTGTTCAACCGCGGCATCCCGCGGGACCTGGAAACCATCTGCCTGAAGTGCCTGTGCAAGCAACCGGCCGGGCGGTACGCCACCGCCGCCGACCTGGCCGCCGACCTGGGCCGGTTTCTGGAGGGCAGGCCCATCCTCGCCCGTCCCGCCGGCCGGGTGGAGCGCCTGTGGGGCTGGGCACGCCGCAACCGCAAGCTGGCCACCGCGCTGGCGGGCCTGGCGCTGGCGCTGCTGGTGCTGGTGGGCGTGCTGGGGGTGTATGGTTGGCGCGAGGCCAGGCTGCACCGCCTGGCGGAGGAGGAGGCGGCCCGGGCCAACGCGCTGCTGGAAGAGAATGTACGCGTCTACGCGCGCAGCGCCAATGAGCTGGCCCTGGCGGCCTCGTCGCTGGCGCAGTCACCCCGGCCCGTGCAAGATCCGCGGATTTTGGGCCGTTACCAAAAGCTGCAGGCGGCCTACAGCCGCATGCTGGGGGATTTCGCGGGCAATCCAGGGCTGGCGGACCGTTTCCCGGAAACGCTGGCCGAAATGTACTACCACCAGGCCCGCATGAGTGAGGATCTGGGCGACCGGGCCGGAGCCATCGTTTCAGACAAACAGATGCTTGCGGTGCTGGAAACGGTGGAAAACCCCAGGGACGGATCGCTGGAGCGGGAACTGTCGGTGGCCATCAAATTGGCTACAGAAGCTGCAGTGGGCAAGCGGCCCGATGAGGCGGTGGGGCTTCTGAGGAAGGTCTGGGATAACCGAAGGCAGTTGGCTGCGGGGCGCTTCCAACCCGGCACACCCCAGTGGCTCCTCATGGAAAATATCCCCATGATCCTTTCCGGCGTCCTCGCAAACGAACTGAAAGATCACCAGGCCGCCGAGACCGTGCAACGCCAGTTGGCGGAGCTACGGGAGAAGGTGGAGGCCAAGGGAAAAGGCCCAAGGTGAGTGGGTGCCAAAACCGGGAGTGAACGATTTGAACTCCGCAGGGGGTGCTGCGGAGTTGCGGAGTTGCGGAGTTGGGTTGAAGGCGAGAATCATTGCTGCCTGAAGAACCTCACCCCCCGGCCCCCTCTCCATGCATGGAGAGGGGGAGCAGCGGCTTGTGGGCCACGGAAAATGGGGGTGAGGTTTTTGGGTGACAGGCACCCTTGCGGATAGCTTTCCGGGGTTGGGTTGAACCACCCCACCCGCCAATACCCTGCCTATGGGCGTGCCGGGCGCGGAAGTGCACGGGTTCTGGCGCGGACGTCAAATATTCCGCCACAGGCAGTCACCCGACTCAGACGGTCTTCGGCAAAACCTTGCAACTTCCCCGGGTCGAGCCTAAACCCGTGCACTTCCGCGCACGGCACGCCAAGGCAAAAACCAATTCCGCAATGCCTGGGAGTTTTCAGCGGCCAGCCTGCGGCCCGGGGGCTCCCGCCCCACGGCTCGCCCAGACATAATTTTCCCTTACAGCACGCCTTTGGTGCTGGGCACGCCGTTGGCTCTCGGGTCGTGTTCCACGGCCATGCGCAGGGCGCGGCCGGTGGCCTTGAACACGGCCTCCAGCAGGTGGTGGGTGTTGCTGCCGTGGTGGATGATGGCGTGCAGGTTCATGGCGGCGGCGTTGCTGAAGCCGCGGAAGAACTCCTCACCCAGTTCGGACTGGAAGTTGCCCAAGAGCACATGCGGCAGGTCCACCTTCCAGACCAGCGCCGGGCGGCCGGACAGGTCCACCGCCACGGTGGCCAGCGTCTCGTCCATGGGCACGATGGCGTGGCCGTAGCGGCGGATGCCGGTCTTGTCGCCCACGGCGGCCTTCAGCGCCTGGCCCAGGCAGATGCCCACATCTTCCACGGTGTGGTGGGCGTCCACATGCAGGTCGCCCTCGGCGCGCACCTTCAGGTCGATGCAGCCGTGCTTGGACAGCAGGGTCAGCATGTGGTCGAAAAATCCCACGCCGGTATGGATCTCGGAGGTGCCGGTGCCGTCGAGGTCCAGCCGCAGGCTGATCTTCGTTTCCCCGGTGGTGCGTTGGATTTCCCCGATGCGCGACATGGCACAGTCACCCCAAACGGTACAAGCGGACCGACCGGCAGCCCCCAGCGCAACTCTTGCACCTGGCTGGTGAAAATCAAACAGGCGCCCCAGCGGGGGTGCGGAATATCAGGCGGCCGAGCCCACCAAACCGGCCAGGGTGTCCAGCACCCGCTGGGTGCCCTCGGGCGTGCCCACGGTGATGCGGATGCCATCCTCGTGGCCGGGGTAGCGCATCAGGCGGATGAAGATGTTCTGCGCCTTCAGCCCGTCGAACAGCGACCTGGCGGCGTGGCGGGGATGCCGGCACCAGACGAAATTCGCCTGGCTGGGGGTGACGGTGAAGCCCAGGTGGGCCAGCCCCCGCTCCAGGTGATCGCGCGAGGCGATGACTTTGGCGCGCGTCTCCTGCAGCCACTCCTGGTCGGCCAGGGCGGCCTCGGCCCCGGCCAGGGAGATGGCGTCGCAGTTGTAGCTGTCCTTCACCTTCTCCATCTCGCGCACCAGGGCCTCATCGGCCACGGCGAAGCCGAAGCGCAGGCCGGCCAGCGCATAGCCCTTGCTCAGGCTGCGGGTGACGATGACCGGCAGCCCCTCGCGCACCAAATCCAGCCCCGTGGCGGGGGCGAAATCCACATACGCCTCGTCCAGCACCAGCGGCGCGCCCATCTGCGGCAGCACCCGGCGGATACGGTCCAGCCCCACCACCGTGCCCGACGGGCTGTTGGGGTTGGGCAGGAACACCAGGTTGGCGCCGGGCTTCGGCCACGGCTCGGGCAGCTCCCACCCCGTCGCGAAGGAGATCTCCTCCATGCGGGCGCCCTGCAGGCTGGCCAGCGTGCCGTACAGCAGGTAACTGGGCTCGAGCGACAGCACACGGCCCCCCTCGGGCACCAGCGTGCGCGTGAGGATGGTGAGGATATCGTCCGACCCATTGCCGATGACGATGTTGCCGGGCCGCACCCCCAGCACCCGCGCGGCGGTGGCGCGGAAGCGGTCGCCCAGGGGCTCGGGGTAGCGGCGCAGCCGCTCGGCGCCGTGCTCGTCGAGCACCCGGCGCATCGCCTCCAGCGCCTTGGGAGAGGGCGGATAGGGGTTTTCGTTGGTGTTCAGCTTCAGAACGCCGCCGGTCTGCGGTTGCTCGCCGGGGGTGTAGCCGGCCATCGCGCGGATGGCGGGGCGCACATACTGGTCCCAGTTGGTGGTCATCGCCCGCCCTTCCCCGCCTTGGAATCCAGCGCGTCCAGCCGCACCTGCACGCTCTCGGCGTGGGCGGTCAGCCCCTCGGCCCGGGCCAGCGCGATCACATCGCTGGCGATCTCTTTGAGCCCCGCGGGCTCGAAATGGATGATGCTGCTGCGCTTCAAGAAGTCGTTGCTGGTCAGGCCGCTGGCCCAGCGGGCGCTGCCGCCGGTGGGCAGCACATGCGAGGGGCCCGCGGCGTAGTCGCCCAAAGCCACGGGGGTGTGGTTGCCCAGGAACATGGCGCCGGCGTTGTCGATGCGGTCGGCCAGGGCACGGGGGTTGTCGGCGGCGATCTGCAGGTGCTCGGGGGCGAGCTGGTTGGTGATGCGCACCGCCTCGGCCTCATCGCGCGCCAGCACCAGCGCGCCATAGCGCTCGAGCGCGTCGCGGGTCAGGTCGGCCCGGTCCAGCTTCGTCAGACGGCTTTCCAGGTGGGTGGCCACCGCGTCCACCTGCGCGGCGTTCCAGCTCACCAGCACCGACGAGCCGGGCGAGTGCTCGGCCTGCGCCAGTAGCTCGGCGGCGATGAACTCGGGGGGCGCGTTTGGATCAGCCAGCACCACCACCTCGCTGGGCCCGGCGATGCAGTCGATGCCCACCACGCCGTAGACCAGCTTCTTGGCCAGCGCCACGAACAGGTTGCCCGGGCCCACGATCATGTCCACCGGCTGGATGCCTTCCACGCCATAAGCGAGCGCGGCCACGGCCTGCGCGCCGCCCAGGCGGTAGACCTCGGTGATGCCCAGCTCGTGGCACAGGGCCAGCATGTTGACGCTGTTGGCGCCATAGGGCGTGGGCGGCATGATCACCACGCGCTCGGCCACGCCGGCGGCCTGCGCCGGGCAGGCGGTCATCAGCAGCGTGGACGGGTAGGAGGCGGCGCCGGCGGGTACCATCATCGCCACCCGGCGCACGGGCCGGTAACGGATGCCCACCTCCATGCGCCCGGGATGGGTGAGCATGGCGTCACGGTGCAGGATGCTGGTCTGGAAGGTGAGCAGGTTTTGGCGGATGCGCCGCGTGGTTTCCAGGAAGGCAGGGTTCTGCACCAGGCAGGCGGCGTGGGCCTCCGCCAGTTCGGCGGCGGAGACGCGCACGGTCTGCGGGGTGAGTTCGGCGCGGTCGAACAGCCGGGTGAATTCGAGCAGCGCCGGCATGCCCTCGGTCTTCACGCGGTGCAGCACCCGCTCCACCACCTGCTGCGGCGTGAGCGGTTCGCCGAACACCTTGCGGGTGAGTTCCTCGCTGCGGGCCGAAACCACCTGGCTTTGGGCCCCCAGCAAGTCGCGCAGCCGGGTCAGCTCCAGCGCGGCGTCAGCCTGCGCGCAGTCGATCCGGCGAATCCGGGCGGACATGGTCAAATCCTGGCGTTTTTCTCGAAAAAACCAGCCTGAATCCTAGGGCAAACGGGGGTTTTGCACAAGGAAGCTGAGGGGGCTAGGAGACCGTTGTAACCGGCTCCAACTCAAGCAACGCGGGTGCGTTGCCGGTTCAAAACTAACAAATGGGTGAACGGACAGGTGACCACACACAAGGTGTGCCCGTCCGGTGCCAAAAATTCCACCTCCGCCGCATCATTTCCCAGAAGTTCCACAATGGTGCCCACATCCCCCACCTCCAAAGGCTGGGTCCCAAGCGGTTGGGTCACCACGACAAGGTCAAAGAGTTGTGGGATTTTTGTGGCCATTTGAAACTCCCAGATCCTCCTACAGAATATAGCAGGTTATCAATCTGGGCCTATCCTCTCCGTGATGAATTATCCAACCTGAACGGACTAGCGCTTTGCCTTTGGGGCCGACTAGCTCGAAATCAACTGTAAATCGGTCCCCATATTGATCTGATTTACCCTCAAGCGCCTGGTCGGTTTTGGCAGCAACTCGAAGCGCATCCAGCAGCAACGCTTGGTTGGCCAAAGTGATGCCAACAATTGATTCAAATAGCCTTGCCTTATGGGCACCATTCGGATGGGTTTGATCCAAACAGTATGACCGTAATTTCCGGTCATCAATGATTGGATTATCGCCACCGGGAATTTTCATGGGGTATTACTAGGCTGAGTTGCCCACCCCTCACGCCGGCGGCGGTTCACTCCCCGGCAGGTGCCCCTCCACCGGGACCTCGGGCTCGTTCACAAACGGCAGCACCAGGCCGGGCCGGCGCAGGGCCGCACCTACCCACAGGAAAACCAACAGGCCCGCCTGCACGCCGTAATTCTCCCCTGGCAGCATTTTGGTCATGATCGCCCCGCCCCAGAAGGCGCTCGAAAGGATCAGCCCGCTGGGCAGCGTGGGCAGGCTGAGCAGCAGCAGCCCGCAGACAATCTCGCCGGCGCCGATGATCACGAAGTGATCTTTCACCCCCTCGGCCACCGGTTCCGGCATGTCCTCGGGCGATGTCACCAGCTTCATGCCCCCCGCCATGACCATCAGGCCCGCCAACAGGAAGTGCATCAGGTAACCGGTCCAGCCGCAGAGTGTCTTGGTGGTTGAATCCATGGCTGGGCTCCGGGACGGCGTGTTATTGGTGCGGGAATGGTAGGATTAACCTACGACCTGCGACCCCCTTTTGGCGAGAAAAAAATGCGCATTCCCCTGCTGTGTGGTTTGTTCGCTTTGTCGGTGGGGTGCCTGGTGGCCGGGTCGCGGGCGCAGGCCCCGGCCAGCGAGCCGAAGAAGGTGCGACTCACCCCCAGCCAGAATGTCTTGCTGGAAACCGATGGCAAAGCCCGCCGGGTGCTCATCGAGGCGACGGTCATCCACCGCGAGGCCAATTTGGAACTGGAAGAGTTCCTCTGCCGCAAGCACAACAAGGAGCACGAGTCGATCCTCTCGGGCGATTTCGACGCGCGCGATGTGCACGCCACGCTGCTGGCCGCCGGGGCCAAGGCCGGCACCCCGGTGGTGTACCATCCCGATTACAAGCCCGCCACCGGCTCACGCATCCGCGTGTCGGTGCGCCATCCCGGGCCCGATGGCAAGGTGCTGACCAGCAACGCCCGCGACTGGGTGAAAAACCACAAGACGGGCAAGGAACTCGCCAGCGACTGGGTCTTCGCCGGCAGCGGCTTCACCGACAACCCGGAAGACCCCAAGAAACCGATCTACCTGGCCAACCAGGGGGATGTGATCTGCCTGTCCAACTTCAACACCGCCATGCTGGACCTGCCCATTGCCAGCTCGCAAAAAGCCGGCGAACTGCTGTTTTTCCCCTGGACAGACCGCATCCCCCCCGTCGGCACCAAGGTGACCGTGGTGCTGGAGGTGGTGGGGGACGAGGATGGGAAAGAGGGGAAAAAGTAAGGAGAGATAATCATGGATCTGGAAAAGGATGAGAATTGGCAACAACTTGTGGCTGAATTCGCCAAACTCTCACCTAAGCAAAAGGCTCACTTGGCTTTGAATCTATCCGATACCTTGGCGCCACCCGACCAGCAAACGCCGGACGAAGTTTCCAAGGCACTGGATGTGGAATTGGCAAGGCGAGTTGAACGCATCCAATCTGGCAAGGTTCAAGGTATTCCAGCAGCGGAAATATTCCCCAATTTGGGGCACCCGGGTTCATAACCTCCATCTCCGCAACACCCCTGCGGGAGTTGCGGAGTTGCGGAGTTGCGGAGTTCAAACCGGTCAACCCTTCGCCACCGCCGCGATGGCATGCTTCAAATCCACCCGGCCATCGTAAAGCGCGCGGCCGACGATGCAGCCGGGCAACCCGGCCTTGGCCACGGCAAGAATATCCTCCAGCGAGCCGATGCCGCCCGAGGCGATCACCTCCACGCGGGCCAGGCGGGCCACCTCGGCGGTGGCCTCCACATTGCAGCCCTTCAGCGTGCCGTCGCGGCCGATGTCGGTGAACACGATCGCCGCCAGCGGCCAGTCTTTCGCGCGGTCCAGCACCTCGGCCACGGTCAGGCTGTCGGTCTCCAGCCAGCCCTGCGCCGCCACCCTGCCCTCGCGGGCATCCAGCCCCAGCACCACCTTGCCGGGGTGGGCCCGGGTGATGTTGCCGGCCCACTCGGCGTCGCGCAGCGCCCGCGTGCCCAGAATCACTCGGCTCACTCCGGCGTCGAGCGCCTGGCGGATGTGGGCCTCCTCGCGCAGGCCGCCGCCCAATTGCACCGGCACCTTGCCCGCGGCCGCCACGATTTGGGCCACCGTTTCCAGTTGCACCGGCTTGCCAGCGCGGGCACCATCCAGGTCCACCACATGCAGCCAGGTGGCTCCCTGGTCGATCCAGTGCCGGGCCATGGCGGCCGGGTCGGAGCCGTAGACGGTCTCCTGCCCATAGTCGCCCTGGTGCAGGCGGACGCAATTGCCGCCACGCAGATCAATCGCCGGATACAGTTGCATGCTCATTTTCCCGCTTCAAAACAATTTCACAGGTTGGCGAAGGCGTTCAGCAACGCCGCGCCGGCCGCCTGGCTCTTCTCGGGGTGGAACTGCGTCGCGTGGCAGTTGCCCCGGCTGATCGCCGCGGTGAACTGGCCGCCGTAGTCGCAGGTCAACGCCACCACCGAGGGGTCGGTGGGGCGGGCGAAGTACGAGTGCACGAAATAGAAATACTCGCCCGGCTTCACCGCGTGCATCAGCGCGCCCGGCCCGGCCGCGGGCCCGTGGCTGACGGTGTTCCAGCCCATGTGCGGCACGATCAGGTCTTCCCGTTCGGGAAATCGCACCACCTCCCCGGGTATGAAGCCCAGCCCCTCGTGCACGCCGTCCTCATGCCCGCGCTCGAACAGCAGTTGCAACCCCAGGCAGATTCCCAGAAACGGCCGGTCCGCCCGCAGGTGCTCCAGCACCGGTTCGGCCAGCCCGCTGGCCCGCAGGTTGGCGATGGCATCCTGGAAGGCGCCCACCCCCGGCAGCACCAGATGCGTTGCCGAGGCGACCACCCCCGGGTTGCTGGTGACCTCGGCGGGATGGCCCTGGCGCTCGAATGCCTTCTGCACGCTGCGCAGGTTGCCCATGCCGTAGTCCACAATCACCAGCCGCTTGCCGCCCATGTCACCTCCACACCATCCGAAAATTCAGCCCGCGCCCGCCGCGCTCAGGCGGTTGGCCCGCCCTCCGGCGGCACGGGGGCCGCGGGCTCGTCCGGATCGGGCCCCGAAACCAGCCGCAGCACGAAGCTGAGCACCAGTAGACCTCCCGCGCCCGCCAGCCCCATCAGCAGCAGCGTCAGCGGGTCCATGAACAGCCAGGCCACCTTGGGCCCCAGCCACGGCCACGCGAACCACGAGATCAGCACACCCATCGCCAGCGACGGCCCGAACGGCAGCGCCTGGCTGCCCCGCACCAGCATGTAGCCCACCCCCATGACGATCCCCGGCGCCAGCGACACGAAAAAGCTGCTCAGGATCGGCTGCCAACCGACAAACGCGCCGGCCATCAGCAACAGGTCGCCATCCCCCAGACCCAGGCTCTCGCGCCCCCGGCCCAGACCGTAGACGAAGCGGATCACCCGGCAGACCAGGTTGCCCGCGAACGCGCCGGCCAACCCGCCCACCAAGCCGGTCCACCACGCACCTGGCGGTAGCCACGCGGGCAGCGGCCAGTGGACCGGCCACGGGTGCAGGCTCACCGGAAAGCGCAATTCCTCGGGCACGCGCCCCGTCACCCGCCCCGCTGCGGCCACCGCCTCGGCCCCCTCCAGCGGGAACGGCCACGGGCACAGCGTGCTGTAAACCAGCCCGATCAGGCACCCCGTCAGCGTGATCGACAGCGGGATCTCCTGGTGCTCCAGGTCGCAGATGCTGGCCACCAGCAACAGGCTAAACAGCGTCGCCTCGGCGGCCCACACCAGCCACGCCTGCCAGGGCACCAGCCCACTGTTCAGCGTCCAGCCGTATTGCTGCCACCAACCCACGCCCCGCACATCCCAGACCACCTCCAGCCCGAACAGCGCCAGAAATCCCAGCCCCGCGAAGATCTCCACCAGCAGGTAACGGATGGAGAACCGCGCCTGGCAGGTGCGGCATTTTCCCTTCAGCAAAAGCCAACCCACGATGGGGATGTTGTCGTGCCAGGCGATCGCCTTCAGGCACGCCATGCAGTGCGACCCGGGCCACAGCAGGCTTTTCTCATACGGCAGCCGCACCGCGGCCACCTGCAAAAAGCTGCCGGCCGACAGCCCCAGCACAAAGACGCCCACGCACCAGATGACCCAGCCGATGACCGCGATGTTCATGGGCCGTCACCCCCCGAAGGAGCCTCGCCCCGCAGGGCCCGGGCGATGGCCGCGGCGGCGGCCAAGGGGGACTGCCGGCCCGTGTCGATCTGCTGGCGCGCCACCTCGGCGTACAGGGGCTCCCTCGCCTGCAGCAGGCGCTCCATCTCAAAGGTCCAGCGCTCGAGCGGATCGGCCGACTCGCCCGGCCCGCCCCGCACCAGCGGCGGCCGCTGCGTGGCCGTGGCGGGATCCGCGGCGATGCGCCGGGCCAGCTCCGCCGGTTCGGCCCGCAGCCACACGGTGTGGGCGCCACGCAACATCTCGCGGTTGGCCTCCAGCAGCACCGCCCCGCCCCCGGTGGAGACCACCACAGACCCGCGATGCAGGCATCCGGCGAGCACGGCCTTCTCCCGCTGGCGGAATTCCATCTCGCCGTCCCGCGCGAACTGCTCGGCGATGGGGCCGTGCAAGCGGGTCAGCTCGGCGTCGGTGTCCACCAACGGCCAGCCCAACAGGGCGGACAGCGCCTTGGCCACCGAACTCTTGCCCGAGCCGCGCAGCCCCACCAGGCAGACCTGGCGGACACCGGGTTCCCGCGCGGTCATGCGGGGGCTCCAGCAGGCGGGTCGGCCGGGCCGTCGGATTTTTCCCCGGCGGGCTCTCCCGGCCCATCCCCGGCCCTGGCGGCCGCGGGACGCACGGTGATGGGGGTGAGGGCGTTCTTGGCCACCTGCCGCATCAGGTCGACCGGCGGCTCCTGCCCGGTGAAGGCGCGGAACTGCGCCGCCGCCTGGCGGATGAACATGTCCAGCCCGGTCACCACGGTGGCGCCATGCCCGCGCGCCTGCTTGATCATCAGGGTGTTCTCGGGGTTGTAGATGGTGTCCATCACCACCATGCCCTTCTGGAACATGCTCGGGTGGATGGGCGACTCGTCCACTTCCGGATACATGCCGCACGAGGTGCAGTTGATGATGATGTCGCTGAGCACCGTGGTGCGCAGGTTCCATTCCAGGAAGCGGCAGCCCATGTCCGCCGCCAACTTGTGGGCCTTCTCGTCGGTGCGGTTGGTGACGGTGACAATCGCTCCGGCATCGGTCAGCGCGTGCACCACGCTGCGGGCCACGCCGCCGGCACCCAGCACCAGCGCCATCTTCTGCTTCAGCGATCCGGGACTGCCATCGGGATTGGCGGGCAGGCCGGCCGTCAGGCTCTCCAAAATGGCCGGGCGGTCGGTGTTCATCGCCTTGAAGCCCGAGGCGGTGCGCACCAGCGTGTTGGCCGACTGGGTCTGGGCCACCAGCGATTCCATCTCGGTGGCCTGGTGCACCGCCGATTCCTTGTGGGGGATGGTGACGCTGAGCCCCTGGATCTTCAGCGGCGTGTGGCTGGCCAGGAAATTGGCCAATTTGCCCTCCGGCACCTTGAACGGCAGGTACAGCGCGTTGATCCCCAGCTTGCGGAAGCCGATGTTGTGCACGATGGGGCTGAGGCTGTGGCCGATGGGGTCGCCCACCACACCGTAGATTTTGGTTTCCTTGTTCAGCCGGCGCACGCCGTAGATGTTCTGCAGTTGGCCCACCGTCAGCATGCCGGGAGCGGCCAACCGCTCGGGATTGAGCGCGCCGTAGGTGAACGGCGCCCCCAGCGCCAACTGCGCCAAACGGCTGGGTACCCCCATGTCCCCCATGCAGAAGGCGATGGTGGGCTTCTTGGCGAAGCGCACCAGGTCGAGCACGCGCGCCACATCCTCGATCTGCTTGGGCATGCAGGCGATCTTGATCACATCCGCGTCGGCCTCGTGCATGCGCCGGAAGATGGCGTGCAGGTCGGACGGGACCTCGTCGAAATTGTGGTAGCTGACAATCCGCTTGGTCTTGCCGTATCGGGGGATGGACTTGATGAGGTCTTCCTCGATGTCCACCCAGTCGAACCCGGCGACAATTGCCTGGCGCAGCAGCATCCGCCGCTCGTCTTCGGTGCCCTTGAACCGGCCCTTGTCATCGCGTCGCCGTACCGTCGCCAGAAGCGGCAGCGGCTTGTCGGCGAGCAACCGGGCGAAATCAGGCGCCTTGGCCAGGTAATCGATCCGCACCTCGGCCAGCAGCACATTCCGCCGGGCCGCCTCCATGATTTCCGCGCGGATCATGTCGTGGCGGGTGCGCGCGATCACCGCGCAGATGGGATCGGGCTTCCGGGGTGCCCCTTCCTGCCCGGCTTGCCCCGCCGTTTGGGCCGGATTGGATGTATCAACTGCCATAGACCACCATGCCGGCAGACCGGCCCGGGTTTTTTCCGAAAAGGGCTATTGAAAACCCCAGCCCCGCGCAGGCCTTCCTGTGTCCTTTGTACCACGCCCGCAAGGGTTTCGGGCAGACAGGGGGGCCAAAAAGTGCCCACCCGCCCACTGGACCGAACCGGATGGGGGTTTTGCCCATGGAACCGGGAAAAATCCCGGCGGCGGCGCACTCCCGGGGTGTCGGCGGTGTTAGTATGTAAGCATGGTCTTCTGATAGCCCAAACCCTGCCCCGTGGATGGATCTTCCGGCATGGGCCTTTACGATCGCGATTACGGCCGAGAATCCTCGACGGGCAACCCCTTCGCGAGGATGAACTCCCCCTTCACCGGCACCCTGTGCCTGATGGCGCTGGGTTGCTTCGTGGTCAGCCTGTTCCAGCGCGACTTGGCGTTGCGGATGGGCCTCTCGTGGGATGGCCTGATCCACGGCCGTGAGTTGTGGACCCCTGTCACCCACACGCTGTTCCACCCGACCTTCGGCCCCAACGCGCTGATCGCCTTCGTCTTCTACATGCTGATCATCTTCTTCTTCGGCAAGGAGCTGGAAGATCGGCTCGGGCCCCGGGGCATGGCCTGGATCACCGGCGGTGCCGCGGGGTTTGCCGCCCTGGTATTCCTGGCCGGTACGGGCTCCGGGTTGTTTCAGGCGGATTCGCTGCTTTTCGGCGTCCCGGTGCTGGCCAACGCCATCCTCATCGCGGGCGTGCTGATCGACCCCCGCCGCACCTTCCTGCTGTTTTTCGTGCTGCCGGTTCCCGGCTGGCTGCTGGTGGTGGTGAGCCTGCTGTTTGAACTGGCGTCCGTCGCCCGGTGGGACCTTGGAACCGGCCAGGCCGCTGGCAACATCGCCGGCCTGCTGGCGGGTGGTCTGGCGTATCAGATGCTCACCGGCGCCTGGGAATGGAAATGGCCCAGGCGCAACACCTCATTCCACCGCCGTGGCCGGCCCCGTCTGGCGGTTTTCAGGGGGGAATCCCCCGACGAATTCGCTGAAACCGCCGCCCGACCCGCGTCGCGCCGCCGGGAGCTGGGATCCGCCCCCGTGGAACCGGAAACCTCCCAAACCGGAAACCTCACGGTGGAGGTGGACCGCATCCTGGAAAAAATTAGCCTGCAAGGCCTGCCCAGCCTGACAGAAGCTGAACGGCGTATACTTCTGAAAGCCAGCGAGACGCTCAAAAAAAAGCCCTGATATCTCGCCCGCATTCTCTGGATGGTGCCCCGATATGCCCCTGTATGAATATGTCTGCTCGGATTGCCAAACCCAGTCGGAACTGCTGGTGATGGGTGGTGAAAAGCCGGTTTGCCCCTCCTGCCAGGGCAAGAAGATGGAAAGGCTGTTCAGCCTGCCCGCCCGCCCGGTGATGGCCCCTTCCGGCGGTGGTGGGTGTGACGCTTCTCTCCCTCCCTGCAACCCCCATTGCTGCCGCTTGCCCCAAGGCGGCTGAACCTCCATACTAAGTGACAGGTCGGAATCAGATTCGCCTCTCCCGAAACCTCGGCGCGGCTTCAGGGTTGCCCTCGCGGGCGCTCCTGCCAGACCGCTGATCGACAGGGAGGATCAGGCGTGCCCAGCGTGACCAGCCATTCCGAAACCATGTCGCCCATCCAATCAGGCAGCGAACACGACCTTCTCCTCACACTGGAGGAGATCAGTCAGGTTGTCTCGCATTCCCACGACCTGCGCCAGACTCTCGACAACATCTGCCTGTTGATCCAGAAACGGTTCCGGGTGGCGGTCTGCTCGCTGTATCTGTTCGACCCGAAGGGGGTGCACCTGGTTCTGGCCGCCTCGGTCGGCTTGCGCCCCGAGGGCATCGGACGGGTGCGCATGCGCCTGGGCGAAGGTTTGACCGGGCTGGTGGCCGAAACGGTTTCCCCCGTCAACGAGCCCAACGCCCCCACCCATCCACGGTTCAAATATTTCCCCGAGGCGGGCGAGGATCCTTTCCAGTCGTTCCTGGGCGTGCCGCTCCTGGTGGGGGGCACGGTGAAGGGGGTGCTGGTGGTGCAGGCGATCGAGTCGCGCACCTTCTCCCCCGGCGATGTGCGCATGCTGAAGACCGTGGCGGCCCAGCTCTCGAGCCTGGTGACCGACGCCTGGTGGCTGGAACAACTCAACGCCTTCACCCACGGCGACATGCCCATGGAACAACCCATGGGCCCCATCCAGGGCGTGGGCCTCAGCCCGGGCGTGGGCGCGGGGCTGGCCTATGTGCTGGACAGTTGGGAAACCTACCGGCAAAAGGCCCCCAAGCGCGCCGAGGATTCCCAGGGGGAACGGGCCCGCCTGCAGCAGGCGATCGCCGAAGCACGCGAGGAATTGAAGCGCCAGGAGATCGATATCGCCAATTTGGTTGGCGAGGACCACGGCGCCATCCTGCAGGCCCAACGGATGATCCTGCAGGACAGGAGCATCGAGCGCGATCTTTTGGCTTGCATCAACAAGGGCAGCAGCGCCGAGGCCGCCATCCTGGACACGCTCGACCACTATGTGGCCGCCTATGGCAAGGTGGCCACCGCCGTGCTGCAGGAGCGGGTATACGACATCAAGGATGTGTTCCACCGCGTGCTGTGGCACCTGGTGGGCGGCCGCTCCGACAAGCCCGCCGCCGACCTGCCGGTGATCCTGGTCACCCGCGAGGCCTCGGTGATGGAACTGTTCGCCGTGGAACGGTCGCACCTGGCGGGCGTGGTGGTGGAGCACGGTGGCCCGCAAAGCCACGCCGCCATCCTGGCGCGCTCGCTCGGCCTGCCCATGGTGGGCAAGGTGGAAGATTTCGCCCGGGTGGCCCAACCGGGCCGGTGGCTGGGGATCGATGGCACCACCGGACTGGTGGATCCCGATGCCACACCCGAGGACTCGCCGGCCCCAACCCGCCGGGTGGACAATCTACCCCCCATGGCCCCGCCCGCCAAACGGGCTGGAATCCCCACGCTGGAGGCGAACATCAACCTGCTGTGCGAGGTGGAGCCCGCCCTGCGCGATGGCGCAGCCGGTGTGGGCCTGTTCCGCAGCGAATTCCTCTTCCTGGCCCGCCGATCGCTGCCCACCGAGGAGGAGCAGGAGCGTATCTACTCGAAGCTGGTGACCGGCATGCGGGGCCGGCCGGTTTGCATCCGCACCTTCGACCTGCGGCCGGACAAGCTGGCCTCGGTCTCCTTGCTGGCCAAGGCCGAGCAGGGCTACGACTGGCGGCTGGTGCTGGGTTCCCCTCCCCTGCAACGCCTGTTCCGCGAGCAGGTTCGCGCCATCCTGCGCGCGGGCGTGCACGGCCCGGTGCGCCTGCTGGTGCCGCTGGTTTCCTGCAGCGAACTGGTGGATCTGGTGGTGGAGACGCTGGCGGACGCCCGGTCCTCGCTGGTGGCCGACGGGCTCGACCACGACAGCCGCGTGGAGATCGGCTTCATGCTGGAATCCGCCGCCGCCGTCCCGCTGGCGCACCGCTGGCTGGACCGGGCCGATTTCCTGGCCCTGGGCACCAACGATCTGGCCGCCTCGGCGCTGGCCTTCGACCGCGACAACCCGGTGGGCACACCCCAGCTCGACTTTCTGCACCCGGGCTTCCTGGCCCTGCTGGAACCGGTGGTCACCGCCGCGCACCGCCAAAACAAATCCGTCAGTGTGTGCGGCGAAATGGCGGCCGATCCGCGCGGCGCCGTGGCTTTGGCCGCCCTGGGTGTGGATCGCCTCAGCGTGCCGGTGAAGGCGCTGCGCCCCATCCACCAGGTGCTGGCCAATCTGGAGCCGAAATCCCTGGCCCAGGCACGCCGGGGCCTGCTGGAATTCAGCTCACGCTCGGCGGTCGCGGACCTGATCGCACCGCTGCTTCCGGTAAAACAATAAATCATGGCAGGCAGGCGCGGTTGGACACGGCTGCTCCTGCCACCCGTCATCGTGGCGGTGCTCCTGGCACTTTCCGCCAAATCGTGGCTGGAGCTGCCCGCCCGCACCATCATGGCCCAGCCGGAGGCATCCTTCCGCCCCACCGTGGCTGTGACCCTGGGCGGATACCAAAGCGAATTGCGGCTGAAATACTGGCAAAGCCAGATCCCCGACATGCGGATCATCGCGTTGGAACCACCCGCCCGGTGGACCCAGCAAGCCGGCCTGCGCCCCACCACCCGCAGCATGACCGACTACCTGCTGGAAAAACGCGGCCTCGATCCCAAAGCGGTACCCAGGATCTTTTTGGAAAAGGAAGTGGGCTGGCACCCCCTGCGTGCCCTGGCCTCCTGGCTGGAGGAGCCCGGCCACACGCAAGACCGCCTTTTGATTTTGGTCGACCCCACCCGGGTCAATTATTTCCTGGTCGGCTCCTTCGCGACCCTGCCCCGCGAGGTGCGGGCGCGGATCCGTTTTGAAACCCTGCCCATCCCGGACCTGGCACCCGAGGTCTGGTGGCGTCGACGCAACGGCTGGAAAGATGTCGCCACTGGCTGGTTTCTGGGCGCCTTCGCCCTGTTTGCCGGCGAAGGTCAGTATGCCGAAATGTTCAACCCGCTGAATGCCTCCGGAAAGATCGATTGGTCACCCGGCTCCCTCCAGGTGGGGGCCACGCCATGAGCGGATCCCCTCGCAATAAACGCAGGCTTCTGCTGGCAGCGATACTGTTGCTGCCGGTGCTCACGGCCCCTTGGTGGATGCCCGCCATGGGCCGCTGGTTGGTGGTGGGTGAAAATCTGCAACCGGCCGATTTGATTTTTGTGCTGGGCGGCGACGCCGAGGTCCGACCGGTAGTGGGGGCCTGGGCGTACAAGCAGGGACTGGGAAAAAAGATCCTGTACAGCCAGCCTTCCGATCGATTCGAACCCGAGGTTCCATTCGACCCCCCGGAGCGCGAGTTGATCCCCGCCATCCTGCGCAAGGCCGGCGTTCCCGAGGGGGACATGGTCCCCCTGCCCGGAGAGGTGGACGGCACCCTGGGCGAGGGAGAGCGCTTGCGTGATTACCTGAAACAGAACGGGGGCGATACCGTGCTGGTGGTCACCACCAACTGGCACACCCGCCGAGCGGGTTGGATCCTGCAAAAGAAGGTGGGCGATCTGGCCCGCATCCACATGCTGCCGGCGCCATCGCCAGGCTTCGATCCGGCCGTTTGGTGGCGCTCCCCGGGCGGGGTGGAAATGGTGCTGGCCGAGTACCTGAAGATTTTCTGGTACAAGGTCCGCGGTTGATTCCTAATTGGCCTTCGGGGCTTCCAGAAAAGGCGCAAGTTCCTTGTCGCGCCGCAACACCCGCTCCAGCTCGCGGGCCAGCTTGTTTTCACCATCCACCTGCAACACCTGGTCCACCTGCCGCTGGGCCTCGTCGATCAGGCCGTTTTCCTCGAGTCGGCGGGCAAGTTCCAAGGAGATACCGGCGCGCTGCGCGGTTGGGGTGAGCGCGGTCGCCCTGCGCAAGGAATCCAGGATTTTGTCCTCGGATTCCCCCATTTTCTGTTGCAAGTCTGCCAAATTTCTCCAATTGCCGGGCGAAGCGCCTGCAGCCTGGGCGAGCAACTCCACACGGGCCGTTTCCAGCAGGCTGGGTCGAGGATCCTTGCGACGCGGGTCAGGCTTGTGCAGGCGGATAGCCTCCAACAACACGCCCGGGTCATCCGGCAGCAGGTAGTCCAGCAGTTTGGCAGGCTGCTCGCCATTGAGCGATCGGGCGAGAATGTCAGGCAGATGCGCGGTGGAACGGTGCAGGCTTTCCCGCCAACGGACAGCGGCGATATTCTGGTCGGTTTCCCGTTTTTTGGCGGCGTCGGGTCCTTCCTGCTTGTCACCCTCCACCCAACTGGCCAGCCCGGCGGAATACCACAAATCGGGATCAAAGCTATAGACTTTGGCGGCCCGGTACAGGTGTGCGGAGGCCGGTTCGGACTTTTGGAACCGGTCGGCGAACAAGCCCAGGTAGGCATGGCTGCGCCGATAGAGTGGAGACAGCGCCCGGCACCTGGCCAGTTCGGCCAGACCCAAGTTCCAATGTTTTTCGGCCCATTCCCGGTTGGGCTGGGCGGCTTGTTCCCTTTTGAGCAGCACCTCGGCGGCCTGCATCCCCAGCAGGCTGAAGCGCAGGGGCCCGGCCAGGGCGTCCATCAGCAGGTCGGTATCCCGCAGGGTCGCGATCTCACGCTTCAAGACCCGGTCGGCGGTGTCCTGCGCCGACACCATGTCCAAGGCGGCCAATCCGATGGTCTCATGCACTTCGGGCAGCCAGGGCCTCAAGCGCGCGGCGCTTTCCAGCAGGCTGATGCGCCGTTCCTGCCCTTCGTTGGTGACCGGTTGCTGGTCGGCTTCCAACTGCAGCCGAAACACGGTGGAACCGGTGGCCAAATCGTTCACCAGCAGCAAGGCCCAAATAGCCAGGATGATGCCACCCAACCGGGCGACGACCCCGTCCAAAACCCACACGCTGGTTTCCTCATGGTCGCGTGATTCGGGCTGGCCGCTAGTGTGGCGGGAAAGCGCCGAAAGGTGGGCCAGGCACACCGTGGCCAGTAGCGCCACAGAGGCCATGTGCACGCCAAAATCCGCCACGGAATGGATCACCAAAGCCAGGAGGCCGAACAGCAGACCGGTGGGCATCATGGCCGAAGGCTCACCCCGGTGGCGGCGGATGCCACGCATGCCCATCCGCACCAGCCAGAAAACCATCAGCAGGGTGACAACCAGCCTGGGGATACCCCCCTCAACCAGCGCCTCCAAATATTCATTGTGGGCATGGTCCAAAACCACCCCGGGGAATCCACCGATCTCGCGGACAATCGGTTCCACTACCCCCAGCGATCCAGCACCAGTTCCCGTGAGCGGGTACTGGACAACCAGGTTCAACAAGGGCTTCCACACATTGATCCGGTCTTCATGCAGCGTGGCCTTGTCGGTCACCGTGCCCAACCGCTGGCTGATCTGATCCCAGCCGAACCAGGCGACAAGCCCCATCACCGGCAGCGCCAGCCACAGGGCCAGAATCAGGTTGCGGGCATCAAGAACGGAGCTGTTTTTACCTGCTTTTTTGGATCTGCTTTTGCCCGCACCCAGCCAGGCGATGGCGGTCAGGATGATCGAGGAAACCAAAGCCAAAGACCCACCCCGGGACATTGACATCGGTATCGTCGCCATCATCAACGCGATGGCGAAGACACACAGCAGTGCCGCGGGTTTGTTCAAAAGTTCCAGGGGCGAGGCGATGATCTCCTGCACCGGCCTCCAGAATTCGGCTTTTTTCAGGAAACCATCCCGGGACCTGGGCGCCACCTTTTGGTGGTAGGTCCAACCGATCACACCCAGCACCGCGCCGACGCACAGATTGATGTAGTCCGGGTAGTGGTTGCGGCAGATGAACGGCCCGAATACGGCTCCGGGGGTGATCCAGGTCCAGTAGACGATGTCGTTCTTGGGGGAGGTGAGCGATTGGGCGATGGCGAAGAAGGCCAGCGCCGCGCCGTTGAACAGAAGCACCCAGCCCAAACGCAGCAGCAGAACCTGCCGCGCCAGATTGGAGCGCACCATCAAATAAAGCAGCGTGACCGCGGTGATCTGCGTTAGGAAAACCCGTGTGGCGGCGGGATCCAGGCTGATCGGCTGCCACGGGGCAGGCAGCACCGTTTCAGTGCCGTCGGAAAGGATTTCCGGCTGCGCCGGCACCTGCTCCGCCCGCATGGTGGCAGCCGCAGGGGAAACCAGCTGAAGAATGTCCCTGGGCAAGGGCACCAACTGCCCCAGGGTGATCAGGATTAACCCGATCAGGCACAGGCCGATGGGACATAGGCAAATGTTCAACTTGCCAGTATGGATCGCCAAGCTCGCCCAGCAAAGCAGGGCGATACCCAGAGGCCAACCCAGGATCGCGTAGGCCCAGGGATCATTGGCCCCCAACAACCACGGGGCCACCACCACCATGAAAAGCACGCAGGCTTCCATGGCAAGCAACAAAGCCGTGGCGGGGCCACGGCTTGTCGGTACTGCTTCAGATTTTGACATCCCTAACCTTAGGTCGGGAGGATGGAAGTATTACTTCTTCTTGGCCGGCGGACGGCGCGGGGGAGGAGCGTAAGGGTTGGTGGCCGAAGCCTTGATGACTCCCGTGTAGGAGAACTCATCCAGGGAAACAACCAGTTCACCCTGCTCGCCCTCGTTGGTGGTCACCTTGCGGGCCGAGTCAGGCAGAGCCTTGCGATCGGTGGCGAAGTGAGCCAACGGAGACTTGGTGCTGGGCACATTGGACCAACCACCCAAGCCGACATAGCTATCGGCGAAAAGGAAAGCTGAGCAACCAAAGGCTGCTGTCAGGACGAAGCAACCAATCCAACTCTTCATGGACGACCTCCTTGGAACATAAATCACATTAGCTCAGTGAACGACCGGGTGCAACCCTTTGGCCTGCAAAACCCTAACTTTCTTCCTTCTCAACTATACGACGAATGGATGAAAATCAGAGTTCCATATCCCCAATTCAAATTTAAATGCG
>Ga0315906_10002653_pt1 | contig 24607 bp, 35 predicted proteins | sample LakEriMetagenome_4_FD_203526 | JGI IMG/M metagenome (GOLD analysis project Ga0315906, IMG submission 203526) | Freshwater fungal communities from buoy surface, Lake Erie, Ohio, United States - Buoy 2 MA122 | ecosystem: Environmental > Aquatic > Freshwater > Lake > Lake biofilm | place: USA...
CGCCATTAAAAAAATCCTGTAGATTGTTCATGTTTAAGCGTCCTGTAACTAGACGCTTAGCATTTTTATTTCAAATGAAAAAAAGGTCTACCGAGTTTTTATATTCAAGAAGTGTGCAGAAGTTTTAGTGCCACGGTTTATTAAACTAAACCAGCGGATGAATGTGCTAGCTAACAACGAATCGCTGAGTGCCAAGAACCATAGGCGTTACGGAAGATTTGAAAAGTCAGGAAGCGTTTTCAATCCGCTGCTCTACCGACTGAGCTACCTGGCCATATAGAACCTCACGACAAAAACCGTGAAGAAGCGGAATTATAGCAAAAATGCTGACTTTTACCGAGTTTTAGCCCTGAATTTAGCCAATATCAGGGTCTAGTTAATAGACGCTGCGTTTTTAAAAAAGCTCACCGTTACTTAACTAGACGGTGGCTTGATAGGTCTATTCGTGAATGTCTTTTAAAAGGACATTCAGGGTTGGGGGGTTAAGTTTTTGTTCCGCAAGAGCGCATAAAGGCAAGCTCAATAAAAGTAAAAATATGTATTTCATGAGTCAATTCCCCTTAAATTCTAAAAAATCTATATGTTTGGGAAATGTCACAACCTGTTTCTTAAGTAAAACTTCCTTTAACCATTTTGCATTAGGAGCATGCAAGTTAACATTAAATGCATGTTCACCTTCAGGCAGTTTTTTATGCTTCTTCACATAACCTCTAACAAACTTAAAAATAATTCCTGTAACTTTTATTTGCCATGGATTCCTAACCCATTGCCCTGAAATACTTCCTGTGGCTTTAGAGTATTTGTCATTGAACTGAAGTTGAGCGAAATACTCATTAAGAAATTCATTTGATGACCAATAGGCTGCCTGGTCTTTTTTTGATGTAGTCATTTTACTTCTCCTTTTTTAGCCACTTTGACAATTGTCTGGGTGTGGCAAGTTGAGGTTAAATCCACCCGTATAAAATAAAAAACCCGATTCGACAAATTAGCCAAAACGGGTTACTAGTTCGTTTTAGCAGATTACGCCCTGCAATCGAATCAAATCGGCGATATGGTTATATTACTCTATCTTTAAATTTCATCAATTATCAAATTACTTACTTTTCTTTCTTGCTTCCCAAACAAATCCTAAATCATCGAGTTGTTTCTTTCTTTCAGGAGATAGATTTTGATTTCTTCTCTGTGTATTTACCCATCCCCCTAAAGCTAGGCCATCTTTAGTTTTATAAGCCACATTAACTCTACAATCACCAAACTCTTTTTTATAAGCCTGTAGTGCATTAAAATTATCGACCCATAAAGTGTCAAATATTTTCCAAATAAATCCCAAATCATCGAGTTGTTTTTTTCCTTCAGGTGATAGATTTTGATTTCTTCTCTGGTTTTTTATCCATCCCCCTAAAGCTAATCCATCTTTAGTTTTATAATGATTAGGAACATCGCAATCACCAAATTCTTTTTTATAAGCTACTAAAGCTCTAAAGCTCAAATCCCATTGATCTCCTGTTGGGTCCCATATAAATCCCAAATCATCGAGTTGTTTTTTTCTTTCAAAAGATAGATCATTACGGAGTCTCTGGTTTGTTACCCAAATTCCTAGCTTTAATCCATCTTTAGTTTTATAACGACTAGGAACCTTGCAATCACCAAATTCTTTTTTATAAGCCATTAAAGCTTTGATGTTTTCATGCCATGCTCTTTCATTTGGATCCGAAACAAATCCTAAATCATCGAGTTGTTTTTTTCTTTCAGACGATAGATCAGTACTATGCCTTTGGTTTGTTACCCAAATTCCTAACTTTAATCCATCTTTAGTTTTATAACGACTAGGAACATCGCAATCACCAAATTCTTTTTTATAAGCTATTAAAGCTTGTATATTTTTGTCCCATAATTCTCTAGATATATCCCATATAAATCCCAAATCATCTAATTGTTTTTTTCTTTGAAGAGAAAGATATTGTTCGTTTCTAGAATCTCTTTGACTGCTTACCCAAATTCCTAAATTCAATCTATCTTTAGTTTTATATTTTTGAGGCACATTACAATCACCAAATTCTTTTTTATATTCTTCAAGAAGTCCATACCAGAAATGCCATGATGCTGTTGTCTGCTCCACTAGATGCGTTCTTAGTGCGCTTGAAAAATTAGTATCTACGCTGGTTGGGACATCAATAACAATTTTCTTTAAGCTACCAACATGAGAGGATCTGGGTCTTGGTCGACCTAACTCAGTTCGCAAAGTGTCTAACTCAAAACCTAGCATTTCATCATGAGATCTTAAGGCCTTAATAACATCCCACACAGGTTTAAAATTAGTTGATTCAATAGAGAGCTCAGGATCATCTCCATTCTCAATAAATACTGGAAGAAGAATCGTACCTACAGACTTATTATCGCTTAATCTTATGGCTCGCCCTACTGTCTGCACAATATCAATCTGACTAGCTTTGGGATCAATAATGGCTATACCATCTAGAGCTGGGACATCAACACCCTCTGATAAACACCTTGCATTAGATAACACTGCGTAATCACCTTGTGATAATTCTTTAAGTTGCTCTAGCTTTTGTCTTCGGTAATTGGTAGGCATAATCCCAGATACAAAGCCTGTGGCAAGTTTTCCTTTAGGCTTATGTTTAAGCTCAATCAAATCTAATACTTGAGGAAGTTCTTTACTAAAATCTTCAGCCGATTTCACACGACTATGAAATGAAATCACTCTGGTTAAGTTGTAATCTTTAATGGCTTTAATCAAACCTATCTCTGCAGCCAAAGATTTAGCGTCAATCACTTCATCACTACTAGTTTTTAATTGTTCTCTATGCTCAATCCAATTAGCGATCATCGGTTCATCGACACCAATAATAACAAGCTGATAATCAGTAAGGAGTTTTCGATCAATCGCTTCACCAAAACTTAATCGATGAAATTCTTTTCCAAATACTTTTTCGTCATCCATGCCTGCAATTTCAAATTCTAAATCCTTAGCCTGCTTTTTAAGATTCGATGAATAAGTTCTTGGTGTAGCGGTCGTAAATAATTTAAGTTTTGTCTTAATAAGATCGTCATTAAGAATAGTAGTAAATGCACTTGTCACATTTCCTGCACATCGATGAGCTTCATCAGCAATCGCTAAATCAAAGCTGGGTATATTTGTCTTCTTTTGCGCGTCTGCAATAAGTCGTGATGATTGATATGTTGAGAAGACTACGCGATTACCTGAAGACTTTAAAAAATCTGCAATCAAGGAGGGGTCAGATGTCACAGGGAATGATAGATCTTGAACAGATTCTAATAATTGATCTTCAGACGCTCCTTTAGTGACCGTTTCATCGGAGCAAACAGCTAAAGACTTAAATGGCGTGTTCATTCCAAACGTCCACTCTTTTAAAGTCTGTGAAAGTAAGCTTAGAGATGGAAGTAAAATTAGTGTCAGATCAGCGTTTAAGTTTTCTTTAATCCAAAGGGTAATGAGAGTTTTACCTGTGCCACAAGCCATAATGAGCTGACCCTTGTTGGCGTCTTTAAAACCTTTTGCTACTTTTTCAATGGCTTCTGTTTGATGGTCACGTGGTTTAGGTTTAGGTTTTAGTTTAGCTCGGCTTAAGTCAGAAATATTTTTAGGATAATCAATTGCGGAATCTTCAAAGTCTGAGAATAGAAATAATGTCACAGGTTTTTCTTGATCAGCACAAACCTTTCTGGCGTTCGGACCTAGATTATCTGTTGTGGCTATTAGAAGACGTCTTTGAATAAGTGATCGGTTGGATTCACTTAAAAATTTATCTACGTCAGATTTTGTGACTGGGTACTCTCTGTCATAACATTTTGCTTGAACTGCCCATACTTCGCCATTTTTGTCTTTAAATACTAAATCGATGCCGCAATCTTTCCCCCAACGATCAGGGTAGTCATCCCACATCCATACTTTATCGACTTCAGATTTCCAAACAGGATCATTCTCTAAAAACCACTTCACGAAAACTTCAAATTGTTTTCCTTTAGTCTGCGGATTAAATGACGATAAGAAGATTGAAAATTTTGAATTCATCTAAGAAGCATGCCTAATAAAAATCTAAATTAAACATACTCATTTCTAACTCTAGCATTCGCACAATTTTCACAACTCTCATGCGAATCTGGCACAGAATTGGAATTCATAGTTTTGATCATTTCTCTTACCTTATTTGGTATCCATGAAACATCATTTTTATAAGGGATAAGTGTTTCTGAAAATATCATCTTTGCATGAAATCCATCTAATGTTCTATCTGCATTAACAACCAAAAAATATGAAATAGAAGATGTTTTATAACCCTTACAGTTAAGTAAGTAGTTATAAAAATCCATTTGAAGCTTATAGCCTTCATGATAAACATTTGCTAAATAAGTTATAGGCTCTACTTCATTTAAGCTAGCTTGTGATTTATAGTCTACGACGATAAGTTCCTCTGTCTTCGTATCAAACCAAATATCATCTACACCGCCTGAAAGAATAAAATTTGTATCTTCAAATCTATGAAGAATACCCCCTCTTAATGCATCTCTCCATTTATCCATTTCTTCATGTTTAAGTGGAACTAAATGATCAAGATCATACTCTTTGAATAACCTATGGGGTATTTGTTGTTCCCGACAGATATCAAATTCCTTTTTTAAAAGCTCATCAGTGGCAGAATTTAAAGCCCATCCTGGCATGCCTGGCTCAACCACACCTAAAACTCGATCCATATAAAAACAACGAGGACAGGTTAAAAAATCGCTAAATTTACTTCTACTTACTTTAAAGTCTTCTGTTTGGTTTGGCTTATAAGAACTTTTTTCTGTAGTTCTTCTGCCAGTTGCAGGGACTAATCTTCCTTGAGCATCTCTTTTTAAACTAATCATTATTTATAACTTTCATAAAGTATGGCCTTAATGCTTGAGGTATGAAATCAGGCAATCCGTTTTTAACAACATCATAATGATTCACTAATAAATCCTTTAAATTATCTTTTTCTGCTTCGACATAATCACTAATAAACATATCTATTTCTGGATCACCCCATTTATAAGTAATATCACCAATAACATCTTCAAATTCTTCAAGTAAATCTTCGGATAGATTTTCACAGTCAGTTTTTGTTTGCCATTTGAAAGTACCTACAATTTTTACGTGCTCCATTGTAGATGGAAAATAAACATCGTATTCATCGCATAATTCAATATCAAATAAGAAAAACTCAGGAGCACCTTTATTTGCATGTCCATCATTCCAAAATTCGTAATCAACAATCAATTGATTTTCATTTTGTATGAAGTTTGTCACTTCAATCCCTAATGAAACAAGGTCAAAACGAAAATAATCATCTTGGTATCTTTGGTATATCCAATCAGCAATTTTTTCATTTGTTAAGCTCATGAGATTTTCATTTCTTTTGTTTAGTCTTCCTACAAAGCAATTAAAAAACTATTTTTGCTTTATTAATTAAATCATCAAAATCTTTTTCAAGGCCTTGATGTGCGCCTCTTAAATTATCAACTACTGCTTTAGCCCATTCAAAATATTCTTTTTTTCTATCGGTTGACCAATCTGCCGGCGGTGTATTAATAATATCTGTGATATTGGCAATTTTGTCAGCAAGTTTAACTAATTTAGCTTCATGTGATATTGAGGCAGCATGTTCGACTTGCTTTTGCTTTCTGAGTGACTTTTCGAAGCTTTTATCATCAGTAACTTCTAATACTATAGATGTAATCTTTTCACCAAAGTGTTCCTGCAATTCATCAACTGTTGTTTCGGTATCTTCTATAGTGTCATGAAGTATAGCTGCACATAAAACGTTCTCATCTATAACCCATCTTTGAGCAAGTATATTCGCTAAAGATATCGGATGATTGATATACGGTGTTTTATCAATGTCTTTCCTTCTTTGCTTAGTATGCTTCTCTGCCGAAAATGATAAGGCTTTAAATAATAATGATAATAATTTCGCTTTATCGGTTTCTGCTGATTCTTGTAATACATTATTTTTAAGATTACATATCATTTCTTCAGCCATTAAATCTGCTTTTTCTTTGTTATTCATTTTTTCCTTTTATTCAATTACAAATTGTGGGGTTAGAGAATAATCTCTCAGTGTTGTGCCTGGTATTGTAGGATAAATACCACCTTTATCTATAATCATCACTGGTTCAGTTATATCCTTAAATGGTGTGCCTGGTATCGGTTTATATATAACATTTTTATCAATGACCAATACTGGCTCAGTAATATCTTTGAAAGGTGTGCCAGGAATAGTTTTGTAGATAACCTCGGCCATGGATGTTGATGAAACAAAAAGTATTAGTAATATTAAATATCTCATAAGCTTGTTCCTCTTTCTCTAAAAATTTCAATCTATATTGCTCTTGTATGGATCTATTTCACTGCTGTAAGGTGCAACAAATTCAAATTGGTTATTGTATGGATTTTTTTGTAATTTACTTTTAGGATCAGTCATTTCCCATTTCTTCTCAATATAGTTGTATTTGTTCGTATAGTTTTTAGGGGCTATCTCATACCTCTTATTAAGATAGTCATATTTCATCTCAGAGTTTGGGGGAGCATATTTCCATTCTTTTTCGATGTAATTATATTTAAGCTTGCTGTTAGGCGTTGTTGTTTCAAATTTGCCTGTCATCGGATTAAACTTCTGTACTGCACTTAATTCATTCACCGATATTAATGCCATTAATAAAATGATGAATAATTTTTTCATTATATTTGTTCTATATAAGAAGTAAGTTTTTGGTGAGGCTCTTTATACCAAAAAGTTCTTTCAAATAAATCTCTCATCACTTGTGGTTTAGTTGTCCACCGATGTCTTAAATTAATATTCTCGTAATTATTACCTTTAGATTTAATATGCAAATCATATTCAACTATTTCATCTGCATTGCTTCTGATAACAGGCTTCAATTTTCCAATTAAGACAATAAGCTTCTTAACCTGATAAGTGGATAGCTTTTTAGTAGTCACTTTATTCTTGATCTTTTTTCTAAACATCGAGTTTTGCTGTTCAATGAGGATTGAATAGCTTGAGGTGGCGACTTGTTTTTTCCTGTTTTCTTTAATTGATGTCAGTTGTATTTCAATATATTGATCAGTAAAGAGCAGGTTTTTATCTAAACCCATAAATGTGTCCGTTTTTATCTATTAGTGTAGGCTCATTATAAAGTTCCTACAGGCTCACTTAGTGAGCCCAGCTCATATTATTCTTGTTACATATTATGAATAAAGTAAGCATCCTTCATTATCTGGTGCATGTAGATTTAGCTGAGCTATTCATCTATCTATTACCTGTTTTGTCTCTTATAGCCCTTATTAAGGCTAATAGTCAGTTGAAAAGGCATGTTGTGACTATCCAAAAGACCAAAAAGGATCGTAAAAGGAAAAATGGGCTATTCACTATGGTTAACGTCATTATTCTGGCGTCAATAGTTGGATATATGTTGAAACACGAATTCCCCCAAAAAGACTATTTCTATAAGAAAAGCATTACAAAAAAACAAATACGCTTTGATCAGGAGCACTTTTTACTTACAGGAGATTCAAAATGAGGCCAGGACCAACCATTATTAGTGAATGTTATAAATGTAATAAGCTGTTCAGACAATGGACCTTGTCATCAGGCAATACATTTACAGCTCAGTTTTGGCCAGATGGTTTTATGAAAGCGCCGATGATGCCAGAAATGCCTCCTTTATTTCATTGTCCAAGTTGTGATGGCTTTATTTGGAGAAGAGATTGTAAGGAAGTTGATGAAGTACATGGCTACGATGAAATGAAAGAAAAATATCCTGAAGTGCAATCTTATAAAGACCCAACGATTGATACCTTTATGCTTGCCCTAGAAGAAAAAGGTCTGACTAAAGGTAGAGAGGGATACATTAGAACAAAACTTATGCACTTCTTTAATGATGAGAATAGAGATAGTGAGATACCTATTTCACAACCATCAGATATGCAAATTGAAAATTACAAACGACTATTAATCATTGCAAATAAAAATGATGCTAATGACACTATGTTAAGAGCTGAGATCTATCGTGAAATGGGTGAATATGACAAATCATTAGAATTATTAGCAAAAGTAAAAGATAAAGACTTTGCTACTAATGTCCTTGTTTTAAAAGAGCTTTGCAAAAATAAAGATTCAAGAGTAATGGAGATACTAAGAAGAGAAGATTAACTCTTAAAGGAGAAGAATATGGGCCAATGGTATTTATTTAGATGTCCTAAATGCAGCTATAAAACAGAATGCTCTGAGGGGCCAGATAGAGGTATGTATGCAGCTGTTGATCCTATGATCTGTAAAGATTGTAAGGAAGTTCACAATGTATGTGTAGGTGAATTTACCAAAAATGGTGATTATAAGGATCTTGAAAAACCTGAATGCCCAAATTGTGAAGGCACTAATTTAAAAAGCTGGGTTGAACATGAATGTCCTAAATGTGGCGACAAAATGAAACGAAGTAATCAGTCACATATTTTATGGGACTGATTTTTATTCGGGCGATTCTACAACTGTATTAATAATAGCCTCTTCCCAATCACCAATAGGTTCCATCTCGGTAGTATGTTTTGGACAAAGTGGCGGACCCATATATAACCATTTTTTTAATGGTGTCACTTCATAACCACACTTCTTACATTTTGCCCTTGGTCTTGGCCCTGTTTTCTTGCCTGCTGAATGAGCTAAATTAATTTTTGAGTGTGGGTACTTTCCTAATTGTTTAGCAATGCTAGTAAGTTGTTCTTTTAACCATGGCCCCGCACTTGCTTCTCTCATATTTCCCTGAAGCCCAACATCAGTAGCAATCTTTTTAAACTCTGGCCCATGATGATGCATACAATCATCAACAACATGCACAAGCTCATGCATTAAAGTATCTAGCACTTGAACTGGCTCATCTAATACAGGAGAAATAAAAACTTGATTGACTCCATCGCTTGCAGAACTTTTTCCCCAGCACTGTCCAATATGTTTACTCTTATTTCCTGTACTTGGAAATCCACATGACACATGAACTTTAGGCATCTGATAACCTTTTAGTTTAAAGATAGGTGTACAGAGCTCTATTGCACTTTGAAGCCAGGTTTCTCTAACTTGTTTTTCACTCATTTGCCGTAATTTCTTAAAGTTTTAATTAAATTCTCTTGTACCGCTTTTCTTAATTCTTTTGGCTCCACTACTTCTACATCAGGTCCATACTTCATAATATCAATGATTAATTCAGGTTCTTTACTATAAGGCACCTTAAGCTCATAACTTCCATCATCTAAATATTTTCCAATTTGTTTTGAATGCCATCTTTCAGATGCTGTCCATCTTGCTCGCTCTGGCGTAAATTTTAATGTAGCCCACTTAACTTCTTTACCAGAAAATATACCGTAACCTGAACCAAGCTCTTCGTTAAGTTTTGTTTCTGAAACATCAATGGCTTTTATTTCTAATATTTCAACTCTCTGTATTGCATCAATAGAAAAACTTCTAATATCTTCTTTTGCATGACACCACGCATCTAAATACCAATTATTTTTATAATAAACTAAACGTTGCGGAGATATTTCTCTTGTTGTAAGTTCATTCTTCCCTCTTCCTAAATAATCCATCACTAAACGTTTTCTTTTTAATAAACATGACCCGATAGCTTGGAAATAAGTTAAATCAAATTTACGAGCACCAATAGCTTCAACTTTAATACGCTTTTGTAATTGCTCTTGCGAATCATTTGTAGCACCTAGCAACTCAGTAAGCCTTGAAAGTAAGGGTTTGATGTGTGGGGACAATATGCCGCCTGCATCAATATTATTAAGCAGATGCTGCATAGTCATTAATGCATAAATCTCTTCAGCGTTAAACCAAAGCCCCGGTAATTCATGCTGACCTTTTTCACTCTTTTCTAATCTATATCCAGCTAATTCTCTATCAAAAATAATAGGCGCACCTAATCGATCACGCATATAAGCAATATCGCGCTTTAATGTAGCTCGAGATATTTCAAGTTTTTCTTGCAGCTCGCTAAAGCTAATGCTATTTCTATTTTTTAGAAAATCTTCTATGCGATAAATGCGTTCATTGATACTCATTAGTGACCTTTTAAACGTTTAGTGCGATAACCTGTTGTTATAAGCTCTCCACCTGATGACATGATGGCGTAGAGATTTAAATGTCTTTCAATTTTCATAAACACTTTATGGTTTAGTTCTTTCTTTAAATTCTTAACCACTTTTTTAGGGAAAGTTAAGATTTCAGTACCTTGACCATTAAACTTAACTTGGCCAAAGTTTAATAAGCTTTCAAGCATATCTGCTGTGATAGCTCTTTGTTGCATTCTAATTTTTGCGTGATGTGAAACAGTAACATTCATGATCTACCCCTCCTATTTAATGGTTGTTATCATTTTGACTAGGTTGGGGCTCATGGAATGAGCCTGGCTCAAATAATGATACTAAGCTCATTCTGTGAGCCTGGCAAGCTTCATAATGAGCCACCATGAACCATGGGTTATCAGAAAAAGCTAAGGCCTTATTAGATTATTGCTTAATTAACGACAGAGTCTGCCCGCAAAGGGACTTTTGGAATCATTTATGGGTTATTAATGCCAAAGCTAAGACTTTTGACTCTATATTGAATCAATATAAGGTACCTTTAATCACTAAATATTCTACTGAAAAAGAAAAGATACAAAGAAGCACTAGATTAAGAAAATATATCGAATACGCTGATAAAAAAAATCTAATCGATGAGATGGATGCTTTTATAAGATCAATTCCTGAAGGGAAATGGCACCATTTTTATGAAGAATAAGATTCTATTTTTAGATTTTGATGGTGTTTTACATCCAGACAGATATTCATTGTCGAGTCATGATCCAGATCGTGTATTTAGAAATAATGAGATCTTTAGTCAGGCTCCAGTGTTGGCTGGATTAATCACAGAGTTTCCATGCCAAATTGTCATTTCATCAAGCTGGAGATTTTCATATAACTTAGATGAAATGAAAGATAAGCTTCCTAAAGCGATTTCAAAGAATGTCATTGGGGTAACTGGTGATGCTTATATAGGTCCGTATCCGAGATTTAATGAAATAAAAGAATATTTACTTAGTAGAAATAAAAGTCTTTATGGCTGGCGTGCATTAGATGATTCAAAAATAGAATTTCCGAATGGTTGCACAGATTTAATTTTATGTGATCCTAATACAGGGCTTGCTTCAAAACAAATACAGGAATTAAAAAAATGGCTACAAAAATAATCATCGTTTTTATATCTTTAATGTATTCAGTATTGGCTAATGCGGAATATAAACCATCAATAACGCTCGAAAAATATATTAAAACAATTACAGTTAATGCTGACGGAACTAGCGAAGCAATTACAGAAGCTTTAGATAGAATTGAAACAGACAAAGGCATTACAGCTTTTAGTCAGAGCGATTTAAGTTTTATAAAAGGTATGGAAAGACTTGAGATTTTAGATGCTTATACCATTACACCGTCAGGTAAAAAGATTAAGGTAACAAAGAAGAACATTCGTGAACGAGATGACACAGCTGATCGTGGTGCTGATATTTTTACAGATACACGCCACAAAATTATCATATACCCTGAGGTAACAGTTGGAAGTAAGCTTTACTCAAAGATAAAGGAAACCAACTTCAAAACAAAATTTGATGGTCATTTTATTTTTTCTGAGTTTTCATTGCCGTACTTCAAATACGATTACAACGAGATTAATTTTATTGTAGATAAACGTATTAAATTAAATTTTGATAGCAAAGGTTTTGAAGGCGGTTTTATTAAAGAAACTGAAAGTCATAAGTACTATAAGTACAACTATAAGCAAGCTTCAGCAACTCCATCTGAGCCAGGTATGGTTAGTCTTTATGACACCTCTAATTATCTAATTGTGTCTTCATTTAATAATTACGCTGAATTGGGTGATGCTTACCAGAAATTAGCTAAATCTAAAGCGAAGCCAACTGGATTCATTCAAGGACTTGCTGATGGAATCATAGCGAATAAAGGTGGTGGAGATAAGCGAGCAGAAGCTAAGGCTTTGTATGAATGGATCGTCAATAATGTTCGCTATGTAGCTGTCTATGTTGGTAATGGCGGACTCGAACCCCACGATGCAGAAAGCATTGTTAAAAATAAATATGGTGACTGTAAAGATCATGCTGTTTTGTATGAAGCTTTATTAGCGGCCAGAGGAATTAAAAGCAGTCCAGCCCTCATTAATTTAGGTGAAGCATATACTCTCCCCAAATATCCCGTCATCTCTCCACAAAATCATGTCATAACCTATATACCTGAATTTGATTTGTATGTGGATGCCACAGCTCAATCAGTTCCTTTTGGTGAGATTCCATTTGGAGATCGCGGCAAGCCTACTGTATTAACTGCGCTTAAAAAAATGGGTAATACCCCAGCAATGAAAGCAAGTGAAAATATTGTAAGAACGACAGTTAAATTTAAAGTGCAGCCCGATGGAAAGATAGATGGTATCAGCACTGTCGCAGTTTCAGGTCCAATTGAAACTAGCTACAGAGAAAACCAAGTTGGCAATGTAGGGAAAGACGATGGCAAAATTGCTGCTGAGATGCTTAGTGCTTATGGAGAAACAGGAACTGGACGACTCCAATTCACAATGCCAAACTCATTTGATGAACGTTATGAAGAAAATGGCACATTTACATTAGATCCAGTAGCTAACTTCCCTGGCCCAGCCGCAATGAGTATTCCTGTGGGACTAACGCAAGGCAGAATCTATAGCATATCGAAAGATAAGCCTTTAGAGACTAGAAAATATCCCTATACATGTTTTGGTAGAACTTATCTGGATTACCTCACGATTGAATTCCCTAAAAAAACAAAGATAACGCGGATACCTAGTAATGTAAGTTACAACAAGGATGGCATGATTTATAAAGCAACGTACAAAAAGAAAGACAACGTGATTAATGTAACTAGAGAAATGATTTTAGATAATAAAAACATGTTTTGTGAGGCAAAGAGAGAAGAACAAAAGCACGCTTTCTTTGATATATTACAAAAAGACCTGAGAAGTCAGATATTTTACGAATAAAAAAGAATATCGTTTTAAACGACATTCTATATTCCTTGCAGACATTAGTTATTTAGGTAATATATTTGTATTAAAGAAATAACAAGCGGATAACAAGGGGAATGGTATGAGTGAAAATAAAAATTTTGCTGCTTTAAGAAATTTCAAAGCATTATTAAAAGAAGTTGGTAACACAAAAGACTTTGCTAAAAAAGTTGGCATTCATTTAACATATGTCAGCTTAATTACAAGAGAAAAAAGAAAAATAGGTCCTGTGATTGCAGCCAAAATAGAAACTGCTTTCAATAAGCCACCTGGCTGGATCTTCAAACTTTAATAAATGATTAAGGGTGGTAAAGGCGGTGGCAATACTATTAGCGGTTCTGTTTTTGAACTTAAGGTTGATTTGGCAAGTGCTTTAACTAATATTAAAGATATAGAAGTCGATAATTATGAAGTTAAGAAAAATGGAAAAGTTATAGGTAATGTTTTTAAAAAGCATGACTTATACAAATATTTAATAAAAAAACATAATATAAATTGGAAAGATAGAATTTCAAAAAAACTCCTGCCAGATGATGCTTATTTCTGTATTAATACAAAAACATTAACAATCATTGAAAAAAAATTTCAATCTGGTTCAGGCTCAGTAGATGAGAAAATTCAAACTTGCGATTTTAAAAAGAAGCAGTACGAAAAATTAGTTAAAGGCTTGAATATAAAAATCCAATTCGTGTACGTTCTGAGTGATTGGTTTAAGGATGTAAAATATCAAGATGTATTAACTTATATTAGACAAGTTGGATGCGATTATTATTTTAATAAATTACCAATAAACTTGTTTAGCCTTTAATTTATTGCTTAATATCCAACCACCCTTTGGACTTTTTTAAGTCTACTTCAATTCTTCTAGCGAGAACATCTGCAATCATTCTTCTGCCAGCAAGTATATGATACAAATACTCAGGACTAACCTGAATTAGCCGAGCAAATTCAGATTTATTTTGGTATTTAGAGACAAGCAATTTGACATTATGAACTCTAATTTTTTTTACATTTTTTGTTGCAGTTGATTCGTGGTTAGCCATATCTAAGTACTAATATAATTTTATGAACTGCTTTAAAAATAAAGGTCTTGCATAAAAAGCTCTGCTTGTAGATCCATGCCCTGCGCCTTTGGTTCTTGGCTGAATATATTTCCCCATAGAACCAGTTAATGCATCAAACCCAAGGTTAGGGTTAAGCAGCGTATCTCTGACTAAATTATAATCATTTTTTACATCCAAATAAAGCTCACCTGATAGATCGAAAAGATTTACAGAGTGGATAACGGAAGGTTCATCTACGTTATCGCCAACAGTTCGCGCGATAACTATTAATTTTTGCAATTTTGATAACAAATGACTGTCTTCGAAGGGAGTTTTCTTAACCTCTTCAGGATTAATCATTGTAATTGCCATAGTTTCCTTGAAAGATAATTCGTTATTTTTAAGTCTTTTAAGCGGTATTGACTTTAATTCCCAGGTTCCGAAATCAGGGCTTTGAAGAGAGTTTATAGGTAACCCAAGAAAATTCTCAAATACGTGACCCGCCCAACCTTTATTGACATATCCATCAGATGAGTAAATGGTTACGTTATATCGATCCGCTAAATCTTGAAGAACTTGGCCTTCAAGGGCCTTAAGTCTTTTAACTGCTTCGCTTCTTTCCATACGAACCATAAACCATAAAATATTATTACCTTATGGTAAGGTTTTTTAGTTAAGCACGAAAGTGAAACTTTTCTAAATTATGCTTTTGCGAATTTTAAATGGGAAAATTCTAAAACGGTATTTCATGGAAATAGCTTTCGAACAGTATTGTGATGAAAATTACCTAGGGGAGTTGTGGTCTTTTAGAAGTTAACTAAGTCTTTTCGAGGCTATATCTAAAAGATATTTTATGTCGCTATCAATGCCAGTATATATTCTATCGTGCATTACTGAGGCGAGTCCTGACGTAGCAGAACCACAGAAAGGATCTAAAACTGAGTCTCCTTTTTTGGAAGAGGCCAAAATTATTCTTTCTAACAAGGCTAATGGTTTTTGCGTTGGATGTTTGCCAAAAGTTTTTTCGCTTTGTGGTGTTGAACTAATAACCCAAACAGAACGCATCTGTTTATTAGGTTTCTTTATAAAGTCCTTACCCCATTCACTATTCTTTAAATATTCATAATTAAATGTTTGTTTGGCAGTTTTACTTTTTTTTGCCCATAAAAGAGATTCGTGTGATGCTGTAAACATTCGACAAGACAGGTTTGGCGAAGCATTAGGTTTAAACCAAGCAATATCATTTAATAAATGCCAGCCTTTCTTTTGAAGAGCATAACCACAAAGATAAATGGAATGGTAAGTGCCTGATATCCATATAGTCCCATTTGGCTTTAATAGCCTATGACATTCTGCAATCCATTGTTCATGAAATTTAAGATCTTCTTCAAATCCTTTTGATTTGTCCCATTTGCCCTTATTTACTGATACAGCCATACCACTTTGGCATGTGAATCCGTCATTTGATAAATTGTAAGGAGGATCTGCAAAAATTAAATCGAAAGATTCATTTTCAAAACTAGCCATCACTTCTAGCGTATCGCCAAGAAATAACTTAGCTTTTTTTGTGCTAAAAATTGGTTTTTGTTTGTTGCTCATTTAAATAAGGCTAATATTTCACCAGCTTTATTTCGCTTTGAACTATCTGCCGAAATAAATCTTTGGACATCAAAGTAATCGATTGAAGCAGACTTGTAATGATCTTTAGTCCACTTCGTGTCGCTATTAGAAATAAGAACTGGAATTTTTTTCTTTTTTAATGCGACTGCTAGATCGACCAAATCTTTTTGATCTTCTAAATCAAAGCCTCCAGTTGCATAATCAGTGAAGTTTGAAGTGACACTTAAAGGCACATATGGTGGATCGCAATAAACAATATCGCCTTTAACTGCTTCATTCATAGTTTCTCTAAAATCTTTGGAAATAAATATTGCATTTTTTGATTTTAAGCAAAACTCCCTCATTTCAATTTCTGGAAAATAAGGAGTTTTATATCGGCCATAAGGGACATTAAATTCTCCTTTCTTGTTGTAACGGCAGAGACCGTTAAAACAATGTCTATTTAAATAAATAAATAAAGCAGATCTTAGCTCTATATCGGTTGTCTTATTAAATAATGCTCTTTGTTCATAAAAAGATTCTTCTGTATTAAATTTATCATTGAAGTATTTTTTTGTGAGTTTTATGAAGTGTGGGCCATCATTCTTCAATTGATTAAAAAGATTTATTAAATCAGAGTTAGAATCAGATAGCAGGTAAGATTCAAAAGAGGTATTGAGGAAAACAGCGCCAGACCCTAAAAAAGGCTCAACTAATCTTTTTCCTTTGGGAAGTACTTTTTCAATGTGTTTCAAAACACGATATTTTCCACCAGCCCACTTTAAAAAAGGTTTCATTAGTTAATTTTACAGTCTTATTTAATATAAGTATGGTTGAGCAATTGAATTGCTTAATGCTTTTGGACCAACCACCCACTAGGCTTTCCAAAAGCCTTCTCAATTCTAGCCCCCAAATAAGGGCCAATGCCTCTTTTTTTAGTAAGTATATGAGTTACGTAGGAAGGATGTACGCCAATTTTCGCTCCAATTTCTGTTTTTGATTTTATCTTAGAAATTAGTGAGATAAAATTTGCACGTCTAATTGATTGCTCTTGCAGTATTTTTGGTGTGAGTTTCATTAGATATTCCGCTGTAGTACTAAAATTATTATAGCAAATAAAATGAATCCTACCTTCGGTACTAAGTAATCCTACTCAGCAGCTTTTGCCCAGCTCGAATCTTCTGCCTGGCTTTTTCTGCTTTGATTGCTTGTTGTGTTCTTTTAACTTGATCCTGCATAGATTTAACTCGTGCTTGATCTGGCGTTAATGGTTTAATCGTCTTAATTTCATACATTCTCATTTCAGTTACCAATTCTTTGCGGTGGTATCGATACATTGTTTATTCCAAATTGATATTGAGCTAATAATCTTGCATGTATATCGTTATCAGCAAATATGATGGTCTTAACCATTGAGCCTTTAACCTTCACATAAACTTGATAACGATACATACAAGTATTTAGCGTCGATTTGCTAGACGTTAACTTTTACTTGGTAAAACGACTTCTTAGATGTGTGCTGGCTTCTTCGATTTGTGTATCAAGCTCGCCACCCTCAACTGCTGTCTTGATAATCTCAAGTGCCTTGATCAGCGCATTAGGATTATCAACTTCTACACTAGGCTTACCTTTAGCAATTTCTAATGTCTGCGATCCATATCGAATGTTCAAACACACTTTGCCTGCATCTGAAATAAACCACCAAGGTCGAATGCGTTTAGGCATTTCTACTTGTTTCTTTAAGCCTGTAGCTTGATCACGCACACTTCTAAAGCGTGTCACCTGGAATGGTTCTCCGCTGATCTGACTTTTAGCTAGCTGTATCTGTTCCCACAACTTCGTAGATAACTTATTACGTCTAACTTGTATTGCTGGCATGTGTAAGGGTTTTTTACTTGTGCCCAATTTCAATGTATTTAATGTGCTCATATATTTCTCCTTTTAGTTAATAAGCACTCATTAAGTTAATGTCGGTTATTTGATTTGAGCAACCTCTTTATAAACTCTGCCATTTTTGAAGTAAAAAATACCAGTTTTAAGCTGGTTTTCTTTATAAGAGATAAATATTTTTGCGAGTTGCTTGGTTACCAAGTTGCAGGATGTAAAAGAAGTTGCCTTTGGGTTAGTAATGAATAGCTCTGATTTAAAGCAACACTAACTCCTGCAACATCTTTTTTGAGACCTACTCCTTTAGCAACATTCGCAACTTTAAAATGGAGAATATAAACATGAGAGCAATAGCAGTAAGAGGTTTTATTAATGACAAACTTGATCCTTTATCAAGTAGAACTTTATTCAGAAAAGCATTATTTAATGGAAGTGTTGAATTGCGCGATCCTAATCAAAAATACCTAGTGGATTATTTTGCATATCCTCAATGGGAATTATTGGCTAGATCAGATAGGCAATTAGAGGTTGCTAAAGAGCTTAGGGCAAAAGGCTTTGATAAAGAACAAGATTACTTATTTTCTTGGATGTTGCATTACGAACCTTTAACCAAGACCAAAACAAGAGTAGATGGTTATTCCATTTATTCAACACACACTAAAGAGCTTTATATAAAGATTAGCGATGCTATAAATGAAACGAGAGATGATTGGGAATTAAATGTCTGTCATTGCAAAGCAGCAGGGAAAAACAAACCCGTGTTTGTCGCAAGCAATTGTGAATTGATAACGCAAGAGTAGTTGGGGGCCAAAGATCGTGCGTTTATGACACCATATTTCAAGTTTTAGACGCCGATCTTTGTTTTAGCTAAATAATATGACCCGAAACTCAAATGTCTTTTAAAAGGACATTCAAGTTTTGGTAAAGAAAACTAGACTAATCTTTACCAAAAAGCTAAGTCATTGATTAATGGAAGGTCTTTGCTTAGCCTTTTTCGGTAGACCATTTTTACTAAAGAAAACACAATCTATTTGTATTTTTATTTATCTTCTAGGAGAAAAAAATGGCACAAGCTAAAGTTGTTACACAAGCAGAGTTAGATCAAGTCCTTCGTTATGTTTCTATAAAACGATACGCAAAGCGTGATCGTTGTTTATTGCTTACCAGTTTCTGGAGTGGAATGCGTGTCGGAGAAATCGCACAACTTAAAATGCGTGATGTTGTAAATGAAGATGGCACCATTAAAAATGAGATTAAGTTATCTGCCCATCAAACTAAAGGCAATACAGCAAGAGTTGTATTCATCCCTCAGAAGTTAAAAGAAGAAATCGCAGATTACTTAACTACACGTGCGTTAAGAAATCCTGAGATTCCTTTATTCCATACCGATGACCGCTTAGGTTTTACGCCTAATAGTTTATGCCAGTGGTTCTTTTGGACATATAAGCGAGCAGGAATAAATGGAGCTTCAAGTCATTCGGGCAGAAAAACCTTCTTAACATCTTTGGCTAATAAAGGAATTAGTATTCATATCCTTGCAAGTTTAGCGGGACATAAATCCATTGCAGTAACACATCGCTACTTGGTAGCCAACGATGACATGAAGCGCAACGCCGTGGAGCTCATTTAATTTATCCATAATTTTTTGTATCTTTTAATCTTTCTTTTTTAGCAAAATCAATCAAAGCAGCTTTTTGGTTTTTTGCTAATTTAGATTCTTTTATTAAAAGCTCAAAAATATATCTTTTCTCTTCTATTGGTAACTCAATATAAGAAGATACAGGGTATGCAGAGCGGGGAAATGAAGCGGTTCCCGCATTGAGAGCAAAATTATGCGCATAACGTATTTGTCTACTAGTAGCTGACTTTAATGAATTGTTAGACAAAAATTCTTTAATATTTTTTTTATAATGAGCCTCTCTTGATTTATATTCAGCAATTGCACCTTTAATAACATCTGCCTTAATTCCTAATTCAAAAAGATTTGGCTTGTCCTGATTAACGCTCATTTCATAGACCTTATAACAATCTCTTAAAGTTGATTCTTTTAATTTAGTTTTATCAAAATGAAAATAGGGTGAACTCAAATTTTTATCTTCTAATCCATAAAAGTTATGGTTATCTAAAAATTTACTGAAATCGCGGACTGTTTCTTTTTTTGATTTTTGTAAATTAATACTAAGCATTGAAGCTACTGGATAACCTCCTTCTTTGTAAATTTTTTCAAGATCTTTTTTTATCTTCCTCAAATAACTAGATAATTGCTTTCTATCTAATTTCTGGCGAGTATCAAAAGGAAAATGAAGGTAAGGAGCTTTCATTATTGCTCTATGGTAATTTGGGACACTTCCCTGTTTTCCAAAAGAATATTTTATATGTGGAATGACTTGTACAGTTTTACCTAAGTATTCACCGCGCCGCTCTTTGCGTATCAAACGGTCATTAATTTGATCTGTCGTAGAATTATTTTTCTTTTCCATCCGATCTGAAATAAACCGTTCATAATGGCCGCGATCAAGATCAGCTTCGGTGCCATCATCTGTGACAAAGACTTCACCATAATGTTTAAAACAATACCTAGCTCTTGTATACCACCACCGAACAAAGTCTATATTCCAAACATCACCTAAACTGAGATACCAGGGACTTACATAATCAGGCGAAAGAGTATTAATACCGTCTTGAACATACTGATCGCATTTCTCCCAATTGTTATTGTATTTCTTAATGAGCCTGTATCTCTTTTGATCTTCTTTTGATTTACTTTGATTAAGGTGCATAGCCCAATAAAAAGGGCTTATCTGGAGATATCTGTAAAGCCAATAGTGCAGCCAGCTAGGCTGATCCTCTTGAATTTCTGCTTTAACGAGCTCTAAATTCTTCTCGTATTCGTCAAATGTATTGAAATATGTGGGTTCCATCGTTAACAAGAATTATACACAAAAAAGGCTTGATGTTGTTAACGCTAAGGTCTGTTGAAATAATCCCTCAATCTAAAAAAGTAGTATTTAGGCAATTTCGCCACAACTTTAGATTGAGTTATTAAAGGAGTATTAAAAATGGTAGAAGAAACATTAACGCCAGATAAGGAAGCTCAGGTGATCAAGCAAGCTGATGAGTTTATGAGCCAATTAACTGATAAATCTAGCATTGCTAAAAATGCATTTAAGATTTTGTCGGCAATTGAGGAAAATCGTATCGCTTGGCAAGACGGCCCATATAAAACCAGCAATCGTATTAAATATATGATTCTGGAAAAATGCCGTCAGTTTTGTGGCGAGCTTCCCATCAGCGAATCTAAAATGCGCTCAAAAGCACTAGAGGAGTTCTATAAAGCTCGTGGTTACAAATATAAGCACGATGCCCCATTAGCAACCCGTGTGGTGCGAGCAGTATTTGGTTTAGACGATCGTCGTCGAGTAGCCACTTATTCAACCGTAGTTCGTCAGGCACAAAAAGAAAACGTGCCTTACGGAAACATGGTGGATTGGATTGAGAATAAGGGTGGTGTGCAAGAAATTTCACTCTCAAAGAGTGGCACTTATGTCTCACCGTCTGATAAGGCTAAACACTCACGGAATACTTATGAGGAAATGCCTATTCTTCACTTAGCTAAATCAGAAGCACTTAGCTTGCAAGCAGATAGCAGCTTTGTAGGCAATAACTGCGTTCTCTTAGCTCAGCAACAGGAAGACGGCGGGTTTGCTATTCGTGCAGTAGTTCGTTCTGATGGTGCTGTGAATGCTAGTTTTACAGCGTTATATAGCGATCTTAAAAAGTCGCAAGATGAAGCAAACAAAGAAAGAAAAGCGGCAAATGATGCAGATGGTAAAGCATCAGCTGCGTAATTGATTAACTGCAGCGGTGTTAAAGCCGCTGCATTTTTTTTAAGGAAAATAAGATGAGTAATTTTTATGAGTTAAACATGGATGACTTTAAACACTTAGTCAAAGATTTATCAAAAGCTGGTTTCTCCAAAGCTCTTGCTGGATATAAAGTTATTGATAGGTCTATAGTAAAAATGGATTACATAGAATATGACAGAAACCCTCAAATAGCTTGTAGTGAAAATTTAATAAGCTATTTATTTGTAAATATCTGTTATTGGCAGTTACATAATGATCCAGTTAGAAAAGAAGTTTCAATAAATGAAGTTATGAAGGATCTAGTAAATCGTTCCAATCTGGTGCTAAATGCGAAGCATAATTTAGACAAAAAAAACTATGACCGAAATATAGAGATAGAGATAGATTTGAAAAAAAGTGATTTAGAGATATCTGTTCATTTAATAACTCCTGTTTCAACTATTTATGATGTAGCCAAATTAAATCTTTTTGATTTAAGTAATCAAAATAAAAAGGAGCTAGAAAATGAGTCAATTTAATTATGAACCCAAAAGAATTGAAGATATTATTTTTGGCAATGAGGAAAGCAGTCTTCGTATCAATGAGATTGTGACTAACGCAATTAATATGCCGATGAATGGTAAATGTGCAATTTTACTTTATGGCATTCCTGGCACAGGTAAAACGACATTAGCTAGAATTCTGCCTGAAGCTATTGAGATAGGCAAAACAGGACATGGACTAGCTTATGCACCAGAGTTTATTGGGTGTAACCAAAGTTTTAATGGCCCACAACTTATTTCTAAAGTTGAAAAGATTTTAGCTACATCATCTTTGAATACAAGCAAGCTACATTATTTTATTTTAGACGAAGTTGATAATCTGTCGGATAAGGCACAAGAAGGTTTGAAGTCAGTGCTGAATACGAAATATGCTATTTTTATCCTAACAACAAATCATGTTTCTAATTTAAATAAAGCATTAATGGACCGCTGTGTGTTAATTGAAATGAATGCAGCTCGACCTGAGCAGTTTTTACCATTAGCAAGAAAGATTGCCAATGATAAAGATGCAGTCATTTCGGATGAAAATCTTTTAACTGAAATAACTAATGCAAGAGGAACACTTCGTGGCATTATTTTTAATGTAGAAACACTTGCTAGAAGAAACCAGAAAAAAGCAGCCTAATTCTGAAATGTCCTTTTAAAAGACATTTCAGAATAGCCTTATTCTTAAAAAGCCAACTTCTCCGCACTTAACATTGGTGTAAGTTTTGAATAATGCTTTTCTAGCATGGTAATAGAAGTTCCCATTTGTCTTGCGAGGGTGTGTATATCAACACCTTCGCTTAAGGCAATGGTAGCGTAGGTATGTCTTAAGCTATAAAGCGTTCTTGTTTGCTCTGCTTCGTTTTTAAGTAAGTTAGAACCCTTCATTAAACTCACAAATAATGTCCTAAAAGTTTTTGGCTGATAACCATCGGGCGTTACAAATACTTTTCTATCTAATCTGGCATTTATCAAATCATCTAGTGTTTCGTATTTCAAACCTTGCCATTTATATAAGCGAGTAAGGCTTTCAATAAAGATATGCTTAGCAATTAAGAAACGCGGACCTGTTTTACCTGATACCCATACCTTTAAGTATTTCTTATCCTTAATGTAATGCCATTGAAAATGTTTCCATCTCACAGGCAATGCTTCGGTGCCGTGCCTAATGCCTGTATTAATAAGAAACTCCACATAACATCTACATAGCTTTCTATTTTCTGGATAAAACACGTCATCTGCTTCTTCCCAAGTTTTCATATACTCTAAAAGATAATCCACTTCTTGTTGTGTGAAAGCAGGGCGAGCTTCGCCTTTCGGGCCTTCGACTTTCATAGGCGGTATAGGTTTGTCACTGGGTATATAAGCCATACTGCGTGCGAAGTTCATAATACGGTTATAAGCACTGGAATGATTTTGTTCTGTGCTGGCTTTAGGTATCTTACCCATTACACTTACTCGCCATTGTTCAAATTCACCGATGTCAGCAGCTGTGAGTTCAGCAATCTTTTTCTTATCAAAAAATGGGAGTAGGTATTTTTGAATCACGAAAACATAATCACGATAAATCTTTTTATGTTTGTTTAATGTTTTAGATGAGCGAATATCTTTAAGAACTAAACGAGCTACATCGCCGAATGTTTTGGCACGCACAGGTGTGCCCATCTTTATTTTTGTTTTAATAGTTTCAAATAAAATAACAGCTTGGGTTTTAGCTTCGTCTAGATCGTATTGACCTGTTGATAGTCTTATATATTCGCCACTAGGTAATGTAATACGAGCTTGCCAGTGAACAGATTTTGGTCTGATGTATAAAGTGATCTTGCCATCAAGAAGGTGGTGTAGTTGGCTTGCGCGGTTTTGTTCTTCTTTGAAAAAGGATTGTAAATTATTCATATCCTAGCGTCCCGTTACTAGACGCTAAGCATTTTGATTTCAAACGAACAAAAGGTCTATCGGATTTTGTAATTAAGTGTGTAGAAGTAATCCGCTGGTCTATTGGCGCCTAGTCTAGCGACGGTGGTTTTTTCACAGAAAATTAGTTGACAACAGCGGGGGGGGCAGATACTATTTATTCGCATCATAAAACTCCAAATTATTAAGCCTATTTAAATATAGGCTTTTTTTAATCTTATCTTCATTATTAGCATGGATAACTTTGAATACAATTTTGACTTATTAAAAGCCACACGTGAGAAAAAGAAAATCACAGCTCAAAGCATTGCTACTGATTTATGTTTGGCTGAACGTCAAATTATTTCCATCGAAGAAAATAGCGTTCAATATTTCCCTTCTAAATGTCTTAAATACACCAGCTTAAAAAAATACATAGCAGCACTTGGATTAAAAAATGAAGATGTCATCTTCAATTTTAATGAAGTTGATCCAACACCAATTTTATTAAAGAAGAAATAGACTATGCGTGCACTTAGCAATCTATTCATCATCTTAAGTGCAATCATCTCATTACTATTTGGACTTAAGTATTTTTCTGAAGCTGCAATTGTGCTTGTAGCTTTTCCTTTATATCTTATAGGGCATTA
>Ga0315906_10002654_pt1 | contig 24592 bp, 22 predicted proteins | sample LakEriMetagenome_4_FD_203526 | JGI IMG/M metagenome (GOLD analysis project Ga0315906, IMG submission 203526) | Freshwater fungal communities from buoy surface, Lake Erie, Ohio, United States - Buoy 2 MA122 | ecosystem: Environmental > Aquatic > Freshwater > Lake > Lake biofilm | place: USA...
GTAGTACATTTAGAATTAATAATCAACCTTTAAATTATACACATTTAGAAGGAAGCGCTCCAGCATCATCTAAATGGACTAACGCAACTGATGGAGTGAATAATATATATTATAATCTAGGTAATGTTGGTATAGGTACTACAACCACAATAAATAATAAATTAGAAGTTAATGGAAGTATTAATATACCTAATCAAAGTACTTATAAAATAGATAATCGCAATTTAGCATTTAGTAATTTGATAGGGATTGTACCACCTACAAGTTTACCAATTGCAGGTATTGGGACACAGGGTACATTAGGTGGTGTTAAGGTAGATGGTACAAGTATTATAATTACAGATGCGGGCATAATATCTAGTTCTAATCTTGCCTGGAATTATAAATCAAATCCTGGCCCCCCTCAAAGGACTACTATATATAATAATCAAGATTACTTCGATTTTGTAGGTATTGGTACAGACGAGGCCTATAATTGTTTACATTTACATAGGATGGGTCTAGATGCGAATACAGGCGCAAAAGTATATATATATTTTACAGATAATATAACAACAAGAATACCTATAGACATGGATAGAGGGGTATATATTGGAAAAAATGAATCTAAACATGCAGTAATTTATAATGGTGAAGAATTAGGCAATATATTATTTTATACAAATAAAACTGAAAGAATGAGAATTAGTGAAGCGGGTAAGGTAATAATAGGGGCGCTACCAGGACAGACAGGGATTATATCTGGTACTCAACGAGATCCTTTTACATTAAATGTAAACGGGGATATCGGCACTAGTGGTGATATTATAGCGTATTTTTCAGATGAAAGATTGAAAACAATTACAAATCATATTAGTGATGTTCTCGAAGATTTAAATAACATAAATGTATTTAAATATAATTGCAATGATTTAGCGGCATCTTATGGTTATGATAAGAGTAAAAATGAGATAGGACTAAGTGCTCAAGAAATTAAAAAATATTATCCAGAAATAGTAACTTTGGCACCTTTTGATAGTATTCGCGATAAAGAAACAAATAAAATTATTTCTAAATCTGGAGAAAATTATTTAACATTAAATTATGAAAGGTTAGTTCCTATATTATTACAAGCTATAAAGGAGTTGAATAAAAAATATAAAAATTTAGAAGAAAAATATACAAAAATAGAAAATATATTAAATACAAGATAATAAATTATACATATTATAACTTAATATTACTTAATAAGAAGATAACCTCGTGTATCTTTTATGGAATACAATAGGAATTTGAAGTAATAAATCTTATATTTTTAAGTTAATACTATCTACAAATTGCTAAGCATTTAATAAAAATAAATAATATCGCCCTATTTATCTTTTCAGGTTGTATAATATATTTGCAATATATATGTGTAATTTTATATTTTTAATTATGTTAAATTATGTTAAATTATGTTAAATTATGTTAAATTATGTTAAATTATGTTAAATTATGTTAAATTATGTTAAATTATATTATAATAATATAATAATATAACAATGACTATGCCCGCATTAGGTGCTCGTATTGCTTTTTCAGACCTCCAAACAGTATTTAACGGTGAACACCCTATTAGTATAGATGAATATTATCAAGATGCGTCTACTGGTTATACAAGTGGTGTAACTGGTATTCCAAATATTAATTCTGGTATTCCAGATATTAAATCTCCTATATCATTATATATGTTTTATGATAAAAGTAAAATAGTATCGCCACCTCCGCCTGCGGTAAATTATATGCTATCAGGCAATGGTGTCGCTAGTATGGCTACAGGTACTACTTTTGTAAGTTCTCAATCAGACGATAATTATTATAATATAGGTAATGTCAGTTTTCCATTTTTTTGGTTTGGTACTGATTGGGGTTCGAGTAATAATATACAATGGGTAACAAATAATGTACTTACATTTGGAGGAGGTAATACTCAATATAGTACATGGGCAGCTACAACTGGAAAGGGTGTATTAATTGGACAAAATGATAGAATGACTAATTCTGCAAATGAATTTGCACCTTTGATTAATCATAATAATACTAACCATAGTATAAAACGCTTTAATGCAAATCAGACAGATTATTACAATCCCGCAGTTAGAATAGAATTAGATATAAGATTAATTCGTGGACCAGAATATCAATATATTGAAATAAGATTAGGTAATTTGGTAAATGTAAATTTGGAAAATGCAGGATTATGGAATTTATCTGACGGTGGAACTTTTTATAATCCATTCTCTTTGAATGCAGAAGGTCGTCCAATTAATTCAAATCAAAGTCTTGTATTAAGAGGTGATTTAACTGGTTATAATTGGGTGTGTTTTCCTCAACACTATATGAATTTAGGTATATGAAATTTATATATATAATATTAATAAATATATATATAATATTAAGATGCGCATTTACAATAATCTGGACCCATATCTTATTCTGGAATACAATAGGAATTTGAAGTAATAAATCTTATATTTTTAAGTTAATTCTATCTTAATTCTACATTAAATTATATACTCTATCAACAAATTGCTAAGCATTTAATAAAAATAAATAATATTGCCCTATTTATCTTTTCGGATTGTATAATATTTTTGCAATATATATGTGTAATTTTATATTTTTAATTATGTTAAATTATATTATAATAAATAATATAATAATGACTATGCCCTTATAAGGAACTGTTATATCTTTTTCAGACCTCGAAGCAGTATTTGGCGGTGAACACCCTATTAATATAGATGAATATTATCTAAATGCATCTACTGGTTATACAAGTGGTGTAACTGGTATTCCAAATATTAATTCAACTATATCATTAGATATGTTTTATGGTAAAGCAAAACCTGTATCAAGTGGTCTATATAGTTTCACAACACATACATTTACAAATGCTGGTGCTACAGGTAGAACTGGACCAACACTTGAGCAGGTTCGTACAGCATATAGTACTGCAATTTGGGCTCAAAGCACGTCGCCAAAATATCTTGATATGGTAACGCAAGGAATTCAAGAATGGACTGTCCCAGAAACAAGAAGTTATATTATAGAATGTAGAGGAGCACAAGGTGCAGGTAAAGGTAATTATATTGGAGGCAATGGAGCAACTATTATTGGAACCTTCAATCTAACGCAAGGCGAAGTTTTATGTATTGTAATTGGTCAATTAGGGGTTTTTGGTCCCGGCGAAAGAGGTGGAGGGGGGGGGGGTGGGTCGTTTGTGTACAGAAAAACAGATAGTTTATTATATATTATTGCTGGAGGAGGAGGCGGCGGCGGCTTCCATTTAGGATTTGGAGGTGGCGGATCGGCTACTCAAACTCCTGTAAATGGAGGAGGATCTGGTAATGGCGGTTACCAAGGATTTGGATATGGTGGCAATGGTGGAGGATTTTCACTAAACTACGACAACGACTCATGGAATGATGCTGCTGGAGGAGGAGGCGGATGGTTGAGCGGTGGGGGGACTGGTGTTACAATAGGACCGCCAAATAATGTTGGATTTGGTGGTGCTGATCGTTCTGCTGGTTTTATCGGTGGATATAACGCACAATTTAACACAAATGGTGGTGCGGGGAATGGTGGATTTGGAGGCGGTGGAGGTTCCGGAGGAGAAGGTGATTTCTCAGGCGGAGGTGGGGGTGGTTATACTGGCGGTGGTGGTGGAAACAATTGGCCGGCAGTTATACCGGATGTAGGGTTTGGCGGTGGACAAGGAGGTGGTTCTTATAATAACGGAACTAATAAAACCAATACAGCAGGAGTAAATACGGGTCATGGATATGTTATAATAACTGTATATAATGTAGTGGAGGAGGAATAGTTGTTTTTCGCTATATAAAGAATAATAATTTATATTTAATATATATGGAAGGTTTAATTGAGACAAAAAATGAATATATAGAGCATATGCAAGATATAATAGGAACTGATCAAATCAATACAGTAGGAGTAAATGCAGGTCACGGATATGTTATAATAACTGTTAACTAAAATGTATACTTACCTCTGTTATCGCCAGTATTGGAAATCTAGGTCTATGACACAACTGATATAACATTAACGGTAGTAATAATAGTATATTGAGTTCCAGAACTGATATATCATCGTGGTATAATTCTGGTTAATGAACTGATATATATAATGCTTTATTGACAAAATATTATTTAGGACAGTCTGAACATCCCATACTAATATTACTGGTACCAATGTCCGTTCCTTGTATTATATTGATAGGGATAGGTTCGGGAAAACCCCTCTCATTATTAAATCTTATATGGTTCCTATGAACCCAATCTCTAAATGTCTCATCGTCATATGGGAAATCTATAATAAGTTTTCCGCGGCATATTTCGCATGGATATTTATCAACAAACTCTTTTATAAAATGTTCTGTCATTTTTCTACTATTAGAATTTACTAACGAATCCGTTCTATCAGTATTTATAGAAATTGTATTTAGAAAAGTCCAAGGAAATCCAAAGACATATTCTTTCCCTTCACAAATATCGCACGTAGGTTTATGTGATATATTAAAATCAATTCTATCCCATTTATCCCATTTTCCTAGTTTTCCGTTTACCCTATTATGTTCACGAATAGACCAATCAACAAGATCTTCTTCTGCACTTACTCCAACAAATTCATCTTTACATGTTTTGCAAGGAATATATTCTGGCAATTTTTCAATAATATCTCTTTTTTCGTGAATTGCTAAGTAGTGAATACATCTCCAAAAACTCGCTCCCCAATTAATTAACTGCAAATCCATTATATATAATAAAGATAAAATATTAATCTTTATATATTTTATTTATAGACACATTATAGTAACTAAATTTTCATAACTACTCTATCATCTCTTCTCTTATATTTAGAAAATCTAATTATGACACGACGTTATTAACAAAAGAAGAATTTATAGATATATTCAAGCATTACTTTCAAGAAATCAACAATTACACTTTTTAAATTTAGTCTTTATTAAAATATTTTTGAGTACATAATTTATTTTTTCTTAAATTTTTTAGAGGTTTTAGAAATTTCTAAATATTTTTCAATTATGTACTCATTTTTCATATATATATGAAAAATCTATATTATTAATTATTATAATATTGCATTTGTACTTAGAGTAAAGCGAAATATAAAAATAGTAGGTTTTGATGTTAAAGTATTATTTCATTTTATTATAGAACTAGACTTATTACTTATCCAAGTATTCATACTAGTGTTAGTAATCGGGCATTGGTTGGTAGTGGAAGTATCAAATATACCTATAGTATATTTACAGTACCAATAACTTTATCAATAAATCTTACAGCAAATACTGATGTATGTATATTAATTCACTTAGTACAGATTATACAGTATCAAACTTCAAGTATACCTGAAGGAACAATATATTCATCTTGTGATGAATTTGACATTAAAGTAGGTTTCGCTTTACCAAATTTTCCAAGAGCTTCTAAATATACCCCAAGGATATTTCAATGTAAGATTAGATATGAATTAATATAATACATTAAATATATTAATTATGTTTCGCTATATAAAGAATAATAATTTATATTTAATATATATGGAAGGTTTAATTGAAACAAAAAATGAATATATAGAGCATATGCAAGATATAATAACAATACCTATATCTAAAAAAATATATGAAATATGGTGTGAATGTTCTAAGCGTAAGGGAAGTATTAAAGAATTTCAAAAAGAGTTAGTGCAAATAAAAAAATGGAATAATAATTTAATAAATGAAGAATATAAGAAAATTGTTAAGACAACTAAATGCAAATATTTAGCAGATTTAATTAAAATTATTATTATAACAACAATAAAAATAAAAATATATGAATACAAGGATTATTTTGATAACATCAAAATAAAAATACCTTCTCCTGAGGATTTCATCCATAAATGTTATATTAATGTTTCTATATTTTCATGGAAAAATGCCTATTTATTTAATAATAAAAATATGAAGGATTCAGAATATCAAAATAACTTAAATATTATTGAAGAAAATTTTAAAATAATAATAAAGAAAACTTTTAGAGATTTTATTCCGTTTGATGATATATTCCAGCAAATTAAAGATAATTTAACTGATAATGTAAAACAAACAAATAGCGATGATGATAAAAAATCTTCTAATAAAAAGAAAGATGTTAAAACTACAAAAGAGAAGAATAATATAAAAGCAGAAGACAATCAAGATGCAGAAGATACTGATGAAGAAGATGAAGAAGATGAAGAAGATGAAGAAGATGAAGAAGATGAAGAAGATGAAGAAGATGAAGAAGATGAAGAAGATGAAGAAGATGAAGAAGATAACAATATAGAAAATGATGAAGAAGATGCAGATAATGACGAAGATGCAGATGATTCTGAAGATGCAGATGATTCTGAAGATGCAGATGATTCTGAAGATGCTGAAGATGCTGAAGATGCTGAAGATGCTAAAGATGCTGAAGATGCTGAAGAAGATGCTAAAGATGCTGAAGAAGATGCTAAAGATGCTGAAGATGCTGAAGATGCAAATCAAAAAATTATAGGACTTACTTCTTTTGAAAATAATATAGATACCGAACGTAAAGATAAAGTAATAGAAAATAATGTTGAAGCTAATATAAATAAAAGAGAAGAAGATAACATTATTTTTAAGAACAATAATTTAAATAATTTTTTAAAAGACGATAATATTATAGATCTAAATAATAAAGAAGAATATGGATATAAAAATGAAATACCGATATCAAATAAAGAAGATATTTTTTATAAAAAAGAGGAAAATATTCAAAAAACAAATAGTGCCGAAGAGAAGCAGAAAGAAGAATATTTGCTACCTATTAATATTAAAAAAGAATTACAAGAAAATAAAGAAATTATTGATAATGAAAAAAAATATAAGATATTTAATGAAAAAGAAGACATTAAAAATCAAGAAGAAAATAAAATGCAAGAAGTTAAAGAGATACATATAGATAATAGTTCAAATGCAAAAAATAAAAAACTAAAATTCTTCTAATAGTTAAAAATGATTTATATAACTAAAAACAAATTCATATTCGTCATTATATTATGATTAGATAATTATTAAGTAATAAAGATTATTAAGTATATTACAATAAATATGAAGCACAATTGGATTAATATAGAGAAATGTTATGATTGAATGAAGTATATGGAAGATCAGTTTATTAATAAGAAAATAGATAATATTTGTATAGAAGCAGAAACGCCAGCGACTATTAAGGACTATATTATTAAATGGAATCCTAAGTCCAAAGTTAACTCATTTATTATAGCATTCTCGCTGTTATCCTTGCTATTCCTGATATTATCTATTTCAACTGTAAAAAGGATTAAAGATTTTGCTTATATATTAATAGTATAATACGTATACAGGTATGTATAGATGCGAGTCCTTTAATAAAATTTTTACTCAAAAGGTTCCGGGGGTTTTGACAAAAACAAATGACGAAATTATAAAAATTGATGATATATATAATATAAATAATATAAATAATACTATATTTGAAACTATGACTATGGATTATTCTGAGAAAACGCGCGATGAACTAATTGTAATTTGTAAGGAAAAAGGTATTAGAGGATATAGTGGGAAGAAGAAAGATGAAATTGCGAAGCTATTAATGTCTGAATCTTTTCCAGAAAATGTGCCTATAATAACACAATCGGCTAATTATTCAACATTAGGTAAACTAAATATGATTGATTTATTTGCGGGTACTGGAGCATTTACTCTTGCATTTCAATCAACAAAAGATGTTAATATTGTATTTTGTAATGATATGGTAGAACATTCTAAGAAAATTTATGATTATAACTTCACTCATAAGCTCACTCTTAAAAATTTAAATGAAGTTAAAGATGAAGATATACCACCACACGATATATTAACGGGAGGATTTCCGTGCCAACCATTTAGTATTGCTGGCCTTCAAGAAGGATTCAAAGATGAGCGCTCAAATGTTTTCTGGAAAATCCTATCTATAATAGATTATCATCAACCGAAATGTGTTATATTGGAAAATGTTAAAAATCTGTTGACACACGATGAGGATAAAACATTCAATACTATCAAAAGTAATCTTGAAAACAGAGGCTATTATATATGCTACAAAGTTTTAAATACATCTGATATTACAGGTATTCCGCAACACAGGGAAAGAATATATATCGTATGTGTAAAATCTAAGGATGTATTTGATAAGTTTAGTTTAGAGTTTCCTAAAATTGAGAAGAAAAAAATATCCGAGTTTCTTGAAGAAGACATTCCTGATAAATACTATTATACTGAAAAATCAAGCACATGGAATCTTGTAAAAAATAGCGTAGTTAAAAAAGATACTATATATCAATATAGAAGGGTTTATGTAAGAGAGAATAAGAGTAGTGAGTGTCCTACTCTTACTGCAAATATGGGTAGTGGTGGTCATAATGTCCCTCTTATTTTAGATTCTAAAGGCATTCGCAAATTAACCCCACGAGAGTGTTTCAATCTCCAGGGATTCCCTTTATCTTACAAATTACCAAATATGAGCGATTGCAACCTTTATAAACTTGTCGGAAATGCTGTATCGGTACCAGTAGTAAATTTAATAGCCAGTAGAATTATTCCTTTACTCAGCACAGAATAAATATGTCTTCAAAATTCCCTTCATAAACTTTATTACAATGAGATTCTATCTGAGGATACAAAGATTCCCAATTTATACGAGGGCGCCGACCTTGATTCGTTTGGTCTTCAAATGTTTGGGTTTTATTCATTTTTATATTTCTCCATTCTTCTGAAGTCCTTTTTAATGGAATGCGGTATAGTATGTAATAGTCGTCAATCCATTTTCTTGCATCAAGAAAGTATATTACGTCCCAATGTGATGATGGTGTAAATGACAGAGGACCGTCGCTAGTAAAACATTTGCATTCTTGTATTCCTTCTTTTTCTGATTGTAAATCTCCATTATTGCAATCCCATCTAGATGTCTTATCATTTAATTTATTATGAATTATGTTTTTTATAATATTCTCGCTTATGTCTTCGGGAATACCAGACATTCTTACCTTGATGCCTATATTTTTTGTTGTATTCAATCTGCCAATAAAATAGGACTTCTGCAATGCATATTGTTCCTTCAGTATTTCTTTAGTATATTTATCTTCCACCATCTCTACTTGATGACTTAGATTTATATATGCATCATTATTTATTTTTTCAGTAATAGGAAGCACTATTTTACTTTGCATTATCATTTCAATTATAGAACTCTTATTTTTTTTACTATATCCTTTAATTCCTATTTCTTTACAAATTACAATTAGAGCTTTAACAGTCATATTGGAATAGCTCATTTATGATGCTTTTTGAGAATGTATCTTTATGTTTTAAGTAGGAGCAGTTCACGCAGTTCACGCAGTTCACGCAGTTCACGTAGTTAACGTAGTTCACATAATAGACACATTGGCAGGTCAATTTTTATTTAATATATATAAAAATAGAGAATTTTAATACCATGGGGGTGTATACGATTTTCCTTATATAGCGGAATAAATATATAGATATATATAGATAAAATGCCTATTAAACCTAAAAAAGTTCCAAAAGGTCCTATAATACTGATAATTATATGTGCCTTCTTCCATATAAAACCGCGTTAGGGATGGTTTTCCACAATAGATCTCCACCATATTCTATAGATAACCTATCTTTGTCATACATCATAACTTATTTTTTTCTAAAATTATCCAATATAATATTTAATGGAAGATGCAAAAATATATAGAATATGTCTTTTTTATTTATACTTTTTCAAGAATTGTTAAACCATTGTTGTTGTAAAATCGCTCCTTTATTTTCCAATTTTTATTAGTTTCTAAAAATTCTTCAATCGCTGGCCATAATCCTTTATTAATTTCTTCAACGGGTATTCCAGATTCTATCGATTGTTCTTCTGCATTCCATCCCAAGCGAATAGTTTCGCCATAAATTTCGTCAACTGTTGTATCATGCATAATTATATATTTATTCGTAATTTTAGAGAATTTATTCAACTCTCGCTTTAATTGTCCATATACATGCCACGTATCTATAAAAGTTAAATCTACATTATCTGTTATATCTAACTCCAAATCATTCACCCATTTATAATTAACATTAATAGGAAGTTCTTTTGTTATAAATAATAATTCGCTAATATCGCATTCATTGATATCATTTAATAGTATATTTTTTGTTTCTTTATTGTTATTCATTAAACCATATACAAAAGCATAACTAGAAACAACCCCTCTTACACCTAATTCTAGAATACTTTCACATTCTCGAGCATAATTATACAGTGTTGGAAGATGTTCATTTATATCGCAAGGATAATTACATAAATATTCATATTTTCTTTTAAGTTGTTCCATATAAATTATATATTATAATAATATATTTCTTATATATAAAAATATATAATATATAAATTTACAATATATTTTTTACTATTTCAAGATTTAGATATCTTTTAATGATATTTGTGATTTTACCACATAAGCATATTAAATAATATATTCTTCATCTAGAAATCTAATTATCTACATAATTCTTCAAGGATAAATCTATTTTTTGCATATTTGTATTATATTCGTATCGCGAATTTACCCAGCAGTGATAATACATTAATATATTCTTATCTAATAATATTTGTTCAGGGTGTCTATGTGGGGTAATAATAAATTCCATAGGTTTTATTTGATTTGTATCAATAATTGTTTTTGTATATTTATTTTCACCTACGTATATGCATATATCAAGTATATTATTATTAATTATATCATCATTTAATTTATTAGTCAATATATTACTTTTCATAGTTATTGTTTGACCTTTGTAGTTTGACAAAAAATCAATTATATTAGATTTATTAGGAATATGTATGAATTCGTCTGCGTCTATTAATGCAATTTTAGAACATTTATTACGAAAAGCATTAACACCAATGTGTAATGAAATTCTTTGAATAGTATCATAATGATTTTTGCACATTGGTTGATAATTATATTTTATATGAAAAACCTTATTTTTATATTTTTTACAAATATCACTTATAGTACCATTATTTTGCCTGTATTCTAAAGGTTCATTTATTTCATTGCTTTTATTTTCATCATTGTCAAATATAACAATGCCTGAAAATCCTAAATTTAAATTATAGTTTATCCATTCTTCTAATCTTGAAGAATAATCCTTGCACATTGTGCTAATAATAACCGAATTAGAATCCAGGGATAAATTACAATTTTCAAATGGAAATTTTAAAATAATATCTTTTTTAATGACATTAATATATTGATCATTAACAAAAGTTATGTTATCAATATAATATACCTTTTCATAAATTTCAATATAAAAATCATCTCTGTTATCACAGAATATTACCTCAAAATTATAGTTTAATTTTATTGATGTAAACTTATTATTATATTGTCCATAAATAATAGTTTTATTTCCATCAAATATACATACATCATTAAATAATATAATATCCATAGTATCTCCCTGTAATAATTAATATACATTCCTTATCTTTATCTCAAAATAGTAATTCATAAAGGTATAATGAATGCTAAAAATAAAATATATATTTAATATTTCTGGTTCTTCTTAACCTTGATTATTTTTGAATTCTTCTTTTTCATAAAGACACCCGGGTCGAAATCTTCGGTATCTTCTTCTTCTTCGTCTGCAATACCCATTAAATCGCGCTGATCTTGAAGTGCCTGCATTTCCCATAAATTTTTAGAACACAATTTATAATTACTATCTTGTGCTTTATACCAATACACATTATCATTTATATTATTAGATTGTATTTTGTTATCTATAACAAGGCATTCGAAATTTTCAGTACATTGGTTCATAACTTGATTAAAAACATCAAATGTAGGAAACATACCTGCATAATGATTGTATATCTTTTCTCTTTCTTTCACAATATTATTTCTAAAAATAAAAACATAATCTATATTCGAGCGAAGATCTGGAGGTAATCCTAAACCATGTTGCATAGTTATAAGTAAAAATATTTTATAATGTCTTCCGTTCATAAAAATACATCTTATATTCTTGTCTTTTGTTACTGCTTTATTATACATACAATCATCTAATATAAAAAAAGCACGAGGGTCTATAGTAGACGATCCGTGTTTTTCTAGTTCTTTTTTCCTATCTTTAGTAATATTTATTTGACGTGATAAAAATTTGCTAACTATTTTTTCTTCCAATTCATCGTATATTAACATTTTTGGAATAAATTTTTCAAAATATCCGTTTGCCCTTTCTGTAGGAGATACTACGACGCCTACAGGTATATCTCTATTATAACCCATAATATCCTTCATACAGTAACTTTTTCCAGTATTTCTTTTACCGATAAATACAACAACGGAATCACTTTTAATTTTAGTAGGATCAAATTTTCTAAGTTCCAACTTCATTTAACTTATAATAACAAAAATAATATAACTACTATACCACAATAAAATATATACATTTATAAATATTAAATTAAATTATATAAGATTTAACATCAAATATAATAATATTATATCATTATATCATTATATTATGATACACTATTGGATTAATTTAGATAAAAGTACTAAGAGAAAAATATTTATGGAAAATCAGTTTAAAGAAAAAAACATAGATAATGTAAGGGTTTCTGCTATTACACCAGATGATTTTGATACAGTTTTAGCAAATAAACGTCCTTTAACATGCAAACATCCCGGTTGTGTAAATTGCGAATATGAATTTGCATGTATTTCTAGTCATATTAAAGCAATGAAGGAAGCTATTACGAATACAAACGACGAATGGTTTGTTGTAATGGAAGACGATATGTTACTTCCATACGATATTGATTATGATACTCTAATAAAAGATGCACCTCCAGATTTTGAAATACTACAATTATGCATTTCTTACGGCAATACAGTAGAATTTTTATATAACAATTTATTACTTAATAATAAATTACATTTTATTAAATGGCAATATTTGCTTCCTTGCGCGGGTATGTATATTGTTTCTCGCAAAGGTGCAGAAAAATTAGTAAATAAATTTTATGTAAATGGGAAATATGATTTTTCATCTTGTGAATTTCAGATAGTAGCAGATGTAGCACTTTATTCTACAGCAAATACTTATACAGCGACATTTCCATGCTCTTATCCCAATATTGAAATGGGATCTGAAATACACCCGCATCATTTAGACGCTCATCAAAGTGCAATTATTGTTATTAAAAATGTATTATCTCACGCTATGTCTAATAAAACTATTAAATATCTATTGTAATTACATTTTATCTTCAGAATTATGTCTTTCTTCAGATATATTATATTTTTCATTGAAAAAATAGATTACTATTAGTTGTTTTCTGTGATTGCGTAATTTATCTGTACAGTATAATATATAATCCTCGCTACTATTATTTAAATGTTTATTTTTAATCCAAATTTTAAATAACTCATTATATAATATCACTGATTCATTTATTAAAGGGTATTTATTGATATTTTTAGTAGCTAACATTTCTGCTTCCTCCGCTAATCCAATAATATGTAAGAAGTGTTTAGTTATACAATCGCGACATCTTTTATTTTTATTCGTTAAATGTTCTTCTAATAATATAGATTGTTTTATAATTTGTTGCATGTTATATCTAGGATCGCTCACAGGGTCAAGAGCATCACATGTTGTTGTACATTTATCAGTATCGCCTTTTATAGTATTCTTATTTTTTCCGGTAGATACATATACATTATTATAATTTATATCTAAATTATTATTATTATTAATAACCCATATTATAATTAAAGTGCTAATAATTATTGTTAATATTATAGCGAATGTTTCTACAATACTAGACATATATTCTAATATTATATTATATTATAATATATAATGCAAAATAATAATAACGTATCTAAATATTTTTTGAAAATTTTAAAGGAGGAAGAGGATGTGGTGGCAATAAAAATAAAAATACTAAAGGAAATAGCACTATATATTTGATTATATTTACAGTATTTACATATATTTTTATATATTTTATAAATATATTATTTTCCAAAAGTAAAAAATTATAAATTATCTTTTAATATATTAGAATTAATAAGATGGTTGCATATTTACTGGAAAATTTTAAGGGTCGCGGTGGTAAAATGGGTTCTAAAGATACTTTAGGATCTGCTGGTACCCCCGGTACTCCTGGTACTCCCGGTACTGCTGGTGCTGCAGGAGTTGCTGGTACTGCCGGCGCTGCAGGAGTAGCAGGTGGTTTATCTGGAAGTGTTGCCGGCGCTGCTTTATCTGGCGGAAGTTCTGCATTAATGAGTAATTCGGGGGCAAATACAATTGAACGTTGTCCAATAGAAGATCAATCGTTTTATTGTATGGTAAGTAGAACTGCTTCTATAACTGGTATGATTGTATATATTATAATGATACTAATATTTTTTATAGGTTTTTTGTATTTATTATATTACATATATAAGAATTATTTTTCTAAATCAAAGAAAAAATAAGAATGTAATATAATAGAAGAATACAATAGTGTAAATAATGTCTGAACAACAGGTTAGATGTTTAAATTTAAATAACAAATTAACTAATATAAATTCAACATGTGATAAATTACAAAAAGATCTTAATACTCGTATAAATTACAATCCATCACAAACTTCTAGCAAAGTGTCTAGTTCTACTACTGGAATTACATATTCAAATGTTAATACTACAAGTAGCAATACTAATTCTATGTTTCCTAATTGGAGTAATATGATGAGTTCTAGCAGTTCTATTGAAGATATTCCAGGATTTCCTGTATATTTATTAATATTTATAACTATAATTGTAAATATATTTATTGCTATTATATTGTCTCCAGTTATATCTTTAGGTATACTAATTATAATATATTTAATTTTAGCAATCGCTATGATTTTATTATATATATTAAGTACAAGCAGTACGAGCAGTACAAGTGTATAAATTAATTATTTTTATGTTCATTCCAATTTTTAGCAGCAAGTTTCATAAGTTCTTTATAGGGAATATCAGCATTTGTTTCTTTAAGTTTAAGCATCTCCTCTCTGATAAAAATGTTATATTTAGTAGGTTCTCTTTTAACAGATTGTTCTCCATCGCCAGAACGAGATTTGCTTTTTGTTTTCTTAATAGCATCTTTATAAGAAAGAGTTATAAACCTTTTATATTCGTCTAATGTATACGTTTTATTTTCATCAATAAACGAATTAAATATGGATAGGACTTTTTTAGTATCTGCACAAACTTTTTTTTCTACTTTTTCTACGCTAGTATTATCTTTAATTTCTTTATTATCATTATCCATTTTATACTTATTTATTAATATAGTAGTATAGTTTTATATATTTTTATTATAAAATCTATTTTATATTAATATATAATAGTATAGATTTACTAATTTATATTATGATTAAAACGAATCATAAGATAAAAATAAATAATAGAAATTATTACATATTTAATGAAAATAATAGAACATATATTAAATATGAAGGAAAGTTCGTTGAAATATATATTTTGCAAAATAATATAGCAGGAAAAAAAGGGGGTGGAGTAGATGCAACATATGCGTTTACATATCAAATAAGAGATATTAATAATGCTATAGAAAAATATGAAAAAATATTCATACAAAGACAAGAGAAAATATTACATTTATGTGCAAATTTTATAAATAAAATTAAAGCAACCGAAAGTTCCCTTAATAATAAATTTGGAAAATTTTCTATGTCAAATGACTATGATAGGTCTAGATATTTAACATTAATTAATAAAGAATTTTATGAAAATATATTCAAAAAATATTTTATTATCATATTACAATCAATTAATAAGGATAGTATTGTAAGCGAAGAAGCAGAATTAAAAAAAATAGCAAAATACCTTCATTTTATAACATACGATGATAATGAAAAGGATAAAAAAATAAATAAGGATTTTAAAGAATTTGAAAAATTAGGCGTAGATGATGATATAGATGAAATTTCTTTGAAAAATAATGTTAAAAATAGTTTAAATGAATTAAATGATTTGATGGCAACTTTTAATGTTGATAAAAAAAAAATAATAGATACAGTCTCTTTAAAAAAAAATGTTATAGAATTTAAAAAAAAAATAGAAAATTGGTCCGCACCATCGTGGCAGGACATTTTATTAAGCACTTTTAATGAAGATGTCGAATATATTAATGATAAAGCAGAAAAATCTAAAGGTAATGAAAAATATTTAAATGCAATTCTAAATTTTCTATCGCTAGAAAGTTCAGATATTAATAATTTTGATGAAAAAAGTATGGATAAAATTAAAAAAGATGTAGAAAAAGCATTAGATGCTATAAAAGAATTACCAAAAGAAATAAATAATGAAACTGATATATCTGAATTAATAAACATAGTAATTAGTAATATAAAGAAACTGTTAATTAATTTGATTAATAAAAATTATAGTAAAAATATTTCAAGCATTCAAAAATTAAAAGATAATTCTAAAAAAGAAATTGAAGAAATTATAAAACATATTGAAAATTATAAAAATGATTTGGACAGTTCAGTAACTGAAGATGTCCCGCAAGTATCTAAAGTTGAAGAAGAAAAAGAAAAATTATCTAAAAATCCCTCAGATAATTCAGGTAATTCAGGTAATAAAGTTCCATTTACAGAGGCAGAGGCCGAAAAAATTAGAACATTAGCAATACTAAAAGAAGGTAATGATTTTACATTGAATGATAAAATTTTAGAAGGACAAGACTTAACAGATTATGCAAACAAAATAGAAACTTTAAAGGTAGAAACTAGAAGGGGTTCAGATAATACAGAAATACCATTATCTATAGGAAATTATACATCGAGAGCAAAAGAAGAAGAATTAAAGTTATTAGATAAAGAAACAAAATTTAAAAGTGCAATGAATAATATATTAAAAAGTCAGAATTTATCAGGAGAAGAGAAACAAATTTTTGATAATGAAACTATAGATAAGTATTATGAATTGTTTATAACTAAATTAAAAATTGAAATGGGAAAATCTCTAATATTAAATGAGTATAAAGAATATATTTTAAAAATAAAGAATTCTATTGGTAATAATGATGAATATATAATTGATAATTTAGGAGATACAAAAAATATTAAAAATACAGAAGGTAAATACTTACTTCGCGCTTTTAAATTATTTATGAATTATTTAATAGCAATTAAAACAAATATATATAAAGAAATTACTCCCGATTTAATAAAGTATTATAATTTATCTATAAGTAAATATCATGGTTCTAAAATTATAGAGATATTAGAAAAATATCATAGCGATAGTAGTTTTATCAAAAAAATTCAAAAGTTATTTTCAAGTACAGATATAACAAAAATATTTAGTGAAGATGATGACTTTTATAAAACAGAATATTTATTTAGACCAGATACAGATTGTAAAGACGACAATAAAGAAATTTGTAAATTTACTAAAAATTTAGATAGTCATAAACTTTTTAATGACCCTGATAATCTTACCAGTATTACCACAAATGTCAGTGATATAAAAAAAAGTTATTATAAAAAAATTACCGGATCAACAAAAAAAGAAGAAGAAAATAAACAAGAACCAAAAAAAGAAGTAAATATACAACAAACATATGATTTTAGCAATCAACAGTCTCAGCCCAATAATCAAACTACTAATAAGGATCATCCAAATGAGATCGGGTATGCAGGAGGAAATAATAAAAAATATACAAATAAATTTTATAATTTGCAAAAATCTAAATATAAGGTCTGCGGATATGTTACTGATGTTGAAGGAAATATGGATTATTTTAATAAATATGTTAAGATATCCAAAATACTTGAATGGACATGTGAGAAGAAAAATAGATTAAAATTTAAAAAGAATGATAGTATTTTTATATATGGAGGAGATACACAAGACAGAGGTGATTCAGATATTAGATTTGTAAATATTTTGCTAAAATTTAAGGAAGATTATCCAGAACGTGTTATATTTATAATAGGAAATAGAGATGCTAATAAGTTACGTATTCCTTCCGAAATATCAGAAAAATATTCAAATTACCAGAATTTTCTTAAAAAATATGATAATTATCCTTATTGGGAAGATAAGAGTGTGCGCATCACATTAAGAAAATATTTAAAAGATAATAATTATGATCTCAATATTAAGAATAGATTAAAATATATTGTTGAGAGAACAATGGGTAACAAAGATGGTTTTGAAAAAAGACGAGTAGAATTATCTATAATTTTAAAAAAAAATATAAATAATATAAGTGATAATGATGTTATATCTAGTTTTTTGAATTCTGTACTACCTAAACCAAAAAATATAACTCAATCTAATGATAATTATATGTTAAAATATTTAATGCAAGGGCAATTAGTACATATTTTTGGAGAACATATTTTTGTTCACGGTGCTATTAATGAAAAAAATATAGGAAAAATACCAAAAAATAAAAATACAATAGAAGATATTCACATATGGGCAAAAGAGATCAATAATTGGTTTCATAAAGAATTAAAAGAATACATGAAAAATCCTAAGGACGGAGGCATTACAAAGAAGAGAAAAGCACATAATATAATAAATTATGCAGTTCCAGGTTATAACAAGGATATAACCATAGTATATGCTGATAATTTAAAAAATGGTAACGGTGTCCATATAAATAAAAATGTAATTGAACATTTAAATAAATATGGTATTAAAAATATTATTACAGGACATAAACCTCACGGAGATTGTCCTCTTGTTATTCGAGATAAAAATTTAACTGCTATAAGTGCAGATACATCATATAGCAACATCAATTATTTAAAGAATATCAAAGATGATAAATATTATAATGATAAGCGAGGAAAAGCAGTAAGTGAAGTTCTCTTATATTCAAATGGGGATATAAGAGTTCATGGAATTTTGGCAGATAATAGCAAATATGGGTATATAATAAAAAAAAATAAAAAGTCTCCTTCTTCCAGTGATTATATTGGTTTGCAATTAAATAATAATTATTGGGTAAAAAACTTTAAAAATAACAAATATCTAATATCTTTTGGAAAAGGATTTGATATTGATGAAAAATGGGTAAATTTACAAGAATTAAAGAAATTACTTAAAAAACTTTAATCATATAAGTATCTATTAATTCATAACCGTTTTTTCTATAATAATTTCGAACACCTGTACCGCTAATTACAGCGATTTTATTATATCCTTCTGTTTTTGAAATATGTTCAGCAGTTTCTAGTAATTTTTTTCCATATCCTTTATGCTGGTAAGAATTTTCTACATTATTTCCAACATCACTCATATTAGAGTATATATGTAATTCTCTAATAAGCGCAGAACCATGTAATACTGACAATTGCTCTCTTTCCATATTATCTTTATTTTCATATTTAATTAATCGTAATCTAATAAATCCAATTAGATATTTATCGGTTACTAAAGATATAAAATATTCATCACCCGAACTACCTTTGTATTTCTCTATGTCTATGCGAATATCATTGATATTAACAGAATTATCTTTCACTTCACGACATCTTATGCAATTACAACACCAATTATTTTTTTTCATATCATCTTGTAATAGTTGTCTCATATTTACATATTTATCTTTATACCCTCCACTAATATATGTAGAAGGGATATCTCTAATAATCCTATTAAGTCTTTTCCATTTTTGAACATTTTTTTTAAACTCTTTGATAAGTTCAAATAATAGATAATCGTCATATGGTACATAAGAACCTTCTTCATACCATGTTTTAATTTGTGTCCAGGGAACAATTGCAGTAGGATATATCTTATATTGATCTACTTGCAATCTCTCGTCGTATAAAGAGCTTTCTAACATTTTTTTATCTAATTCATAAGAAGATCCTGGGAGATTAGGCATTAAATGGATATCAACCTTATATCCATTGTCTTTCAATAACTTAATTGCATAATATACTTTTTCAATAGAATGCCCTCTCTTTATTTTTTTTAGAACTTCATTATCTGTATGTTGAACACCCAATTGAACTCTTGTGCAATTATATCTTCTGAACTCTTTAATTTCATTTAATGTTATAGTATCTGGACGCGTTTCCAAAGTTAAACCAATAATATGTATTTTTGCACTTTCATTCATCGTTAATTCTTCTTCTAAAGATAATATATCTCTCTTATCATAATATGTATTAGCAGCATAATATATCTCTCTAATAAATTGGTCTTTATAATTTTTATGATAGTTTGACCATGTACCTCCTAGTACAATTAATTCTAATTTATCAACAACATGCCCCATTTTAATCAATGTATCTACGCGCGAATTAAATTGTAATATGGGGTCAAAGTTGTTTTCATTTGCTCTTAAAACAGCAGGTTCACTATATAAATATGAGCGCGGTTGGTCAATCCAATTATTTCCTTTGTGACCCTTTTCATTTGGACAATACGCACAATTATGTTTACAACTAAATTTTCCAATAACCTTTTTCCCATCATCGTCAATATATTCAGGTGAACCTGAAGTTAAAATTGTAATTACAACAACTCCCGAGTTAGATTTAGATTTTTTCTTTGTAATTAATTTTTTTAATCTATTATTATCCAAGTTTAATGAGTTATAAAAATATATAAGATTAGATTTTGACAAAGATATTTTATATTTTTTTTGTATATCTTTTTGAAACTTTATAACATCATTATTATTATGAATATTATCAATATTATCAATTAATTCTTTAGAAACAATATTATATTCTTTATCTGTGTATATAGTATTCTTGTAGTCGTTAGAATGTTTATTTACTTTATTTTCTACAATATTCTCAATATCTATATACTTCATAATTACAATTAATTAACTAGTGTAATTTTTATATACAAACTTTATTAAATAATATAACATATTATTAGATAGGTAATAAAATGAGTGGCAATTATCATGACGCTCCACATTTAAGAGCATTAATTAGAAATATGTTTGGCGATGATCAAAATCCCAACGAAGCTGGAATGAATATCAGACAACAACCACAACAACAACAAATATATACTGGTTATCCTCCTTTAGGAAATGCATTCAGTAGAACACCATCAGTTATGCAACAATCTCCTGCTGCTATGGGTAGTATGTTCGGTAGAACTCCTTCATTTATGCAACAATCTCCTGCTGCTATGGGTAATATGCAATATCAACCTGCAGCATCTTCTTTGCAAGGAGCAAGACGTAGTATATATGATAGAACTCCTTCAGAAATACAACAAGAAGAAGACCTTGAAATTATTATTGAAGACGATAGTCTAAATAAAGACCAAATAGAAGATAAATTACCAAATTATTTTGTTCCTTCTTGGATAAGATATAAAAATGCTCAAAGAAAAAAAATACCTTTTTCTATATTAATATGGTCTGCTAAAAAAAATGAATTGAGAGATTTGGATGAATTATGGGAAGATTATAATGGCGTACCAAATTTTGCGGAAAAAAAATATGATTATAATCCTAAAGAATATTTTGCAGCATTGTTAGATAGTAAACCTGAAGTTATTAAAATGGTTCAAGACAGAAGTGGTACAGGTATAGAATCTTATAGAAATGTATTAAAATTTTTATTGTTATACAATTTAAAAAGAATTCATAAGATTGTAGAATGGGATGATACTGATCCTTTCTCACAAGGTATTCCTATATATGATTCAAGTCCTAATAAAATATTTAAAAATGTAAAAATACAAAATATTTTTGATGGAGGAAATTTAAATCCTCATGAGCAAGAACTAGTAACTATTATGAATGAAGAAGCATATAGTTTATATTCTCAAAGCAGAAGACCAAATATAACTGCACAAAGTTCTCCGTTTATAGATAGCGATAATTACAACGTTATTACAAATAACGACTTCTTTGAACTTGTAAATACACATTTTAGAATATTCTTAAATCGTGTAACTATTCGTTATTGGAAATCCTTAAAATTTCATAAACAATATGGTGGAAAAAAAGTTGCGAAGAAACCTGTAAAGAAACATGTAAAGAAACAAGTGAAGAAACCTGTAAATAAACCTGTAAATAAACATGTAAATAAACCTGTGAAGAAACATGAGAATAAACATGTGAAGAAACCTATGTAAAAACATAAAAACTAATATATACAACTATTGATTTCTTCAGCATATCTTTTAAACATAGCTATAAATTGTTCTTTTGTTGTATCATCTTTAATCCATTGTTTAAGTGTTCTGAAGCTATTACACCTTTTTACATTTCAAACGCCGATTTTTATATAGTCCTAAACCATATAAAAATCATTTATAATTCTTTTTTATTTTTCGTGTTTTATTTTTTGGAACATATTTCTCTGGTCTTTCATAAGCACCCTTAAATATATTTTCATATTTTTCTTTCGGTATTTCACTTATTACCTTTTGGATATTTTCTTTTAGATTTTCATACGAATACAGGTCTCTATTTTTGGATCTACTATTCTCATTACCTTCATTAATTCTTCAATATGTTCTTCAGTAAACCATGTAATTTATTATCTTAGAAAAATCATAAACTTTAATTTTGTCAAGCCATTCAATTATTTTTTTCCTTATTTTGTGCATATAAATCATCGTGTTGTTTGTTTATATTTGTTTCGCTTTTCGTTAAATTTAGAGAAGCAATATATCTAATATATTAGAATATATTTATCTAATAATATCTTTGACTTTTAGTCTTTACTTTACCAGAAGAGGTTTTAGTCTTTATTTTACCTGAAGAGGTTTTAGTCTTTATTTTATCAGTAGAATGTAAATCAGTATAATTATGTTTAATTTTTACAATATTTAATATTCCATTTTTTTCATCAAGATTTATACATTTTGATGATGAAAAAAATGTATCTATCTTGTCGTTAGTATTTGATTTAGGTAATACTATCTTATTTTTTCATTATTCTATATATATTATGAATATAAAATACGGAAAAAAAATATTATTTATATTACTCTATAATTTTGATGGCGCTGAAACAAAATTAAATGGTTTATTTTTATTATTTTTTAATAATTTATTAACAAAATCATCAAACATATTTGGGTTTGCCTTATTTTTCAATTTTACAATACCTTTTTTAAAACCCTTTTTTTCTTCTTTCATTATTTCAAATGATGTTTTAAGACCTTTTAAAAACATTACGCCACTATGAGGAGATTTTAATGTATTCGTTTTATTTGTTTTTGAACTTATACTTTTTGTTTTAATTAAATTTGATGTTTTAACGACTTTCATTTTACCTCCATTCATTTTTACTTCTATTACTACTTAATATGTATATATTTATTGATTGGGATATCTAAAATAAATATAGTTATTTGAAACATCTTGAATATTATATGTAGAACTGTAAGTATTTGGATGTTTGTCTGTTGGATTTTCATAAGAAACAATATTAGTATTAAAAGTTGGCATAATATCTATAATTTTTTTGGTTTTATCAACTGTAATTGTTGGTCTTCTAGAACTACTTTGCGCGTCAAAATTTTTAACATTATTATAAATATTTTGTAATTTTTCTAACTTATCTTTTGTAATATCATTTTTAATACCACTTATTTGCAAAGAACCATTCGCATTTATAGTAACACTTGTGCGATTATTAATTTTTGTTTGAACATCTCTATTATATGTATCTAAACCAAAAATTGTATTTATATTACTATCCTTAGATGGAATTTTTACCGCTAAATAATCTCTAAAATCTCGAGATATATCTATTGTAGGTTTAGTTAAATCTTTATTAGGATCATTATTAGTATTATATATAAATACATTTGAATACCCTGATAATTTCATATAAATATCACCGATAACATTTTTATAAAATATAACTGAAATATTAGTAATTTTAATATCTGAACTATTATCTGTAACTGCTGTAATCTCGTAATCATTTGTAGATATAATTCCTGAATTTCTACCTTTTTCAAAAGTTATATTTCCTACAGTCAATGAATGTATTATAATTAAAAATTTCTTATAATGTTCTTCTTCTATTTTTGTACCTATTTTATAAACATTCGGGTTAATTTGTTCTATATAATTATTTGTATTTATAATAAGTTTTTTATTATCTTGAGCATTTTTCAAATTTATAGCAGAATCATCATCAATATCATATGTTATTTTTATATTATCATTTCTAGTTTCATAAACAGTATACCCTTTTAATTTAATAATTACAATACCAGAACCACCATCACCACCTTTATTATTCTTATTATAATGAGAACCGCCTCCACCCCCTCCTCCTGTATGCGGACCACCATTACCTCCTGGCGAATTTGTTAATGTTCCTGGTACTCCACCCCCTCCAGGAGAACCATTATTGTACCCTAATCCTCCTTTTGTATTTCCAACAGCACCCCCTCCCCCGCCTCCCAATCCCC
>Ga0315906_10002658_pt1 | contig 24581 bp, 20 predicted proteins | sample LakEriMetagenome_4_FD_203526 | JGI IMG/M metagenome (GOLD analysis project Ga0315906, IMG submission 203526) | Freshwater fungal communities from buoy surface, Lake Erie, Ohio, United States - Buoy 2 MA122 | ecosystem: Environmental > Aquatic > Freshwater > Lake > Lake biofilm | place: USA...
GGAAGCCGGGGGACACCGGGTTGCCTGCCTTCCCGTGTGCCATGCGATGCGGGTTCGCAGAGGGGGCGCGCGAGCAGTCGTGCGGCATGGACGGCGGGGAGGTTTTCACGCCCGGAGTCCCCGGGTTTCCACCCGGGGCTTTTTGGGCCGCATGACCGTCCACAAGAAGCCCCATTTTTGGGCCGCTTGACCGCCTACAAGAAGTCCCACAGCGAGAATCTGCAAGACCGCGCAGCGGCCCCTCTTGCCGCCCCCGAAGCCGGTGCTCCACCAAAGTCGCTTGGATAAGGTCTAGCGGCGGCCGCCTTCGCCGCGCGGCTTGCTGCGGGCGTCGAGGTTGCCGGCGATCACGATGCCGATCGCCTCGACCCAGCTGGGCACGTCGCGGACGCTGTCGAGACCGCTCTCGGCGAGGATCTCGTCGTCCTCCGGCCGGGAGTCCCGCCGCGGTGACTCGCGGCCGGCTTCCTCGATCCCGAGGAACTCCAGCCCCTCGTCGTCCTCGTCGTAGCCTCCCGCGACCGGCGCGAAGTCGGCGCGGCGGCCCCGCGAGAGCGTCGAGGAGGATGACCGCAGTTCCCCGTCCGGCCGTCGACCGCGGCGGCCCTGCGCGGAGCGGTTGGAGCCGGAGGTCCCGCCGGCCTCGCGACCGCTGCCCGATCGGCCTTCGCCCCGTCGGCGTCGGCGCCGCCGCCGACCGCGGCCGTCGCCGTCATCATCGCCCGTGCGGGCGGCTTCACCCTCGCCGCGCGGGGCGGCATCAGGCCGTGCGGCAGGCCGCACGCCGTAACCGGAGGGGAGGGGTTCGTCGTCGTGTTCGTCCCCAGCCCGGATCGGAGGCTCGCGGCGCTCACCGGACTCCTGGCCGCCGGGCTCGCGATCACCGCGGGCACGACCGCGACCACCGCGGCGACCGCGCCGGCGGCGGCGACGGGGCCGGTCTTCTTCGTCACGCGGCCCATCCCGGCTCGGGGTCTCCTGGCCAGCGGCTGCGTCGTCGGCCGGCGCGAACAGGTCGGCCTCGATCGGCTCCTCATCGGACCGTGTGGCGTGCCGTGGCTCGAACTCATCGTCGTACTGTCGTTGGGGCCGCGGTTCACCTTCCGCGCCCCCGCGTGGCCGGTCGTCGAACTCGCGGTCGCGGGGCTCCCGGGAGACGGAGCCACGGTCCTCGCCAGCCGCTGCCCGATCCCCGTCGCGCCGGCCCCGGCCGCGTCCTCCGCGTCGGCCACGCCGCCGTCGGCCACGCCGCTCGCCGCCTTCTTCGCCGCGATCGTCGCCGCGATCCGCGGCTCGAGACCCACCGCGATCATGATCGCGGTGCGCCGCGTCCTCGGCACGCGGAGTCCGCGGGGCGACCTCGTCGCGGGAGTGGGCTTCGTCGTGGTGGCGTTCGACCCGCGGGGCGCGGTCGCCCGTCTCGCGATCCTGACGGGGCGGGGGGGCGGTGGGCCGCGGGGCGGGCCTGGGCGGTTCGGCGGCGGGCCCGCCGATGCCCAGATCCGATGCGAGGGCGTCCCAGTCGCCACCGGCAGCGGGGGCGGGACGCGGCCGCGACTCCGACCGCGGCCGCGGGGCCGGCTTCGGGGGCTGTGCGGGACGAGGCGGCGACGGTTCGGAGGAGGGCGACGCGCCGAGCGACTCGGCGAGCGACGCCCAGGGGTCGTGGGGGATGTGTTCCGACATGATTGGCTTCCAGGACGGGGACGCATGGCGGCCGTCGGGCCGCCGGTCCAGATATATCCCGGAAGGATACAACAATTGCTCCGGATTCGTCAGGTCGAGGTGTTTCCTTCGGGGCCGAGGCTCACGGCGCGGCGGTCAGCGAGCGGATCAGGCTGCCATTGTCGGCCACTTCGAACAGCGGCCGGTAGGGGCTCGCCAGGCTCCGCCGCGAGCGGCCGGCCGGGTAGTAGACGATGTTCACGCCCAAGTTCCAGGCCGACGGTGAAAACTGCGACACCGTGCCGCCGGGCAGGATGTCGATCGTCTGCGTCTTGCCGGGGATCACGTAGGTGAAGGTTCCCTCGAGGGCGAGCGACCGACCCATCGGGGCCCGCACCAGCGTGCCAACGATGCCGTCGTTCTCGCTCGTGGCACCGCCCCACACCTTCCACTCGTTGGCGTCGCCAAACTGCAGCCGGTAGAAGCCGGTGTACAGGTCGAGGGTGCTGGCCAGGCCGTTGGACCTCGTGATCGGGCTGAAGAGGCCGTTCTGGTCGCCGAGGTTGGCCGCACCCCAGAAGCCGATTTCGTGGTAGCCCCAGACGTAGCTGATTTCGGCTCGAATCTGGGACACGTCGACGTTGTCGAACCAGTTGTCGCTCAGGTAGTCGTACACCGCACCCCCCTGCAGTCCGCGGCCCTCGAAGGCCCGGGTGAAGAAACCGGTGGTGATGAAGTTCTGCGTGCGGGCGTTCTTCTCGAACGTCGTCGATCCCACCTCCACGGTGGCCGGCTGGAAGTTGGTCTGCGTGCCCCGCCAGCCGACCTGCCAGCCGACGCCGAAGGCGTTCCAGAAGGGCATCGCCCAGTTCAGGTATTCGTTGGTGCCGAAGTTGCCGTTGATCCCCAGGTCGCTGGAGTTGGTGAACGACGTGATGCCGGCGCTGGCCGTGAAGTCGCGGTACCACCTCCAGCCGTAATAGGGCTTGCCGAACCGCCGCAGCCAGGCGCAGATGCGGCCATGCGGCAGGCACAGTTCGCATTCGTCCTCGTCCGCGTACGGGTCGTCGTAGAACGACTCGACGTGCAGCTGGGATGGATATTCGCCCATCAGCAGCCCATCGTCGCCGGGCATCGTCATCATGCCGGGGTCGTATTCGCCGGGCATCGCGCCAGACAGGTCGGGCAGTGCGTCGTCGGGCATGGTCTCGATGATCGTCGGCCCCGCGGCGTCGCCGGCCGGGGCCGGCGTGGGCAGGTTCTCGGTCGCCCCGGCGCCCGGCGGCGTGCGGCCGGGCACCCCGGCGTCGTCGAGTCCGCCCACGGAAGGCGCCTGGGTCATGACGGACGGGATGCCTTCGGCGTTCATCGCCAGCCGCTCGGGGCGGCCGCCGCCCGGCACGTACCGCGGTGCCAGACCGCCACCGAGCCGCGCGGCCTGGGGCCGACCAGGCATGCGTGCGGCCGTCCGCTCCATGGCTGCGACCTGCCGGCCCTCCGGCGCGAGCATCGGGCGGCCGACCTCGCCCTGGGGCGAACGCATGACGTTCAGACCGAGGATGCCGTCGGGGTTGTTCGGGTCGAAAGCCTGCCGCATCGCACCGGGAATGCGACTGGGGCTCGCGTAATCGCCGCGGGGCTGGCTGCGCGGGCGCAGCGGCGCGTAGGCCGCGGGGGGCTGCGGGCGACGGACGGCCGGCGCGGCGGCGGGCACTCCGTCGGGGAGCGTTACCGAGGCCGGCGGGCCCGCGGGAGGGGTAGCGGCCGGCGGCAGCGTGGCCGGCGGTTCGGTGATGGTCGCCGGCGGAGCCAGGTCGGCCGCGGCCGTGGTCTTGGTGGCCGAGCGATGCGGCGTCCACTTGAGTTGTGCCTGGCCGGCGGTCTGGCTGACCGGGTCGGCGGCGAACGTGGCCGACACCGCGAATGCGGCGGCAGCGAGGCCCGCGATGAAGTGCGGTGAACTCGTGTGGACGGTCATGGCATCACCTCCGAACCGAGGCTCTGTACGCCGGCGTGGCGCGGCAGAGACTCCGCGATCGGAAGGGTTATCGGCATCCGCACGTTTGGAACTTCCGCCAAAATCATCGCGATCCGCAGAGGCTGCCTGGCTTGCCAGCGTTTCCTGGGTGGATTACCCGAGGGCGGAAGCCAGGTCAGCGCGGAGGTCTGCGAAGGCTTCGAGGCCCACGGCCAGCCGGATGAGGCCGTCGGCGATGCCCACGGCCTTGCGGGCCGCGGGGTCGTAGGAGCCGTGCGACATGAGCGCGGGGATCTCGATCAGGCTTTCCACGGCGCCCAGGCTCACCGCCAACTGGAAGAGCCGGGTCGATTCCACGACGCGGCGGGCCTGTTCCACGCCGCCGTCGATCTCGAAGCTGACGATCGTGCCGAAGCCGCCGCGCATCTGCCGCACCGCCAGGGCGTGGCCGGGATGACCGGCGAGGCCGGGATAGAGGACACGGCGGACCTGCGGCTGCAGCGCCAGCCACTCGGCGAGTTGCAGCGCGGTGGCCGACTGGGCCTGCACCCGCAGCTCGAGCGTCTTCAGGCCCCGCGAGCAGAGAAAGGCCTCCAGCGGTCCCATCACGGCGCCGGTGGCGTTTTGCAGCCAGTGGAGCCGGGTGCCGAGCTCCGCGTCGCGGACGACGAGCGCCCCGCCGAGCAGGTCACTGTGGCCGCCGATCGACTTCGTCGCCGAGTGCATCACGATGTCGGCCCCGTGCTCGAGCGGCCGCGTGAGGGCGGGCGTGGCGAGCGTGGCGTCGCAGGCGAGCAAGGCTCCGGCGGCGTGGGCGATGTCCGCGCAGGCGGCGATGTCGGTGATCGAGAGCAGCGGGTTCCCCGGCGACTCGATCCACACGAGCTTGGTGCCGGGCACGACGGCCGCCGCGACGGCGGCGGTGTCGGACGTGTCCACGGCGGTGACCAGGATGCCCTGCGCGGCAAGCACGCGATTGAACAGCCGCCAGGTGCCGCCGTAGATGTCGGTGCCGGTGACGATCCGGTCGCCGGGGACGAGCAATTGCGCGACGCAGTGTGTGGCGGCCATGCCCGAGGCGAAGGCCAACGCTCGCACGCCACCGTCGAGGTCGGCGAGCGTCCGCTCGAAGGCGTGCCGCGTGGGGCTGCCGGTGCGGGCGTAGTCGTAGGCCGTCGACATCGAGGCGTCGGGCTGGACGAACGTGCTGGCGACGTGGATTGGCGGCACGACGGCGCCCGTAACGGCGTCGCGGTCCTGGCCGACGTGGATCGCGCGGGTGCGGAAATGCATGTGTGGCTCCTTGGCCTGATTGATGGAACACACCGTAGCATGACGGCACGATGTCCGCGGCATCATGCCGCAGTTCGCTTGGCGGGCCGCCGCCCGCTCACAGTCAACCCGGCCATCCGGGCCTGGCGGTCACACAAGAAGCCCCCGGCGGGAGCCGGGGGACACCGGGTGGCATGCCTTCCCGGGTGCCATGCGATGTGGGTTTGCAGCGGGGAGTCGCGAGCCGTCGTGCCCGTTCAGCCCAGTGCCTGGGCGAGGTCGGCGATCAGATCGGCCGAGTCCTCGATGCCGCAGGCGAGGCGGATCATGTTGTCGGGGATGCGGAACGCGGCCCGCTCGGCAGGCGAATAGTTCCAGTAGCTCATCACCAGCGGCTGCTCGATGAGCGACTCCACGCCCCCGAGGCTGGGCCCGATCCGCGGGATCCGCACGGCATCGACGACGTCGGCCGTGGCCCGCCAGTCGGCGTCCTTGACGAGGAACGTGACCAGGCCGCCGTAGCCGCGCATCGAGCGGGCCGCCACGGCGTGGTAGGGATGGCTTTCGAGTCCTGGGTAGAAGACCCGCTCGATCCGCGGGTGGTTCTCCAGGAAGCGGGCCACGGCGAGGCCGTTGGCGTTGTGCCGCTCCATCCGCAGGGCGAGCGTCTTCAGGCCGCGCTCCAGCAGGTAGGCGTTGTGGGGCGAGTTCACGCCCCCCATGATCCCGCGGAGCTTTCGTACAGGCTCGAGTTTCTCACGGCTGCCGATCACGGCGCCGGCGAGGAGGTCGTTGTGGCCGCCGAGATACTTCGTGGCCGAGTGGAGCACGAAATCGACGCCCGCGTCGAGGGGCCGGAGGTTGTAGGGGGTGCAGAGCGTGGCGTCGATGAGCGTGAGCACACCCTTGCGGCGGCCGATCTCCGCAAACCTCGCGATGTCCACCACGCTCAAGTGCGGGTTGGTCGGCGACTCGCTGACGACGAACTTCGTCCGCGGCGTGATCGCCGCCTCCATGGCGGCGTAGTCGCAGCTCTTCACCTCGCGGAAGCCGACGCCGAACCGCGTCAGGTGCTTACGGCAGAACTCACGGCTGCGGTGGTAGCACTCGTCGAAGAAGACGATCTCCTCGCCGGCGTTGAGATGGGCCATGAGCAGGCCCACGAGCGCCCCCATGCCGCTGGCGAAGAGCACCGCCATCTCGCCCCCCTCGAGGGCCGCGAGCTTCCGCTCCACGACCCGCTCGCCCGGATTGCCGTAGCGGCCGTACTCCTCACGCGGCTGGTCCTGCTCGATGAAGTCGATGATCGACTGCGTGTCGCGGAAGGTGTAGGTGCTCGACGCGAAGATCGGGTCGGTGATCGAGTGGCCCGGCTTGTCGCGGGCCTCGCCGGCGTGGACGGCGACGGTGGATGGACCGGGCTGCGCCGCGGGGGCGGCGGCAGGCAGGCCCGCAGCGGGATCGGAGGCGTCAGTGGTCGGCATGCCGAATCCCTGCGGGGCCGGAAAACATGAGCAACAAGCGTGCCGGCGAGTCTAGTCGTGCCGCCGCGGAGCGACAAGGAACGCAGCCCGTCGCGGGCGGTCGCAGCGCGGAGTGTTGGGCGCAAGCCGCGGACAATCGATACAATCCGTGACGACGCGGCGTGTGTCATACGCCGCACTCCTCCGGGCCGTTCATTGCGGCTCCCAGGCATGCGCAATCAGATCGCTCCCGGCCGTTCCCCCGCCCCGCTACCGTCGCGCTGGCCGCCCAGGCGGATCTGGATCACGCTCGCGTCGCTGGCGACCGCGGCGGTGCTCGTGCGGGCGGGGCTCCTCGAGCCGATCGTCGGCAGCATCGTCGATCAGGCGGTGCGGAACATCATCACGCTGATCCTGGCATTCTCGGGCCTGATGTCGCTGCTTGTTTGGTTCCTGCGGGAGAGCGGCCACGCGAAGCCGCTCAAGCAGATGGTTTTCGGCGGTCTGCTCGGGGCCGTCGTGGTGGCGGCCGGCACGCTGCGGATCGAGCGGGTGTCAGGCGACCTCGTGCCCGAGTTCAACTGGCGCTGGGCGCCGTCCCGTGACCAGCTGCTGCCAAAGGCGGAGCAGGGGGGCACGGCGGCCGCTGCGGCCTGGACGGCCGGCGAACGCGACTTTCCCCGCTTTCTCGGGCCGGCTGGTGATGCGGCCCTGGACGGGCCCGCCATCGCCGCCGACTGGGAGTCAAAGCCGCCCCGCGAAATCTGGCGGCGGCCGATCGGCGCCGGCTGGAGCGGCTTCGCCGTCTGCGACGGCCATGCCGTGACGCTCGAGCAGCGGGGCGACGAGGAGGTGATCGCCTGCTACGCGATGGCCGACGGCGCGGCCGAATGGGCGGTGCCGGTCCGCGGCCGCCACGAGACGGTGCTCGGCGGCGTGGGGCCACGGTCCACGCCCACGATCCGCGACGGCGTCGTGTATGCGACGGGCGCCACCGGCTGGCTGCACGCCATCGAGGGATCGACGGGCAAGGTGCTGTGGCGGAAGAACGTGCTCGACGACCTGGGCATCGATGTCGCCGCCCACGCGGCAGCCGTGGCCTGGGGCCGGTCGGGATCACCACTGGTGACCGAGTCGCTCGTGATCGTCCCCGGCGGCGGGCCTCTGGCAAAGGACGGCGGCGGTGCCGTGTCGCTCGTGGCCTACGACCGCACGACGGGCGCGGCTGTGTGGCGCGGGGGCGACGAGCAGATCAGTTACGTGTCGCCCGCGCTCGTGGCGATCGGCGGCCGCGACGTGGTGCTCATGGTGAACGAAGGGAGCGTGGCGGCCTACGACCCGCTCGATGGCCGTGAACTCTGGTCGTTTCCCTGGCCGGGCCATTCCAATTCCGACGCCTCCTGCTCGCAGCCGTATCTCCTCGCCGATGGAAGCATCTTCATTTCGAAGGGCTACGGCATCGGCGCGGCGGTGTTCGTGCCGGAGGCGGGGAGCGAGCCACTGCGGTTCAAGCAGGTCTGGTCGCAGCCGGGCTTGCTGAAGACGAAGTTCACGAACGTTGTGATCCACGACGGCCACGCCTACGGACTCTCCGACGGCATCCTGGAGTGCGTCCGGCTCGCCGACGGCAAGCGGGCCTGGAAGGGAGGCCGCTACGGGCAGGGGCAGGTGCTGCGGGTGGGCGAGGTGCTGCTCGTGCAGGCCGAGTCGGGGGAGGTGGTCGCGGTGGACTGCGGGCCGGCGAAGCACGTCGTCCGCGGCCGGCTGGCGGCGCTCTCCGGACAGACCTGGAACAATCCCGCGGTGGCGGGCGATCGGCTGCTGGTCCGCAACGCGGAGGAAGCCGCCTGCTACGAGCTGCCGCTGCGGGCCGCTCCCTGACAGGGGTCGATGAAGCGAAGGACAGCCCGGTCAATGGCACCTCTGCAACGATCTTCCGGCTGATGAGTGACTCGTGCGCCTCGTGAGGAGCCGGCCCGGGCGTCCGGAGTGGGTTTCTCGAAACGCCCCGCACCGCCTTGCGTGGCGTTTTTCTCGCGTCTGTGGAGACCGCGTCCCAGGTCGCCGTTCCCGGGGCTTCGGCGGCTTGCGTCCGGCGCCGGTCAGAGGCTGTGGATGTCGATCGCGGGCATATCGTCGGGGGGGCAGGTCAGGGGGCCGGGCACAGTATCGCAGCAGGTGCTCGAGACTCTGAAAATAGCTCGGCACGTCGCGGTCGATGAGCGTGATCCGGACGCTGGCGCCGATTGAAAACCTGCTGTTCTCCCAGGCGAGCACGTCGGCGGCGGCCGCGGCGTCGAGCAGGCGAGCGAGCCGGAACCAGCGGATCACGCGGCGACGGACCCGCTCGGTGAGCGCGGCCAGATCGGCTTGCGTGATCGGTCGGACCTGGGCCATGTGGCGGCCGTTGCAGGGCGGGCAGACGCCGCGGCCCGTTCATGGCACGGGGACGTCGAATCCGACGCATAGAGCAGGACGTTGACGTCGATCGCGAAGCTCACCGGAGCCGTGGCTCCATGGCATCGAACACCGCATCCCGGTCGGCCAGATCCACCCGCGCCTGCATGGGCTTGGCGATCCAGTGGATCGGCTTGGCGACGGGTTCAAGGCCTTGCCTGCGTCCCGCCAGCGCCGCCGCCAGAAGGTCGGACACGAGTCGGCCGAGTGACTTCCCTTCGCGTTGGCCGAGGGCTTTGAGTTCGGCGCGGACCGAACCATCGATGTCGATCGTTGTCCGCATGATGCGTGATGGAGTCAAAAATGACATCTGATGTCAATTGATGGCGTCGCGGTATCGATGGGGGCGGACTACGCTGTCGGGCCGCGACTGCAGCCGCACCCGGATCAACCAGCCGCGAGCGCCCGGGCATGCTTGCGGTATAGCCCGCGGAACTGGTGGTAGGTGAGGCCCAGTCGCGCGGCGGCCCGCCGCTGGTGGTGGCGGCTCTCGGCAAGCGCGTGGCGGAGCATGTCGATCTCCAGGCGGGCGACGGCGTCGTGAAGCGTGCCCGAGGCGGGCGGGCTCGCAGCCGCGTCGGGCGTGGCGCTGGGGGCCGCGTTCGGTGCGGCGCCGGGCGGTGGCTGCCTGGCGGTCGTCGCCGCGTCACTTCCCGGGCGAGCGAACGGGTCGAACACGATCTCCTCGACGCGGCCGCCGTCGGCCCGGTAGACGGCCCGCTCCACGACGTTCTTGAGTTCGCGGATGTTGCCCGGCCAGGCGTGGTCGAGGAGGGCGCGTGCGGCGGCCTGTGAAAATGCGGGCGGGGCTTCCAGGCCGAGTTCCGTCGCCATCCTCGCGGCAAAGTGGTGGGCGAGCAGGGGAATGTCCTCGCGCCGCGCGCGGAGCGGCGGCACGTGCAGCACCTCGAAGGAGAGCCGGTCGAGCAGGTCCTCCTTGAAGCGGCCGGCGCGGGCGAGCCCCGGCAGGTCGGCGTTTGTCGCGCCGATGATCCGCACGTCCACGCTCGTGGGCCGGGAAGTGCCGACCCGCTCGAAGCTGCCATACTCGACGGCGCGGAGGATCTTCTCCTGGGCCTCGATGGGGATGAGACCGATCTCGTCGAGTAGGAGCGTGCCGCCGTCGGCCGCCTCGAACCGGCCGGCCCGCTCCGCGAGGGCGCCGGTAAACGCGCCCCGCTCGTGGCCGAAGAGCTCGGCCTCGATCAGGGCCGGCGCCAGCGCGGCGCAGTTGAGGGCGACGAGCGGCGCCTCCCAGCGGTCCGAGAGGTAGTGCAGCTTCGCGGCGGCGAGCTCCTTGCCGCTGCCCCGCTCGCCGATGAGGAGCACCGGCCGGTCCACGCGGGCCACTCGGGACAGCTGCTCCGTGAACGCGAGAAAGGCTTCGGATTGGCCGAGGGCGTCCGGCATGGTTGAGACCGAGACTACGAGGCGAGAAAAACCAAAAAATATCCATGCCTGCCAAGGAAAGGCAAACGCCGCCAGCTTGCATGCAATCGGCCTTAGATTTGTTGGTCGCAAGTCTATGCAAATTAACACTTTGCGCGTTTTTTGAGAATGTGGCACGGGATTCGTTCTCTGATGCGAACGTCCCACGAGCCGTTTCGCCCGTCGGACGGACGGGCATCGGGCCCGCCATCCATCGCAGCCACAAGGAGCACGCCATGGGCGTCTTCACCCGCCTGAAGGACATCGTCAACTCGAACCTCAACGCCATGCTCGACGCGGCCGAGGACCCTGAGAAGCTCATCCGCCTGATGGTCCAGGAGATGGAGGACACGCTCGTCGAGGTGAAGGCCAACTGTGCCGGAGCGATCGCAACGCGCAAGAAGGCGGAACGGTCAGCGGCCGCCGCGGCGGCCGCCGTCGGCGAGTGGGCGGACCGGGCTCGGCTGGCGATCGACAGGGACCGCGACGATCTCGCCCGCGAGGCCCTACGGGAGAAGAAGCGGTTCGAGGAGCAGGCCGAGGCCTTCCGGCAGGAGGCGGCCGGCTGTGCGGAGATCGTGGATCAATACAAGGCCGACATCGCCGCGGTCGAGGAGCGGCTCCAGGCCGCCCGGGAGAAGCACCGCCTGCTCGTGCAGCGGCACATCCGGGCTCGCAACCACAAGCAGGCCCAGACCACGCTCCGCCGGGCGAAGAGCGCCGATGCGGTGGCGCGGTTCGACCAGCTGGAGCACCGCATCGAGCGGATGGAGGCGGAGGCGAGCCTCGTGAACCATGCGGTAAAGGCGTCGCTCGTCGAGCAGCTCGAGGCCCTGCGGGGCGGCGACCAGATCGAGCAGGAGTTGGAGGCGCTGAAGCGGGAGCGGCGCCGCGACTGACCGCGGCCCGCGGCATCTTGGCTATGCACGTCAGCCCCTTGGAGACCGAACCATGTACGACGAAACCTGGCTCGACGACGATCGCCCGCGGCGCCGGCCCGGCCTGCTGTTTGGCGTCTGCCGCTGGCTGGCCGACCGGCTCGGCCTGGCGGCCTTCTGGGTCCGGCTGGCGGTGCTCGTGGCGGCATGGCTCTCCGGCTGGTGGCCCGCGGCCGCGATCTATCTCGTAGCGGCGATCCTCCTCGGCCAGGCCCGGCCCGGCCGGCTCCCGAGTGGGGCCGACTGGCGGCTGCCGCGAGGCTTCACGTCGCGGGAAGTGGCCGACCTGCGGAGCCGCTGCACGCGGCTCGAACGGCGGTGCCGCGAGGTGGAATCCCGTCTGCGATGGAACAGGGGTTGGGATGCCTGATGAACCGCTGACGGCTGTCCGCCGAACCCCAGAAAATGAAAAACCACCGCAAAAAACCGTTGAAAAGGCTGCCGACGATGAAGTTCCAACACATCCTGGCCGGTGCCGCCATCATGGTGGCCGCATGGACCGCCCCCCGGTGCGCCACGCCCGCGGAACGCGATGGAACAAGGCTTGCGCCGAACGTTCGCCCCTCACCCGCTAAAGCGGCTGCCGAAGCCGAGCCGCCGGAAGCGACCATCATCACCACGCTCGGCGAGCACGAATTGTTTGCGGACGACCGTGGCGTGGTCTCCGTTCGTGTCTACGAGGCGCCGGCCGGGCTCCTGTACACGGTGTCGTTTCGCGACGAGCAAGGAATGACGAGTGACGGCAAAACAATCCATGTCCACCGCAGCGGCTTGGCCGTGTATCTGACGCCCGAGGGAACGGGAGTCACGGTCGCATGCCACTGAGGAGGGCGAACGAAGCGACGCAGCGGACACGCGAAAAAATCAGGACGTGTGGATACTTCAACGGTCGCGAGCCGCTAAGTGCCATGGTTCAGTGGATGACGGGCACTCCGACGACACGGAAGCCCAGGCGGCACGCCGAGAGGGGGGGGCGGGTGGACATACAGAGCCGAACTGTTTGGCGGACGATGCTGCCATGGGTGGTGATTTTCGAGACACGTGCCTGCGACTCTCGGCACGATCGTCAGTGCGGCCCCCAGCTCTCGGCGGTGCTTGCGGCAGGAGCCGTGTGTTCCCCGGCGGGGCTGATTGACGGCGGATCGCGCGGCATGACATGGAGCGAAGCATGAACGTGGCGGTGCACGCCGGCGGCCTGATCGTGACGCTGGTCGTGCTGGCGATCGTGTTCGGGATCCCGCTGTTCCTCCTCTGGATCGCCACCCGCGGCCTGCATGCCTCCGGGCCCCGGTTCCTCGGCGTCTGCTGGCGGCTGGCCCGCAAGCGGCACGTGGACGTGGGGCAGGTCCGTCTGCTGGCGGCGATCGCCATCATCCTCTCGGGCATCGTGCCCGGGCTGCTCGTGTATCTGCTGCTGGCGATCTTCATGGAGCAGTGGGCGGGGCCCGACGACGGCCAGCCGCCGCCGTTGCCGCCGTTCGGACAGGGCGTGGTTCCGCAGCCGCCCGCGGGGCCGGAGCGAATCGGCCGGTATCGTGTCACCGGCGTGCTCGGCCGGGGCGGGATGGGAACGGTCTACCGCGGCCGCGACGAAACCCTCGGCCGCGACGTGGCGATCAAGGTGATCCACGATCGCTTCGGCGGCGCCGAGCACGTGCTCCGCCGCTTCGCTGCCGAGGCCCGGGCCGTGGCCCAGCTCTCCTCGCCCCACATCGTGCAGGTCTACGAGTTCGACCCGCTCGCCGCGCCGCCGTTTCTCGTGATGGAACTCGTCGCGGGGCCGAGCCTGCAGGAGATCGTGCGTCGTCGCGGCCGGGCGGCCGTGGGCACGGTGGCCGACTGCGGCCGGCAGGCACTCCGCGGCCTCGCGGCGGCCCATGCGGCGGGCATCATCCACCGCGACGTGAAGCCGGGCAATATCCTGCGGTCGGGCGACGGCACCTACAAGCTCACCGACTTCGGCCTCGCCCGCAGCCTGGAGCAGGGGCAGTCGCTCACGGCCAGCGGCTCGGTGATCGGCACGCTCCACTACATGGCCCCGGAGGTGGCGGCCGGGGAGGAGGCGACCGCGGCGAGCGACCTCTACAGCCTCGGCGTCACGCTCTACGAGCTGCTCGCCGGCACGACGCCGTTTCCCGACGACAGCCCGCTCAAACTTCTGCGGCGGATCGCGACCGAACCGCCGGTGCCGATCGACGCCCACCGCGGCGACGTGCCGCCGGCCTTCACGGCCTGGCTCGGGAAGCTGCTGGCCCGCGATCCCGCGGACCGGTTTTCGTCGGCCGCCGCGGCGCTGGCGGCCTTGGCCGACGTCGCTTCAGGGCCGCCGGAGGCCGACGACGTCGCGTTCGAGACGGTCGCGATGGCGGCGGCCGAGCCGCGGCGGATGGTGCCCGCGGCCGACGTGCAGTCGATCATCCGCCGGGCCACGCAGCTCGAGGCCGAGGGCCGCGACATGCTCGGCCACGACACGGTGCTCGACATCGCCCGTGAGCTGAACGTCGATTCGACGTTCGTCCGCGAGGCCCTGCGGCGGCACCGCGACTCCCTGGAGATACCCCCGCTGCCCGCCCTGCCGGGCCGGCAGGGCGGGGTGGGGCGGGGCTGCGCGATGGTGCTCATCCTCGCCGGTGTCGCGGTCGGGCTCGTGGTGACATGCTTGTTGTTCTCGCGTGGAAGACCCGGGAATGGGAGAATCATGATTCGGCACGGAGGCGACGTGATCGAGGTCGGGCCGTGACCGTGCTGACCGGTCACGTGCGGCAGGGCCGTTGACGGGCGGGCGGATCGTGGGCGTGCCGGGGAACCTGGCGGCGTGGGGCGGGTGTCGTTCGTGTTTGGCGTGATGGCCGGATACCATGTCCGGCGAGGACGACGCCGACATGACGATCGCAGGGCACAAGTGGACGGTGCTGGTGACCGGGTCGAGCCGCGGCATTGGCCGGGCCGTGGCCCTGGAGCTGGCGCGGGCGGGCTGGAACGTCGCTCTGCATGGCCGGTCGATGACGGGGGCGGCGGAGGTGGCGGGGCTCCTCGCGGTCGAAGGAAAACATGCGGGGACGTTCCTGGCGGATCTTGCGGTTCGCGACGGCGCGGAGCGGCTGGCGGCGGAGGTGATGCAAACGCTGCCGCGGCTCGACGCCGTGGCTCTCGTGGCCGGGGCCGACGTGCTCACGGGCGAGCCGGCGAAGTGGCCTTACGAGCGGAAGCTCGACGAGCTCCTCCAGGTAGACGTGCGGAGCACGATGCTGCTCACGCGGGCCCTGGGCCGGTGGATGGCCGACCGTGACGGTGGGGCAATCGTGACGATCGGCTGGGACCAGGCGGCGACGGGCATGGAGGGGGACAGCGGCGAACTGTTCGCGGCGGCGAAGGGGGCAGTAATGGCGTTTTCGCGGAGCGCGGCGAAGTCACTGGCCCCGAATGTGCGGGTGAACTGCGTGGCGCCGGGCTGGATCCGCACCGCCTGGGGCGCGGGGGCGAGCGAGGCATGGCAGCGGCGGGCGGTTCGCGAGAGCATGCTCGGCAGGTGGGGCGAGCCGGAGGACATCGCGGCCGCGGTAACCTGGCTACTCTCGCCGCAGGCGGCGTTCGTGACGGGCCAGGTGATCAACGTCAACGGCGGTTGGCGGCCGGCGTGAGTGCGGGGTGGAGCACCGAGTGGCTCTCCAGCGATTCTGTTGAAGGAGTCCAGCGACGAACCGTGTTCTAACGACCCATTGACCAGATCATCGGTTCCTTCGCCGTTCCAAGAAGCCCCGGGCGGGAGCCCGGGGACACCGGGTGTGAAAACCATCCCGCCGTCCATGCCGGATGACGGCACGTGATACCCGGTGCGAACCCACAGCGCATGGCACGCGGGAAGCGATGCGACCCGGAGTCCCCCGGCTTCCGCCGGGGGCTTTTTGTGGGCACGGCGCGCGTGGTCCAAGAAGCCCCGGGCGGAAACCCGGGGACACCGGGCACGAAAACCACCTCGGTATCCATGCCGGATGACGGCACGTGATACCCGGTGCGAACCCACAGCGCATGGCACGCGGGAAGCGATGCGACCCGGAGTCCCCCGGCTCCCGCCGGGGGCTTTTTGTGGGCACGGCGCGCGTGGTCCAAGAAGCCCCGGGCGGGAGCCCGGGGACACCGGGTGTGAAAACCACCTCGGTATCCATGCCGGATGACGGCGCGTGATACCCCGGTGCGAACCCACAGCGCATGGCACACGGGAAGCGATGCGACCCGGAGTCCCCCGGCTCCCGCCGGGGGCTTTTTGTGGGCACGGCGCGCGTGGTCCAAGAAGCCTCGGCGGGCCATGGATGGCTGGATGGACCGTGAGATGACTCGCCGCAGGAGGCGACGGGGGTCGATCGAGTGAACCCTTGGCGTTCACTCCGATCGACGAAGCCTCGGCGGGCCATGGATGGCCGCCGAGGCGCTCAAGAAGATGTCCGCGCTTGGGTGAGCGAAGGCGGATCGCTCACCCAAGCGGCGGAGCACCCTTCTGGTTCGCGTGTGTCGGGTTGATTCAAAGTTGTTGCTCCCGACGGCGACTGAGAAGTGCAAAGTCCGTGCCAAACGGCCCGCGGCGGCGAGTCTATGGCCGCAATGTGATGAATCACCGCTGTTTCCCGGGATCGAACTTCCCGCCCGGCCTGGGTGGCACCAATCTCCGTGCCTTCCGCCGCCCACTTCCCGGGCAGCGGGTGACCATGGAGCAGGCAGCGGCGTCAGAACGTGACCACCGGCTCGGGGCCCGGGGCGGTTTCGGCTGCCGGGCTGTCGCCACCCTGGAGGGCGACGTCGTCGTCGAGCACGGCGGGCAGATGCGCGTGATGCGGCACGCCCGCCCGGGCCAGGAAGTTGGCGAGCAGCCGGAAGCCGCCGCGCGTGAGGATCGATTCGGGATGGAACTGCACGCCGTAGACGGCGCGGCTCTCATCGGCCACGGCCATGATCGTGCCCTCGGCGGTGCGGGCCGTGACCACGAGGCCGTCCGGCAGCGACCCGGCGACGACGAGCGAGTGGTAGCGGCAGGCCGTCATCGGGCTGGGGATGCCCGCGAACAGGTCGATGCCGTCGTGGTGCACGGGGCTGGTGCGGCCGTGCACGGGCTCCGTGGCCCGCTCGATGCGGCCGCCGAGGGCCGCCGCGATGGCCTGGTGTCCCAGGCACACGCCGAGGATCGGCACGCGGCCGCGGAACGCCCGCACGACCTCCATCGAGCAGCCCGCCTCGGCCGGCGCGCAGGGCCCGGGGGAGATCACGATCGCCAGCGGGGCCAACGCTGCGATCTCGGCCACGGTGGTGGTGTGGCTCGGCAGCACGACCGTCCGCACGCCGAGAAGCTCGAAGTGGCGGGCAAGGTTGAAGACGAAGCTGTCGCGGTTGTCGATGACGACGATCATGGGCCGGCCTCCGGCGGCCTCGCCAGACCGAGCGCGTCGAGCACCCGCAGCATGCCCTCCGCCTTGTGCAGCGACTCGGCGTGCTCGGCGGCCGGGTCGCTCGCCGCGGTGATGCCGCCGCCGGCGGCGAAGGACAGCCAGCCGGGGCTGACGACGAGCGTGCGGATGAGGAGATTGAAGTCGGCCGTGCCGTCGAGGCCGAGGTAGCCGAGCGAGCCGCAGTAGGCACCGCGGCCTACGCCCTCGAGCTGCGAGATGATTTCGCAGGCCCGGTGCTTGGGGGCGCCGGTGACGCTGCCGCCGGGGATCGCCGCCTCGAAGGCGTCGAGCGGCCCGAGGCCCGGCCGGAGGCGACCGGCCACGATGGAGACGAGGTGCTGCACGTAGCGGTAGCGCTCCAGGCGGCACAACGCCTCCACGCGGACGCTCGCGGGCGTGCAGACGCGGGCCAGGTCGTTGCGCACCAGATCGACGATCATCACGTTCTCGGCCCGGTCCTTGCCACTGGCCTCGAGGTCGGCGCCGGCGTAGAGGTCGGCCTCGGGGCTGGCGATCATCCGCCGCGTGCCCTTGATCGGGTGCATTCGCACCACACCGCCGCGAACCTGGAGAAACCGCTCCGGCGACATGCTGGCGATCGTGCAACCGCCGGCGGCGAAGAAGCCCGCGAACGGGGCCGGGTTCGTGCGCCGGGCCATGTCGTAGACCGCGAATGGATCGACGTCGGCCGCGACCGTGAACCGCTGGGCGAGGTTCGCCTGGAAGATGTCGCCGGCACGGACGAAATCGATCCCCGCGCGGACCATCTCCAGATAACTCGCGCGTGAGTGGGTGGAGCAGACGCCCGGATGCCCGGGCAGAGCGTGTTCGCCGCCGGGGGCCGCGAGGCGGCCGGGATGCGCGGCCGGTGCCGGCACGGCTGCAAGCACCGCGTCGAGCCGCTCAGTCGCGCGGTGGCGTCGGGCCACGGGACCGGTGGCGGGCACGCCCTGCGAGAGGAACCAGCCGCGACCGAGGTCGTGGTCGAAGGCGAAGACGACGTCGTAGACATGCAGGGAAAGCAGTGGCACGAGCGGGTCGCGGGCAGACGGCGTGGGGAGGCCGAGCCGCACCAGGCCGCACTCGTAGGCTGCGAACCCGGCGACGCCTCCCTGGAAGGGCGGCAGGCCGGGGATCGTGGGACTTTTGAGGTCGGCGAGCAGCCGGCGCAGCTGCGCGAAGGCGGCGGCGAGGGTTGCGGCGTCGGTGGCCAGGTCTCCCGTCTGTTCGACGTGGACGGTGTGGATCGGATCGGCGGCGACGAACGAATAGCGGCCGAGGCGGGGCGGCTCGGCTCCGTCGGCGGCCGGCTCCACGGCGTCGGTGGCCGCGCTGTCGAGGAAGATCGCTTGGGGCGAGCGGGCCAGGCGGGCGAACACGTCGGTGGCCGCCAGACCGGGCGTTGCTTCGGCGACCAGAGCGCCCGACGGGGTGAACCAGCGGCGGGCGATCCACGGGAAGGCAGTTGCGTGCGGGGCGGGTGGAGCCGATGTCATGCAGCCCATGATAAGAAATGCGCGCAACCGTCAAATCGCGTACCGCAGTTCCTGCGAACAGGGAATCGGTCCCATCACCGAGTCCCCAAGAAGCCCCGGGTGGTAACCCGGGGACTCCGGGTGTGAAAACCACCCCGACATCCATGCCGTATGACGGTAGGCAAGTTGCCGGTTCAAACCCACATCGCATGGCACTCGGGAAGGGATGCGACCCGGAGTCCCCCGGCTTCCGCCGGGGGCTTTTTGTGGAAGCGACGCGCGTTCCAAGAAGCCCCGGGTGGAAACCCGGGGACACCGGGCACGAAAACCACCCCGGCATCCATGCCGTATGACGGCAGGCAAGTTGCCGGTTCAAACCCACATCGCATGGCACTCGGGAAGGGATGCGACCCGGAGTCCCCCGGCTTCCGCCGGGGGCTTTTTGTGGAAGCGACGCGCGTTCCAAGAAGCCCCGGGTGGTAACCCGGGGACTCCGGGCACGAAAACCACCCCGGCATCCATGCCGGATGACGGCACGCAATGTCCCGGTTCAAACCCACATCGCATGGCACTCGGGAAGGGATGCGACCCGGAGTCCCCCGGCTCCCGCCGGGGGCTTTTTGTGGAAGCGACGCGCGTTCCAAGAAGCCCCGGGTGGAAACCCGGGGACACCGGGCACGAAAACCACCCCGCTGTCCATGCCGGATGACGGCAGGCAATGTCCCGGTTCAAACCCACATCGCATGGCACTCGGGAAGGGATGCGAATGCGGGAGGTGGAGCGCGGTCGTCCATTCGCGCGCCTGGAGACGTGCGCCACGCGGGAGGCGGGAGCTAATGGGGTGAGGGCGTCAGGGCCTTGCTCGCGGCGGCGGCGGCCTTTGAGGGGCCGTGGCCAATCTCGGGTGCGGTGAGGTGGCCCCAGTCGAGGGCCTGGTCCTGGCGGTAGTCCTTGCCCAGCGTGAGCGCTGTGACGGCTTTGGCCATCTCGTAGCCGAGGTAGAAGGCGTGGCCGGGATCGACGTCGGTGCGGCCGGCGGCGGCGAGCTGCTCGAAGAGCGCGAAGGGATCGCGGGCGTGCAGGTGTAGGCCCGCACCCACGAGGTGGATCTCGCCGCGCTCGGCGAAGAGGCGGAAGTTGGGGTCGCGGATCGACTCGGCCAGGCGGCCGAGCGTCTCGGGGCCGTGCTCCTGGGGCTTGCCCGCGCGGAGCGTGATCAGCCGCGGCTCCACGTGCTTGGGGAGCGTGTGATTGGTGACGGCGTGCCAGGCGAGCCGCCGGGCGAGGTCGCACTCGCGGACGCTGCTGGCCGCCCAGTGGATAACCTCGGTCGTGAGCACCGAACGGATGCCGACCTCCTGGCAGAAGCCGATGAGCAGCGTGTTGACGCCGGCCGAGTCGACGTCGGTGAGCTCGGTGAGGTTGCCGATCCCCATCATCATCGCGGCGTCGGGATGGCGGCGGCGGACGTCGAGGTAGCGGCCGAGGCTGGCCGCGAAGCCGAAGCCAATCGGCTCGAGGACGGGATCGAGCCGAACCGGCACGCCCGCCCGAGCGAGCGCCTCGATCGTCGCCTCGAAGCCCGCGAGCGTCTCGGGCACGTCGGGCACGGCGACGACCTCGCAGCCCCAGTCGGCCGCGGCGGCCACGTTCGTCGAGTTGACGGAGAGCACGAGCGTGGCCCCGGCGCGGGTCGCGGCGGCGATCTCCGCCGGCTCGAAGCTGTCGATCGACACGGCGCAGCCCTCGGCCACGAGCATTCGCACCGCGTCGCCCACGCCGGCCCACACGCTGCCGGGATCGCAGCCCACGTCGATGCGGTCGGCGCCGGCGGCCCGCAGGCGGTGGGCCTCGGCGAGCAATGCCGCCATCGAGAGCCGCGGGGCATGGTTGATCTCGGCGATGATCTCGATGTCATGCCGGCCGTAGCCGGAGAGGTCGCGGGACTGCTGGCCGAAGAACTCGTCGAGCCGCCGCAGGTCTTCGGGACCGCGTTCCACCGGCACGGCCGTGACCGGGGCGAAGACGTCGAGCTCCCCGCGGCAGTTGCCCGGGATCAGCACCCTCGTGGTGCCGGGGGGCACCTCCAGGCGGCGGGCGATCCAGGCGGTGGTCATGAGCGCGGCGACGGTGATGTTCATCACCTGGACGCTGAAATCGAACCCGACCTGCGGCGCGAGCCGCTCCAGCACCTGCCGCAGCGAGTGCTCTGCGAGCCGACCGGTGATGAAGTGGATGTGGGGCCGCGCGGCGGCGTCGGGATCGGCTGCGGACATGATGGAAAGTGTATCAACGCTGCGGAACGTAGGCGGTTAGACTGGCGTTTCGTGGACAAAGCCCTCCGTGGCCTTTGTCCACTTGGCCGACCGGTGGCAACGCCAAGGGTTTCCACGGTCGGCATACCTCGCATCCTGCTGGTTGTCCGTGGACAAAGCCCTCCATGGCCTTTGTCCACTTGGCCGACCGGTGGCAACGCCAAGGGTTTCCACGGTCGGCATACCTCGCATCCTGCTCGGGAAGACCTGTTTCACAGTCTGGTAGCCCGCATGATTCTCGAAGGACTCGTGACGACGCTCGACGCCGCCGGCGGCATGCACGTGGCCGCGATGGGGCCGTGGATCGACGACGAGCAGCGGGCCGCCGGCACGCTCGAGACGCTCGTGCTGCGGCCCTTCGCCACGAGCCAGACCGCGGCCAACCTGGCGCGGCATCCCGAGGGCGTGTTCCACCTCACGGACGATGCCCTGCTCCTCGCCCGGGTCGTCGCCGGCCGCCTCGACGGGCCGCCGCGGGCCCGGGCCGCCACGCACGTCCGCGGCCACGTGCTCGCCGACGCCTGCCGGGCCTACGAGTTTCGGATCGAGGCGGCCGACGGTGCAGGGGAGCGGCCGCGGCTCGTGGCCCGCGTCGCCACGGAGCACGCCCTGCGACCGTTCCTGGGGTTCAACCGCGCGGCCCATGCCGTGGTCGAGGCCGCGATCCTCGTCACCCGGCTGCACCTCACCGGCGCGGCCGCCGTCCGCCTGCGGCTCGACGACCTGCAGCCGCTGGTGGACAAGACCGGCGGGCCCCGCGACCACGCGGCATTTGCCATTCTGCGGGACGTGGTCGCGGCCCACGGCGCCGGCTGAACTGTTGGCTATGATCGAGGCTCAGCCTCGGAATCCCCCCATGCATGCCGTCGAAGTTCGCACGCCCGCCCGCCTCCACCTGGGCATGATGTCGTTCGGCGTGCCGACGATGCGGGCGTTCGGAGGTGTGGGCGTGATGGTCGATCGGCCGGGAGTGCACGTGCGGCTGCGCCGCGCGGAGCGGTTCGAGGTCCGCGGTCCACACGGTGAACGGGCGCTGCGGTTCGCGCAGGCCTGTGTGCAGGGCTGGGGGCTCGAGAAGGCGGGATGCGCAATCGAGGTGCTCGCGGCACCCCGCAGCCACGTCGGCCTCGGCAGCGGCACCCAGCTCGGCCTGGCGGTCGCCGCCGGGATGCGGCACCTGTTTCGTGGCCCGCCAGATCGCGAGCCGGCGGGGGTGCCCCATCCCGCCCAGGAGTCGCCCCGGCCGGCGGATCAGGACTGGCTGTTCGATACCAGTGACGCCCTCGAATTGGCCCGGATCGTCGGCCGAGGCCGACGCTCGTGCGTGGGCGTCTACGGCTTCAGCCGCGGCGGGCTGATCGTGGAGGCCGGCCGGTCGATCGCGGCGCCGGAGGCCCACGACGATGCGAAGCGGGAGTTCTCGCCGATGGTGGCCCGGGTGCGGCTGCCTTCGAGCTGGCGGTGCGTGGTGATCGTCGGCCGTGACGTGGCCGGGCTGCACGGCGAGGCGGAGAAGGCGGCCTTCAGCCGGCTGCCGCCGGTGTCGAACGAGGTGTCGGCGGAGCTGGCGCGGATCGCGCTGCTGGAATTGCTGCCCGCCGCGGTCGAGGCGAAGTTCGCCGACTTCGCCCGGGCCGTGAAGCACTACGGCACGCTCGCCGGCAAGCCCTTCGCGACCGAGTCGCGCGACCTGCCGTACGCCGGCGCGACGGAGCGGCTCCTGGAGCTGCTCGACGAGCTTGGGTTCCCCGGCGCCGCCCAGAGCAGCTGGGGGCCGGCAGTAATGGTCTGCTGCGAGACGCTGGAGTTGGCCGGGCAGCTGACCGAGGTTTTGGAGAGCCTGGGCCTGGCCGAGCATCACGACATCGTGATCGCCCGGTTCGACGCGCAGGGGGCCGCCCTGCGGGAGGTCAGCTGACCGTCAGGCCGGTTGGCGGACGTCGAGGCCGTAGGCCACGAGCACCTGCCGCAGCCGCGCGGCCAGCGGGGCCTCGAGACTCACCAGCGGCAGCCGCACGTCGCCGGTGTCGCGGCCGAGCATCGCCATTGCGGCCTTGATCGGGATCGGGTTGCTCGCCAGGCCGAGCAGGTCGCGGCCCAGGCCGAAGAGCTTGTGGTGCAAGGCCCGAGCCCGGGCGAGGTCGCCGGCGTCGAAGGCGTCGCACAGGGCCTTCATGTCGGCGGGCACGATGTTGCCCACGACGGAGATCACGCCCCGGCCGCCGATCGCCAGCAGCGGCAGCGTCATGCTGTCGTCGCCGGAGAGAACCGTGAGATCGGTGGCGGCGAGTACCTGGGAGGCCTGGTCCATCGACCCGGTCGCCTCCTTGACCATCGCGATGCCGGGCAGCTCGGCGAGGCGGAGGATCGTCTCGGGCTCTATGTTGCGGCCGGTGCGGGCAGGGATGTTGTAGACGCAGATCGGGATGTCGACCGCCTCGGCGAGCGCCTTGAAGTGCTCGTAGATGCCCTGCTGCGTGGGGCGGTTGTAATACGGCCCGACGACGAGGGCCGCGTTGGCACCGGCCTTGGCGGCATACTTCGTGAGCCGCACGGCCTCGGCGGTGGAGTTGCTGCCGGTGCCCGGCATGACGAGCATCCGGCCCGCGGCCGCCTCGATGCTCTCGGCGATCACCCGCTCGTGCTCCTCATGCGTGAGCGTGGGGGATTCGCCCGTCGTGCCGACCGGGCAGATGCAGGTGGTGCCCGCCCGGGCCTGGAACTCGACCTGCTCACGGAGCCGCGCCGCGTCTACGGCGCCGTCGCGGAACGGCGTGACGATGGCGACGGACAGACCGGCGAACTTCTCGGCGCGGGTGGGCATGCGGTGAAATCCCTCGTATGCTGCTGCGGGTGTCGGGGTGCGAAAAGTGACGTTCTATGATTTTCAGCGGCGACCGGCAAAGGGTGCCGGCTCCAGCGGCGGCAGGCCGCGGGCGGCGGCGATCGCCGCCGCCGAGCGGATCGTCGCGGCCGGCGGCAGCCGGGCGGCGATCGGCGTGGTGCTCGGCACCGGCCTCGGCGGCTTGGCCGATCGGCTCGGTGCCGCCTGGGCGATGCCGGCCGCGAAGACAGGCTGGCTGGCGACGTCGACGGCGACGGGGCACGCTGGCCGGATCGTCTGCGGCCGACTGTACGGCGTGCCGATCGCGATGCTGCAGGGCCGCGTCCACGGCTACGAGGGCTTTTCCCCCGAGACGCTCTCCCGGGGCACCGAACTGCTCGCCGCGCTCGGCGTCCGCACGCTGCTGCTCACCAACGCCTCCGGTGGCCTGCGGCCTGACATGCAGAGTGGCGAGCTCGTCGTGGTTACCGACCACCTCGACTTCGTGCGGCGTCCGTGGGACGCGGCGCTCGAGCCGGCCGCGGAGGTGGAGCCGACGGCGGGCTATGACCCGCGATTGGCCGACCTGGCCATCGAGGCGACGCGCCGGGTGGATGCGGTCGCGCGGCGGGGTGTGTATGCCTTCCTGTCGGGGCCGAGTTACGAGACACGGGCGGAGTATCGGATGCTGCGGAAGTTCGGCGCCGACGTCGTGGGGATGTCGACTGTGCCGGAGGTCGTGGCGGCGCAGCGCATGGGTCTGGAGGTCGCCGTCTGCTCGGTGGTGACCAACGTCGCGCAGCCGGACGCCCCGACGCTCACCGATGCCGAGCATGTCTGTCAGATGGCGGCCGGCGCCGCCGAGGGCGTGGGAGCGATCGTGGAGGCGCTGGCCCACCGCGCCGCCGGCCGGCCCCGCTGCGGGGCGTGCTGAGTGGCTCGACAGCGCATCGCCGGTGTATCAATCCGATTGCGAACGTTGTTTTGCAGATTCTTTGAATGAGGACTCGGGCTCTTCAGTCGCCCAAGAAGCCCCGGGTGGAAACCCGGGATCATGCTGCACGCGAACCCGCGGCCTCGTGCCGCGGTTCGCTTGGCGGGCCTGCGCCCGCTTGGAATCAACCCGGCCCTCCGGGCCTGGCGCTCACACAAGAAGCCCCGGGTGGAAACCCGGGGACATGCTGCACGCGAACCCGCGGCGTCGTGCCGCGGTTCGCTTGGCGGGCCTGCGCCCGCTTGGAATCAACCCGGCCCTCCGGGCCTGGCGCTCACACAAGAAGCCCCGGGTGGAAACCCGGGGACATGCTGCACGCGAACCCGCGGCGTCG
>Ga0315906_10002662_pt1 | contig 24558 bp, 38 predicted proteins | sample LakEriMetagenome_4_FD_203526 | JGI IMG/M metagenome (GOLD analysis project Ga0315906, IMG submission 203526) | Freshwater fungal communities from buoy surface, Lake Erie, Ohio, United States - Buoy 2 MA122 | ecosystem: Environmental > Aquatic > Freshwater > Lake > Lake biofilm | place: USA...
GCCTTTTATGAAGGTATCAATCTTTGCTTCCAGCCTGTCAAGCCTATCAAGCACTCGATTGATGTCGTTATGGACTTCTACCTTGGTAACGTATTCCCGAGCAATCTCTTCTCGGGTCTTGTTGAGCAGAATCTCAACCCGCTTAAGCTCAGTAGACTTTTCCTTCAGAACCCAAGACAACAGCCCAATAATCACCGACAACACGGTGTTCCAGATACTGAGTTCCATTTCAGCAGTTCCATGCCCTAAGCGATTTATTGATCCGGCTGTTGGGATCGTTGGCTGTCTTGGCGCTCGTGAGTTTCTTCTTCATACCGGACATCCGGGCGCAAAAAGAGTCGCGGCGGGAGCCGCCCTCAGGTTGAGGGGCTTTGAGTCCCGGCTTGCCGGGGTTGGCGGCGTTGTAAGAAGCACGGCCCTTGGCGTTAAGGCCACCCTTTTCGGATTTGCCTTCCTTGCGAGTCCAAGCGGGGGTCTTTGCCATAACTAGTCCGTCAGATAGACGATGCTAAGCGAAGTATAGACGGTAGGTACCGTCCCTACAAGCCCCCGTCAAGGGGTCTGAATGAGCGTCCACGTTGTCGTTTGCGGGGTGTTGATTGGGTTCCATGTACGGCCCGGAGTATCTTCCGCCGTAGCGCCCTCGCTCATAGCAACATCTATTACTTTGGCGTTGGTGATGGTATCGGCAGCAGATGCGTTTTCCGCCATGGTAAAGAAGCTCTCCATGGTGTTGGAGAGAGTCGATACACCACTAGTAGCCTCGGAGATGTAGTTATCCGTCGGCAAAATCCCCGTACGGACAAGCTCAGCGGCTTCCCCTGTAATACTGTAAGACCCAACTTCCAGATCCAAAGTCGGAGCGACGGGGACGTACTCCCCAAAAAACCAAAGGGACTGGGTGCTACCTTCTACGTCATCTAGGTCAGAAAAGTTAAGAACCTGCCGCGCAAAATACCCACTAGTTACCCCAGTCCAAGCAGAGCTTAGTGGGTACGCGCCTAAACCAGCGTCCTCGTAAACAACAGGGCCGAAAAACCACTCAGACTGAGAGACCCCTTCTACGTTGGTTAAGTCGCCAAAAGCGATAACGGGGCGTAAAAGCGGCGTCCCTGTGGACCACCACGAGGATGTAGTAGGGAATGCGCCGTAACCAAGCATGTTTTAGCCTTGCGTCAAGGTTACTTCAAAACTAGAGGCGATATCTATTGAGCTATTAAGGTAGTTTCCGTAAACAAACATGAGGTAGCTACCGTTATAAACTCTTGGCATACCCAAACTTACTACGTCAGCAACACCAGTACCGTCCGCCGTGGTCTGACAATACAGTTGTGTTAGCACTCGATAGGCAACGATGTTAGTGTTTACACCGATTGCCGCAGTAAACGTAGCATCTTGGACAGAACGAACCCCAACGTCCCCGCTCTGAAGTTTTAGGGGGAACCAACGATATTCTCGTGAGAAACCTTGTACATAAGGGGACAACACTGTCGCCGTTCTACCAGCAACTCCTGCGCTATTTGTATAAGTTACAGTAACACCCCAATCTGGTGCTCCATCGTTTCCAGTAGGACCAATTTCAATAGCCAAATATACTCCATCCCCATTAGTTGAGCCGTTATTATCTCTAGCCGGGAATGTAACGCTGTTGACCGTTTGCAGGGAGGTTGTACTTGAAAGAAGTCCGTGCCACAAACGGTCTACCATTAATATTTTTCTGGACGTAAGCGTAAAGTTACTCATCGGGCTGACTTTTAGCCCAGCGAGATACGTATTACCAGAGACCGGATTAGAAAAGGGTATGGCCCCAGCGTCAGAGTTTAAAAGTACGTTTCCAGAAGCCGCAGAGGGCTGAACCCCAGGACTAAAAAAAGAATACAGAATTCGAGTATCATTGTTTTGTCGATTAGCTATATTCCTAAACAAAGAATAGGTAGGTAGAAGGCCCGTAATTGCCTGATCCAAAGTAGAAATAGCCATGCTTACCCCTGCGTAACCGTCATCATACCTTGACAATAAGTGTCAATATCCTGAGTGGGCGTCATAACGACAAACGGCACTGTATTGTCGTACATAACCGGCATACCTCCAGTTAGAGGGTTTACGTCGTTTGGTACGTCTGCGTAACCCAACAAGACAGAGGCAATCTTTCTGTAGGCAACCAGATGCGCGACCCCGCTGCTATAGGGGGTTGTGAACGTAATATTTTGAATTGACCTGACGCCTCGATCAGAACCGTACAGGTTCAAATAAGTAAAAGTGCCAGCAGTGGTTGAGCCAGTCGGAAGTGTCGTAGTAGCCGCAGTGCCCCCGGCAATGGTTCTGGCTACGTTGTTTTCATTTGTGTACTCGACAGTTATTGTCGGTGTCACTGCACCAGAGGTCGCGGTGCTAATCTCTAGGCCCAAAAGTACGGCGAGCCCGTTAGTGGTACCGTTAGCATCACGAGGCGGGAAGGCGACAGAATTTACTGCTTGAGAGGCGGAAGACGTAATAGAAATGCCGCTGTTATGCCAAAGTCTATCTGCCAGCATTACTGAGCCGGGAGGCAAAGCAGTGCCTGTTACCCTATAAGCGAGGGTGCTAAACCTTGCCAAATAGGTGGTTTCTCCCGCACCGGGGTTTACAAAACGTAGTTGCCCCGGATAGCTAGTCAGTGCCGCTCCACTAATACCGGGGGTTGGAGCAACTGCGGGGCCGGGGATCCCTGACTGATAAAATAAAGAAAACGGCCTGTTCACAACAGGAACGAACAAATTTTTATAAAAAAATACGCCCGGCTGACACCCCGCAATTACTCCGTTTACGTTAGCGATAGCCATAATTAGCCTTGGGAAAAAACAATCAAAGATTCAAATTCTGTTGCTGTATTGGTGTCCGGTCTAAATACAAGGAATGGCACTGAGTCATTAAACAACTCCGGCATGGCCCCGGTCAGGCAATCTACGCCCAAAGAAAGGGCGTTTGGTATACAGGTGATTAAAGAAATCGGCCTATACGCTACCAGACCCATTGTCCCAACTAGATACCCGCCAGCAGTCAAACGAATAGACTGAACAGACCTAACCCCGGAATCCCCGCTCTGCAAACTAAAACAACAGAAAGTGCCGCTTGGTTGGCTCGATCCAATATTATCCGGTATGGTGTAGCCAAGCCGTCCCGCGACGCCCGCGCTGTTAGTATAGGACAGTTCAAATACTGCGTTACCTGACCCAAGAGTAGTAGCAATCTCAACTGCGATGTAAACGCCCTCTCCGTCAGAAGATTGATTTACATCTCGAGGCGGAAAAGCAACGGAGTTTACGGTCTGTACAGCCGGAGTATTTAGGTTAATCCCACTGCTGTGCCAGAGCCTATCCGCCAGCATAGCCCCGCCGCCGCTCCTTAGCGGGTTAGCTGAAAAGCGGGTAAGATAAGTTGACTGCCCCACCGGAGGGTTGGTAAATGGAATCTGTCCGGGGTAAGAAGTAAGCGCAGTGCCAGACATGCCCGAAGTCGGGGCGGCAGCAGCACCGGGAATGCTAGCTAAGTAAAATGGGGTAAACCACGGCGGCTCCCCAAGCCCCCCGCTAATTGTAGATCTATAGTAAATGGGTGGCCTACCACCGGCGATTACCCCATCCATACTAGTGATTGCCATTTACACAGCCTCCACGTACTGCGGGTCAAACGACGTACCAGACACGAGGATCGTCCCGTGCTCGACATCAAACTCCTGAATAGGGTATTCGCCGGGGTAAGTTACGTCAAATGGAGCGAGAACACGCACGTTCTGCCCTACCGTCCACGCGCCCCACACCCGCCCAGAGATCTCATCAGCACGGGCTTGCGTCAAAGCACCAGCCGTAACAAGTAGGTCAAGCCCCGCGAGAGTGCGTGAATCAAGTGTGTTGATCTTGTCAGTTACGTTATTAAACCGGAAAAGCCACGCCTCTACGTCTACGTTAGTCTTGGCGGAGTTCAGAACCCCGACAAACTCCGCATGGGTAAAGCGGTCGATAAACTCTTGTTTGCTAAGTTCCATGATTTAGCCCTGAGTGTACTGAATCGTTGTAGCGCCGGAGTCCCCGCCTTGAAAACCAAAAGAATAACCCGCGAAGAGAAACAGAGTTTGCAATACTGAGTTATCAAAAAGGCGTGGGGCGGCGAGAGTTATGATGTCTCCAGCAGTACGCGCACCTTTTTGATTAAACGGAGGAACAATACAAATTGGCCTAAACGCAATTAACCTTAAGCGGCTGTTTGCGTCAGTTAGGTAAGTCAAAGTCTGAATAGACTGAACGCCCGTGTCTCCAGAATCTAAACTAAACGGATAAATAGCAAAATGCCTTACGGTCGTAACAAAATCATTCGCCATCATTACACCAGCTCGCCCACTTACACCAGCGCTGTTAGTGTAGGAGATGGACGCAGTAGGCAGTGTACCGCCGAGGGTACTGGGATTATAAATCTCCAGAGCTACAAATACCCCCTCTCCTAAAGAGGAACCGTTTATGTCACGGGTAGGCCAAGTAACGCTATTAACTGTCTGCGGGGTTAAAACTGCGGCGGTACCAGAACTCTCCCATAAACGGTCAATTATAAAAAAACTACCTTGAGAGGCCAGAGAAGTAGGGGGGGAATTAGACGTTCTGCGAACAGCGGCTAAATATGTATTGCCCGCTGCGGGGTTGGTAAAGGGCATTTGGCCTGTAGCAGAAGTAAGTGCAGTGCCAGCAAGGGTGCCAGATAGCGACGTTGAAGCCGGTGTAGGATAGCCAGTGTTATACCAGCTAGTATTCCAAGTCATGTCAAGAGTGGAAATAGTAGGGGGCTGTTTTACCACCTCTATGGGGGGCAACATACCGTCTACTGCCTGACTCAATGTAGTAATAGCCACGACTAGCCTTGGGTAAACTGATAGTTTATTTGATCGTAATAGCTTAAACTAGCTGACGTAATTACGTATTTTAAGTACATCAGTACACTATCATCAAATATTCGAGGAGCAGCTAAATTAAAAATGTCTTCTTCCGAAGACAACACTGTGTTTCCGCTAAATGAACTCGTAATGATAATCGGCCTGTAAGCAAACAAATTAGCGGTTCCACCACTCCAACCCCCAGCAGCAAAAGATACACTTTGTACAGACTGGACACCTACATCCCCAGCCTCCAGAGCAAAAAGCATTACCGATTTGAGCGCAGCTATACTGCTGGGGCGGGTAATGTTTTGCGCGATACGCCCGCTTATACCAACACTATTGGTATAATTAATCTCTACCGAAAACCCCGAGCTGGTAGAAGTAGGAAACTCAAGCGCTACATATACACCGTTACCTGATGAGGAGCCGTTTATATCCCTAGCGGGCCACGGGACGCTGTTAACAGTTTGAGTGGTTAATACGCCGGGTAAAAGGCCAGAATTTTCCCAAAGCCTATCCAATAAATAATAACAGTAACTATGCTCGTTCTGTTCAGCCCAAAAACTGGACGAAAAACGGGATAAGTAAGTGTTTCCACTAGGGGGATTTGGAAAAGGCACCCCAGCGGGGGAGGAATACAGCGCCTGCCCGGCTAGCCCACTAGTATTTAAGGTTGCCGCAGGAGGGTATGCGCCATAATACCAAAGCGAAATCCATCCACTTTGGTTAGAGCTAAGCGGCCCCGCAAGGTCAACTTTAATTGTGTTGACAGGAGGCAAAAGCCCACTCGCCGCCTGAGCAAGAGTAGTGATGGCCATGACTTACCCCTGTGTAACCGTCATTGATCCTTGAATCGAGGTAGTAGTAGTTGTTTGGGGTAGAAAAATAACAAAAGGTACCGTATTGTTAAACATCCGAGGCATACCGCTAGTCAGCGCGTCTACAGCGGCGGCAGAACCGGAAGCGGGGCACTGCACAGATACAAGTGGCCTGTACGCAACCAGATGAATAACACCACTTGTCCATGTAGCGCTGAGCGTAACGGACTGAACTGACTGCACGCCCAAGTCGCCAGCCTGCAAACTGATCGGGTAGAACGTACCAGCGGCGGAGGTCGCATTCGTGGCAATGATATTGGTGCCCGTGCGGCCAGCGGCTCCAACGCTATTGGTATAAGAAACCGTGATTGTGGGGGTTCCAGCACCCGTCACGGTAGATACTTCAACCCCCAGCACAACTCCAGCGCCATTAACGGTGCCACTGGAATCCCTCGCCGGGAAAGCTACGCTATTGACAGTCTGCGGAGAGGTAGAAGTGATTGTAATGCCGCTGTTATGCCAGAGCCTATCGGCCAGCGTAACGGTGCCGATCTGCGCGGATGAAATGCCAACAAAGCGGGCCAGATAAGAGTTTCCACTTGCCGGATTGGTAAACGGCAACTGCCCTGCGTAAGAAGTAAGTGCCGCGCCGCTAATACCGGGAGTGGGCGCAACGGCGGGGCCGGGGATGCCCGCTGTATAAAACGTGGAGTACGGGCGACCAGCAACCAACGTACCAGACAGCGCTTTGATATAGAACTGAGGGATCTGTGCCCCAGCAATTACTTGGTCCAGATTCGTGATAGCCATTGACTTTGCCCGTTAGTCGTCAAAAAGGTAGATTACAGCGTTGCCACCCACAACTAGAGTCCCAGTATAGATGCCATCGGGCCCGTAAACAACGCCTTGTCGGACGTCGGCTGGGTTGGGATAGAGCGTAGCTGGGAAGAGAGTAGCATCCTGCCCGGAGATCAAATACGAACCAGATGCTGCATTAAAGAGTGAACTTGATAGCAGGCTAGCGGCCTGACCGCTTATAGCATAAGTGCCCGCATCGGCAAAGAGCGACGCTGCGGATAGCAGCGAAGCGGCCTGACCGCTTATATTGTACGCCCCAGCCTCGGCGTTCAGCAGCGTGTCGAGCGACAAGCCTGCGTCCTGCCCCGTGATAGCGTAGTTGCCCGCCTCAGAATTAAACAGCAGCGAACGAAGCAGCGCCGCACTAGTACCGCTGGTGTATCCGGGCTCGTTGTATCCGGGGTCTACGTAGTCTTCGCTGATTGAATACTGACCGAGCCCTGCGGTAAAAATCTGCGCCCGGATCAGCGTGGCATCTTGCCCCGTTACAGCATAGCTACCAGACTCAGCGTCAAACGTAGCAACAGGTACATACAGAAGATCTGCCGCCTGACCCGTAATACTGTACGTACCTGAATCAGCACTAAATACCGAAGCGGTAAATAAACTTGCAGGCTGGCCTGTGACAACGTAGGTGCCTGCGTCAGCGGAAAAGTTGGCTGCGCGGGAAAGAGTCGCTGCCTGCCCCGTAATTACATACGCGCCCGTATCGGCAGAAAAAACAGTGGAACGAAGAAGGGCTGCTAACTGCCCTGTCAGTAAATAAGAACCCGCATCAGCGGAGATGGCCTTAGCTAAAACAAAGTCTGCCGCCTGCCCATTGATCGCGTAGGAGCCTGAGTTAGCAGAAAGTTCCTTAGATAGCGCAAGCGTAGCCGCCTGCCCGGTCAGGCTATACGCCCCAGCCTCGGCGTTGAACAAGCGTGAAGCGGCAGTAGTAGCCGCCTGCCCAGTGATGCTGTAAGACCCAACTTCAGCGTTGAACGAGATCGCTTGGATTTCTCGCACCCGCAGCATGACCACCGGGCCGCGCACGTTGGTGAGCGTACCCGCCAGCGTGACCGTTACACTGGGTGCTGCCGTACTGCTGCCACTGCTGACAGACGCATAGGCACTGAAGCCACCAATGTCGTTGCCGGTGGTCGAATCAGGCTCGTTGATCTCGACGCCAGCAGCAAAGGTCGCACCGGTCGCCGTGGCTAAGTGGTTGCTGAACTGAGCCGGAGTTTGAACGTCGGTCGGGATACACATCGCCCAGATGGCGAGGTCACCCGATTCGAAGTTTGTTGCTGTTGCGCCGTTGGTCAGCGCCACCGTCATCGGTGAGGTGGGAGTCGTCGTCCTCTGACCGTCAGCCGATCCGTAACTGATCGCACCGCCGCCCGTGGGGATGCGAACGATAAACGCCCACGCGACGTTACTGTTACCAAGCGAAACGTTCAGGTTACCCGTCTGTCCCGCAATCGGCGTATTCCACGAAAACACCCGCAGGTTCGTGTTGCCGGTGTCAGCACCCAGCGTAGCGCCGTAGCCACCCGCGCCAGTTAACTCCTCGCGGAGCGTCCAACCGCTTGGGGCCGGATTAGTGCCGCTGTTTGCGCTACCGGGCTTTTGACCAACAAACAGCAGAACAACGTCAGTGGCAAGTATGCCCGCCGGATAAGCCGGTGTGACAGTGGTGCCGTTTAGCGCCGAATAGGCTGCTGCTGCGGCTACTGGGGTGCCAAGAGCCATTGGCTACCCCTTACGAAATAGGCGTTGTGGGGAACGGCGGCGACTTATTTGGCACACCAAAGCGGTCTGTCTGATAAAACAGATCTGTCGCAAGAATGAAGACTGGATCAGGGAACGTATCGTTAGGATGCCCGCCGTCACGGAAGATGCGTACCAAGAACCGCATGTTCTGTTGCGCCAGACTACCGGGGAAATTATTTGCCGGCGCGTTAAAGTTCAGGTAATGCTCATACGCCACGCCTGTGCTGATCGTAGGCTCAACATAAATCGTGGTCGTAGCAGGAAAAACTGATGCTGCGCCTTGCCCGTACGCCCATGCGTAAGTGAACTCAAGCCCAAACCGTACCGTGCCCGTGGACGTACTGTTCCCCGGCGACCAGTGAATACCGTAGACAAGATCAGTACCGGGGCACCAGTCAAACGGCAAGTCGCTGGTCGAAAACGCCTCAGTCATGGACGTTGCGCTGTAAGACCAAGCGTTGATGCCGCCAATGAACGGGGCTAGTTCTGGTGGGTTACCCGTGCCAGACTCGATAGAAGGCTCACTGCCAACCTGCGCCCACGCAAGATCAGTCCTACCGGCGAGTGTAGAGAAGTTGCCATCCAACTCGGCGTAAGTAAGCGCCGAGCCTTTGACGTTGCGGTAGACGATAGGCATGGACCGCCCCTATCAAGCCAGAGTGAAGATAGCGCCGGGAGTGGTGTTGGAGAACTTGACGGTAAAGGACTCGCCGTTGTTAAGCGTCAACGCACTGCCGTAGTCCCACCACGCGATAAGGTTCTTGTTAACAGCGGTATCGTTGTACAGCACAACATACTGGAAAGCCGCAATCGCGCCACCAGAAGCCGTGAACACTACCTGAGTGCCGGAAACGGTCGTAGTGCCTGTTACTTCAGCAACCGTAATGGTCGTGGTAGCGCCACCAGCGGTGTAGCCGTTACCTGCGGTAATCTCAGGGAGATCAGCTTTAATCGCATCAGCAGAAGCCGAAGGCACGGTGTTGGACAGGTAGACCTTGAACACGTTGGTGTCAAAGTCATGAGTGCCAATAACAAGCTGTTCAGAGAAGTCTTGAAATTTATTGTACGTTGCCATGTCAGAACTCTTCTATTAGGGCAGTTACGGCCACTTCAGCAGCCTCACTGAGGTTGATAATCAAAGCGCCGTTTACCGGCCCCGTACAGAACTGCCGTTTGCTAAGCGCGTAAACCCGGAACTTTTCTTCTGCGCCGAGAAAGATCCTAATCAAAGGCGAAGCGGTAGAACCGGGGTCGTTCAAGGTGTAGATCCACCGCAGGCGCAGGCGCTTGCCCGCAGCGGGGGTGTAGATAGTCGTAGAGCCGGAAGCAGTGACTGTCGATACCACATGGGTAAAGTCATATTCACCACTATCCAGCCCTTGGACGTAACTTACGCCGCTGACTGACACGCTTTACCCCAACTTGGCTCGGAGAGACTCAAGTACGGATTCAGCGGCTTTACGCTTGGCCTCGACTTCAGCAAGAGCAGCCTCCGCAGCGGCCTTTTTAGCTTCAATCTCCGCATCACACGCAGCGACCTTTTCCGCAATACCTGCTTCAACTGCGGCAAGTTTTGCTTCAACTGCGGCAAGTTTTGCTTCCGTAGCCGCCAGAGTTTTCTTGCGTGTAGCGCCAGCTTCTGCGATTTCCAGAGACCGCGCCTCAACCAAGCGGGCGGTCTCATCAAGCACATCCTGCTTGCTTTTGATAGCCTGTTCCATCTGACTATTCACTTCAGACAAACGCCTGTCTGCTTCTACGTAAGCCTCCTTAATTTCTTGCTCCGTAGCAGCAAACTCTTTGCGCTTGGCTTCGACTGCCTTCTCAAGTTCGTTGCGCTGCTGCGACATCTCAATAACAGCAGGAATCGAGTCGAGGACAGGTTTCCAAGACGCCTCAAACTGCCGAAGGGCCCCAATGTCAATACTCATCATTACCTCCCCGGCATGCCAGCTTGGATGACAGTCATCGTCGCCTGACCGCTGGTGTACAGAGTGATATTCAACCGGACAGCCCGCACTGGGTAGTTGTAGTTACCATCCAGTGAAGTCGTTTTGGTCGTCAATCCAGCCTGAGAAAACCAGACAGCCGTAGACGGGTCAAACCCTGCGGCATAAACATCGTCGTAGGTGTGCTCGACGGTATACGTCAGGTTCGCCCCGGCTGACAGTGCCACTGCGACACTGACATTAAACGGTGACTGATTGATATCGAGAGGAATGGGGGCCGAAGCCCCCAGTCCCGTTAGTGCTGTACGGACTGGGCGCATGCTACCCCCTTAATCAGTTCTGGAAGGTAGTCGGGTTCTGAGCGCCGTCTGAGCCACGCTGAGCGTAAAGAACAGTCACAATTGCTCGACCCGCAGTAAGAGTGGCAGTACCAACCGCAACGCGCACGTAGATCGTGGTGTCGGCAGTAGTCGAAGTCTGCCAAGCAAGCTGGGTAGCAGCCGTAGCAACACCACGGAAACGGCCACCCGCCGTAGTAGCAACACCAGCCATCAGTTCAGCGCCACCCGAAGTGGTACCGACCGAGATCGTCGTAGTACCAGCGGTAGCGGCAACAACCTGATCGACCACAATATCCACAATCTGTGAACCTTGGGGGACAACAAAACGTGCGCCGTCTACGTTGCCTACGATAGTGCCGGTAAGGTCACCTGTGTCATAGGACTGATTAAGCACGGCCAAGCCAGTATTACGGCCTGCGCCATAACGAACGGTGCCAGAACGAACGGGGCCGGAGAAAGTAGCGAAACTCATTTTAAATGTCCTCGTATGGTTCTACCGTTTGAGGAAAATCTGCCAAGCCAGTCGGTAGAAAAACAATAATCTTGGATACGCAGAAACTAACACACCAGACAATAAAAGAGAAGGGGGCCGAAGCCCCCTCCCTGCAACCCTAAAGCCTTAGGCTCCGGGGGAAGCGAACATACCGAGCGGATCCGACCAACCGAACGAATAACGCTCACGGGCCTTGTAACGCACGTTGCCCGTATCGAAATCACCGTCCATTCCGGTACTCATCGGGGTACGAACAAAGTGCTTCAGACCGTTGGGAACGTCCGTGGTCAGGAACCAAGCGTTGTTGTCGGTCAAGAAGTGGTTCACGGTGTAGCCACCGGGGATCGAACCGTTGTTCTTCAGGGCGTTGATATCGTTGTCAGTGGTACCGACACGGAGTTCGGTTTCCAGCAGACGGGTAGCAACGAACTGGAGAGCGGGCGGAACAATCAGCTTCTTGGGCTTAGCGGCGATCAGCAGACCACGCTCATCCGTCCATGCAGCGATCTGAATAACAGCAGCCTCAAGCGAGGTCTCATTCAGGTCGGCAGCAGTCGCGGGGCGGTTGCTGTTAACGTCGCCGTTAACCAGCGGGTGAGCCGTCGAGAACAGAGCAACGCCGTCACCGCCCGGAACTACAGCGGAGAAACCATTGTTCAGAACCGAAGCGGCCTTAACCTGCTTGGTGTACGCCATGGCACGGGCCAGAGCTTTGGTGTAACGAGCAGACAGGCTGTCGTACAGGTTGTCCTCGATGGCCTCTTCGGTCAGCGAGAAACCCAGAGCAATGGTTTCGTGGTTGTAGCGAGCAGTCCAAGCCTCTTGCGCGTTATCGTAGGCAATCGCGCTGCCTTCGTTCTTCACCGGAGCGGCGGAGAATCCAGACAGTTTGGTTTCCTCTTCAAACGAACGCTCGGAGGTCTCGGTCTCATAAATCTCCTTATGCTCTTCGCCGTAGCGTGAGTATTCCAGACCGAACAGAGCGTTCAGACCGGGCAGGAGTTCCTTAAGCAGTTGTGCGCGTGAAATAGCCATGTTAAGTCACCCCTTAGGCCACGTAGTAACGATGGGCACCGAAGGTGATCTTAACGAGCACTTCGGGAGATTGAACAAGAATCAGCGTGCCGGACGCAGTGGTCGAAGCGGCCATCGTCAGGGTCTGCGAGGTAGCAGACGAAACGGTAGCAGCGGTGCCCACAACGCCAATCCACTCAGGCTGACCAGTTGCAGCGACCAGTTGGAACATATCAGTACCAACGGGGATCACTTGACCCACAGTCAGGCCAGACACAACGATAGACGTTGAGCCGGTGCCAGAAACGTAGGTGCAACCAGTGGTCACTTGCGTATCCGGAACGAGGCCCAGAACACGGAAGTTACCAGTACTAGAGGACGCAGCAACCACACCACCAGCCGAGTTGCCAGTAGTGGCAGAGCCGGTCGAGGTATTGCCAGCCATGTTCGCACCAACCAGCGACTGAGTTGCCGAAGCAATCGTCGGGGTACCGGCAGCGGTCACAACAGCAGCCTTGAACACAGTATCCGGATCATCACAAACGATGGCTTTGATATCGCCAGCGGTGACGTTACCGGGGTAATACTGCGAGAAGCGCTTTTGCTTGCTCACCGGGTCGGTATACGAACAACCAAGGAACACGCCAACCGCCACATTGCTGGTAATGGTGTTAGCCAGAATGGTGATAAATCCACTGGAAAGCTGGACGAAATCACCGTAATAGATGGCCGTGTTGTAGTTGTAGTCAATAGGATATTCACGGGTGGAACCCGAGAACACTTGCCCGCCAATCAGGTTGACAGGCCGGAACCCATAGGGTGCCGAAACAGTCGGGTAGGACATTTAAAACTCCTAAGATTAATTAGACGCCCTTACCGAAAGAAGTCCCCGATTTGCGCTCCTTAAAGAGCGGCATGCGCGGGTCGTTCTGACGCATAAGGTTGTTATCAACGGCTTCCGTCTGAGCGTTGGTTTGCTTGGCAATGTACTCATTGCGTTGCGCGACAAACTCAGTCGGCGTTTTGCACAGCAGGAGACCACCAATCTCGATGTTGTCCTTAAACCGCGATTGCGGGTCAGTCAACAAACGAAACTTAGGCTGCTCTTCGACAGGTACCGGCTCCCACCCTTCCCGGAGTTTGCCCGAGAGATTGCGGGGATCAGGAGAGTTCAACGTAGAAACACGCACCCAGTGATAATCATATCCGGGCTGTTTGTCAGGCTCGGGCAGAAGTTCAGGCGGCATCCACTGTTTAGGACGCGACTGGATCTCACGGGTTTCGAGTTCACGGGTAAGTCGTTCAGCCATTTCGGGACTCCAATTTCAATGCCTCTTTGGCATATTGCTCAGGTGTAAGACCCAGTTTCTTTGCCAACTGGACTTGGCTGGCCTTCAGTCTGATCTTGTTTGAAGACGTACTGCGGACAGCGGGTGCTACAACTGTGCCTGCCTTAGGCTTAACGGGCTCCTCTGCCTCAAAGGCTTCGGGAAACCGTTTACGCATTGTTTTGTCCAATGTGCGGTAATAATCCTCAGACCCAACAGAAACTCCGCTTTCCCTAAGCTCTTCATGCAGGCCAAGGGCATATGCGGTCATTCCTTTGTGCTTTCCAAACCACTCATTGCGCTCTTGCCACGCTAATGCTTTATGGTCAGGTCCAGCTTGTTTTTGGACTGATTCATATGTTTGTTGCGTTTTTACAGCAGAATCTTCTTCGTGTAAAGGGGGTAGCTTAAAGTTTTTAGCCTGCAACAGCTTAATGCTTGCATCTTGAAGCTGTTGCTGCGCCTCCAAAACCCGATCCGAGTCGCCAGATTCAAACGCCTCTTTGTATTCTTTTTTCGCTGCATCAAGCTCCATTGAAGCCGCGCTTTGAATGGTGCTGGCGTACTCTTTTTCACCCGTAGTCAAGATCTCTTTGATGCGCTTATTCTCATCAAGGAGTCTTTTTGCAAATGTCAGGGCCTCTTGCTGCTCACGCAAAGCGGCTTCTTTCTCCCGACGTTCGTCATGCCAAACCTTACGCATCTGCTTAAGGCGTGATTTGACGTTCTCGTCGTAAGACTCAAGCTCATCTTGCTCAAGCTCCTGCACCAAATCCTTTGGCATAGGAGTGCGACCACGGTCTTCTTCGGGGGTGTCATCCTCAATTTCAATTTCAACTTGGGATGAAACCTCTTTTTCAAGCTCATCAGGGAACTTGAACTCTTCCATTTCCATTGGAGGCATCTTGTACTCCTCTTATTTGCGTTTAATGCCACGGGGATCTTCTACAACCCCCTCGACTGAATCATCATTGATGATTCGGAACTCCCGCCCATGGATGACTAGTCGGGTGCCTGCGTGCGGGCGCACAAGGACAAAATCGCCCTTTTTGCACCACGGCCCGGTGGGGAACTTGCTTTCGTCCTTATAGCAATCAGGCCCAAGATCCACCACAAAAAGAACCGTCGTAAGAAGTTCTTCGTTGCGAAGAGTCAGGTCTGCTTTAATAAGTCCTACTTCGCTGTCCTCAAACTCTTTATCTGCCTCTGGAATCGCACAAAGAATGCGATACCCCGTCGGCCTAGGGAGTTGTCGGGCTTTTTCTTCAGCAGAAGCGCTTGGGCGATAAGCGCCCACTACCTGCGGATTGCCGGGGTTTGTAGCCAGCAAAATGTCAGTCATCCATATTCTCCATATTGGACTTCAGGTCTAGGGCGTAACTCCTCGCAGTGAGCAGACCACGAATCTCACCACAAAGTCTTTTGTATTCCTCAAAACTGGCGGCTTTGCCCTCCGCCAGATGTTCTTTCAAGGTCTGAACCTTCTCGTCAATCTGAGGGATCAAAACGTCGAGTACGGTCATTTAGGTTCCTTGGGTTTCTGTGCCCGAGCCTGCATGGCGGCATGGCGCTCCTGCAACTCCCGCAGTTTCGCTTCTTGATGCTGGCTGGACATATGCTTGAGTACGTCCACACCCAGATCCATCATTGCGGCGTTCTTATCGTTCGACATTTGCGCGGCGGTCTTCAGCATGTCTGTCTGAATCCGCTTAGCATCAGTTTGTTGCTGTGCAGCAATTCGCTCACGTTCAACCTGAATCTGCTGCTGCTTAAGCTGAGCGTCCTGCTGATCTTTGGCTGCTTTGCGCTGCTGATCCTGTGCCTTGATCTGAAGTTCCTGCATTTGCATCTGAACCAGAGGGTCTTGGGCTTGCTGTTGAGCCTTCTGTTGAGCAGCCTGCTGTTGGTTCTGCTGAAGCAGCCGTTGCGAAGCCTGTGCAAGAAGCGGGGCGAGTTTGGCTTCAACCTCAGGCGGCATGTTGATATCCTCGCCAGCTTCGTCTTTCTGAGGCGGCAGGGAAAAGCCCAATTGCTGCTCGATCTGCTTGCGGTACTCAAACCCAAGGTGCTCATTAATATGAGCCATCATCGCAGAGGCCAACTGCTGAGCCATAGGGTTGCTCTGCAACAGTTGCTGAATCTTCGGATCCTGCATCGCAGACATATGCACCATGATGTGTGCCTGATGGTCTTGATAAGCGAACGCCTTGACTGGCTTCATCATCAGCACGTTTTGATTCTCAGACACCGGATCCATCGGCTTCTGATCCTCATCCATTGGGACTAGTTTGCTGGCTTCTTTAACCCCAAGAACGTCCAGCATCTGCCTATGGAGCAGGGGCATGTTGTACAACTGGGGTGAGCCTTGAGCCAACTGCATCACGGCCTGATACTGAACAATCTTCTGCGCCATGGTGGACGCATTCGGATCACTCACCGGGATGACATCAACGTCGTCGTAGTCGGACTTCTTGGCCTTGGGGTCCCCCTCGTCCGGGTCATACGAATACTCATCGGGGGTGTAATCCCTAATGATGTCCCGCAGCAGCACCAACTCCTGCTTCATTGAATAGTGGATGCGGGCCTGAACAGCGCTCATCGTCTTGAGAGTGCGCTCAAGAATCGCCAGCGTCGTCCCGACAGGGGCTTGTGACGACATATCACTAATCTGGAGATCAGCCGTATTGGCGAACCGGCGTCCCTCCTCAATTATCTTGTCCATCAGCCCAGCCAGCGTCTGGCTCGGCTCTTTATAAGGAAGCGGCAGCAGATTATCGCGGATCGTGCCACTAGGCACATCTACATCTCGCCACTCTCCGGGGCTAATCGGAGTGTCGTCACCCTTGACCCGCATGCCACGGGCCTTGAAACCACCGGGCAGATTAGAAAGCGTACCTGCATCGACCAACTGACGAAGCAGCGAAGTCGAAGATTTGGCATACGCGCCAATCAAATGGATCAGACCAAAGCAATAGAACCCAAAGCCTGGGATATAGCCGTAGTGGACCAAGTGATTACGCTTGACATTGGTATTGTCATCCGGTTGCCAATTGCGCCGGATAGACAGCACCTTGGCTGAGCCCTTCTCCAGCGTGACGATATACGGCAGCTTGATGCCGTCCTCGCTCTCATGCCCCGGCAGATCCAACTCAACCTGAATCTCCAGCAGCTTATAGCGCTCATCAGAAGTCGCTCGAAAGCCCAGCCGCTCGGCAATCTTCTTCTCTACTTCGTCCAGCACATTGTTAGGATCGCCAAGATCAATATCCCGGTAGAACCCAGCAACCTGAAGCCTGCGTAGCTCGTTTTCAGTCTTACGCATCACGTGAGTGATACGTGGAGCAGACGCCAAGTCACTCGCGCCATAGGGCACTACGATATCTTCAGCAGGCACATACATCGCCACCTGACGCTGCAAGTGCGGGTCGTAGTACACCTTCTTGAACGCATTCCCCGCAAGCCCCAGGCCCCACAGCATGCGCTCATGCTCAGGCCGGTACTCAGTCATAACGTCGGTCAACTGATGGTTCATGTCCTCTTGGACACGCTCAGCGGACTCTTTCTTGGCTGGGGTTTCCTTGCCAATGACCTTGGTTTTGACCGGCCCAGCAGCCGGGAAGGTGCTCATCATGGTTTCAGACTGAAACTTCACCAGCGCCTCTGAAAGCATGGGGTGATACACACCACAAGCCCCCTCCCAAGGCTCAGATCGCTCCTCGATCTTCATTCCAAGAAGCTCAAGGCCGTCAACATAAGTCTGAATCCAGTCCTTGCGACTGGCAAGGTCATCGTTAAAGTCGCCTAGCAGTTCTGCCGCAAGCGAATCCAGGTCACCCTCATCAATGTCTTCGGCAAGGTTTTTATCGAAATCGTCGCCAGAACTTGGCGTCAAGCTGATTTCCAAGTCCCCAATAGTGATATCCACAGACTCCGGGTTCTCAATCTCAATCTCAATCGGTTCAGCATCAATAAAAGCTTCCGGATTAAGCGCCTTGTCAAAGTTTGTCGCCACAGCTTGGCTCCAGTCGAGTTACGTTCATCTTAGTAATACGCCCTCTTCGTTCGGTAAGAAGGCTCATCATCTTCATCCGAGGCTAGTCGAATAAACCCGCCCTTGCGATACCTGAGCAGCGCCTGCGTCATCGAGTCAACCATGTCATCGTGGTCCCCAGCCGGGAAAGCGGCTACCTCTTCGATCAGTTCTTCTGCCCAGTGCGTATTAGGAACCCAAACCATACCAGAAGCAAATATATCCGCTACTGCGTTCAGTCTAGCAATTTTGTCATTGCCCCTGCTTGGCGTGAACTCCTGCACGGGGATGCCCATGGCGCGTAATTCAAAGATCAAAGGTGAGCCAGCAGCCTTCGCTTCCACAATCAAGCTATCCACCTCCCAGTCTTTGAACTCCTGGTAGGCCCTGGCTTTCAGTTCAGGAAACTCCATACGCTTTTTGAACGCATTCAACAGGATCACATTGGACTGCGGCCTTCCCGAATCATCATCAATATAGAACACCCCCCACGTTGTACAAGCCGAGTAGTCAGCACGCTCGCTCTTCAAGAACGCCGTGTCCCAAGACTGGATGATGAACTCACAGTGTGGCGGGTCATCTTTCTCCCAGATCTTCCACCACTCCCGCTTGACAATTGCCCCCTCTTCAGAGGTCGGATTCTGCTGGTACTGAGCTTGCCATTTGCTATTTGGAAGCTCAAGCCGCAATGCATTAAGCAACTCATAAGACCAAAACTCAGGCCACAAAGGCTTATCTGAAGGCAATATAGCTGGGAATTCAATAACCTCCCACTCGTCTCCACCTCGCTGCGCCGAATCTTTCAATACTCTGCCGGTCAAATCTCTCTTTGCCCAGCGGGTCATCACAATAACAATAGAACCTCCCGGCTGCAAACGCTGCCGTGGGCCAGATGTATACCACTCATACACCGAATCAAACACCGATGGATCTGATTCGGCAAGCTTTGCCTCCTGCTCCGAGTGAGGGTCGTCAATAATCAAAAGATCCGCACCCTTGCCAGTCAAAGTGCCGCCAACACCAATAGCAAAATACTCGCCGTTTTCATTGGTAGACCACCGTCCCGCAGCCTTGGAATCATGCCGTAGAGCCACATTCGGAAAAACCTTGGAGTAGGACTCACTGTCCACCAAGTTCCTCACTTTCCGGCCAAAACCAACAGCCAACTCCCCAGTATTAGAAGACTGAATAATCTTCTTCTGCGGAAACTTACCCAAATACCACGCCGGCAAAAGATAAGAAGCAAACTCCGACTTCGTATGCCTAGGAGGCATATTGATAATCAACCTCTTTAACTCACCTCTAGCAACTCTTTCAAAAGCATTTGCCATGATCTGATGATGTCGCCCCCCAATAAAACTAGGCCACATCGTTTTAACAAACTCCATAAAATGCTTCTGGCCCCTCTCCCGCCTCAAAGCATTGCCATACTCATCCGCAATCTGAATCAGATGCTCACGCTGACCATCCGGCAATTTATCAATAACCGCACCCAACTGAACATCAGTCATTGTGGACAGCAACTCAAACAACTCATCCTTCAATTGATATCCCTCACCTTTAACCCAGTTGGCCTAATGCTCCTAGCCATCCTCGGCTTATGAACACACAACCCCAACTCAACTAACTTCTTCATTTTCCGGGAAATATTCCCCCGGCTCTTCTCCCCTGTCACTAACAACAAATCATCTACCGAAGGCCCAAACCCAAACCTCTTCCACCACTCATCAATAGCCAACAACAACGTCTTCTGTGCAGGTGTCACTTTCTTGCTCCTCATTTCTTACAATCCTTACAACCTGTGGATAACTCTGTGGATATGTGGATAACTGTTCCACTAACAAATGTTAGTCACAATCCTATGACAATCTGGGTTACGGCCAAAAATATATCCCCCTACCCATCTGATTTGTCAATGGCAAGGGGGGGTGTTTTTGTAACGTCGTTACTTTGCGCGCTGGGAAAATTTGATGGGGGTGGGTCGGAAAAAATAGGTGATTCAGTGTGTGAATTGCTGTGCAAGGGCGCGGGCGCAGGCGCGGCCGATCGCGGGGGAGTGGGGGTGTGCCGGTGCTCGTCGCGCTCGCTCGCAAGCCGGCGGGGGGGTGCATCCTGGATTTCGATGTCATCAGCTCCGATATAGATAGCCGGCTCCGGTCGCTCGCCAAGCTGGCCGGCATCGGTAGCATTGTCCGGCAGTGGCACCGCATCAACCGCGCCAGCGCGCAAGGCCGACCGCAGGCTATCCAGTAGGGCAGCTCGAGCACGGCCCGGATCCGTCACGGAGACAACCTCGCGGCGCTCGGTGAACGCCGCCACCTCGGTCACTTTGCCGAGTAGCTCGAGCGCGCGCAGCCGCTGAGCTGGCGCTACATCATCATCAATAGCATGGCGGGTCAGCCGCTCAATGACCAGAGCACGGAGAGCCGCAGGGGTTCGATGCCGCTCAGCCTCCGCAGCCAGCCTGAAGGCCTCGACCTGAGCCTGCACTGCGCCAAGCTTCGCCAGCTCTTGCCCTCGCCTTGACTGGGTTTCGGGCCTTGCCTTACTTGCTGGGTTGAATGCCCGATATGCAGCCGCCTTGCTGTTGCCTAGCGCTAGCGCCCGAGCGAACTCAACTTGTCGTGCGCTGAGTCGCTTTTCCTTTGCCTTTGCTGCCCCTTGTAGGACGCTAGCTAGCGGCACGGTATCGAGCGCCGCTTGTATGTCCTTTCTTCGCTTTAGTGTCACCCTGTAGCCCTCGATTGTTGCGGTACACAGTGGGGATGATGCCGCACTGTCGCCCTTCGGGCAAGCCGCAACGCCCAGGCACTTGACAAGCAATCCCAGGCTATGCGATGCTCTCATCTGATGGGCAGCTGGCCCGTCATCTGATCAACCCAGAACAACCCGGAGAATGAATCAATGAACGCTTATCACGCTTTTGGATTCCCAAACCGCCGCGCATACCTCGAAGACCTCGCCGACAGCAACGGCCTGCCCATTGATGCCGTGCTAGCCCTCGCTGATTTGCTGGGCCCGTCCGAAGACTTTGATGGACTGGTAACGGCCTGCGAAGACGCCGAGCACCTCGATCTGTTCTGACCCTTTTGCGCCCTTCGGGGCGCCCTTTCGGAGCTTTCCCCATGTTCACCCGTACCCGCTCGATCAGGTCTGCCTTTTGGGCCGGGCACGGCAGCTCCGCAATGCCAGAATTGTCGCAAGCATGGGCGGCAATCGACAAAGCAACCCGTTAGGAATGCAGCATGAGTGAAGCAACCAACCCCCGCAGCTTGCACGACGCGATGCGCCGGATCAGCGCGCTTGCTTACGCAGCAAGGCTAGACCTGCATGAGTTCAGAGAAAACCCCGCAGAGTACGACGGGGGGGAGTACATGAACGCAGTGGCCGAGGCCGTGGTCGAGATTGAAGAAATCGCGATGTGGGTTCGCAACGCATACAAAAGCACAACCCGTTAACCCTTCACCCTCGGAGATTCTCGCCATGCCACTAGGCTATATCGCATACGAAGGCCCGTCTGCAATTGACGGCGCGCCCATTGTCGTGATCGTGACCGGAATCAAAAGCTCTGCTAATCGCAAAACCGGTTCGATGGTGCAAACGTTTATTCTGCGCCAAGATATCCACCCGACCGAAGCGCTCAAGACGGGCGCAGATGAGTCTATCTGCGGCCAGTGCGAGCATAGGCCCATGCTGGCCAAACAATCGGGCAAGGCGCCGTGCTATGTCGACGTCTCACGGGCGCCGGCATCCGTGTGGCGCGCATATCGTCGCGGCCGGTACGTCAAGGCGCCATTGCATGTGATCGCCCGCGCCCTGGCCGCTCGCGTCTTGAGAATTGGAACCTACGGTGACCCTGCGGCCGCTCCGGTTCGCGTATGGCAAGCGCTGACCGTGTATGTTGCCGGCTGGACAGGCTACAGCCACCAGTGGCGCACGCTGGGCAGAGAATGGCAGCTACTGGTCATGGCGAGCGCTGACTCGCCTGCTGACCGTGCCGATGCCAAGGCGGCCGGCTGGCGTACTTTCCGGGTCAGTATCGGCCTGGACAGGCAAGACGGCGAGATATCGTGCCCGGCATCAAAGGAAGCCGGCGCTCGCGTGCAGTGTGTCGATTGTCGATTGTGCAAAGGCGCGCAGATTGCAGCAAAGGATATCGTCATTGCCGACCACGCGCTCGGGCACAAGCGTCGCGTGATCAACCTTCAACCCGTGGGAGTCTAACGTAATGCCTTGGTTTGTCTGCTTTGCAATCCCGCCGCGCACAGCGCTCAACTTCCACCGCGACCGGGTTGGTATGTCGGCGCTCGACGACCTAACCCGCGAGGAAGCCATCGACAGCATCCGGCGAGCGTTAGAGGCCAAAGGACACGAGCACTTGACGCTTGTCGAAGCGTATCAGTACACCGAAAACGAGGAATCTTAATCATGCCAAGCTCGACGACGACCACCGCGCTCGCAAAAGGCGAGCCGGAAAAATTCCAGCCCCTAACGCTGGCCGACCGCATCGCCCTGGAACCGCCGCCCGATGCCCGATTCATTCGCAGGGGTCAGGGGTTTGTTGAATTTTCCAACGGGCAAACGATTACGCGCTGGCAATGGCTGAGCGCTGGCCGAATCATCACCACAAGGGACGCATGATGTCATTCTCCGCTAAATTTCCGGGCCGTTGCGCCCGGACAGGCAACCCGATCAACCGGGGCGACATGATCGAGTCAGTCGGCAAAGGGCGATATGCCCTGCTGGCCCCTCCGATGAACCGTGACGACGACGAGAGCGCCGCCGCTGAGCGCTACATGACCCGCGCCGGACTGGTGTCGGATGTTTGGGTTATGAGCTCAGGGAAGGAGCTCTATCGAAACAAAAGGGGCAGGTGCGAGGACGCGCCGTGCTGCGGGTGCTGCAATGTCTAAGCTCCGAATTGTCTATAACCGCATCTTGGGCGGCTGGTTCATCGTCCGGGGGCCGCATCAAACCCCGATCAGTGGCCGGTTCAACACTCGGGCCGAAGCGCTCGCGAGGTTGCGGCCATGATCCACACAATTAATTGGATCGATCAACCCGCGCAGACGGTCAGCGCACCGACTGTGCGCGGCCTGCCGGCAGATGACCCCCAGGCCGCGCAGGATGCCCTGATTCGGGCGTTCAACGCATGGGGGCAGCTTGGGCACTTCGACGCATCAATCGACGAGCACTGGACCATTTTGGAACTCATGGAGGGAAAATGAACGACTCTTCAAGCATTCGCATCAGCAAAAACGGGGCGGTTGCAGTCACTGGCCCGGACGCGATACTGCTCTACAAAGCCCTGGCCTTGCGCTCGGCGTTGCAGTTATACGCAAAAACAAAAATTCGACCGACTCGGCATATTGGCCCGACCGATATGCTCGAGCTGGCCGGAGAATTCTCGCGCCGCAAATACAAGCGCGGGGCATTCGCGGAGGCAATTTCCGACCTGACGGTTTGGATTGACACAATGAAAGCCGCACTCCCGATCATTGACGAGGGGGAAGAATGAGCACTTACATGGGCATCAATGTTGCGTCAGCGGACGGCATGCGGTTCGCCGACCTTATCGTGGACGGCATCAAAACCCTGGAATCACGGCATACCGACTCGCTGCGACCTTATGTGGGCAGGCGTGTTGCCATCGTCAGGACAGGAGAAGGTCCGGCAAAGGCAATCGGAGCGGTTACGGTCGGCGAGCCCATCCAAGTAAACGCACGGGAGTTTCACAATCTCCGGGACCAGCACTGCGTTCCCGCTGGGTCAGTCTTCGACTGCCACTATTCGACGAAGTGGCTATATCCAATGATCGACCCTGCTCGCTTCGCTCATGAGGTTGAAGTCGAGCGCGGCATTGTGGCTCGCAAGCTTAAAGAAGACCCGCAGGAGGTCCGCGCATGAACCCGCTGTTCGATGTTTGGTCCCCCGACGAGGTTGCGGAGTGCCTGGGAGGAGTTGGGCACGACCTGTATCGACGTTTATGGGAGCTGGTCGAACTAGTCCCGCCGAATGGGGAAACGCCGGACACCTGTTTTGAACGGGCATTGTCCAAGGTTTGGGACAAGCTGGACGCATACGAACAGGCCGAATTGAATCGGCTAGCAGAAGCCCAGGAACTTCAATTGGAGAGAGAATGAAATGAAAATACGCGCCAGGGTGACATGGACTGACTCCTTCATTTTCGTGCTCGAAATTGAAGACGGATCAGATATTAACAGCGTCGAAGTTAGAGACATGGTTCGCGAAGCGGCATTCGATTTGCCGCCGACCGATTCTTATCAAGTGATTGACGAGATTGAGGAGGTCAAGTGACGGCAGAAGAATGGAAATTGGCCCTTTGGGCTATCTCTCCCCTCCTGTATTTCCTGGGGGTCATGTTGATTGGTTGTCTTTTTGGACTAAATGACGATGAATGACATTCACGAAGTGGTCTTGTGGGCTCGCAAACAATCCAAGGCTTCCCACAGTAAATTCCTGGGCATTCCCAGTGCATTGAATTGGAGGGAAACCGTGCGCGATTTGCTGGTGTATCAGCAAGCTGAATATCTCAGTCGCAGCCTCAAAATCGAACGAGAGCAAGCTCTGCAAACACTCCACGATTCCGACCAAAAAGATTGGCCGAGGCTGATCTGCGAGGCGACTGGGGCAAGCAAAGAATTCAAACAAATGTCCATGGAATTTTTTGACAGGGGGGAAAGATGAGGTTCATGATCGGTGAGATTGAGTTCATCGACGGAGATGCTTATGTCCACCGTCTCAGTCGATACATTGAGGCGTCTGAACAAGACGCATCACTCAATGAAGTCAAAGAGGATTGGATAGCTCTGGACCATTTCGAAGGTGATATTCACGTTCGATCCATTGAGATCGGGGAATGGGTGACCCTAAACAAAGGGAACAACGAATGAAAACTTCAGAACTTGAAGGCCCCGCCCTCGATTGGGCGGTTTCGAAGTGTGAAGGTGTCGAATGGGAGCAGGGCGACTTGGACGCCGGGGAGTATGGCCCCGGATTCATGCCCACTACCAACTGGTCACAGGGTGGCCCGATCATCGAGCGGGAA
>Ga0315906_10002668_pt1 | contig 24546 bp, 25 predicted proteins | sample LakEriMetagenome_4_FD_203526 | JGI IMG/M metagenome (GOLD analysis project Ga0315906, IMG submission 203526) | Freshwater fungal communities from buoy surface, Lake Erie, Ohio, United States - Buoy 2 MA122 | ecosystem: Environmental > Aquatic > Freshwater > Lake > Lake biofilm | place: USA...
GCGCGCAGCCGCCATCCCGGGCTTGCGCGCTTCGTGGCGATGACCGACTACGGCGCGCAATTCAGCCATCTGCCGATTGCGTTCCCCACCGTCGAGATTGGCAATACCTTCGGTGAGCTCCTGGCGAATGCGGGTCTCAGGCAGCTCAGGATTGCGGAGACCGAGAAATACGCCCACGTGACTTTCTTCTTCAATGGTGGCGAGGAGCGGGTTTTCAACGGCGAGGATCGCATCCTCGTGCCCTCTCCGCAGGTCGCCACCTATGACTTGCAGCCCGAGATGAGTGCCGCCGAAGTGACTGACAAGCTGGTAGAGGCCATCACGAGCCGCCAGTACGACGCCATCATCTGCAACTACGCCAACGCCGACATGGTGGGCCATACCGGCGACTTCGCCGCGACCGTCAAATGCATCGAGGCTCTGGACACCTGTCTGGGTAGACTGCGCGAAGCCTGCACTGCCGCGGGTACGGAAATGCTGATCACCGCAGACCACGGCAACGCCGAGCAGATGCGCGCTACCGAAAACGAAAACCAGGAAGCCGACGAAGTGCATACCGCCCACACCAGCAACCTTGTGCCATTGCTCTACTGCGGGCGCGCCGCGGAAGTGCAATCCGGAGGTTCCCTCGGCGACGTCGCACCCACCCTGCTCGCGCTGATGGCCCTGCCCCAGCCGCCAGAAATGACCGGCAAGCCGCTGATCCACCCCGTGACCGACACGCGCTCGCGGAACGCCGCATGAAGGCGAGCGGGCTCATCGCGGCCATCATCGCCCTGACGCTGCTCCAGGGGACTGCGGTCCGGGCAGCGGACACCTCACCCGTGGAGAACCCCGTCGTCCCGGGGACAGAAGTGCCCGTGGCACCGGCGGCGCAAAGTCCCGAAAACCAACCCGCCAACGAGGCAGAAACTCTGCCACTGGATGAGTTGCGGGTCTTCGTGGAAGTCTTCCACAAGGTCAAGCGCGATTATGTCGAAGACGTGAGCGACAGGAAGCTCCTCGAAAACGCCATCAAGGGCATGCTCGAGGGGCTGGATCCCCACTCGGCCTACCTCGATGGTGAGGCGTATACCGAACTCCAGGAGGGCACTTCGGGTGAGTTCGGTGGACTCGGCATAGAGATCGGGACCGAGGATGGACTCATCAAGATCATCTCCCCCATCGATGACACGCCCGCAAGCCGCGCCGGCATCCAGGCCGGGGATACGATCGTCCGTCTGGACGGCGTTCCGGTACGTGGCATGTCGGTCAACGATGCCGTCAAGAAGATGCGGGGTGAGGTTGGCAGCTCGATCGAGCTGACTATCATGCGCGAAGGCACCGCCAAGCCACTCGAACTCACGTTGGTGCGGGATCTCATCAAGATCCGCAGCGTGCGCAGTCGCGAGCTCGCACCGGGCTTCGGTTATCTCCGCGTTTCAGCATTCCAAGCCAACACCGCGGACGATTTCGTCAAGGAGCTGGAGAAGCTCAAGCGGGACACCAAGGGGGGACTCAAGGGCTTGGTGCTCGATCTGCGCAACAATCCCGGCGGTGTGCTCGGTGCCGCAGTCGCCATTTCCGATGCCTTCCTGGAGTCGGGCCGCATTGTCTATACCGAAGGCAGGGTCGCGGATGCGAAGATGTCATTCGAAGCCAAGCCACCGGATCTGATTGATGGCGCGCCCTTGGTGGTGCTGATCAACGAGGGTTCGGCCTCTGCGTCCGAGATCGTCGCCGGCGCCCTGCAGGACCGTCAGCGCGCAGTGCTCATGGGCCGACGCACTTTCGGCAAGGGCTCGGTACAGACGATTCTGCCAATGAACAACAAGGCGGCGATCAAGATCACCACCGCACGTTACTTCACACCCAAGGGTCGTTCGATACAGGCCGAAGGCGTGGAGCCGGATATCCGCATCGACCGGATGGAGGTGCAGGCACAGAAAGCCGTGGACGCCTCTCTGGTGAACGAGGCCCAGCTCGAAGGCCATCTCGACAACCCGAATGGCAAGCAAGGGACGAAAGCCGGGAAGTCCTCCGGCAAGGAGGCCATCAAGGATCTCGCCACCACCGACTACGAGCTGCATGAAGCGCTCAATCTGCTCAAGGGGATGTCTTTGCTGAAGACGCGGCAGGCCCCGGCCGCGCCCTGAGTGCGAATCTGAATGACAGGACTCGCTGCGGCGATCCTCATCACCGCCTGCATGCCACCGCTGCCCCCGGCGGTGGCCGTGCTCATCGACGATATAGGTTACAAGCCGCAGGAAGACGCGGCTGTCCTCGCGCTCCCGGTGCCCTACGCGATTGCCGTGCTGCCGGGTTCGCCGCATGGCGCGGACCTCGCCCACCTCGCACAACTCCAAGGCAGGGAAGTGCTGCTGCACCTGCCCATGGAAGCCACCGATCGGGACACAGGTCTCGGTGAGCTCGCCTTGCGTTCGGGCATGGATGCACCGGCGATGAAAGCCGTGCTCGATCAGGCGCTTTCTTCCGTACCTCACGCCATCGGGGTCAACAACCACATGGGCAGCATGCTCACGGGACAGCCTGAAGTCATGCGCTGGTTGATGGAGTCGCTGCAACGGCAAGGTCCGCGCTTTTTCATCGACAGCCGGACCACGCCCGACACGGTGGCCGCGATGGCAGCGGCCGAAGCGGGACTCGCGGGGCTCTCGCGCAAGGTGTTCCTTGATCACGTACGTACCCGGGAGGCCGTTCGCGAGGCCCTTGCGGAGCTCGTCGCGTCAGCCAAGGAAGAAGGCCATGCGCTGGCGATAGGGCATCCCTTTCCGGAAACGCTGGCCGAACTGGAGAAATGGTCGCCTGAGGATGAGGGGGTCGAGCTGCTCAGCCTGCAGGCCCTGCTCGCCCGCAAGGTCGCGCTGGAGTCGGGCTCAGCGATCGCGCGTCGGCCGCAGTGCGAGTCCGAGCGCCAGCAGCCCCAATACGCCGGGGCCCCAGGTCGCCCACGACAACTTGTCGAGATTGAAGGTGATGCCCTCTTGGGCGCCACCCATCAGCCCGCCAGCGAGTAACAGGCCGATACCTGCCACCGCATACACAAGGCGGCGATGGACCTCGCGGATCTCGCGGCGGATTTCGCGCAGGGTTTCATCGTGGGTCGCCACCTGCAGGCGCCCGTCCTTGATCTGATCCAGCACCTCGAAGGCCATGTCCGGCAGCTGTGGCAGACGTTCGATCCAGCGTGGCAGATTCTGCTTGGCTCCGCGCAGTACATTGCCAAGACCCGCACGGTCCTTCATCCACTGGGCCAAGGGCGCGCGCGCCTCGCGCCAGAGGTCGAGATCGGGGTCGAGCTGACGCCCCAGGCCTTCGATATTCACCAGGGTCTTCTGCAGCAGCAAGAGCTGCGGGAGGATTTCCATGTGGAAGCGCTGGGCCGTCTGGAACAACCGCATCAGCAACTGCCCCACCGAGATTTCCTTCACGGGACGGTCGAAGATCGGCTCGCAGACCGTGCGGATGGCGAATTCCAGATCATCCACGCGCGTATCCCGCGGAACCCAGCCGGACTCCACGTGAAGCTCGGCCACACGGCGATAGTCGCGATCGAGGAAGGCCGAGAAATTCTCCACCAGGTAGCGCTGATCGTATTCGCTGATGGAACCCATGATGCCGAAGTCGACCGGCACGAAGACCGCCGGTTCGCCCTCGGCTCCCGGACGCACGAAAAGATTGCCGGGGTGCACATCGGCGTGGAAAAAGTGGTCGCGGAAGACCTGGGTGAAAAAAAGCTCCACGCCCTTGGCCGCCAGTGCATGCAGATCCACCCCGGCGGCCCTGAGCGCCTCGATGTTGCTGATGGGGATGCCATCCACGCGTTCCATCACGAGCACGTTGGGGCGGGTGTAGCGCCAATGGATCTCCGGCACATGCATGTACAGGGAATCCGCAAAATTGCGGCGCAGCTGCGAAGCATTGGCCGCCTCGCGCAACATGTCGAGCTCGTCGAGAATGGTCTTCTCGATCTCCGTCACCACACGCGTCGGCTTGAGCAGCCGGCCGTGACTGAGGTAGCGCTCCGCTGAAACGGCGAGCAGGCGCATCAGCCCGATATCACCCTCGATGGTGCGACGGATATTGGGCCTGACGACCTTCAGGATCACTTCCCTGCCGTCCTTCAGGCGGGCCGCGTGGACCTGCGCGATGGAGGCGGAAGCCAGCGGGACCTCATCGAAGGCATCGAAGATCTCTTCGAGTTTCTGTCCGAAAGCGCGTTCGATGATCTGGCGTGCCACGCTACCCGGGAAGGGCGGCACATGGTCCTGCAGACGCGCAAATTCTTCGGCGATGTCGTCCGGCAGCAGATCACGGCGTGTGGACAGTATCTGCCCAAATTTGACGAACACCGGTCCCAGATCTTCCAGCACGCCACGCAGGCGTGCCGCGCGCGGGGCGTAATCGCGACGCACCCAGTTCCAGGGCATGAGCATGCGCAGAAAGGCGAGTGATCGCAGCCAGGGCAGGGCAAACAGCATTTCGTCGAAACCGTGACGGATGAGTACCCGCTGGATGGCAAAAACCCGCATCAAGCGCGCCGGAGTGAGCAGCATCATGCAACTCCGCGCCCGCGCAGGCGTGCGATACGCGCTGCAAGGCGGTCCACATCCGAGGCAAGTGACATGCTGTCCCGGGTGAGGATTTCCACCTCTTCCGCTGCGGGCAACAGCCTGCTTTCATCCTGCAGCCAAGACGGGATATCCGCGCGCAGCGCTTCCGCGGCCTGACGCAGCCACGCAACCCCCTGGCGCACCCCACGACCTATCTGGCGTGCGGCAACCTCGCCCACCCGTTCAGCGAGCAAGGCTTCCCAGTCCAGATTCAATTCATCGAGCAGACGCTGCACCGCCTGCGCAGTCGCGAGATCCCCCTGGATTTTCAGGGCCCCGGCGGGCATCGCGTCCGAGGCCTGGCGGGCTTGCGCAAACGCCGCGAAATCGGCGAGGCGTCCGCTGAGGATCACATCAGGCTCGCGGAGTGTCTCTCGTGCGAGCAGCAGGCCGTCATCATCCACGGCAGCGAAGATTGCCGTCTCGAAGCCCGTGATCCGGATGCCGATCACCCGGCCCGCCAGCGCCTGCAGGCGTGCGGTTGCCAACGAATCGGTGTGCAGAACTCGCATCACGGCACGAGAGAGCCCCATGAGCAGCTGCTCCTGCGAGAGCAGATCAGGCAGTCTGGAAATCACAGGCGCATTCCTTCATGAACCGCGACGACGCCCGCGGTCAGGTTGTGGTACCGACAACGTTCAAAGCCTGCTTCCTGCATCATTTCCAGCAAGCGCTCCTGGGGTGGATGCATGCGGATGGACTCCGCGAGATAACGGTAGCTCGCCTCATCGCGGGCAACCCAGCGACCCAGTCTTGGTAGCACATGCAGTGAATACAAATCGTAAATCCGCGCGAGCGCGGGTGCCTGGACCCGGGAGAATTCTAGGATGAAAAGCCGACCACCGGGCTTCAGCACGCGATGGAGCTCCGCAAGTGCCCTGTCCTTCCATGTCACGTTGCGCAAGCCGAAGGCAATGGTCGCGCGATCGAAGCAGCGGTCCGCGAAGGGCAACGACTCGGCATTGGCCTGCACCACCCGCACATTGTCGACCAGCCCTCGGTCGCAGAGCCGGTCACGGCCCACCTTCAGCATGCTGTCATTGATGTCGGCGAGCACGACTTCACCCGTGGCCCCGACCTGTTGCGCCAGCAGGCGCGTGAGGTCTCCCGAGCCGCCGGCGAGATCGAGTACCCGCTGGCCCGGCCGCGCGGCCATCGACGCAACCGTGAACCGCTTCCACCAGCGATGCAGGCCAGCGGACATCAGGTCGTTCATGAGGTCGTAACGGCCCGCAACAGACTCGAACACATGGCGCACGCGCGCGCTCTTCTCGCCCGCCGGCACACGCTCGAAGCCGAAGTCCGTCTCCTGCGTGCGTGCGTCCTCGGCGCCAGGCTCAGCCATCCGCACGGGCCTTGCGGGTATGGCCCGCTTCACTCAAGGCCGCGAGGTACTCCTTCCAGTTGTGGTCGTACTGCTTGCCCAACAGGTAGAGATAATCCCAAGTGTAGAGACCCGAGTTGTGACCGTCATCGAACACCAGGCGGACGGCGTAGTTGCCCACCGGTTCGATATCGCTGATGTTCACCTCTTCCTTGCCTGTTTGCAGCGTGCCCTGGCCCGGGCCATGTCCGCGCACTTCCGCCGACGGGGAGTAGACCCGCAGATATTCACAGGGCAGGCGCCAGGTCGCGCCGTCCTCGAAACTCACTTCCAGGATGCGGGAGAGCTGGTGCAGGACCAGATTCGTGGGTTGGTAGTTTGCCATTGCGGTGTCTTTCTCAAAGGATGTATCGAGCCCAGTCCTCATCTTTCACGAGCTCACCGAGGTAGCGGTCCACGTAGGCGGCATCGATATGCACCTCGGTCTGCAGGCCCTCGGGTGCCACGAATGACAGGGCTTCCAGCAAGCGCTCCATCACGGTGTGCAGTCGACGCGCTCCGATGTTTTCGCTGCGCTCATTCACATGATGGGCAATCTCGGCGATGCGTCGCACGCCGTCGGCACTGAAGCTGAGCTCCACGCCCTCGGTGCCGAGGAGTGCGCGGTATTGATCCGTCAGGGATGCGCTCGGTTCGGTCAGGATGCGCTCGAAGTCTCCCACGTCCAGCGGCTCCAGCTCCACGCGGTTGGGGAGGCGGCCCTGCAACTCGGGAATGAGATCCGCAGGCTTGGAGAGATGAAACGCGCCCGAGGCGATGAACAGGATGTGATCCGTACGCACCGTGCCGTACTTGGTAGTGACGGCGCAGCCTTCGACCAGTGGCAGCAGGTCACGCTGCACGCCCTCGCGCGAGACATCGGCACCGCTGACCTCCCCCCTCCGGGCAATCTTGTCTATCTCGTCGAGGAAGACGATGCCGTTCTGCTGCACATTGTCGATTGCACGCGTGCGGAGGTCTTCCTCGTTGATGAGCTTGGCGGCTTCTTCATCCACCAGGAGCTTGAAGGCATTGGGGATGCGCAGGCGCCGCGTTCGGCGGCGACCGGCGCCCAGATTCTGGAACATGCTCTGCAGCTGGCTGGTCATTTCCTCCATGCCGGGAGGCGCCATGATTTCCACACCAAGTTGGGACTGGGACACCTCGATTTCGATTTCCTTGTCGTCGAGTTTTCCCTCGCGCAGCATCTTGCGGAAACGCTGCCGCGTGCCGGAGTTATCGTCGCTGGCCGGGGCATCGATGCCGCGCGGAGCTGGCAGGAGTGCATCCAGCACGCGCTCCTCGGCCGCATCCTCCGCCTGGACACGGACCCGGCCCGTGGCCTCTTCGCGCATCATGTTGACGGCAACCTCCGCGAGGTCACGAATGATGGATTCGACGTCGCGCCCCACATAACCCACTTCGGTGAACTTGGTCGCCTCAACCTTGATGAAGGGCGCCCCGGCGAGGCGTGCCAGGCGGCGGGCGATCTCCGTCTTGCCGACTCCGGTAGGCCCTATCATGAGAATGTTCTTGGGTGTGATCTCGTGACGCAGATCGGGTGACACCCGCATCCGCCGCCAGCGGTTGCGCAGGGCAATGGCCACCGCGCGCTTGGCGGCGTCCTGCCCCACGATGTGTCTGTCGAGCTGCTCCACGATCTGCTGTGGCGTGAGCGCCATCATCGAGTCCAGGTATGCGGGCACGTCAGAACCTCAGCTCTTCAATCACATGATTGGAATTGGTGTAGACGCAGATGTCGCCCGCTATGGCGAGCCCCTTGCGCACGATGGTGGTCGCATCGAGCTCCGTGTTCTCGACCAGCGCGCGCGCAGCGGCGCGGGCGAAGGAGCCCCCCGAACCAATCGCCATCACGGCGTCCTCGGGTTCGATGACGTCGCCGGTGCCGGAAATGATCAGCGAGTTCTCCACATCCGCCACGGCCAGCAAGGCTTCCAGTCGACGCAGCATGCGGTCGGTGCGCCAGTCCTTGGCCAGTTCCACGGCCGCGCGCATCAGATTGCCCTGGTGCTTGTCGAGCTTGGCCTCGAAACGTTCAAACAAGGTGAAGGCATCCGCGGTGCCGCCGGCAAAGCCGGCAATGACCCTACCCTGGAACAGGCGCCGGACTTTGCGTGCGTTGCCCTTGAGAATCTGGTCGCCCATCGAAACCTGCCCGTCACCACCGATGGCGACGTGGCCCGGGCGGCGCACGGAGAGAATGGTGGTCGCGTGGAACTCACTCATGGATTGGGCTCATGGATCGGGCTCATGGGTCGGGCTTCCGGGAGGAGCCCGGATTGTACATCAGGCAGCCCCGCCACCTGCCGCGAATCACGAGCTCAGGGGCGCCTGCGGGCCCGGGGATGCGCCTGGTCGTAAACCTTGGCGAGATGCTGGAAATCGAGATGGGTGTAGATCTGCGTAGTGCGTATGTTGCTGTGCCCGAGCAGTTCCTGGACAGCACGCAGGTCTCCGGAGGACTCCAGCATATGGCTTGCAAAGGAGTGGCGGAGCATGTGGGGATGCAGGCTCGAATCCATGCCGAGACGCTGCGCCCAGACTTTCAGCCTGAGCTGAACCTGGCGGGTGGTCAGTCGCCCGCCGCGCTGATTGAGAAACAGGGCGACGGATTCCGGTTTGGCAAAGCGCACGCGTTCGGCAAGCCAGCGCCGCACGGCGGCGATGGCTGGAGCCCCAACCGGCAGCACGCGTTCCTTGCGCCCCTTGCCGAGCACCCGAACCTCCCCTGCGCGCAGGTCCAGCGCCTCGGGATTGAGACCCACCAGTTCGGACACGCGCAAGCCACAGGAATAGGTCAATTCCCACATTGCGAGGTCGCGAATCTCGAGGGGGTTCGCCGGCTCGTGCTGCATCAGGCGTGCCGCCTGGTCCACCTCCAGCAGCGACGGCAGGCGCCGTCCCGCCTTGGGCGCGTGCAGGCCTTCGGTGGGATTGATCGATGCCATGCCATACCGGCACTGGTATTCGCAAAATCCGCGCAGGGTCGACAAGGCCCGCGCAATGGACCGCGGGGCTGCGCCAGCGCGATGCAGATGGGCCAGCCAGCTGCGGATGAGGGTTGAATCAACCTCCCGTACCGCGTCGCCCTCCACCGCGCAGAATTCCGTGAACTTGCCGAGGTCACGCGTATAAGCTGCCACGGTGTGCGGCGAATTGGCAGCGAGGCTGGCAAGGAATCTGCCGAGAATCTCCCGGCTGAGCCGCGCAGTCTGCGTGTTCACGAGCGCGGCGCCACCCAGGAACTGAGCAAGAGGGTAAGCACATCGCGCAGGAAGGCCAGGAAGTCGGTGGCAAGCTGGGCGTCGAATCGCGCGGGGTCGTGGCTGCTGATCGCGAGCAATCCATCCCAACCGGTGGTCCGCAGTGGCAGGAGCACATGGGATCCCGTGAACGCCTGCCCCTCGAACAGCGCTGCCATCTGCAGGATATCGAGGCCCCCGCAGTGCGTCCGCAGCCCGTGGATCAGACTTTCGAACGGCAGCCTGCGCGGTGAATCACGGCCCACGAACTCGGACGTTGCCTTCGAGGGACGACGTGCCTCGGCAAAGACGAGCAGGGTCACCCGGTCCGCCCCGAAATCCTCGGCTATTCCACGCGCCAGCAGGTCGATGATGGCACGTGGCCCCTTGGCGCTCATGAGCGCGAGCGTAAGGGCATGAATCTTGGAGATCAGCTGGTCATTGCCTCGCGCCGATTCCACGAACGACTCGGCCTGACGCTTGAGCGCCCGGTTCTCGTCCCGCAGACGCTGCACCTGGCGCGCCACCAGCGACACCGCTACGCCCGTGTCATGCGGCAGATCCAGTCCCGACAGCGCCTCCGGATGATCGATAAAGAAAGCTGGATGCCGCTGCAGAAACGCAAGGACGTCTGGCGCCTCGGTTTGCGGTGCGCGGCCGGCCGGATCACTGGCGCTCATAGTGCGATATTTCCTTCGAAGACTTCTTCCGCCGGCCCGGTCATGTAGAGAATCGAGCCCGGCCCTGCCCACTCTATGCGCAACTGCCCACCACGCAAGGTAACGAGGACTTCCGGTTCGAGCAGGCCCCAGAGGCGCCCCACGGCAACGGCCGCGCAGGCCCCGGTGCCACACGCTGGCGTTTCACCCGCACCACGCTCGAACACCCGCAACCGCGCATGGCGCGCATCCGTAATCTGCAGGAAGCCCGCGTTCACGCGCGCCGGAAAGAGCGGATGCGCCTGGAGGAACGCGCCAAGACTCGCCACGGGTGCGGTCTCGATGTCGTCGACCCGGAATACGGCATGTGGATTGCCCATGGAGACCGCGCCAAACACGAAGGTCCGGTCCTCGAACTTGAGTTCGTAGTGCGCGGCCTCATTCTCGCCGGCCAAGGGAATGTGGGCTGGCGTGAACACCGGCACCCCCATCTCCACACGCACCTCGCCATCGCCGAGCAGATCCAACCGGTAACTGCGCTCACCTATCTGCACATTCAGCGCACCAGTATCAGCCTCGCCGCGCAGCTGCAGGTAGCGTGCGACACAGCGTACGCCGTTGCCACAGTGTTCTGCTCTCGTTCCGTCAGCATTGAAGACGCGATAGCGGACAGCCGCGTCCGCCAGAGTCGGGGCATCGAGCACCAGGATCTGATCACAGCCCACGCCATAGCGGCGATCCGCGAGGCGGGCGAGTCTGGCGGGCTCAAGTGGCAGCTCGCGGGCTCTCAAATCGAGCACCACGAAGTCGTTGCCCAGTCCCTGCATCTTGACGAAATGGCATTGCATGGGCGGATTGGATCAGTCTTGCGGGGAGGCCCGGCATCGTAGCGGATTTTGGCGAAGCTGCCGATCACGCATCTTCAACGATCCCGCATCGGACGCAATACGAAACCTTCGCGCGCCAGCAAGGCCAGCACGCCGTCCTCCCCGGGCAGGTGCAAGGCCCCGATGGCAACGAGTTGCCCTCCTTGCCTGAGCGGCCCGAGTAGACGCTGCGCCATGGTGCGATTGCGCGCGGCCACCAGACGCTGGTTCAAGCGGGTCTCGGCCTCGCCTGCCTCATGCGTGGAGACTGCCAGCAGCGCCTTCAGATCACCTGCTCGATAAAGCGTTACGACTTCCCGGGTCTCGGCCTGCAGCCGATCGTGGTGACACAGTGTGTGCTCCAGCAGATCCAGCAGATCGGGACGCGAAATAGCGCTGAAGATGGCGGTCTGTTCTGCGAAAGTTTCCAGTCCGTGCACGGGTTTGGCATGTTTCCTGGCGAGCCTGTCGAGCGCCATGTCGAGCGGCATACCCCGCATGTCGGCCGGCAGGTTGAGTGTGGTGTAAACCGCCCAGGGTTCCAGGCGATTGGCTGCGGCGGGGTCGATCCCGTAAGCGTCCAGCAGACGCGTTGCGTGCGCGAAAAGCTCTCTCCCGATGAGACTCTCGAGCTCCTCACCGGGAGGGAGGGTCATCAGCGCAGGCAGTGCGTTGACAGATGAAGCATCGAGCGCCACTTCCAGCCACAGCGCGCGGCTGTCACGCAGCAGCGCCACCAGCAGGGGACTGGGCTGGGCGACCTGGGCTGCATCGAGATGGATGGTGCCGAACAGGTGGTTGACCTTGCCCTCCGGGCTCACCACCTGCCACAGGAAACTGTCGGCGAAAGCGCTGTCCACTTCCCCCGCTGCCGCATCCGACCACCGCGTGCATTCAAGCGCCGGGACAGGCGGGGAAAGCAAGAGCAGACATACGACGCACACGAGGCCACGCGCGGCCTCCTTCAGTCGACAGCGCTCAAGCCGGCGCGTCATCACCCAGCGCTAGCGTGGGATCGGCATCCAACCGGGACAGTGCCGCGAGCGCTTCCTCGCGTCGCGGGTGACTCAGCCAATCGCCCTCACCTTCCATGCGTCGCCCATGCATGCGCATCAGGCGGACCTGGGACAGGGGTTCCGGTGTGAACTCCAGCCGACCGATGACGTGGCTGGCCGCCGCACGGTCATTGCAGATGAGGCACATGTCGCAGCCCGCCGACAGGGCCATATGCGTGCGTTCCACGAAACCCTCGGTAATCGCCGCCCCGGACATGCTGAGGTCGTCACTGAAGATGACGCCCTTGAATTCCAGCTCCCGCCGCAGCACGTCCCGCAACCAGCGACTGGAGTAGCCCACGGGCACGCTGTCGACCTTGGGAAAGAGGATGTGCGCGGGCATCATGCCTTCGATGCCTGCAGCTGCCAGCAGACGGAACGGCAGGAGATCGCGGCTGCGCAAGGTTTGCAGCGTACGCCGGTCCACCGGCAGTTCATGATGGGAGTCGGCCACCACCGAGCCATGTCCCGGGAAGTGCTTGCCGACGGCCGCCATGCCCGCCGCGTGCATGCCACGCACATAGGCTTGCGCGAGCCTGGCAACGATCTCCGGTGTCGCATGGAAGGCACGATCGTTGATGATCCGGCTGTGGCCGGAGTAGAGATCGAGGATGGGCGCGAAACTGAAATCCACACCCGTCGCGCGCAGCTCGCTGGCCATCAGCCAGCCGAGGTCGGAGGCGAGCTTCAACGCCTCGGCAGGCGCGCCGTCGTAATGATGACCGAGATTGATCAGCGGCGGCAGGGCACTGAATCCCTCCCTGAAGCGCTGCACCCTGCCCCCTTCATGGTCGACGGCAATGAGCAGTTGCGGCGTGCGCAGCGCGTGGATTTCACGGTTGAGTGCCGTGAGCTGCTCGCGGGACTCATAGTTGCGCGAGAAGAGGATCACGCCACCCACGGCGGGGTGCGCGAGGAGGTTGCGATCCTCCGCATTCAAGGTCGTGCCCTGGATGTCGATCATCAGGGAACCCAGGGACATGCTGCTCTCCATTACCGCGGGATGCGGGCGTCTCGCGCATGATAATGGAATCAGTGAGCCTGCGAATGCCTCGCACCCCGGCGCGTTCAGCGCGGCAACTGCCACCGCCGCCGCAGACGTTCACCGGCGGTCTGCATTGCCATCACAAGCGAAAGAATGGCAAATCCGGGCCCGATCAGCATGTGCGGCGCCACCAGCAGGAATTGCGTGGCTTCACGCAACATGCTGCCCCAGGCCGCCATGGGGGGCTGGGCACCCAGCCCCAGAAAACTCATGCCAGCCTCGGCGGCGAGGGTTGCCGCAAAGGCGAACGTTGATTCCACCAGCAGGGGTGCGGCAAGCAGGGGCACGATATGACGCCGCAGGATGCGCGCTTCCGGCGTGCCCAGTGCCCGCGCGACCAGTACATGTTCCCGCGACTTCAGGCTCGCTGCCTGCGCGCGGGCCAGACGCGCAAAACCCACCCAGCCAACGAGACACAAGGCCAAGGCCACATTGCCTGTCCCCGGCCCGAGGATGCCGGCCAGCGCAATCGCGAGCAGCAATCCCGGGAAGGCTTGGAACAACTCGATCACTCGTTGCAGACAGGCATCGAGCCACCCTCCGCGCCAGGCGCCGAGGGTGCCGAGCAACGTGCCCATGCACAGGGAAACGAGCACCACGCCGGCAGCCAGCGGTGCGGATACCGCAGCCCCCGCCACCGTGCGCAGCAGTATCGATCTTCCAAGATCGTCACTGCCCAACCACAAGCCTGCAGAGGGCGGGGCAAAGGCGGTTTCCAACGCGATGCGGTTTCCCGCCTCGACACACCAGGGCGCAGCACAGGCCAGCGCAAACCAGCCCGCCAGAACCCAGAGGTACCAGTGACGCAACATCAGCCCGACCAGTCGATCCGCGGATCACACCACGCGGTGATGAGATCAGTCAGCCGATTGATGATCACGTAGGCGGCACTGATGACCAGCACGCAGCCCTGCAACAAGGGGTAATCCCGGCGTTCGATGGCTTCCATCGTAAGGGTGCCAAGCCCCGGCCAAGAGAACACGGTCTCCGTGATCACCGCACCTCCCAGCAAGGCCCCGAGCTGCATGCCGAGAACGGTCAGCACTGGAATCGCCGCGTTGCGCAGGCCATGTCGCCAGAGCGCCGCTGCATGACCGAGGCCGCGTGCGCGCGCCGCACGCATGAAGTCCTCCCTGAGCACCTCCAGCAGCGCGGCACGCAATTGTCTGGAGAGAACCGCCGCCATTCCGATGGCGAGCGTCAAGGCCGGCAGAACCACACTGCCGCGCGTGTCTGCGCCACCGACCGGCGCCCAGCCCAGCCACACCGCAAAAACCACGATGAGTACCGGCCCCAGAATGAACCCCGGCACCGCGCCCCCTGCGAGCGCCACTGCGCCGGCAAAATGATCCGGGAGTCTGTCCGGCCTCAGCGCACTCCAGACGCCGAGGGGCAGTGCCAGCAACAGTGCGAACAGCACGGCACTGCCCGCCAACAGCAGTGTGCCCGGCGCGCGTGCCGCGAGCATGTCCAGGATGGGCTCCTGGGTCTGCAGGGAGCGTCCCCAGTCGCCTGCCAGTAGGCCACCGTAATAACGGCGCAGTTGCTCAGGCAGGCTCGCGTCCAGACCCAGCGCCTGGCGCAACGCCGAGCGATCCGCGCCGGAGGCGCGTTCGCCGAGCATGGCATCCACCGGATCGCCCGGAATGGCCTGCATGAGCAGGAACACCATCAGCGACACGCCCAGCAGGGTAGCGAGCATCGCAAGGAGGCGGGTGACCAACAGCAGCCCCCGCATCATGGCGCTCTCACCTTGGCGCCCATCGCACGAATCAGTCGGCGAAACGCGGCGGCCGACCCGCGCGCTGCGCAGCGATGGCTTCTTCGATGTCCGGTGAGAACAACAGCCCGGCATTGCGTGCCGCAACCTCGGCAAGACCTTCGGCCACCGTGTGATCCCGGCTGAAGTTGAGTGATTCCTTGGTTCCACGCATGGCAAGCGGAGACTTCCCGGCTATGGACGCAGCCAGCGCAGCCACTTCCAAGGCAAGGGTTTCAGCGTCGGGATGAATACGGGTGACGAGGCCCATGGCGGAAGCCTCCGCGCCCGAATATTCGCGGGCGGTGAGGGCCATCTCGCGTGCAAAGCCTTCACCCACGATGCGCGGCAGGCGCTGCAGGGTTCCGACATCAGCGACGATCGCCACATCGATCTCCTTCACGCAGAAGCGCGCCTCGGCCGTGGCATGACGCAGATCGCAAGCAGTGATGAGATCGATGCCCCCGCCGAAACAGGCACCGTGAACTTGTGCGATCACGGGTTTGCGACAAGCCTCCAGGGCGCTCACGCATTCCTGCAACGCGCGGATGCGATGCCTCAAGACCTCATGCCGTTGGCCGGGCGGCAGCGCAAGCACCGTCTGTTGCAGTTCGCCCAGCATGGAGAGGTCGATCCCCGAGCAGAAGTTGCGTCCCTTGCCGGAAAGAATCACCACCCGCACCGTTGGTGTCTCGTCCGCCCAGCGGCAGGCATCACGCAGTTCAAACCACATGGGCTCGTTGAGCGCATTGGACTTTTCCGGACGATTGAAACGGATATGGGCGACGCCCGCTTCGAGGCTCACGTCCAGGGTCTGGAATTGCATGCAGTGCCTCCCCGAGGCCAAGGAATGAAGCTGAGGAATCAGTGGATGAGCACCGGCGTGCCAACTTCCACGCAGGTGAAGAGTTCGATGATGTCGGTGTTGCGCATGCGTATGCAGCCGCGCGACCCCGGGGTCCCCAGGACCACGTCATCCGGTGTGCCATGCAGGTAGATGTACCGGGACCAGGTGTCGCACTCTCCCCCGAGGTTGAATCCGGGCTCCGCACCGGCCAGCCACAGGATGCGAGTGAGGATCCAGTCGCGTCCCGCAGCCTGGGTGGCGGCGTACGCGGGACTGTGAATCTCGCCGGTCGGCCTGCGCGCCGTGAAGACAGTGTTGGTGGGCGCACCTGCCCCGATCTTGGCCCCGATGTAATGCCGGCCACGCGGCGTGCATTCGCTGTTCTGGCGTTCGCCCGGACCGTTGCGCGCCGTGGACACCGCATATTCGCGCAACACCACCGAGCCAAAGCACAGCCGCAAGGTCTGGCATGCGAGACTCACTTCAATGCTGGGCAGTGCGAGGTACATCAAGGGCAAGCCGGGTGTTCAGCAGTCCGTCATAGTGTCCGTTCAGGTCGGTATCGTAACCGACCACCCGTGCGCCCTGAACCACCACGATGTCTTCGAACCACAAGGAGACATAGGGCAGATCCTGCGCCAGCAGGCGCTGCACTATGCGGTAGCCTGCTGCGCGCGAGGCCTCTTCCGGCGCGCCCTCAGCCTGCTCGATCAGGGTATCCGCTTGCGCGCTGGCATAGCGCCCCCGGTTGGCGCCGGCGGGCGGCACCGAAGTGCTGTGGAAAGCCTGGCGAAAGATGTCCGGGAGCTGCAAACCCACCCAGGACAGCGCATAGAGCTCGAAATCCCCGCGCCTGATGTCGCCAAAAAAGGTACCCCAGTCATGGCTGCGGATGACGAGCCGAATTCCCACTGCCGCCAACTGGTCCTGGAGGACGGTTGCAATACGACGCCGAAAGAAGTCATTCGAGGTCTTGTAGGTGAGCTCCAGGGGTTGCATGGGCCCGTAGCCCAGTTCCGCGAGCAGCTGCCGCGACTGCGCCGGGTCATGCTTCAGGGTCTCGGGCACGGCCACGCCGGCCCAGTGCTCCGGCACGAGCACACCTTCCGCGAGGCGCGCCTGGGATTTGAACACATGGCGCACCAGGGCCTCACGATCGATGGCCAGTGCGATGGCCCGCCGCACGCGCGGATCGCGCGTCGGCCCTTCGGCCAGATTGAACCCGAGATAGGTATAGACGGTGCCCCTCACGCGTTGCACCGACACCCCGGGTTCATGCGACAGCCACTCAGTCAGCTCAGGTGAGATTCCGCCCTGTACGAGATCAAGCTCACCGCGTGCGAGTTTGAGCGCACGCGTGGTTTCATTCGGCACCACCACAAAATCGACGCGTTGCCCGTCCCGCAGACGTTGCAACCGGACCTGCTGCGGATTGAAAGACCCAGCAAGACCGAACCCGCCGCTGCCTGTAAATACCGGGGGCTTCGACGTTGACTCAAGTTCGTGCGCGGGCAGCACGCCCAAAGTCAACAGGCCCGGGAACAGCGGATCCGGACGCGTGAGCCGGATCTCGAGAGTCGCCTTGTCCGTGGCTTCGATGGAGGCGATGTGTGCAAGGGCGCCGCGATGCGGTGATGCCAGGGCGGGATCAAGCACGCTGCGATAAGTTGCAGCGACATCTTCCGCGCTGATGGGTGTGCCGTCGTGAAAATGCACCTTGCGGCGCAGACGAAAGACATAGTGATCCGGCGCCAGCATGTCCCAACGCATGAGTGCCGGCTGCGGACGGAAAGCCGAATCGAAATCCACCGGTGCCACATAGAGGAGACGGCACAACCGGGCTGCTGCGGCATCGGTGGCGAGGCGAGGATCAAGGGTGGCCGGCGCGCTGGGCAGGCCGAAACGCAGGACGGAATCCGGCGGTTGCGCACAGCCCGCGAGCAGGCCTAGCGCAAGGAACAGGCAGCAGAGCTCAGCGGCGAGGTTCGAAAAGGGCGATCGATTCGACATGCGCGGTATGCGGGAACATATCGACGATGCCCGCCGCTTGCAGGCGAAACCCGCGATCCCGGACGAGAATTGCGGTATCGCGCGCAAGGGTCACGGGATTGCAGGACACATACACGAGGCGACGGGTGGCGCCCAGATCGAGTGCTCGCAGAACCTGCTCCGCACCACTGCGCGGAGGGTCGAGCAGAATCTTGTCGAACGTCCGGCCGACAAGTTGCGGCACGCCCTCCTCGGAGAAAAGGTCGGCGCGTTCGAAAGTCACGTTCGCACAGCCGTTGGCCTCGGCGTTCTCGCGCGCGCGCTCGACCAGCGCAGCGTCACCGTCCAGACCCAGCACCGAGGCCGCGCCTGTTCTGGCCAACGGCAGGGTGAAATTGCCGAGTCCACAGAAGAGATCGAGCACCCGCTCATCGGGCCTGGGGTCCAGGGCTTTCACCGCAGTCCCGACGAGCTCGGCATTGACCACCGCATTCACCTGCGTGAAGTCTCCGGATCGAAAACCGAAACGCAGACCGGGTATCGTGTAATGCAGGTTCACCGGTGCACTCACCGGCGTACAGCTCGATGGGTCGGCGGGCTGCAGATAGAGATGCAGCCCGGTCGCCTGCTCGAAGGCGCGCAACAGCACGAGATCCGCTGCCGTGGGTGGTGCCAGGTTGCGGATAGCGAGCAGGGTGGCGTCATCAGCCACAGCCATCTCTATCTGCGGGATCTGTTCCCGGATGCTCAGGCTGTCGATCAGATCGCGCAGGGCCGGCAGGCGTTCGCCCACACTGGGATGGAGCACCGCGCAGTGGGTCACTTCGGTCACGTAGTGCGTGGATTTCTCGCGGAACCCCACCAGCACCCGACCCTTCTTGTGCACCATGCGCACACTCAGGCGGGCGCGCCTGCGATATCCCCACAGAGGTCCCGTGATGGGCGGGAGAATTTCTGCCGGTCGGGTGTTGCCCTGGTGCTTGAGCAGTTCCAGTAGTACCGCCTGCTTGTGCGCCAGCTGCGCCTCGTGCGCGAGATGCTGCAATGAGCAGCCACCACAGAGGGTGGCGTGGGCGCAGACAGGCACCACGCGATCGGCGCTGGGATGCTCCAGAGTCCCGGTTGCCGCCTCGTCGAAGCGACGGTGCCGACGGGTCACGTGGGCATGAATCTTCTCCCCGGGCAGTGCATCGGCCACGAATACCGTCTTGCCCTCGACATGTCCGACGCCGCGCCCCTCATGCGAGAGGCGCTCGATCGTCAGGTCGTATTCGCGCGGGGAGTTGTCCTTGCGTCTCATGCCTCGGGTGGCCAGGCGGCCAGGAATTCATGGAAATGGCGCTTGTCCTGCTCGAGCAGGTACTGGCGCAGGCGCGCCAGCTCCTCGTCGTGTTGGGTGGCGTGCAGATTGCCGCGCATGCGCTCGAAGCCGAGATACACCAGCCAGGTGTTGAGTACATCAACCTCGCAATAGTCCCGAATCTCGCGAAGCGAACCCGCGAGATACTTGGTCCACACATCGGCGCCGGTCATGCCGAGCTTGCCCGGGAAGCCCATCAGGCTCGCAATCTCATCGAGTTTGGCAACGGCCCGCGGCTGGTAGCCCGAGAGAACATCCATGAGATCCAGATGCCGCCAGTGATAGCGGCTCAGGTAGTTGTTGTAGCGGAAGCTGTTGTCGTCATTACCCGTCTCCCAGTAACGGGGGGCGGCCACGCCATTCAACAGGGCCCGGTAGTGCAGCACGGGCAGATCGAAGCCACCGCCATTCCACGACACCAGCGTGGGCGAGAAACGCTCCAGACCATCGAAGAAGCGATGAATGAGATCCGCCTCGGTGGAATCCTCTTCACCGAGCGACCACACGGTAAGCCGGTCATCGTGGCGGAAAACTGCCGCAATCGCGCACACGCGCTGCAGGTGATGCCGCAGAAATTCGCTCTGGCCACCGGTCTCCTGCTGGCGTTTGGCCACCATCACCTTGGCGACATCCGCATCGCTCAAGCCTTCCAGGTCCCACAGCCGTCGCGCACCCTCCACATCCGGGACGGTCTCGATATCGAAGACGAGGCAATTGAAATTCATGGCTGATGCTCAGGCTGGGAACACTTTGGTGGAGAGATAACGATCACCGCGATCGCAGATCACCGTGACGATGGTGGCATCGTTGACTTCGGCGCACACGCGCAGCGCCGCGGCCATGGCACCGCCGGCCGAGATGCCACCAAAGATCCCCTCCTCCGCGGCGAGGCGGCGGGCCATCTCCTCGGCCTCTTGCTGGCTCACGTCGAGCACACGGTCCACCCGCGAGGGATCGAAAATTTCCGGCACATAGGGCGGCTTCCAGCGACGAATCCCCGGAATGCTCGCCCCTTCGCCGGGCTGCACACCGATGATCTGCACCGCCGGATTCTGCTCCTTGAGATAGCGGCCCGTGCCCATGATGGTGCCGGTGGTGCCCATGGCGCTCACGAAATGGGTGATGCGGCCATGGGTGTCGCGCCATATCTCGGGGCCTGTGGTCTCGTAATGGGCCAGTGGATTGTCGGGATTGGAGAATTGATCGAGCACATGCCCCTCGCCGTCGGCCTCCATGCAGCGGGCAAGATCGATGGCGGCTTCCATACCGCCCTCACGCGGCACCTGAATGAGCTCGGCGCCATAGGCTTTCATGATGGCGCGTCGTTCCATGCTCATGTTGTCGGGCATAATGAGGATGAGGCGATAACCGCGCATGGCGGCCACCATGGCGAGCGCAATCCCGGTGTTGCCGCTGGTGGCTTCGATGAGTGTGTCGCCGGGTTTGATCTCGCCCCGCGCCTCGGCCTGCACAATCATGTTGCGCGCCGGCCGGTCCTTCACCGAACCCGCGGGGTTGTGGCTTTCGAGTTTGGCCAGCAGTCGGTTGGAGGACTCACCGGGGAGACGTTGCAAGCGTACGAGCGGCGTGCGGCCGACCGTTTCCTCGATGGTGGGATAGTCCATGCCCGGGATTCTAACCCCGGGCCGGGGGGCTCACTAGGCGCGATGTCCTAGAAGTGATAGCCGAGATTGAAGAGGTGGAAGTTCACGCCGGGATTCTTGTCCCCGAGGCTCGCGTTGGAGAGATGCTGGAAGCGGTACATCAACTCGTAACGGCCTTTGTCACCGAAACGCACACCCCCACCCACATGGCTGCCGAAGGTGAAATTGATGTCGAAATCCTTGTTCTCGATTTCGCTTTCGGTGGTGACGTGAACCCCCGCGCCCAGTTCCAGGAAGGGAGCCAAACCCTGACCGGGTGTCTTTTGCCAGCGCAGCACCGGAGTTGCACTGAAATCAACCAGGGAATCATTGTCATAACGGCCGGGATCGCTGTGCCAGTAGTTGACGCCAACTTCCTGATACGCGCCGAGGTACCAGTCACCCGTCTTCAGCCACTGCACGCCAAAGTCAAAGGTGGCGTTGGCACCGTAGCGATCAATCTCGGCGTCACCGGCCGAGTTGCCATACTCGAAAGTCACGCGATCGAGCGCGGAGGCGGCACCAGCGGTGGCGAGCAGGCCGGCGCAAAGCAGGCCGCGAAGATGATTGGGGACCATGGATAATCCTGTTCCGAGCGGGGTTTGAGATAGTCGAAGGCTAGCCGAGTGACCTGTCGGTTTCAACCTGTGCTCCGGGCCTCGGCACCTGCCGAGAGACCGAGGCGACGGCTCAGCACCCAGGCATCCTCACGTCCTTCCTGAGCGGGGTAGTACCCACGGCGGACCGCGATCTGCACGAAGCCGTTGCGGGCATAGAGGCGCCGGGCTGCCAGATTCGAGGGCCGCACCTCCAGGAACACCCGGCTTGCGCCGCGCCCCCGCGCCACCTCCACCAGATGATCGAGCAGTTGCTGGGCGTGGCCGCGTTGCTGGCGGGGTGGATCGACGCAGAGATTCAGCACATGCGCCTCGTCCAGTGCCATCGTCATGATGCCGTAACCCAGCAGGCACTCCCCCTCGAGCAGGCTCCAGCAGGAGTAGGCTGCGCGCAGGCAGTCGGCAAAGATGCCCGCGGTCCAGGGGAATTCGTAGGCGCGCTGCTCCACTTCCATCACCTGCACCAGATCGTGCTCGCGCATGGGCCTGAGCATGAGGGGCACAGGTGAGACAAGGGCACTCATGAGGAGGAACCGTCAGCGGCCTGGCAGTGACTCGAAGACCTGCCGCGCAAACAGCAAATCTTCCCACGCCTTGCGCTTCTCGCCCGGCGAGCGCAGCAGGTAGGCCGGATGGTAGGTCACCACCACCGGTATCTCCTGAATGCCGAAAGCATGCCGGTGTCCGCGCAGCTTGCCGATGGGTGTCTGGGTCTTGAGCAGGTTCTGGGCGGCGATCCGCCCCACAGCGAGGATAATCCGCGGGTTCAGCAAGGCTATCTGGTTGAACAGATACTGCTCGCAGCAGGCGACTTCCTCGGGCTTGGGGTCGCGGTTGGAGGGCGGCCGGCACTTCAGGATGTTCGCGATGTAGACCTGCGGGCGCGGCAGGCCCAAGGCTCCCAGCATGGAAGTGAGCAGTTGCCCCGCCCGACCGACGAAAGGTTCGCCGCGCTTGTCTTCTTCCGCGCCCGGGGCTTCACCGATGATCAACCAGTCGGCGCCGCGGTTGCCGGTGCCGAACACAGTCTGGGTGCGGCCCTGGTGCAATTCGCAGGTGGTGCAAGCGGCCACCCGTGCAGCGAGGGTTTCCCAGTCGAGCAAGGGGGTTGCGGAGGGTGCGGCAATTGCCTGTACATCGGCTGCAGCGGCGGCTGCCGCCTCTGGCGGTTTTGCTTCGCTCGCAGCGGATTCGCGGCGGGTACGCGGCGGCGTCACGCTGTCGACTTCCGGCGTGCGGCGGACCCAGACATCCACTCCCATGGCTGCCAGACAGGCCTTCTGGCGCGCGCTACCCATGCGCCCATGACCTCAGGCGGTTTGGGGGTGTTCCCGGTGCACCGGGAACAGGATCTTGTTCAAAGCATTCAGGTAGGCCTTCACCGAGGCCACGATGATATCCGTATCCGCACCCTGTCCGTTCACGATACGTCCAGCACGTTCCAAGCGCACGGTCACCTCGCCCTGCGAGTCCGTACCGGTGGTAATCGCATTGACTGAATAGAGCTGGAGCTGCACGCCACTGTCCATGATCTGCTCGATGGCGCGGTAGGCGGCATCCACCGGACCATCGCCATCGGCCTCGGCAGTGCGCTCATCCCCGCCTATCGACAACACCAGGGTTGCGCGCGGCGTCTCACCGGTTTCCGTGCGAACCCTGAGCGACACCAGCCGGATGTGCTCATTCGCGGTTTCCGTCGCGGAGTCGGAGACCAGCGCCTGCAGATCCTCGTCGTAGATCTCGCTCTTGCGATCCGCAAGATCCTTGAAGCGCTTGAAGGTGTCATTCATGTCCTGCTCACTCTGGAACTCGATACCGAGTTCCTTGAGCCGGGTGCGCAGCGCATTGCGACCGGAGAGCTTGCCAAGCACGATGCGGTTGGAGTTCAAGCCCACATCCTGGGCTCGCATGATCTCGTAGGTTTCGCGATGCTTGAGCACGCCGTCCTGATGGATGCCGGATTCATGCGCAAACGCATTGGCACCCACGATGGCCTTGTTGGGTTGCACCGGGAAACCCGTGATGGTGGAGACCAGCCGCGAGCAGTTCATGATCTCGGTGGTCTCAATGCGCGTTTCGCAGGGGAAGTAGTCCTTGCGCGTGCGCACCGCCATCACGATTTCCTCCAGCGATGCATTACCCGCGCGCTCACCGAGGCCATTGATGGTGCACTCAACTTGTCGCGCGCCATTCATCACTGCGGCCAGCGAATTGCCCACCGCAAGGCCGAGGTCGTTGTGGCAGTGCACTGAGAAGACCGCTTTGTCGCTGTTCGGCACGTTGGCCATGATGCGGCGGATGAAGTCACCATATTGCTCTGGCACCGCGTAACCCACGGTATCCGGCAGATTGATGGTGGTGGCACCGGCCGCGATCACGGCCTCCACGATGCGTGACAGGAACTCGAACTCCGAGCGGCTGCTGTCCTCGCAGGAGAACTCGACGTTGTCCGTGTAATTGCGGGCGCGCTTGACCGCCCGCACGGCAGCCTCGAAGACCTCGTCCGGCTCCATCTTCAGCTTCTTCTGCATATGGATGGGTGAAGTCGCGATGAAGGTATGGATGCGGTAAGACGGCGCATCCTTCAGCGCTTCGTAAGCCCGGTCGATGTCGGCATCCCCGGTGCGAGAGAGGCCGCACACCGTACTGTCCTTGATGGTGCGGGCCACCGCCTGCACGGCCTCGAAATCGCCCGGGCTCGCAATTGGAAAGCCGGCTTCGATCACATCCACCTTCAGCCGCTCGAGGGCCTTGGCGATGCGGATTTTCTCCGCCTTGGTCATGGCGGCGCCGGGGCTCTGCTCGCCATCGCGCAGCGTGGTATCAAAGATGATCAGACGGTCTGTCATGGCATTTCCTTAGGGCGTGCGTGCACGGCCCGCGCGTTTGCGACGTAACTGGTAAAGCGTGAGGATGGGCCCCGAGCTGGCGTACGCCACGAAGCCCGTCAGCAGCACCACGGGAGGATTGACCGCGATGGCGCCGAGGCCCGCCACCACCAGCAGCACTTTGATGAAGGGCACGCGCCCCCGCAGGTCGAGATCCTTGAAACTGTAGAAGCGGATGTTGCTGACCATCAGCAGGCCGCAGGCCACGGTCACGAGAAAGGTCAGGGCGACCAGCAGGCCGGAGGCATTCAGATCGTGCGCATCGAAGCACCAGATGAAGCCTGCCACCACCGCGGCTGACGCCGGGCTCGGCAGACCCTTGAAATACTTGCGGTCGCTGGTGGCAGCCTGCGCATTGAAGCGGGCGAGACGCAAGGCGGCGGTCGAGACATAGAGAAAAGCCGCCAGAAAACCGAACTTACCCGTCTCGTGCAGCAGCCACTCGTAGGCAAGGATGGCCGGGGCGACGCCAAAGGAGACCATGTCGGCGAGGCTGTCGTACTCGGCACCGAAGGCGCTCTGGGTATTGGTCAAACGGGCGATACGACCATCCAACCCATCCAGCACCATAGCCGCGAA